>Ga0247844_1001406_pt1 | contig 44673 bp, 47 predicted proteins | sample LaCtaG_FD_192421 | JGI IMG/M metagenome (GOLD analysis project Ga0247844, IMG submission 192421) | Freshwater microbial communities from meromictic Lake La Cruz, Castile-La Mancha, Spain - LaCruzMarch201714.5m_1 | ecosystem: Environmental > Aquatic > Freshwater > Lake | place: Spain: Castile-La... | reverse complement strand
AGGCCACCCAACTCCGGCCAGATGACGTAGGGGAGAGTTTTCAGGTTCATCTTTTCTGTTGGGGTTCACTATGGCGTAGGCAGGGGGAAGTGAATCTGTCGCATCTTTATGATGATCAGTGATGATGATATCGATTTTTTTTTCTAAAGCATATTCACAAGCGGCATGTCCTGTAATGCCGCAATCAACAGTGATAAGAAGTTTTATATTTTTTTCGATGGCCTGATCTATCGAAGCGGGATGAATGCCGTAGCCGTCTATAAAGCGACTGGGTTGGAGAGTTTCAACTTGGACATCGAGGGATTTGAAAAAATGAAAAAACAAAGCGCAGGAAGTTGTTCCATCAACATCGTAATCACCAAAAATACCAATGGTTTCTTTTTTTTCAATGGCCATGACAATGCGCTGGCCTGCTTTTTCGATATCATGAAGAGAAGTTAAGTCAGGAAGCTCGCGTAAGTTTGTTGAAAAAAATTCGACCATCTCTTTTGAACTTAGTCCACGACGTTTTAAGAGTTCTAAAATAAGGGGATGCAAAGGGGTTGGTTCTGCCATAGATAATACGTATCATAGGCAGGGAGGCTTTACCACAAAACGGTAAGGCCTTTTATTAAATCTTCGTCGCAAAGTTCTTCTGGTTTTGCAAAAAGGTTTTGATAATCTTTGGAATTTTTAGCATGAACTTTTCCAAAGTAATTGAGAGGAAGAAATGATTTTTGACAGTGAGGACATTTTGAGGCCTCGATCGAAGTCTCAATTAAATAACCACACATATGGCATTTGCGAATAATGATTTGATCACTTGTTTTTTTGCTGTCAATAATCATGCTCATAGGAAACCTCGTTTTCGTCCCTATAAGCCTATCGTCATAAAAGAAAATTATTTTAGGAAAAAATGACGCAAAATAACTGATCGAATTAGTTTAAATTAAGCATGGATGAATTGAGAGGGGCCATTGAATAATAGATTGAAGATTCGAGTTCACTTGTCTCTATTGTACGCTTGGCCAAAGGCAAACCAAAATAGAAGGACTCCATAGGACTTTGAACTTCGCCATACATGATGCCTTGGAAATCTGCCTGAGCGTAAGGTTTATTTTGTTCGACAAGTTGCATATATTTGGCAAGGCCGTCGTTTGATTCACTTAGAGACGCAAGAGGGCCGCTTGTATACATTTGAAGATCCAGGGCCCCTTGCTGTAGAGAAGCGTTTTGCATTTCTAATTGGGCCAATTCTCCTTTCATTTGCATCAGAAGCTTTATTTTTTCTTCGAGTTTTTTAATTTTTTCTGGGGTCTCTTTATTGGCAGCGATTTCTTCAGGGCTTATTCTCTGTTCGAGAGAAGCAGGAGTACGATTAGAAAAATTCATTTGCGAAGTGTTGCTTAGCTGCCAGCAAAAAAGTGTCCCTAAAATAATAATACCCATTTTGAATTTCATAAAAAATCCTTAGTAAAGTTAATATTTTATATGCGATTTTGATGCCAAAATGGGGGTTGTGAATTTCAGTTGTTAGCTCTTTATCGTGCTTAATTTGGTGATGACTGTTTAAAGTTTAGGCAATTTTTAGTCTCTCGCGTGAGCATTTTAGGCGAGTCACAGCTAAAGTTCTTTTTCTTTTTTGACGATAAATTGGAAGGGCAGATTTGAGGCGCAACTTTATGAACTTACAATTAAGCTTTCTTAAAAGTCATAGAGTTTATTTGTTGGCCCTTCCTTTTTCTTTTTGTTTATTTCTCTTTTCATTGAATGCAAAAACAGCAGCTGTCACAAATGAAATTTTTATTAATCCTTATCAAGCGAGTCTATCTTCTGAAGTGGCACCTAGTCTCAAGGCCTCTTTTGAAAAAGCAACACAATCAATCTTTGAGCGTATGACTATACCGATTATTGTAAATGGAAAGACAACCGAATGGGTGAAATGCATTGATGTCTTACAAAAGGAAATTAGACAAATTGATTCCGAAGCCAAACTTCTTCCTGTGGGTGATTCTGTGCGTGCTGTTTTTGATCATATCAATCAGAAACTCATCAAGATAAAAGAGGCAAGGCCCTCACTAAGTGCAGTACAAGTTTTGGATGCTATTGCCAGTGAATCAGATTTGATCGCCTTTAATGAAATTACTGGATTTGATTTTAATTTTGCAATTCAAAGTCCTGCTGGAAAAAATAAACTCATAGCGGCCTCTTTATACTGACTAGACTTTAAAATTCAAGCGCCAAGAATATTAAAATTATAATTAATCAAGGTGGATAACTCTTTTTTGTACGATCCAGTTTTTCTAAAAAAATCGGAGCATCCTTTTTTTAACTCTTCAAATTTTTCAAAATATTTATTTTTTAAAGCCTTCTTTTTAAAAAACTTCCATAATCTCTCTATCGGATTTAAATTAGGACTGTAGGGAGGAAGATGGATAATCTCAATATTTAACATATGAGCAATCGCACTGACACTGAATGCCTTGTTTACTGGCCCACGATCTAGCACAAGATAAGTTTTTTTATCGGTATTTGTTTTTTTTCTCAGATCATATAAAAATCACAAACAGATTCTTGGTTTATTGTTTCATGAAATTTTGCCATGACGCTTAGCGTTTCAGCGGAAACGACACCAAAGATATTGACTATTCTTCTTCCAGAACTCGTCAAAATATCCTTGTCGCTTCCTTTTAAAATCCATCCATGTGAAAGTTCTGTAACATGAGTAGGATGGGTTTCATCTCAAAAGTAAATTAATGCGTTTCACTGGTGAATTTTGCAAGTTTCTCTACAAAATCGTTCTGTTCTGTTTTTTTGTTTTACCAGGAGTCTCTTTAGCCTTTTTGAAAGTAAAATTTAAACGATGAAGAAATTTTGTTATTCCCGAAATCGAAAATTCTACTTTATATTTTTTAAAACATAAGCACAAAACTCAATCGTATTATCGTACAATTTCTCAATTAAGTGCGTTTGTAATTCAAGAGACTCTTCGGTTGTTAGGAGTGATCTTTTGCCATTATACTCATCATTAACAAGCTCTTCAATTCCTCCCTTTTTATAACGTCTGCGATAATTTGCAATAGTCCATTCGTCTAAAAAAAGGAACTTCGAAATATTGGTATAAGTTTCTCCTTTATCTAAAAGAAGAATCACTTCTATACGATCAGAGTACTGGGCCTCATTGAAAATTATTTGAAATTTATTTTCCGATCAGTATATTTACTATTTATCCTGCCTTATCTTATCAATTCTAAAAATTAAAGTATCACCATTAGATATGTCATTTCAAGAGGCGCTCAATGAATTAGATGGTCTTTATAGAGTGTACATTAAGGATCCAAAAAAAAATTCCAACTAGATAGACTTTTGACACTTACAAAAATTCAGGAAAAAATACTTCGAAGTGTTGATAAAAAATTATTAAAAAATTGTAGTGTACAAAAATAGGGTCAAATTAGGGTACGGTTTTAGGTATTAAAAATCATTCAGTTGTCTAGAGTTGATGCCGCTCTTATTTTGGATCTCTCACATAAGTTTTAAAGAGGTTTGAAAAATCCTTGCCGGAAAATTTATTGAGCTCAGATAAAAATAGCTCAGTATCAATAAGTTCCAAGTTGTGGCAAGACATAAAGTATTTAAGAAAGGCACGAATCCCTCCCTTGTCTTTTAGTTTATTATCGAGATGGGAAATAATAGCATTGCCTTCTTGATAATAGCGTTCAGATGAAGAGTAATCATATTCGCTACGGCCATCTATAAGTGGAAGAACTTTACCATGAAAAAATCCAAAAGATCTTGAAGGATAATTGCGGTCGTACCAAGTAGCAATGGCCTCATCAATCCATCCGGCCTCGCCTGTTCCAGGAAGGACGCCTCTTCCAAAATAGCTATGTAAAATTTCATGTTTAAGATGTCCAAAGTCTGAATAGACGGCACCAGAATGCTCCATCCCCCCCATCCCCACCGCATGCACCAGTAGCGAAGGGTGAGGCCATGGCCCATAAGTAGATTCAAATTCTTCCATTGTACTTTTAATAGTCTCAATGAACTGCTTGAAGTTAACTGTGCTGTTGTCGCCATAAACTAAGACAGGAATATCTTTACCACTCAGTTTGCTAAACACCTCAAATGATTCCTCATGATACTTACCTGAGGGTGCCGTATGAAAATAATATGAAGATGAATTAAAATAACTAGGGAACTGAATTTTTACATGATTGAAAGCGCTTTCAGTAATGGCCCCATTGCTGTAAAACTTTTGCTCATTATTTCCGTTATTAACAACTGTAAATTCTAGGTCTGCTGGGTATTGATCAAAAAGATAATTAGAAGGGAGGTAATGATCAAGATAAGTCGGTCCGTGGAGGTCAGACATAAAGAAACCAAGATCAAGAGAAGAGGGTTTTTCCATTTTACTGAGACGTAAAATTTTAACTTGATAGATGCCAGGAGTAATGTTCGCTCGGATCGCTGTTAATTTGGCTGATGGCCCAGTTGGTGGGGTGATCTGTATGAGTTTTCCTACTTCCGAAGACAACCACACCGACGAATCTAAAGGCATAGGGAGTATGGGCATTCCAGGACTTTTAGATTCGAATTCAATAACGCTTTCGTATTGAATTGTTTTTTGTAAAAAATCCGCCACAATTTTATAGTGCGCTGATTTTATGTCTACAAAAACGAAATTGTCATTGCCTTGCTTGAAATTGGGAGGGGCAAATTTGAAATCGCCAGTACTTGCAGCAAAAGAAGCAAAGCTCAGGCATAAAAAAGTTATCGTCGAAAACTTATGAGTTTTAGATTGAAAATTTTTGCTAAACATAGTCTACCTCATTTTAAAACGGTAAATGTTCGCCCTACTTGGCTACCGTGTCCTCACTGGAAAGATCGAGCAGTATAAGTAAATAGTGTGAGTAGTTACAAAAAATTATGTGCTGTTCATTAAGCTCATATGATAAAAATAAATTTTAAGAAAATTCCCCTAGTCTTTTTCAAATCTTTTTTCACCGCTACCAAGTTCTGCAACGCCTTTGTTGTTATACTTAAGTCCACTGAGAAGTAAGCTAAGGGCATTGATGTCTTCTTTAGATAACACTCGTGACACTTTGTATGCGCGGGATTCATCAGTTTCGTCACTTCCTACGAAATACATTCCAACACACATAAGGGGATGAGTGGATGTTTCTTGAGCGCAAACCGAGTCACTGTGGTGAGAAAGACCCAGTGTGTGTCCATATTCGTGAGCGAGCACTTTTGTAGCAATATAATCACCAGAAGTTTGTAAATTGATTATACCTTTTCCTTGAATTGCATAGGATGTGTTCATGCGGTTTTTCGGAGAGAGTTTTATAAGGATATCTCGTGGATTTTTATTAGAAAGAGCAATAAACCTCGCTTCAAAAGCTGATAGGCTGGTGTGTTCAACATCAAAATGCAAGCGATAAGTATTATTATTGACTCTGATTAGCTGATCGGCATTGTTCCATTCTAGGGAAACACTTTCTCCGAGGTCTTCAAGCGATTTAGGAGTGAGTTCTTCGCCATAAAACATTAGGCGTGACTGAATTGTGATGGTTTTATTTGCTTCATCTTTATGAATAAGGGCACCAGAAAAAGCAATATTTGTACAAAGGAGTAAACAAAGCGATGCAATAATCTTCATAAAAGTTCCTCAAAATGATGATTTTTATTGTTTGAAATAATTTGGGTAAAACTAATTCAGATCTCTATTTCGCGCAATGCCTTTTGGCATTGCTGTATTTATTATACTGCTTGCAAAATAAATTTCAAGTGAGGCCTTCACGGCCTGTTTTAAATTTTCTTGATGATGAGCACTCGCTTGTGTCGGCACCATATATGTTAAATTCCTCCGAATTGATTACTCGTCTTGGTTATAACGCAAAAGTTTTGGAGACAGGCTTGAATAATAAAAATGTAACTGGACAGCTAATTTTAGCTTGATTTAATAAATTCTGGAAGTTTTCCCTCGAGAAGAAGGCGTAAGGCATCTGTAGGACTCACTCCATTTTTTCTACAAGTCACAAGATACCCTCTGATTCTACAAAATGTTTGAGCACCTTCCAACGATCGAAAACAACCTGAAACTTTTTGATGAACTTTTGTCATACACAGATCATTTTCACCCTGATTATTCGTAAAACTAACCACGTCCTCTTTCATGAACCATATGGTTTCTTCTTCAAACTTTATTAAGCGTTCGAGAAGGTTTCTTGATTTACTTTTTTTCTGACGCCCTCTCGTCTTTTCATTTTTAATCGGTGGCGCGCATTCTTTATCACCATGTGCAAGGATTTCGCGATACGTTTTTAATCTGTTTTCTACTTTTGTTTTTGAGAGACAATTTTCTTCTGACTTTCTCACTTCGATATTTAAGTTCGTAAGGAAGTCATGCATCTCCTTGGCCCATTTTTGATTATCTTCTTCAAACGCAAAAAGAAGTTCTCTCAAATTGTGAGCAATACATAAAGCATGGAGGCAGGCGTAGTTATAATATGAAGACCAGTGATCATGACAAAGAACTCCATGATAGTCAGGAAGAATTCCCATCCTATCCATTCCTTCTTTGCCTCGTTTTGCATCTGGGTGATAAAGAGTTACAAGCGCATTCGAAAGATTGTGGAGCCAAGCTTTTTACCATTGATATTAATTCCTGTTTCATCGGCATGATTAAAAGGGGAATTCATCAATTCTTATTTCGCCCACTTTTCAAAAAGGTCCAACTGTTTTGCAGTTTCCTTATTAAAATTTGAAATACTTCCCTTGCTTAAAGGTAGCCCCAGTTAATCCTTGAAATAATCGGCGACTCTTGCAAGTGGAATGAGTTGAAAAATAGACATGTAAACTGATTGAACTTTTACTTCATTTCCATATTGAGCGGCCTTCGAAACTTCCTCGGGAAGGTCTGCAACATATTGGTTTCCATTTTTATCTTCAAGAATTTCTGCTCGGTATTCCTTTACTCGAGTCGTGATTTTTATATCGAAAACTTGTCTCGCTTCAAAACCAACTTTTTTATAGATGCCACGAGGAAGAGTTTTTTTATCAATAAAAAGTTCTTCAATCTCATCTGGATTTTCAACTTTTTGAAGAGTTGTTCCAATGTGCCCAACTTGACCGCCTTGATTTTTTATTTTGCCTTTTACGATCGTTTTTTTTCGAAGACGATTTGGATCTTGAGAAGGAGGTTTACTGCTATTAGAACTATTTATTGCTAGTCGACTGCAAATTAATTTCAGCGTTAATAAAACAACTTCAAAAACTGCCACAAATGAAGGTGAAAGATTTTTCTCTTCCCTTAAAGCCTTGTTTGCCTTTAAAATAATGTCATCAATGTCTATATTTTCAATTTTCATCGAAAAGATGATATTTCTTCCGACTTAAAAGGCCTAGCTTTATTTCTAACTTTTTATAAGATTATGCTGACCAGTTACAGATTTTTAATGAACTTGATAAGCTTTCTCTAGAAAACAAAGAGCTAATTGTTAAAAAAATGCTTCTCTCAAAATCTTCAAAAGGAAAAATCCTTGCCTCCTATTTAACAAAACATGATCCTTTGCTTTTAAAAAAGATGTTACCGAGTATTTTGAATGGGCAAGACAGTGGAACTATCGCTACGATTTTAAAAGAAATGAAAAGTGCTAAGTTACTTCCTCTTGACGATATTGACTATCAAGATTTTATCAAAGGACTTATTTCAAAGAAGGATTGGATATCAATGCCTGAACAAAAAATGATCTTCTCAGATGCGACTCAAATTTTGCAAGAGATGAAAAATTCACTTTTGTTAGGGCCGCCCCAGTTGCCTTGTGCTAACGGTATCCATGATCTTCTTCAAATCATCAGTAGATAAAGACACCAGGCTTCGTTCAATCATTATTTTGAGTCAGTAATCTCCGGCCAAAAGAAAATTTATTGGCCCCGTTTTTTGAAAACAACTCCATTATCTGATTATTTGCATCTATATAAAACTTGAGCATTAAAAAAGATGTGATGACTGACGTATTCGTATTTTTTATTTTCGCTCTGACAATCTTCTTTTGCTTTTGTAATGGCGTTTTCAAGGCAGCCTGAGCCAGTCCATCCATTATTTGACGCCATCGTTCTGACTCCCTCAGTTAGTTTTTCAATTTCAGGATCTTGCCAAGGGCGAAAAGTTCCGCATGAAGTGAGCGTTAGTAAGAATGCGAAAATACATAATTTCTTCATAGATAATCCTTGTTGTTTTTAGATGAACATAACTGCTTTTATTAAATATTTAAAGTTCTTTTAAATTATTGGCCATTTATATTTTAAAAGTTGAAACTATGGCGAACAAAAATTTCCCGAAGGTGAGTGATGAGAAAACTTATTTTGGTCCTTCTTTTTACGCCAGCTTTTTTTCAAACTTTTTCCTATGCTGGACAAATGCCCCTTAAAATAATGAGTTTTAATCTTCATTGTCTTGAAGATAATTGGGTTAAGCGTCTTGAGATTTTCGCCCAAGAAGCGGCCAGGATTTCCCCCGATATTATTTCACTTCAAGAAGTCTGTACGACCGAAACAGAAAACGGGATTCAATTTTTAAAAGAAAAACTTATGATGGCTGGTTATCCTCTGCAAGAGCTGCGGGTGCAATACACACACAAGTCTTGGGATAAATACTATGAACACCTCGTTATTTTAACAAAAAATAAAATTGAATATTCTAAGCAAGGATATTTGCCTCCTTCGCCTTTTTTACGAGGGTATGTTGCTTTAAAAATAAAGGGGAAGTGGTTTTTAAATACTCATCTTGAATTCTTGGATGGAAATTACAGGACTGAAGAAGTGAAGTTTTTAATGAATATTTTTCCTTCAGAACAACATGTGATTATGGGAGATTTTAATTCTTCGCCAACAGAGGAAGATTTGGTTTTATTTCATCATGCAGGTTATCGCTCTTATTTCCCTGGGCCAACTTTTCCTGCTCATGCCCCACAAACAACGATTGACGGTTTTTGGCTTTCTTCAAATTTTGCATATTCACGTGCTGATGTTATTCGGTTTTTTCAAAATGAATATGCTGGCACTTATTTAAGTGATCACTTCGCTGTACTCATCAGTATTTACTAATCTCCGACATCCTTACTTGAGATTTTTGCTTGGGGCTCAAGCTTTTTATTAGCGCTAAAAAACTGCGGCTTGCCTGAGACAAGCCTCAGACGCTGATATTCAGTTTTTTATAAAAATTTTGTGAGGTAAAGTCCAGTAAGAAGTGTTGTTATAAGTCCAAATGCCCAGAGAAGAATTGTTATGAGAGATTGGAAGCGTTTATCGATTTGTTCAAAACGTTTATCAACCTGTTCAAAACGTTTATCAACTTGTTCAAAGCGTTTATCAATTTGTTCAAAACGCTTTTCAAATTGCATATACATTTGCTCAAATCGTTTATCAATTTTTTTAAATTCCTCTCTGAACTCAATGTCGAGATGATGGAAATGATTCGACTGGCCCTTAATAGTAAGGACAAGCATATCATCAGAGTTAAGTGATTCATGACGAATCATTTTTTCTTGAACTTCATTTGTTTTGTGATCAAGCCAGCGGTCAAAAAATTCATTGCCAAACACATGTTCTCCCATGTTTTGCCTCCGGTATTGGAGGATCATATCATGGAATATGCAAACTCTTAACTGGATTCATGTTTCTAAGCAGTGGATATTAAAAAGCCTTATTTTCGGCATGCTCAATTTTTGAACCCCCCTAGTGCTCAAAAATTGAACGCGAGAGGTAGGGGAGTCTGTTCTGATTTTAAAACAAAAAAAATATTTAATTTTGTTTTTAAAGATCATCATATAATGGCAAATAGATTTCTTCTGGCTCTGAACTTTTTTCGATTCCAAATCCTTCCGCTAAAACGACCCCATGATTTTTTTTGCCATCAATTTTTATATTGAGAGGATGCTTGAGCCAGACATGTTTAATGAATTCTGTTTCAGTGAGAATTTCTTGATTTAAAAACCAGTCCCACTTTAAAATATCTTCTGCTTTTCGAATGGTAAGATAAATAATTCCTTGTGAGGTGATATTTTGAAAAAAATGTGTTCCTTGTGAAGGATCAACTTTAAAATTTTCTGTAGAGGCCTCGATGATACCCCCGACTTGTGAAATATCTTTCCAACCGACGGGAACACCCAAATTTTTATCTGAAGAACCCCAACGGCCAGTTCCTATTAAAAGAAATTTTCTATTTTCACGAATAAGTCCAGCATTAACTTTTGAAATTTCTTCCGCGATTTGAAGGCTATTTCTTCCAGAGAACATTTCAGGTCTCACGATGATGACGTCGCGAATTTCTGTCGTAAGATTTTTACCCAAAGCACTTGTGGAATAGCAAATCGCCTTTGAAATTTCATCCATTGTAATATTGACGGCGAAGTTTTCATGAGAGGTTGTCAGTGGCCTTGTTTGAAGAAGTGTAAATTCTGTTTTGGGATTTTCGCCTGTGCCAAAATTTACAGCGAATTCAATTTCAACATCAGAGCCAAATCCTTTTTTGGCCATATCTAAAACGCGCGTAATAAGATCTGATAAAGGAATATGATTATATTTTAAAATACTCGCACAGGTCACGACGGGAATTGTTCCTTTGCCTGAACTAATATCACGAATTCTATGCTCAAGGGGATAGTAGGAACTTGCTACAGCTCTAAGAGCTTCATCACTAATATGATCTTGAATGTCACGTCTTTCAACATCATCATTTTCAATAGCGCCAAGAAGCCCGGGGGTTGAATTTAAACGAATCGCATAGAAGTATTGTTGGGCGTTTTTGAGTGTTTCATCAACAGAAGAAAATTGAGGGAGAATTTGGGGGTATTTGGGACAAAAACGGACGGCCTGCCCTCCTTCAACAACAATTTTACCAAGGCCCATCGATATATGGGCAATACCATCTTCGGCCGTCATGGGAAGGAGAGGATAAAAATTATGAGATTGGGCCACACCTGAGATTGTCGGGTAAAAATATTCTCCATGCTGTTGCCCTGTTATCGTTTGAATCACAACGGCCATTTTTTCTTCTTCTGTGCGATGTCCTGTTGTCCTTGAAAAAGCTTTTGGACTTTCAAAAAAGACAGAAGCATAAACAAGGCGTATAGCAAGCATGAGGTGACGCAAGCGTTCTGCAAAATTGTTTTGATCGTTGGGAACCATATAGGTTGAGTAGAGTCCCGCATAAGGCCAATCACGACTATCTTCTAGAAGCGAAGAGGAGCGAATGGCCAAGGGAACTTTCGCTGTTCGTTCTAAAAATACACGAAGAGTTTCTTCGATAGAGTGGGGCATATGGGCCACAGCAAATTTTGCGGCCACTTCTTCATCTTTGCATTGTATGCGAGCATATTCTTGCAAGTTATTTTCTTCAATGAACTGATCGTAACAGTCGGTTGTTAAAACAAGAGTTCGAGGAAGGGACACTTCAACATTTTTAAGATCTTTAAAGAGATTTTGATTTTCTGTGAGATATTTACTCATGAAGGCAAGGCCTCGTGCTTTACCTCCAAGTGAACCATCTCCTACACGCATAAAATCGCATTCAATATCAAAGTCATCAGCATGAAATAAAGTGATAACTCCTTTTTGCTCAGCAATTCTTTTTTCCCTTAAGCTATCAATTAAAAATTTTCGAATAGCACTCATATCATTGTCAAAATCTTCCGGAGTTACGGGGCCAAATTTTGAAGCGAGAGCAATTTCAGAACGTGCCATAAGCCAATTTGAAAAATGATTTCGAACGACGTGATAAAAAAGAGATTCATCAGGAATGTGGGCCAGGGCCTTTTCAAGAGCGAGAAAATTGCTGGCCCTTGCGACTTCAACACCATTAGGAAGACGAAAAACAAAATCGCCAAATCCCATGTGTTCAATCATAAAACGTCGTATATCAAGATGAAGCGAGGGAGAGTTTTTGTCTTGAAAGTGGGAGTCTATCGTAACCGCTTTTTTCTTATTAATACTGTCGGTTGAAAGAAGAAGCATAGGGAGGGTTGGTATTTCTTCTTTAACATAAGAAATAAATTTAAGTCCTGCTTCATCGTCAAGGATGCCCTCACGAGGAAAACGTGTATCTGAAAAGATTCCTAATAAAAAAGGTTTGAAACGCTGATAAAGCTGCATCCCTTCTTCATAGCTTTTGGCCAAAAGGATTTTTGTTCTGGCCCGTAATTTCCAAAGACGATGTTCTTCGTTGAGTGATTCTCCTAAAACGGCCTGAGTTTGGCCCACGATCGCTTTATATAAAATGGGAAGTAGGGATGAATAATAATAAGGGGAGTCTTCAATAAGAATAAGAACTCGCACTTTAGCAAATTGTGTATCGTGAGCGGCGTTCATTCGGTCTTCAAGCCACTTTACAATTGTCCACATGATGTGCCTGTTGCCTGACCAGACAAAAACGTTATCAATGCTTCCTTTTGGAAGTTCGCCTTGGGTATATTGAGCGAGCCCTTTCATTCCATGGGCAAGAAGAACGACGGGAAGCTGGGGCTCTATGCTTTTAATTTCTTTTCCAAGTAAAACAGGGTCCATTCCTAAAAATTTTGGAATGATAATGATGACGAGATCAAATTTCTCTTTTTTAAGAGTAGTGAGGGCCGCTCTGGCCGTTGGAACGACCGTAAAAGAGGGAGGCCTCGTCAGACTCACTCCCCTGTAATTTGAAAAGACGTGCTCAAGCATCCCTCCATCTTCTTCCATAATAAAAGCGTCATAGGGAGAAGAAATGATAAGTATGCTGGTAATGCGGTGATTCATCAGCTTTTGAAATGTTTTATAATAGGTTGTCATAGGATGGTGATTTTATCATGACTTTCATTTTTATAAAAAAGACTTAATAAAAATAATAGTAGAAATTTATTGTCACTTCATATTAAACTACAGTTTCCGTTTTGAATTTAAATTTTTTGAGAAAAAGGAAAAGCAATGGATCTCGTTATTACCTACCAAGGAAAAGAATACAAAATCCCTCAACTAAGTAGCGCTCTTGATTTTATTCAAAAAAATAAAATAGATGTTCATGAACCCGTTGCCGCAGTTATTAACGGTTATTTTACTCGTTTAAATAAAAAAATTCGCGTTGGGGGCACTCTTGAACTTGTGGAGTTTGATACTTCGTTAGGCCGTAGGGTCTATGAAAGTAGTATCCTATTTATGCTTCAAGTTGCTGTTGAAAAACTTTTTCCTAGTGTACAACTTTTTATGCAACATTCTATCCACAAGGGAGTGTATGTTGAAGTTAAAAATAAAGAACTCACGGAAGAAGAAGTTCTAAAACTTCAAAATTATCTTTTTGATCTTGTCAAAAAGGCCGCTCCGATTGAACGTATTGCCAATGATTGGGATGTCTCTTTAAAAAGTTTAGAAGATGCTGATCGCCAAGATCTTATTCACCTTTTTCGTTATTATCCACCTACTGTTTTTAAGTCTTACCGCATGGAAGGAGTTTCTGAGTGTTTTTATCTTCCCTTGGTGCCGAACGCTAGCTATCTCAAGCATTTTTCTCTCAAAAAATATCAGCAGGGCATGGTTGTGATGATGCCCGATGCAGATAGTGCTAAGCAAATGATTGTTCCTCAGTTTATGGATAAACCTAAACTTTTTAACACTTACAAAGAATATAATGATTGGACTCAAATTTTTAATACGCGCACGGTAGGCCAGCTTAATGAAAGTATTATGAGCAGTGAAATTGGCAATCTTATTAAAGTGGGCGAGGCCCTCCATGAGAAAAAAGTGGGTGTGATTGCGGATATGATTACAAAGCGTGAATTCATGCCACGTGCTGTTTTAATTGCAGGCCCTTCTTCTTCAGGTAAAACAACTTTTTCAAAGCGTCTTGGTGTTCAATTGATGGTCAATGGGCTTAGGCCTGTTTCTGTTTCACTTGATAATTATTTTGTCGATAGAGAAAAGACTCCTCGAGATGAAAACGGTGATTTTGATTTTGAAACTCTCGAGGCCCTTGATATTAAACTTTTTAATAAACACTTAAATGATTTGCTTAATGGATTAGAAGTTGAAATTCCTATTTTTGATTTTCATACCGGAAAAAGAAAAGCTGCGGGAACAAAAATGAAACTTGAGGCCAATCAGATTATGATTATCGAAGGGATTCATGGAATTAATCCTAAGCTTACGGCCCAAATTGAAGCTAAACATAAATTTAAAATTTATATTGCACCCTTAACACAACTGAATCTTCATCGTCATGACCGTATTACTGCTTCTGATACTCGTTTAATTAGACGTATTGTTCGCGATAATAATTTCCGTGGCTATAGTGCTGAGGATACCATTTTACGTTGGGGATCAGTACGATCTGGAGAAAAGAAAAACATTTTCCCTCTTCAAGAAGAGGCCGATGTTATTTTTAACTCAGCTCTTTTTTATGAAATGTCTCTTATGAAAGGACATGCCGAAAAAGAACTTTTAAGAATTCAAAAAAATAGTGAAGCTTATGTCGAAGCTCAACGTCTTCTTAAAATTTTAAGTTATTTTCTTGTGATCGATGACAAAGAAGTTCCCAATACCTCTTTAATGAAAGAGTTTATTGGCGGAAGTTCGTTTGAGTATTAGAGTTTTTCTGATTCTTAAGTGCAAAAAAAAGGGAGATTTTCTCCCTTTTTTTTATTATTTTCTAAGTGATTTCATCAAAAAAAGACTAATCACAAAAAAACTCATGAGTACAAGCACGATGGTGGCGCCAGTTGCTGAGGAAAGATAATACGAAAGAATGAGTCCTACAATTGAAGCAAAAATAGAAATAAAAAGACTTCCGAGAAGATAATTTTTCATTCCTTTACTTACATTATTTGAAGTGGCAGCGGGAAGAACTAAAAGTGAGTTAATGACGAGTAGGCCCACCCAAGGGATACAAAGTGAAACAACAATGGCCACAAATGAAGAAAAGAGAACTTCAACTAAAAAAACATTGATGCCTCGGCTTCTGGCGAGACTCGTACTTAAAGAAACAAGAACGATTTTTTTTAAAGAGAAAAATAAAAAAAGAAGCCCTAGAAGCAAAAGAAGTCCTAATTCATAAATTTCTTTTTTTTGAATACTTAAAAGATCACCAACAAGAAGAGTTGAAAATTTTGAAAATTGTCCTGTATGAGTGAGAAGCACAAGTCCTAGTGCCACGGAAAAAGACATAATGAGAGCAATAAACATATCTGTTTTTTGAGGGATTTTATATTTTAAAAAGGTGATCACAAAGGAGAGAATGAGCGAATAAATGATGATCATCCAACTTGGATTTTGGAGCCTTAAAAGAACCCCTAGGGCCACGCCAGTGAGTGCCGAGTGCCCGATGGCATCAGAAAAAAAACTCAGGCGAGCATTGACGACTAGCGATCCTACTATGGCCAAAAGTGGGGCAATAATAAGAAGTGCCCAGAATGCGTTTTGCATAAAATCATACTGCCACCATTCAAACACCGACATGTTGGCCACCATTTCCAAGAAGATTTTTTAATTCTTTGTGATTCATGACTTCGTGGGGAGTTCCATCGCAAAGAATAATTTTATTAAGAAGAATCATTCGGTCTGCATAAGGGGCCACCGCATTTAAATCGTGTGAGACGAGGAGAATAGAAAGATCATAATTCATACGGAGAGTCGAAACTAATTTATAAAAAAGATTGACGCCTTTTAGGTCCATTCCTGAAATGGGTTCATCAAGAAGGAGTATTGAAGGAAGAGGGGTTAAGGCCAAGGCCAAAAGAGTTCGTTGAATTTCTCCCCCAGAAAGAACGCCTAAACGTTCATTTAAAAGATGTTCTATTTCTGTTTTTTGAAGAGCTTTTTTTATTTCGGAAGTGGAAATTTTTGGAAGTGAAAAAGAAAAAAGATCTTTCACTGTCATTGGTGTTGAAAGATCAAAATCAAGTTTTTGAGGAACGTAGCCAATTTTAGGGCGGGATCTTTTCTTACCATCGGATTCTTGAAAACAAAGTTCACCTTGAAAAGGAACTTCTCCTAAGAGGGCCTTAAAAAGCGTTGATTTTCCGGCCCCGTTTGGGCCAACTAAAACACTCAATTCTCCGCAATGAAAGTGGAGGTTGATATTTTCAAGAATTTTTTTTTCGCCTAATTTTACATTGAGATTTATCAGTTTTGTACAGCACCCTGAACAAGTGCTGAGGCCAGTTTTGCAAATGATCGAAGAATGGTGAGGAGAATGTTTGATCTTTTGAAACATTAAAGAGTCTCTAAGTTTTCTATAATTTTTTGTGCAAATAAAAGGGCAGCTTCGGCACCATTTCCTGTAATGATGTTTCCATCGACAACAACATTTTCTTTGGAGTGGATGGCCCCAAATTGCTCGAGAACCTCATTTGTTTTTTTTCTATATTCGCTATCTTCGCCTAACCACACAGTGGCCTTTTTATTTTTTAAAGCGCCTGCCTTCGCCAAAATGGTAGGGGCCCAGCAGATGGCCGCAAGGATTTTTTTTCCTTCAAGTAAGCTGTCTGTGATAAGTTTCAGAGCGGCTTCATCTGACCGCACTGTAGGTGTTCCCTTTCCTCCGACGTAGATGAGAGCATTGTAGTCTTTGGATTTTGCCTGATCTATTTTTATATCAACTTTTATTTTATGATGAAACATGCCTTCGGCGATTCCAAGCTCCGTTGAGCAAACCGTTACTGTTGCGCCTTTTTTTCTAAATTCCTCATAGGGAATCATGAATTCTTCGTCTCTGAAATCTTTAAAAGCGATAATGAGGAGGATTTTTGCATCTTGGATTTTCATAAATTAATCTTTATTTTAAAGAGTGAGAATAAACGAAGCTGGAGAGTGGAAGTCTGGTTTTTTATCAGGATGAATCAAGGCAAAATATTCTTTTTCATTGTTTTTATTTTCTAAAATAGCACTAAGAGCGATTTGGCCACTTAGTGTTGGGAGACAAACATTGAGTGAAAGTTCATTTTCTTTTTGAGAGGCCTTGATCTGAGGAATGAAATCACATTTCATTTTTTCATTTCGTTGACGGTAGTCGGAAAACTTATAGATCGCGTAATCTCCTGTAGGAGAAAAATTAAATTCCGTATAGCTTTTTTCATTTAAATCTTTGATGAAAAACTCAAAACAAGTGTGCTCCCAGAGTCCATCTTTGAAAAGTTGTGAGGAATTTAAGGGCGGTATAATAAGCTCACTTAATTTTCCTTTGAGAAGAAAGTGTAAAATAAGCTCGTCTTTATTTTTTTTAAGCTGTCCTGTGATTTCAAAAATCGATGGGGTGTAGGGAGCAAGTTTAATATTCATTAATAAAATTTTTCCTTATCTGATTTTAAAAGGGCGATGGAGCCAGAGAAAAGGGTGAAGTAAATGAGAATTTTTATCCAATCAATCTGTTCACCTAAAAAGACAAACGCAAACATGATCGCCAGTGGAATTTTTAAATTGTTTGAAATGGCCAAATTGCCAATACTTGTTTTTTTTGCCCCTTTGTTCCAGAGGAAAAAACCTAATCCTGTGGCCACGAGCCCTAAATAAATCATCACGGCCCATTGTGTGGGCGTCATTGCAATTTTATCAATATCGCCAAAAATGGCGAAACTTCCACCGGCCAAGAGGGTGGCAGACAGATAAGGCCAAAAGAAAATTTCTGAATCAGTTCCTTCAATCCTGTCGCGTATCTTTTTGTAGTAGACTTGGCCAAAAGCAAAACACATATTAGAAATTTGCATCAGCATGATGCCTAGAAATTGTCCAACTCCATCCTTGTAAACAAGCCAGCCTGAGACAAAAATATTTAAAAAAGCAACAGTGAAACTTAAAGGTCTCAGTTTAAACTCAAAGATAAAATTAAAAAGAAGCACATAAAAAGGCGTAAGGATAGTGAGCACGGCAATTTGATGGGCCTCTAAATATTGAAAGGCACTTATGTAAAAGATATACATAAGTCCAAATTGAATTAACCCTAGTTTGAACATTTTCCATTTAAAACGTCCTTTAATATGTCCTGCCATAAAAGGAATGAAGACAATCGTGCTAATGAGGAGGCGTATAAATGAAACAAAGTGGGGGTCTATTCCCACGAGATATTTTTTTATCAAGCTAAAAGATAGACCCCAGATGATAGAAGCGATGATAAGAAAGATCAAAGGAACTCCTTATTTTCCAAAAATTCTACCGATAAAATCAACAGGAAGAGGGAAGAAAGTTGTGGTGTTTCCTTCTCCTTGTGAAATTTCTTTCATTGTGGAGAGGTAACGCAAAGTAATAGCACTTGGCTGTTCACCTAGAATTTTGGCAGCTTCAGTTAGTTTTAAGGCCGCAATGAGTTCCCCTTCAGCGGAAATAACTTTTGCTCTTTTTTCTCTTTCCGCTTCAGCTTGCTTGGCCATCGCTCTTTGCATTTCAATCGGAAGGTCAATGGCCTTAACTTCAACGGCCGTGACTTTAATACCCCAAGGTTCAGTTTGTTCATCAAGAATAGTTTGAAGTTTGCGGTTGATCTGATCTCTTTGAGAAAGTATATCATCAAGTTCAAATTGCCCTATGATAGAACGTAATGTTGTTTGTGAAATTTGTGCCGTCGCATGAAGAAAGTCGGCCACAGAGATGATGGCCTTTGCGGCATCGGCGACTCTAAAATAAACGACGCCGTTAACTTTTAAAGTGACGTTATCTCGAGTGATGATATCTTGTGAGGGAACTTCCATCGTCACAGTTCGAAGATCAACTCTTCTCATGACTTCAATTCCAGGAATAAGAAGAATAAGTCCTGGGCCTCTTAGGCCAGTGAAACGACCTAGTCTAAAAACAACGGCCCTTTCGTATTCATTAAGAATTTTAACCGTGTTAAAGATGAGAATGATTAAGATAACTATAAATGGTAAAAAAACACCTATCATAAGGCCTCCTATTCGATGACTAATGTCATATCGTTGTTTTCATGTTGAATAACGTTACACTGTGAACCGATTTCAATCTTTTTTAAAGAGCGCGCCCTCCAGATTTCTCCTGCTATTTTTATTTGGTAGATAAAATACTCGCCAACTTTTTCATTCTCAATAAAAGTCACTATACCAACTTTTTGATTAAAAGAAAAAAAGTTGGGGCGTTTATTTTTTTTGGCATCGTAAACCCAGTACAAAGTTAGGCCAACAATAAAAAAAGTGATTGAAAAAACCGTTGAGTAAATAATACTAGAATCTAATTGCATATAAGCATTTTCCGTCCGAAAAAGAAAAAGGGAACCTGTTAAAAGAGAAGCCAAAGCAACCATAGTAAGAACTCCATAACTCATAATGTATATTTCTAGAAAGAAAAGTGCAAAGGCGAAAATGATAAGACTTAGGGCCCCCCAGTTAAAAGGGAGAACCTGTAAACCGATTCCTGATAAAAGGAGGCTGACGATCCCAATACTTCCTGAAATAAAACCGTGTGGATTTTGAAGTTCAAAATAAAGAAGGGCCACGCCGATAATGAAAAAAATGTAAGCAAGATTAGGATTCGCAAGAAAACTAAGAAGGGATTGGCCCCAGTCCATTTTAAGATTAAGGATTTCAGGAGCGTCCACTTGTAGTGGAAGATTTTTGCCCTTCATTGCAATAATTTTGCCGTTAAGAGCGCTTACAAGCTCTGTTTCAGTATTTGCTATTCCGTTAATTAATTTTTTTTCTAAGGCCTCTTTTGCTTTAAATGAAGAAGCTTTTTGAACCATCTCTCCAAAAAGAAGGGAATTACGTTTATGAACTTCTGAAAGACTTTGAACAAGCGCTACTAAATCGTTGACGGCCTTTTTTTTAAGATCGCTACTTTCAATATCTTTTCCTAAATCAACTGGCGTCGCTGCCCCTATAGTCGTTCCTTCATTCATAAAAACAAGGTGAGCGCCGCTTGCGATAATGGCCCCAGCACTCGTGGCGCCTGCGCTCGTCGGGGTGACCCAAATGACAATGGGAACATCACTTTCGCCAAAAAGAGTGAGGATGCTTTTCGTTGTTGTGACAAGTCCTCCTGGAGTATTCATTCTTATGAGAATCAAGGAGTCTTTTTCTGTCTTACTTCGCTTGAGCGCAGAGTCGATGAAGTTTAATGTGGCAGGAGTAATGGCAGAATTTACATCAAGGGCGATGATTTTTTTGACAACTAGCACTTCATCAGTAGAAAATGCGACTTGGGCAAAAATGAGAGTCAAGCCTAAGACTAAAACTTTAAGCATAGATTACTCCTTGAGTGACAGTGCTGCTATTAAATGATCGAGGAGACGAATTTGCAATCACTTAACTGTAAAATAATATTGTGCGACGTGATAAACCCTTTAACGGATAATAAGGCCGAATTAATTCGCAAGGGGGCCATTGTTATCAAAAATGGTAAAATTTTGGAGATTGGAAAAGCAAAAGATATTTTGCCCCGTTATGCGCGTCTTTGCCCTTTAGAACTTATTTGTGCTGAAAATAAACTTGCGCTGCCCACTTTTTTTGATATGCATTTTCATTGGGTACAAGATGATGTTCGATTGATGTCTAAGGAATCTTTGCTTGAGTGGCTTTCAAAATATACTTGGCCCTACGAGGCCAAATTTAAAAATAAGACTTTTACTAAGAAAAAGGCCAAGTATTTTACTCAGGAACTTCTTCGTGTAGGAACATTAGGAGGAGTTTGCTACTCTTCGCTGCATTCTCATACAACAGATGAAGCGCTTAAAAATTTTGTTGGAAATTTTGTCGTGGGAAATGTTCTTATGGATATGAATTCTCCAAAGTATCTGACTCACAAAAAAGAAGTCGCCCTTAAAATGCTTCAAAAACAGACGGCGAAATTTAAAAATCGTTATGCCGTGACACCGCGTTTTGCGATTACGGCGACACCCGAACTAATGAAGGCCGGAGCAAAACTGGCAAAGACACATCAAACATTTATTCAAACTCATTTGAGTGAAACGTTAAATGAAATTGACTATGTCCTTTCCATCTATAAAAAAATTGATGGTTTTAAAGATGTTAAAACTTACACTGATATTTATAAGCGTTGCGGACTTCTAGGGCCTAAAACAATTATGGGCCATGGAATTTATCTTTCCCCAGACGAGATGAAAATTCTTTCCAAAACAAAAACAACAATTGCTCATTGTCCAACATCAAATGCGCCTGTCAAAGAACTTGGTATTGGCTCTGGTCTTTTTGATTTTCATCAAATTGAAAAAAATAAAATACGCTGGGCCTTAGGAAGTGATATCGGAGGCGGGCCTTATCTTTCCATGTTCGATGTGATGCGCTCTTTTGTGGAACAAAACACTAAGAAAAAAGTAAAAGGCGCGACATACGTGAAAGCTCTTTATCGCGCGACTTTAGCGGGGGCCGAAATTTTAAAACTTAATAAGTCGACTGGAAATTTGGCCCCGGGTAAAGAGGCCAATTTTATTTTTGTTTCTTCGCCTAAAAAACAGACAGGCGAAAAGGCCGAATCAGTTCTTCAAAAAATCATTAAACCTTTAAGTAAAAAGCGTACAAAATATCATGATCTCGTTGATCAAACATGGAATAAAGGTGAGATAGTTTATTCGAAATATTAATTTCCTTCAGCGAGGAGTTTGTATTTTTCTTTATCTTCTGGTCGCTTTGCCGTGAGTGCTGCTTTTTTGAAAAGTTCTTTTGCAAGTGTTGAACGATCTTGAATTTTATCAGTCAATGTTAGATTACGGCTTGCGACTTCTTGGTGAATGAGGCCAAGTTTATAATAGAGAAATGAGTATTGGGGTTGAATTCTTATGGCCCTACTTACGAACGAAAGGGCGTTTTCGTATTTTTCCTGACTGATGGCCTCGTCTGCTTGCTTTAAAAGTGCAGCAACAGGCCGCTTCGCTTTTTCTTCTGGAATACTGACGGGAGCTTCTGCTTGCAAAGTCAGACAATTTTCGGGTGAAGGAGCGAGAGTTGCCTGATTAATACTGCTTAAATCATTATTCACTGCTTGAACGACTTGATTGATATCACCTTCCGATGGATTTTGATCTTTGCAGACGATTTTTTTAATAATGCGGCCATTTGGCCCTTGAGAGTATTCCGTGATTTTTGACTTACAGTTTACTGTGTTGTTACTTTCTATCTCTGAAAATCCAAAAAGAAAAAAAAGTCCGGCCATAGAACAAAACTTGAATATTTTTTGAAATTTAAACATTTTTTTCTCCTTGGTTGCTCCTTAACATTATAGCAGACTTTAAAAAAAAAGGAGTGTCTCTTTTTTAAATAACCAAATTCATTTTGCCCATTATTATGGGCAATTTTTGGTATTTTTCTGAGTTTTTAAGATTTTAGAGGTCTTCTTTTTATATTTTATTTTTTTTGTAAAAAAAAAGTAAGATCTTCACTTACTTCATAGAAAAATGAATTTATCTAATTATTGCTCCAATGAGCAAATAATCATCAATCAGTAAGGAGTTTTTTTCATGAAAAGAGTATCAAGTTTTTTGACTATTTTTGCGGTTAGTATTTTTGCTTCTTCTTCAATTTCTGCAAAAGATCACTTACCAACCACAAAAAATCCATGCGCCAGTTTGCCTAGTCATGAAAAGTTAAAAGCGGCCTTAATTGAAGCGCGTAAGAAAAATAATGGTGGATTCAACCTCGACATGTGGGGAACGCTTGTTAATAGAGATGGCGTTGTCTGTGCCGTTGCTTACACGGGAACTGATAGAGCTCAACAGTGGCCTGGAAGTCGTGTTATCTCTGCCCAAAAAGCAAACACGGCCAATGCCTTTAGTTTACCCGGTTTATCTTTAGCGACGGCCAATCTTTTTACAGCAGTACAACCTGGTGGTTCTTTATTTGGTTTACAGCAAAGTAATCCTGTCGATGTTTCAGTTGCGTATGGCGGGAACTCAGAGAAATACGGAACAAAAAATGATTATATGATTGGAAAAAAAATAGGCGGGATTAATGTTTTTGGAGGAGGACTTGCCTTATATGATGCCGAGAAAAAATTAATTGGCGCCATTGGAGTTAGTGGTGATTCATCTTGTGCTGATCATAACATAGCATGGCGTACGAGAGAAAACTTAAAACTCAATCATATTCCTGGTGGTGTTGGCCCAGATAAAACAGACGGTGTTGATTACAATCATGCCAGTGGTTGGGCACATCCCGTTTGCTCTGAAGACGCAAAAAAAGTGGCGATGGAAATTGGGGCCGGAAAGTAGATTTTTATTATTAATAATTTTTTTTAAAAATCCGTTAGTCTTAAATATGAAAAGAGGGCCGCTGTTCAAAAAAGCGTTGGCCCTCTTTATAAATTAGCGCAGAAGATAAAGTCAGACTTGTTAGGTGGCAAGAAGACGGAGGCTACGCATTTAAGTTTCTCCCTGTAAGAACTTGAACTAGGAAAGCATCATCCCAAGCGGTCAGATTTGCTTTTCTTTTTATCGACATTTTTGTTGGTTCTTTTTTTTAAAGATTAAGAGCAAATTTCTTTCGCATCAGTAAATTAGTATAATTTTAAAATAGCCCCCAGCTCTTCATTAAATTCAGAAAGAGTTGGAATCGTTGAACTGAAACAAGTTAAATTTAATTTTGTGCCCGACTCCAAAAGAAGCTTGAATTCAAATGCATATGGTCCTGGTTCTTCAAGTTGTTCAAATTCAGTTATTTTTTGAAGTTTGGCATTCATTTGAAAAGAAGCACCATTTCCTTTCCACGTTAAATCGCCATTGGCAGAGATATCACACATGATTTTCGCTTCGGGGCGCTCTTGATAAAAGAGTGTATTATGGAATTTTCCGCTATCTTTTATAAAAAAATCTAGAAACTTCCTATTGGTAAATTGAACTTTGATCATTTTCTCTTTATCTATTTGAGATATTAAAAACTTTTTCGAAAGTCTTTTTCTTAGCTTGAGTACACGTTGAAATGTTGAAAGACAATTTTTTTTCCCCCAAGTCATAGCGGAATATGAATTGGATCCTGGCAACTCGTCAGACAGAGCGTATGCTGATGCAGCTAGTTCCGTCGCAGCACATTCACGATGAATATCTCTCCAGGGAACGCTCGTTGTTCGATCAATATTATGCTTTAATTCATGGATTAAAAACTCAGCGATCAAGTCTATATCTCGAAGATTGTTAGTTTCCACTATTTCTTCAAGTTTTTTAACTGTAGAAGGACAAAAAATAATGTCGTTTGGCGTGAATGAATTTACATAGGCTCCCGTGGTCGGATTTTCAGCACATTGTTTATCGGAAGTCCCAGCATATTTTGGAAAATATAATCCTGCCCATAATTTTTTGTGGATATTATCGAGTGAAGTAAAAAGACGAGATTCATCGCTTTGCTCTATCCCAAAATCTCCATGATATAATTTCATTGCGTTCAGCGCACGTTCAGTAATTTCCATTGCGCGGTTCTCGACTAATGTAAATCCTTGGTCGGCAAGTGAAGCAGCATGAACTTTTAATGAGAGAAAATGCCCTAAAATATAAATTAGAAAAAATAATTTCATAATTGTTCCAACTTAGGTGCTTCTATCTGCCCCTACTCTCTGAGACGGTATTATTCCGAAGTATAATGGATTATTTTTGCTTTAGAAGTGATGTGAACTTCTTATGTATGAAGGTGTCTAATTTTTATACAATCTCAATGGTTCGTAAAGGCCTTTTGTTCATGAGTTATTAGCCTTTCAATATCATTTGGAGGCTTAACTGTACTGATCGGGAAGTTTTGTCGGTAGCTGGCCGACAACTTATAAATAGTTACGGCATTATTGAGATGTTCTTAATATTTTTGACCTCAAAAGAAAGGGGGTACAAATTTTGAGGGGGGGGATTGTCAAAAAAAAATCCATTTTTTGTTCTTGAAATAGAACAAATAAATCTGAATTTTTATTCACTAATTTCAAGAACTACAGGACAATGATCTGATCCCATTACTTCGGGTTGATGATAACAGTTTTCGATTTTTTCTTTAAGCTCATCTGTGACTAAAAAATAATCAATTCTCCAACCCACATTTTTTGCACGAGAGTTCATGCGATATGACCACCAAGTGTAATGTTTGGGTTCATCAATATGTTTCAGTCTGAAAGCATCATGAAAACCTTCAGAGAGAATTTCATTTACCCATTCTCGTTCAATTGGAAGAAAGCCCGTTGAATCTTTATTTGTTTTAGGATGAGTTAAGTCAATTTCAGTGTGGGCCGTGTTCACATCACCACAAATAATAATAGGTTTCATTTTTTCTTTTTGCATTTTTTTAGCGAGGGCCGCAAGAGTTCGCGAGAATTCTAATTTGTAAGGCACTCGCGCGTGATCTTCTTGGCCATTGGGAAAATAGGCCGCAAAAAGAATAAAGTCGTCGTATTCAGCAATCAGTGTTCTTCCTTCGCTATCGAATTTTTCGACACCAAGACCCACCGTGATTTTAGGTTCTGAAAATTTTTTTGAAGAAAAAATGGCCACACCCGAATAGCCTTTTTTTTGTGCAGACGCGTAGTAGGTGTAATAATTTTCGTTCTCTCTGAGTTCTTCTGGAAGTTGGTCGATATTGGCCTTCGTTTCATTGAGAGAAATGATGTCGAACTTTTCTTTATTCACCCACTCTAAAAAACCTTTACCGTGACACGCTCGAATTCCGTTAACATTCCATGTGGCCAGACGCTTCATTTTTGCTCCAAAAGAAAAGTGGGTCATTTTATGTTCTACAATAGTAAACTGAGCGCCTTGGTTATTACAGCTAAGTTTATAGAAATGCGTGCGACGAAAGCTGAGTAAAACACTTTAACTAAAAAATGTTTGGAAAGATCGCGAAGCTTTGGTAATTTAGTCTTCTCGAAACATTAAATACTCATCATCGGAGAAAATTCTATGCGTTCTTTTGAGAATATTGCCAAATTGATTAGAACGAAAAGATTGGGCCATCCTAAAGCGTACTCGCAATCTGAATTGTCAAATCTTTTGGGTTATAAAAATGGCCAATTTATAAGTAACGTTGAGCGTGCTTTGTGCAATATCCCTTTAAAGATGCTTAGAAAAGTTTCGGCCGTCTTAAGTATTACGCCAGAAGAAATTAAAACGGCCATTTTGCACGACCATGAACAGACTCTTGATAATTATTTGAATCGCGAAGATCTCATCAATGCTGACCCAAATGTGAAGGATGATGAGGGGGCCTAAATCTTAGAGATTTTTAAGTATGGCCCTTATACTTTTCATAGTCTTCGAATGAACCGATGCTTTCTTCAGTATCTTTTGAAAAGTCAACACTCTCTTGACTTTTAAGTACGTGCGGATCAGGAAATTTATCAGCAAAACGTACACGTTCAGGAGTGGGGAGATTGCGGGCCTTTGAATAGGTAATGTCTTCGGGATTTCCATTATATTTTTTATCAAAAGCTGCTTTTTGTTCTGCGGTTAAAGACGAGACGTATTCGCGAATTTGTTCAAGCGAAGAGTAAAAAGATTTTTCATACTTATCTTGTTGAGGCCTATCTGCTTTATAATAATTTTCAAAATATTTCCTGCGGGCAATACAGTGTTGTTCCTGAAGGTATTCATAGCGCCTAAATATCTTTTCAAAACTTTGGTTATTTTGAGTGTTTTGCCCGACTTGAGGTGAAGAGACTGGATTACGAGTTCGGTTGTTTAAAAAGCGGGAATCGCCCTTTTTGGGCGGATGGCGATGTCGATTAGGGTTTGGGGGACGTATCCCTTGGTTTTGTCCAGACTGATCGCGTTTAGGTGTGAGTGGATTTCCATTATTTGGATTTTTATTTCTATTGGGTTTTTGATTTGGACGTTGATTATTCATGAGACCTCGCCTTGCGCATGGATTATAGCGAGAGTTTTAGAAGTTGACAAAACAATTACGCATCATTTTCATTTTGGTATTTTTTAATGAGTTGGTAGTAATAAGTTTGCTCTTCAATGTTTAAAGGCCTAATTGATTCTACGTGTTTTTTTCTTAGGCCATGCTTTCGGATGAGTTCGTCATTGTGGCGTATTTTTTTTGTGAGAGATTGCCCTAGCTTAAGTAACCAGTCTGGGAATTGCTTTTCTTTTTCTGAAAAGGGAATCGCAAAAAGTGAGGTCTCTTTCGTTGCGATAACAGTTGCACTTCTAGGTTGATCATCAAAAAAAGAAAGTTCTCCCAAAAATTGCCCTTCTTCGAGGTAGGAAAGAGGAGTGACCTGGCTTCCTTTCAGGACGCAAATCATGACTCTGCCTGATCGAATGTAATAAAGAGTATTTTCTAACTGACCTGCTAAAAAGATAATTTGATCTTTTTTGAAGTTTTGAATAAATTGATTTGATGTGTTGTTCATAGATGTAAAACTTTAATAATTTGAAGAGCTAGAATTTCTGTAAGTTGTTGGTAATAAATATTTTGTGGAATAATTTCAGAAATGAAAGTGCTATCCAATCCGAAATTTTGATTAACAAGTTTATCAAAATTTACCAGAGGAATATTTTCTTGTGTTGTATACTTTGTGAGGAGGATATTATGAATGGGACTTGCTCGCCAAGGTGAGCAATCGTAGGCTGCCGCTTTTGTAAAGGACTCTTTGGCCTTGGCCATTTGACCTGTTTTTAAATAGACAGTTCCGAGCATATGAAAATTAAGAGCATTGCCAATGATTTTTTGAGTGAGCTCTCTAAGTTCTGATGAGGTTGTTTTTAAATCGTCTTTAGAAATTCGTTCAGAAATTTCATTTTGATAACTTTTAAGATTTTCGCTCGTTGTATTTTCGCAAACGTGATGCGGGATGGCCTCTAAGTTAATGGGGGTATTGACGATGATGAGTTGCGTTTTATTTTCTTTTGCCCAAAAAATGAGGTCTTGAATTTCAGCTTCAAAAAAATTGTAATGAACAAGGGTTTGTAGCTGAAACTCAGGATCTGTGTAGTTTTTTTTGTCTTGAACTATTTCTCCCCCTAAAATGACCTGTTTTGTAGGGGAATAAATAAGGCGCGCTAAAAGAGGAAATGCAAGAAAAAGGCTGTAAAGTTTCGCATCTTTTTGCTTAGAGAAATTAGAAAGTATCGTTTTGCCATCTGAGATGATAAAACGTTTTTCATAGTATTCTTCGCTTGCACCATGATAAATCACAACCTTTGGTATTTTTTTTAGCGAACGGAGTTTTGCAAGAGTGCGGGATAGGCTTTCGTGTTCCTGTGCCCAGTTAAAAACAGTGAGTGGCGTTGTAAGATTGATGGAACTTTTTTGGATAAGTTGGGGGTGATAGTTTTCAAGCACCTTTGCCATGCGGTCACCAACAATTAAAACTGTCGTGTTTTCCGCCTGCTCCCTCTCCGTATAGATAATTGATAACACTTTATAGGGATAAGGAATGACGCCGGTAGGGTTCGTTATAATTTTTAAAGCGACCCAAAGGCCTGGGGCAAGGATGACAATGATGAAGAATAAAATTATTCCACGCCAAATTCGATTCTTCTTTTTATTTTTTGACTTATTCATAGGCCATCATTATTTTGAAGGAAAACTTTGATTTTGACTACTTTAAAAGAGAGAAAAACGTTGTGAATGTTCCAGAACTCGTGGCCCCAGCAGGAAATTTAGAAAAATTAAAATTGGCCATCTTATATGGCGCGGATGCGGTCTATTTGGGGGGAAAAAATTTTTCTCTTCGCTCGGCAGCGGATAATTTTAGTCAGGAAGAAATGATTGAGGCCATCAATTTTGCTCATGCGAGAGGAAAAAAGGCCTATGTTGTTCTCAATAGTTTTTTACATGATAAAGAGATTGAAAATCTTGCTCCCTTTGTTCATTTCTTAGAAGAAATTAAGGTTGATGGTGTTATTGCTTCAGATTTTGGTGTTGTCAGTGTTGTGAAAAAAGCAACTCAAGTTTCGAATCATCTGCCTATTCATCTTTCAACACAAGCAAGCTGTCTTAATCTTGAAGCGGCCTTTTTTTGGAAAGAGCAAGGAGTTAAAAGAATCGTTTTAGGCCGTGAAGTGAGTTTAAAAGAAGCAAAAAAAATTAAAGAGGGCACGGGACTTGAAATTGAAATGTTTATTCATGGTGCTATGTGCATGTCTTATTCGGGGCATTGTGTGATGTCTACTTACACACACGACCGCGATAGCAATAGAGGGGGCTGTGCTCACAATTGTCGATTTTTGTACGAACTTTCCAACTCACAAAATGAAAAAAAACAGGCCTTTTTTTATAGTTCGAAGGATTTGATGGCGCTTCCTTTAATCGAAGAATACCAAAAAGCTGGCATTGATGCGCTTAAAATTGAAGGGCGGATGAAAGGGCATCATTACCTAGGAACAATTACAAAAACCTATGCAACTTGTTTGAAACTTTTAGCGCAGCAAGGCTTTTTAAGTGCTGAACAAATTCATTCTGCTCTTTTAGAGCTTAATAAAGTCACCCATCGAGATTATAGTTTGGGAAGTTTGGTTGATCCTGCTGAAAAAGATAGTGTGTATGAGGGGCGGGAGCATGAAAAAAATGAACATATTGTTTGTGGTGTTATTCTTGAAGTTAAAAATGAATTTATGTTAGTCGAAGTAAAGGCCTCTTTTGAAGTTGGTGATGCGATGGAACTAATCCCTTTTGATGAAAGTAATATTTTATTTTCTTGTCCTCCTTTGCACAATATGGCAGGCCTTCCCCTTCATCGAACAAAACCAGGAAGTCTTATTCGAATGGAAAAAATGGGCAATGCTCAAAAATTTAATCTTCTACGCCGGAGAATCGCTCTATGAAAACGGTACTTGTTTTAACGAGAGAAGATGTCATAAAAGATTTATTAAAAAAAGAAATTGAGGAAGTGATTTTTGCCGTTGAAGGTTATTCGAGATTTCCTCTTTTTTCAAAAGAAGAAGCGATAACGCTTGCAAAAGATTGCCATCAAGAAGGTATCCATCCTTTTCTTGAATGGGACATCCTTATGACGGAATCTATTTTTGATAAAACAGTTTTTGAGATGAGTTTAGATTTTCTTAATTTGTTTTCAGCTATCCGAGTACAGGATTTAGGGGCCTTACATTTTCTTAAAAAAAATTATCCTCAAAAAAAAGTGCAGCTTATTTTAGAGCACGGAAATCATAATTTTGAAAGTTTACTCGCTTTTTCACAAGTTCATCCTTTATTAGAAAGGATGATTCTTTCTCCACAAATTCCTGGTGCACTTCTTAAACAGTATGCTGAAAAACTTCCCTGTCCGATTGAAATACTTTTAAAAGGGCCAGTTCTTCTTTCCTATACTCCTCGCCATCTTTTATCACGCCTAGGAGAAAATGATGTAAAGATGACTTGCTTAGAGGGGCAAGCGTTTACACTTCATGCTCTTGAAAAAAAAGCGGGAACTTTAATCTACCATGATCGACTTTTTTCATTAGAAAAAAGAAAAGATGAATTAAGGGAATGGAAAAATTGTTTTTTTAGAATTGATCAGCGTCTAACAAATCAAGAGGCCATTTTAACTGAAGGATTTTTTGAAAAAAATGATAGTTCCGATGTTTTTGTTCATCTTAAAAATGCTGTCATTGAAAGACGTGATGGTGATTACCTCGGGGAGGTGATTGATGTTGTTAAAGATCATTTTATTGGAATTTCCCTCGCTCACCCGAGCAGATCTTTAAAAGTTGGCGATTGGATAACTTTTCAAACTCCTGAAGGAAGAATTAAAGAGCAGCAAGTGACTTCTCTTTTTAATTTTTTACACGAAGATATTTTTGAAGGAAAAAATGGTGATATTGTTTTTACTCCTCATCGCGGTGTTGTAAGTGTAAGAAGCTCTGCCTATTTTAAAAAAGATGAAAATCATGAGTGTCTTTAAATTAGTTTCTCCTTTTTTACCTTGTGGAGACCAACCTCAGGCCATTGAAACTCTCGTTAAAAATTTTAATAATGATCAAAAAGAGCAAACTCTTTTAGGTGTCACTGGGTCTGGGAAAACCTTTACGATGGCCAATGTGATACAGAGGCTTGGAAAAAAAACATTAGTGCTTGCTCATAATAAAACTTTGGCCGCGCAACTTTATGCTGAGTTTAAAGAATTTTTCCCTGAAAATGCTGTCGAGTATTTTGTTTCTTATTATGATTATTATCAACCTGAAGCTTATATGGCGAGCTCTGATACCTATATTGAAAAAGACGCTTCCATTAATGATGAGATTGATAAGCTTCGCCATAGCGCAACTCGCTCACTTTTAGAACGAGATGATGTAATTGTGATTGCTTCAGTCAGTTGTATTTATGGCATTGGTTCTCCCGATGAATACGAAGCGCAAAAAACGACTCTCTTTGTTGAATCAAAATTAGAACGTGATCAGTTTTTAAAAGATTTGGTTTCAATTCAATATACAAGAAATGATATTGATTTTTCGAGAGGCACTTTTCGCGTGCGCGGCGATACTGTTGAAATTTTTCCTCCCTATGAGGAAAGCCAAGTTATTCGTGTGGAATTTTTTGATGATATCATTGAAAGTATTTCTCTTGTAGATCCCCTTCGTGGAAAAATTCTTCAAACACTTAAGAAAGTGACTATTTATCCTAAAAGTCATTACGTTGTAGGTGCTGATAGGCTAAAGATCGCCCTTGAGACAATAAAAATTGAACTTCGGGAACGTTTACAGGAACTTCAAAAAGAAGAAAAATTAGTCGAGAAGCAGCGTCTTGAACAGCGAACCATGTATGATTTAGAAATGATTGAAGAGATGGGGTATTGTTCCGGCATCGAAAATTATTCGCGTCATCTTACAGGAGCGGCCCCCGGTGAAGCGCCTCCTACACTCATCGATTTTTTTAAAAAAGACTTTTTAATGATTATTGATGAATCGCACATGACTGTTTCCCAAGTCGGAGGGATGTATGCAGGAGATCGCTCGCGAAAATTAAATCTTGTGAATCACGGCTTTCGTTTACCTTCGGCGCTTGATAACCGCCCTTTGAATTTTTTAGAATTTGAAAAGCGTTTAGGGCATGTTCTTTATGTTTCTGCTACGCCAGGAGATTATGAACTAAAAAAAACTGGGGGAGAGTTTGTTTCTCAAATTATTAGGCCTACTGGACTTCTTGATCCAAAGATTGAAGTACGCGATGCTAAAAATCAAGTCGATGATTTACTCAGTGAAGTTAAAAAAATTACGGCCAAGGGACAAAAAATTTTAGTGACAACCTTAACGAAAAAGTTGTCTGAAGAATTGACCTCTTATTTTTCTTCTGTCGGAATCAAAATCCGCTATCTTCACTCGGATATTGAAACGATTGAGCGCATGGAAATTATCCGTGATTTGCGCCTGGGAGAATTTGATGTTCTTGTGGGGATTAATCTCTTGCGAGAAGGGTTAGATATTCCGGAAGTTTCATTCGTGGCCATCTTAGATGCTGATAAAGAAGGCTTTTTACGATCAAATCGCTCGCTTATTCAAACAATAGGCCGGGCGGCCCGCCACTGCGAGGGAAAAGTGATTCTTTATGCTTATAAGATGACTCGCTCTATGGAGCTTGCGATAGGCGAGACGAATCGAAGACGTCATATCCAAGAAGAATATAATATTAAAAATGCTATTACCCCGCAGTCAATTGTCAAAAAAGTAAGTGGGGGAGTCATTGAAACACTACGAGGAACAAAGTCTTCTAAAGGGAAAAAGAAAAAAATTATCGAAGGAGATCTTACAATAGAAAATCTTGATTCACGAATAAAGGAACTTAAAGAGCAAATGAAAGAAGCTGTACGTGAACTTCGCTTTGAAGATGCCGCTAAATATAGGGACGATATTAAGGCCCTTACGGAGGCAAGGCTTATACTTTAATTGTAACTGCTCACCCTTTCGGCATCTTTCGAGCTATTTCCCTCTGATCTCCCTGCGGCTTGCCTGGGGCAAGCCTCAGTCGCTCCTCGGGAACTATCTCAAAATCTGCTCGAAAGATCGAGCAGTTTAAGAATGTGTGTGAGCAGTTACTTTTAATTGGCAAATAATTCCCCATCAAATCATGTGACCTCTTTTTAGTTTATAATAACTATTGAGGAGTTTTATTATTTATGCACAAAAATTACATATTCTTGAGTATATTGCTTTGTCTTTTTTTAAATTTTTCACTTTGGGCCCAAAATGAAAAGATTGAAGATTTTGTTGTAAGCGTTTATGACAGAAGTATTAAAGTTGTCTCTCCTGATTCGATTAAAACAAAATTTTCTGTGGTTGTTGAAAATAAATCATTAGGAAAAATTGTCGGAAAAATTCAAGGATCTCAAGGGAAGGTTATGGCCATCATGAGTATTGAACCTTCCGCATTTAGTAAAATTGAAGTTGAAAGCAAAAAAGGTGAGCGCTATTTTTTTATTCCGATGGCACCGGCCTTTCAAGAGGCAGAACTTATTGTAGGACATCAAACGTATGAAATTCCGCCGAGGAACTGAGATTGAAAAAACAGTTTTGGTGATCTCAGATCTTCATCTGGGCGCAGGCCCTTTTGTAGATGGAAGAAAAAATTTTTTAGAAGATTTTTATTTTGATGATGAGCTTGTCGAGTTTCTTTATTATTATTCTTCGGGGGCCTATTCAGAACGTGAAGTGGAGCTTATTATTAATGGGGATCTTTTTGATTTCCTAGCAGTTCCTTTTATTCGCTATTTTGATGATGAGTATTGGAGTGAAAAGGCCGCTCTTGAAAAATTAAAAATGATGATTGATGCTCATCCTAGTGTTTTTGTCGCCTTTTCAAAATTTTTAAGTATTAAAGGGAAAAGGATTGTTTACATCATCGGAAATCATGATGCGGAAATGCTATTTAAAGGACTGCAAAAATATTTACTCAACCAATTTCCAGAATACTGCCGTGAGCATTTTATTATTAGGGTTGATAATAGCGTTGCTTATAATCCTATTGAGGCCGTTGCCGTGATCCATGGGCATGAATATGAATTCGCAAATGTCTTTGATTCAGAAATTAATGTGATTAAAGATAATCAGGGGCATGAATACTTTGTTCCTCCTTGGGGTTCTTACTATGTTGTGAGGGTAATTAATCGTTTTAAGGGCGAACGACGCTATGTTCATGCCGTAAAACCCGTCAAGCACTTTATTATCCATGGCCTTATTTACGATCCTTTATTTACCTTGAGATTTTTATTTGCGACTTTTTTTTATTTTTTCATGGTGAGATTTTTGCACTTATGGCGGCAAACTAAAAATTTAAAATCTATTTCGAATTATTTAAAAAAAGAATTAGCTGTTTTTAGAGATTATGAAACGCTCACTCAGGATTATTTTGTTGAGCATCCTAATATTAAAACCCTTATTGTTGGGCATTCGCATATGCCTTGTTTCACTGAATATGCTGATGGCCCAGTTTTTATTAACACGGGAACATGGACACATACCCATCGCTTAGGGTTTGCTGATAGAAATGACGGCGTTATGTTAACTTACGCGCAAATAGATCTTCCCGAAAAAAATGTTCCTAAGACTTTTCAACTTGCTTTAAACATTTGGAAAGGAAAAAGTAATCTTCCTTTTGTTGAGTATTAAGTCTCATTGTCACTTTATTATTCTTCTGTGTAACAAATTTCCAAGAAAAATGGCCCATGCGCAGAATTGATGGGAATTAAAATAACAGTTGTATTGTCAGGGTATTTTATAGAATGCCCAGTTCCCTCAATCATTGATGGTATTGCCATGTTAGTGGTATATCCCATTGTTGTGAGTTCTCTTTTGGTATTTCCCATAATCATATTGGCTATTTCAGCGCCGACATCTGCTATTTCATTAGTATATTCGGTGAATGTTTCCATGAGCATAGCGCTGGCCACTTTAAAATAAGTCTCATGAGGCCAAGAAAGAACAAGCATGGCCTTATATTCTTTTTTATTAATTGTGCCTGTAAGACCTAAGACGGCCGAGACGTCCCCTCTGGAGCGGTAATCTTTTTTTATTTCTGGTTTGCTTGGATCAAGTTTAGTAAAAACCATTGTTTCAAAAACATTTTTGGCCGCTTCGATGAAGGGGCGGGAAAATTCTATAAAGTGATTATTATTCATTTTGATTTCCTCATTTATAGCCCAAGGCTAGCTAGTAAACCGTCAATAGAGTCTTGAGAAAGTTCTTTGTTTTCTGTTTTTACACTACAGGAGGCCCTTTCAATGTGTTTAAATTTTTCGGAGAGCCATTTTAACCTTGTACCAAAGGCCTTGGTATTTAATATTTTTAAAGACTGATCATTGCCAGTTTTAAGCTGATCAATCATCATTGAAAGAAGATCCACAGCATCAGCTAAAACGGCCACAACGACAGTGAGAAGGGCATCTTCTTTTGATTGGCTTGCCTTATAGGCAATGACCTTTCCTAACTCACAAAACGTCCCAATTTCATCTGCGCCAATAGATTTTGCGGCACCCATAATGCGGTCAATTGTTTGCCCGAACTGTTCCATGCTGTTTGCATCAAGGGGTTCTTCTTCTAAAACAACAATGAGATCACCTAATTCAGAAAATAAAATAGTGGCCTCATCGCAGAAGTTTTCAACGATCTCTTTCATGTCAGGGTCATTTAATAAACTCATGAAAAATCCTATTTGGCCGTGTTAAAAATTTTATCGATCTTTTCTTTAAGTGTCTGCGCTGAAAAAGGTTTCACAATATAATTATTAACACCCGCTTGCACGGCCGTAATGACGTTACTTTGTTCTGCTTCAGCTGTGATCATAAGGAATGGAAGTTTTTTTGTATCTTCACGCGCACGAAGTTTTTTTAAAAAATCTAGTCCGCTCATGTGGGGCATATTCCAATCCGAGATGATAAATTCGATGGGCTCACCAAGTTCAATAGCACTATCAACTTGAGGAAGTGCTGTCGCCCCATCATCGGCCTCTACAATATTCGTAAAGCCAATTTTACTAAGCATGTTTTTTATAATTTTTCTCATTGTTGCCATGTCATCAACGACAAGAATTTTCATGTTGGCCTTAATGCTCATTTTACGACTCCTAAAAAAGTTATACGATTAAGCGGCCTTGCTTGTGCCAGATGCCTTATCGTCAGTTTTTGTTTTTTTCTGAATATCATCAGTGTCTACAAGTTGAGTTAATGTTTCAATAATTGTATCGCCAAATTGGTATTCTAGTCCAGCGGGGTATGATTTTGTTTTTAAAGATTTGATAATAATTTGAAGCAGTACTGGTTCTCCGGTGATTCTTCCAGTCGAGTATTCAAAAATATGAGAGATGGCCCCTAATAGTAGAGCAAGAGGCTCAATTTGTTCGCCGATTTTTCCTTGAGGGTATCCAGAGCCATCAATTCTTTCGTGGTGCTCGACAATAATTTTAAAGCAACGGGCACTTAAATTTAAGTCAATTTTTTTTAAGATGTGAGAGCTTATCATGGGGTGTTTCATGAATTTTTTTCGCTCATCATAATTTAATTTAGTAGAACCATGGTAGGCCCAAGCTCCGTGAAGCTGAGTTATCCCTATATTGTGAAAAAAAGCAGCACAGATAAGGTCAGCAAGGACATCTTCCGTTTTCATATTAATAATTTTAGCGAAACAATAGCTGACGGCCGCGATACGATTTGTGTAATTATCTTCGGTCATAAGGGAGTTTGCCAAGTATCTTGCTAAGCTAACGGTATGAGAAATTGTCGGGGCAAATTTATTGATTTCATTTTTGACTTGAGAAATAATATCCTGATAATTGTCATTTTTGATGGCCTTATCTAATTCATCCTTGAAGTGAAAACCTTCTTCTGTGCTCGTGTTTTGTGCTTCCATTCTGGCCGCTTCACCTTGAATGGAATCAGGTTTAGTATCTAAATTCATTTGTTCGTCTGTAAGGCCAGCAAATTTATAAAAAGCGTCTTTGTCTTTTATGAGGATGGCCAAGCGGCCATTGTTTCTTAAGGTAATATTGAGGATAGTTAACTTCGCTTGAATTAAAGGGGTATTTTGAGTAAGAAATTTTGTATAATTTTGTGTGTTGGAATTAAAAATATAAAGGGTGAAGGGAAATATCTTTTTTCCCTTAAGGTGCCGAAGTTTTATATCAAGATAAGTTGTTTCCATATTAGGCGGCCTTGTTTAGTATTTTATTAAAAAATTCTTTAAAAAGCATGGAATAACTTTTTCCATCTCCTCCAAGATCTGCATCATCATCTTTCTTTTCTTTTGAAGATCCTTTGAAACGTTCGAGAAAAACGCCACGGGTACTTTCAATAAAGACCTCTACTCTTCGAGCGTCGATTTCGCTTAAGTGCTGATCTTCTTTGAAAGCAAAGTTCGCAACAACGATCCCCAAAATATTTTTTCCTTCTATTACGGGTGAAATAAATTCTGCATCACGTGCACTTCCACTAAACCATTCATCAGACCATTTTGCTGTTTTTGTTTCTGCCCAAATCTTAATCCGTTCCGATCGTAATTGTTGCCAATGTTCTTCACCGCGATTTTGTTTATCCGTATTAAATTCCTGAATGTGAGATATATAAAGATCTTCAAATTCTTTTTTATCTTGGTTGTAACTTAAAAAAGAAACAAGACCATTTTTAAATTCAAAAACGGCTTGCGAACAGCGTTTGAAAACTTCAAACCTATCCATTTTTTTATCTTGGTAGATAACGAGCATTTCAATTATTTTTTCTACAGATTTTGAGTCTGGCTCGTAAATAATAATTTTCGCTTCTTCTTCTTTTCTTTTGGCCTCTTCTTGGGCCTCAAGCTCTTTAAGCTCAGCATCTTCTTTTAATTTTTGCTCGAGAAGTCGTCTTCTTTCTTCAATTATTTTTTCTTTGGTCGAATCTTTGCCCATTTTTTGGCCACTTTTTACTTTCATGAGATCAAGCGAAGATTCTTTCTTTTTTGCTTTGTTTTCTGTTTCGACAACAATACCAGCCTTTTTATTTTTCTTGGCCTCTTCTGCGAGTTTGAAATTGATGATTTTTTTACGAGAAACGGGATCTCTTTTTAAAATTTCGTCCAGTCTATCTTGGGGGGTATTCGGTGAAATATCGAGAATAATGCCTTGCTTTCGCATCCTTTTTATATCGTCTATTGTTATTTCATCCGATGGTTTTTTTTCTTCACGACTAAGAAGGATTTCAAGTTTTTTCTTTCTTAATTCTTCATCAATATCAAATTCTAGGGGGGGGGATTTATTTTCTGGTTCTTCTTTTGTGACGTCGAGATCTTCGGTTTTTTTCTTTTTGCCCAGACTTCCAATACTTTTTAAAAGATTTCCCAAGCGAGATTTTTTTGTTTTGCCTTGAACTTCTTCGGCAGACTGTTTGTTTTTTGGAGATTCATCATCAACGTCGAGAGTAAGAGAAGAAGATTTATTTTTTACTTCAACTTCTCCATCAAGGGTGAGTTCTTTTTTCTTACTTGAATCATCTTCGTTGTCATCTAAATTAAGAGTAAAGTTTTTTTTCTTCTCTTTTTTTTCTTTTTCGAGACTAAAAAGAGTTTTTTCATCTTCGATGTTGTCAGAATCTAAGTCTAACCCTGCATCAGAAGAGATACCTTTTTCTAGATGTAGTTTTTCGTTTGTTTTCAAGTTTTTTTCTTCCTTGTTAGAGGAAAATGTTTTCGTCTTTTCATCTTCGGACTCTTCTTCTGTTTTTAAAGTCGGGAGTGCTTTTAGGAGCATTTTAACTTTATAAATGAGATTTTTTTGATTGATTGGCTCAACGATTTGCTCAGTTAAACCAAGCTTTCTGAGTTTTTCTAAATCTAAAGGAGTAATACTTCCTTGTGACAGAAGAATTGTTTTTGATTTAAAATTTGAAATTTGTTTTTTATTTTTCTTTAAGATTTGCAAACATTTTTCAGCATTTGATATAAGGATGACACTTGGGCCTATGCTTGCAATCGTTTGATTAGCCTCGTCTATGCTTTCTATTTCATAGACTTCAATTCCCTCATTTGTCGATGTTTGTGATAATATTTCGCGAAGCTTTTTTAGGGAAAGCGTCAGTGGGGATACGAAAATAACAGGTTTCATGAGATTATCCATCGATAAGCTTATCGGAATCTAAGCGAATTTGTTTAATCACTTTTTTATAAACTCTTGTTTTTCAAAATTTTAAGCAAAAAATTTTGATCATGAAATAAATAGAAATTTTTTCTAAAGTTATTTTTCGAGCTGCCGAAATGAGTCTTGAAGGGCCCAAACAAGGTTGTTTGGTGCACTATTATCAACGGACGATAGCAGTATGCTTATTGGTCTTCGAGCACAAGCTCAAGATTAAGTTCCAGTATGGAAAGAACTTAACCTTTTTGGAGGACACAATGGGTATGCGTATTAACACTAACGTTACTTCACTTTCCGCACAGAGAACGTTGGCAGCGAACAATTTAGATCAAGCGGGAACACTCGGCAAACTTTCTTCGGGAACTAGAATCACTAGAGCAGCAGATGATGCGGCGGGGTTGGCCATCAGTGAAAAATTAAAAGCTCAGATTCGAGGCAATTTGCAAGCAGAAAGAAACGCCAACGATGGTATTTCTCTTATCCAAACAGCGGAAGGTGGTTTGAATGAAGTTTCAAACATCCTTATTCGCTTAAGAGAATTATCGATCCAATCAGCTTCAGACACTGTTGGAGATCCTGAACGAAAATTTACTGACATGGAATTTCAAAATTTGAAGCAGGAAATTGAACGTATTTCTTCCGTGACTGAGTTTAACGGAAAGAAACTTCTCAACGGCGAAGGAGATAAATACGATTTCCAGATTGGAACAAAAAATGATGCTTTCGGCGACAGAATTAGCTACAATGCTGCGTCAACAAATTCTACGATGGGTGCATTGGCCGTTGGTGAGCTAACTGTTGGTACAAAGGAAGGAGCTCAGACAAACCTTGCCGTTTTAGATACTGCTATTGAAAAGATTTCTGGACAGCGAGCTGATTTAGGCGCTATTCAAAATCGTCTCACAAGCACTATTTCTAACTTACAAGTGACTGGAGAAAACCTTTCTGCGGCCAATTCTCGTATCAGAGATACTGATTATGCGGCAGAAACTGCTAAAAGCACAAAGCTTAACATCTTAACAGCGGCAGGAACTTCTGTGTTAGGTCAGGCCAACACACAAGGTCAGTCAGCTCTTAAATTATTAGGCTAATCGTTTTGCTTTAGAAAATTTATTACATTTTTTTAAGGCCCACGTTAAATACGTGGGCCTATCTCATTTTGGCTTCATCATTTTGAAAAAGTTATAGGTTTATATTTGGTTTATATTTTTCAAGTCAAAAAAAGTGACAAAAATCAATTAAAACGATAGTCAAAAGCTGGTCTGCTCAAAGCGTTTATAATTGAGATGGGGAAATTAAAAATGATGAAAGCAAAATTTGCGTTTCTTTTAGTTGTTTTGGTTTTCTCTGTAGCTCAAAATTCGGCCTATTCTTGGACGGCCAGCGGTAAAGGCAAAAATCCAAGTGGTGGTTATAAAGATTCATGGGACATGAATAGCACGCACGCGAGGCTGACTGAAAAATCTCTCTCTATGCTTCGAAATTTTGAGATCAATAGTATTTCTACAAATCTCATCCTTAGTAAATTTGCTGATGTTATTGCATTTTCTAATGCTCCTGACGTTGATGATACGGGCCTTGTTGGGGGAGTTCCTACAATGATGGCCCATTTTAATGATCCAAGTACTGGGAAAAATTGGTTAGGAAATAGTTATCCAACGGCAGAAACGGAGTTTATTGCCAGAATTTATGACGCTTTTAATTTCTTCGGAATTGAAATTCTTTTAAATCGGCCTTCAACTGGGGAACGGAAATATAAACTTAATTTTTACCAAAGTGCTAAAGAAAGTTATGATGCTGCTTCTTATAATCTTGGAAAGGCGCTACATTTTCTTCAAGATATGAGTATGCCTTTTCATGCAAAAAATATCATCGCTTACAGCCAATTTTACCCTGTCGATCACATGGCTTATGAGCAAAACGTAGAACAGTTTGATAAAAATATATTTATCACTGATCATTATACAAAAAAACTGCCTAAAATAACGGGCCAGTTTTATGCGGATCTTCTTAATGTTTCCTCCGCTCTTAATTGGCTGGGTTATAATAAGTTTTATCAAGTCATTAATATGGACGTTTCAAGGCGAGATCATGCAAGTGAAATTCTTTTGAAAGAAACGACGATGGCCGGTGCGGATGTCCTTTATGTTTTTTCAATCTATTTGCAAAAAATAAAGTTAAATTCTCATCTTGAGCTTCTTACGAGTGATACAACAATTTGTCGCAAAGGTTATTATTTAAATACAGTTACTGAATTCAATTTAGCAAGTTATTCTAAAAAAATTGAATGTGCAGAAATCGAATTTATACCTTTCACGAGTAATGAACTCGAAAAAATTAATGCGCATTTTGGCAGAATTTAAAGTCAAATTATGTTATAGATAGAAATGATCATTAAATTATTAAAGTACTTTTTTTTACTTTCTTTCTCATTGTCTTTCTCTTTGTCTTGCTCACAATTAGATTTTTTAAGTCACGATAAAATTTCAATATGGGGACAGCAAAAGAAAAATCCTGCCGAATTATTTTCAATAGAAGGCAAACGCGAATTTTATCTTTGGGGGAAATACCCTGAAAGACATGTTGTTTTGGTTGATGATTTGATTATAAGCAGTGGTTATAATTTTGTTTCAGAACTTAGTATTCAAGAATATAAAACATGGCAAAGTTTTATTTTATCTGTAGTCACTTTAGGAATGTATACTCCGACTAATTTTGTCCTAAAAGGAAAAGGAGTAAAAAATGAGTAGGCCTTTTTTACTTTTACTCTTTTTTTACTTTCTTGTTTCATGTGCACGTTTGGAACTCAATACGAAAAATTGCATTATGCCCATTGCGCCAGACGGAAAAACGACGGAAGAAACACAAGATTTTGAATTAGTAAAAACATTTCATACTCCTTTCTCACCGTTTTATCCAAGGGAAGTTGAACTTTTTCAAGTCTTAGATGATGAAAAAATAAAGTGTAATGAGATACGAAAAATTGAATTTAGTTTTAAATCAGATAATAGCGATGCCTTTCTTGGTTTCATTCCTTTTTGTGGGCACAAAACCCTTCTCGTTCGTGGAAAGAAAGTAACAAACTAGAAAAAATTATTCAGCTCCGAGTTTGTTTAAAAGATTGGCAAAAAAATCCTCTTTATAGTTAGCGACTTCTTCTGGTGTTAAATGGCCAAATGTTGTTCTGTCTTGTTCTGTGAAAAGTTTTTTTCCTTCAAGTGTTTTAACAAAGCGCGATTTATGACGAGGATGCTTTTTTCCGTAAATAGTTCTTTCTTTACAGTAGGTCATTACTAATTTTTTTCTAGCGCGTGTTATGCCGACGTAACAAAGGCGCCTTTCTTCATCAATGTCTTCGCCCATCGCAATGGTTCTTTTGTGTGGTAATGTTTCTTCTTCCATGCCCATGAGATAAACAATATCAAACTCAAGCCCCTTTGAAGAATGAAGCGTCATCATTGTGACTTCGTTTTTTTGTTCCGCATTTTCATCCTCATCATCTTGAGAATCTTTGAGAAGAACTTTTTCAATAAAGTTTTTAAGGGTGTGGTCCACATTATCATACGTCATAAAACGTTCTGCTGAGCGAACAAAGGAGTCAACGTCGTTTCGCTTAACTTCGGCCAGTTTTGCATTATCATATTGCTTGTCAATATAATCGTAATAATTTAAATCAGCGATGAGATTGCCGAGCGCTTGAGGCAAGGGCATTTGTTTGAAAATGGCCTGAAATTTTCGAATAAGAGTTGTAAAAGATTTCATTGAATCGCAGCGATTGGGATCGATGGCCGGGAGCTGTTCAATTGTTTTAAAAAGTGACATTTTATTGGCAGATGAACGCTCAAGATATTTTTTTAAGGTGACTTGCCCAATGCCCCGATGAGGGACGTTGATAATTCTTCGAACGGCCAATTCGTCATTCGTATTTTCAATGAGAAGAAGATAGGAAATGAGATCTTTAATTTCTTTTTTATCGTAAAATTTTTGCCCCCCTAAAAGGGCGTAGGGAATATCGTTCATACGAAGTTGTTCTTCAATGAGAGGGGCCTGACCATTTGAGCGATAGAGGATAGCAATATCCGTAAGGGACATTCCTTTTTTTCGGTGGGCCGCGATTTCTTCAGCAACAGTTTGCGCTTCATGCTCACTGTTTCCCATGGCCCAAAGATAGGGAAGCTCCGGTGATTTTTTTTGAGTCCAAAGAGATTTTTCTTTACGCTTTTTATTTTCCCTAATGACGTGATTGGCGAGATTAAGTATTCCTGAGTTTGAGCGATAATTTTCTTCAAGTTTGATAACTTTCGCACCAGTAAAACGCTTTTCAAAATCAAGGATGTTTGAAATGTCTGCGCCTCTAAATGAATAGATGGATTGATCATCATCGCCGACGACGCAGAGATTGTTATGAGTTGTCGTGAGGGCCAAGATTACTTGAAATTGAAGGGGGTTCGTGTCTTGATACTCATCGACCATGATGTATTTAAATCTTTGTGAGTATTCGTTGGCAAGATGAATGTTGGCCTTAAAAAGTTTAACTGTTAAAAAAAGAATATCATCAAAGTCGATGGCATTATAAAAAAGAAGTTTGTCTTGATAAAAGTTGTAAACGTACTCAGTGGCCACATCAATTTCTGATGTTGAATCATAGTGCTTTGATCTTTTATAATCTTCTGGCCCCATCGCCTGATTTTTAAGAAAACCTATTTTTGAAAGTATTTCTTGCTTATCAAATTTCTTTTCATCTTTAAAATGTTGAAGCGCTTCTCTTACAATAGAAAGTTGGTCTGAAGTATCATAGATACTGAAGTTTTTATTGTAGCCTAATTTATCAATTTCTTTTTGGAGTATGCGAACACAAAGAGAATGAAAAGTGGCCAGCGTGATCCCTTTGCCTTTGCCGTCTCTTTTTAAAAGGTGGGCGACACGCTCTCGCATTTCTCTCGCCGCTTTATTGGTGAAGGTAACGCCTAAAATGCAACTAGGGTCGATGCCTAAATTTTCGATCATGTGAGCGATGCGATAAGTAACTGTTCGTGTTTTCCCGCTACCGGCCCCTGCTAAAATAAGGACAGGCCCTTCTATTGTGGCCGCAGCTTCGCGTTGAGGGGCATTGAGGTCATTTAAATTAATAATATTGAAAAACTCCGCCTAAATTTAATATTTGTCAGTGTAATGAACCCTGAGTTGCTCGTCAAAGTAAATTATACCAATCGCACTTGAGTTGAAAACTCAAGTTGCCTCGTGTATGCCTCCTAGCTTCACTTGATGCCCGTAGGGCACCTTTGAAAAGTGAAGCGGGTTCGGCATAAAAAGTGCTTAACTTAGAAATTTTGATGAGACATGGCCCTACTTAACATGCTATATTCATAAGCCGTATACAGATGCTTACTATATGAAAAAAATCAAACTATGAAAAAATTTGAAAATTTTTTAGAATCAATCATTTTTGGCAGTCGCTGGTTACAGTTGCCGATTTATACTGGTCTTATTGTTGCGGCCATACTTTATGCTTATAAATTTCTTGTTGAATTACTGCATCTATGTATGACGGTGAATGTGATTACGGAAGAAGTTTTAATGTTGGGAATTCTCACCTTAGTTGATATCACCATGGTGTTAAATTTGCTTATTATGGTTATTATTGGCGGTTATGCCACTTTTGTGAGTAGACTTAATCTTGCTCATCATGAAGATAGGCCTGATTGGCTGGAAAAAA
>Ga0247844_1001404_pt1 | contig 44729 bp, 31 predicted proteins | sample LaCtaG_FD_192421 | JGI IMG/M metagenome (GOLD analysis project Ga0247844, IMG submission 192421) | Freshwater microbial communities from meromictic Lake La Cruz, Castile-La Mancha, Spain - LaCruzMarch201714.5m_1 | ecosystem: Environmental > Aquatic > Freshwater > Lake | place: Spain: Castile-La... | reverse complement strand
AAGCTCAAAGCCAACGGAAAGCCTTCTAAAGCTGCGCTTACGGCCGTCATGCGAAAACTCATCGTCTTGCTCAATCATCTGATCAAACACCCAGAATTTTCCCTTGCCTCATGACACAGTTGCTTCGCGCGAGGTTTTCATTCTCCCTTTTAGGGTTAATCCCGTGCCATTCGTTCCAGACTCCAGGATCAACAAAGTGGAATCAATCCGTCCGGCTCCACCAAGCGAGCAGTTCACGTCGGGCGCGATAGAGGCGGCCCTCGACGGCCCGGATCGAACAGTTGAGGACCTCGGCGCACTCATCCTGACTCAGTCCTTCTTGAGCGCAAAGGATGAGAACTACGCGGAGCCGTTCCGGCAGGAGGGCGATGCCGCGGCTGAGTTTTTCCAGGTCTCCGGCGCGGGCCAAGGATTCGTCGGGACCGGGCCGGTGACAGGCGAGGGGAGATTCTCCGGCGCCCAGAGAGCGGGTTTCGCGGCGTTGGCGGGACGCTTTGGATTTGTGGCGGTCCCGGCAAATGTTCAGAGCGATTCGGTAGAGCCAATTTGAAAAGAGACCCCGGTTCTCGAAGCGATCGAGCGCATGCCAGGCGCGGACGAAGGTATCCTGGCAGGCTTCCTGGGCGTCCTCCGGATCCCGCAGCCAGTGAAAACAGAAGCGGTGAATCGCATTCTGATGGAGCGCGACGAGTTCCCGGAAGGAAACTTCGCAACCGCCCTGCGCGGCGGAGATCAGGGCCAAGGTATGGTCGACCGCCTCCGTGGAGACCGGTTCATCCCGGGGCAGGCTCAGCCCGGTTAGATCGAGATCAATGGGGATTTCCATCGAGAAGATTGTCGTGGGTCCAGCGGACGAGTTGCTCGGCTTGCCTTGGGTCGAGGTGGTCCTTCATTTGAAAGAAATGGCGGAGGGTGGCGCGTTGTAGTTCGCCTTGCGCCATCTGCAGCCGTTGCAGGGAGGTCTCCACGGTCTCTGGCTTGGCGCCTTTCTCACGAATTCCTTCCGCAAGTTGCTTCCCGGCGGCGCGGATTTCGTTGCGCAAGCGTTCGCGTTCAATCTCGAAACTGGCCTCGAACGGCTTGAGCGCTTGATGCTGGGCGGCGCTCAGGGCGAGATTGGCGTGCAGCCACTCGTGAAAACTCTGCTCGGAGGCACCCGTCGATTGCGTGGCCTGCTGGGCGACCCGCCACGCGGCCCCGATGGCCACCAGGACGGTGACCGCGCTCCAGATCAGCGTTCGCGGGGCTACGGTCACGGGGTGGCGAACGGATGAGACGATGGTTGGGCTTGAAACAAGCGCAACGCTGGAGTCGATGGCGGAGCGGTCCGGCTGGCGACGGCTAGGGAAATGGAAAAGGCCAGCACGCTCGCTCCCCCCAGAACCAGGCAAACGTCTTTCCACCGTTCGCGCCGTCCCAACGTGCGGACCACCGTCGCCGCGAAATCACCCGGCAACCGATCCGGAACCGCAGCGCGGCGTAGGAGCTGATCGAGGTCGCGCGGGTCCACGCTGAATCAGGCAATGTTGGTGAAGACCGCCTGGACGTCTTCGTCGTCCTCGATCCGATCGATCAGCTTCTCGATGTCCTCGAGTTCAGCTTCGGAAAATTCGACCGGTGACGTGGGGATGCGGACGATGCTCGACTTGTCGGCTTCGATCTTGAGGGATTCGATGCCCTGGCTGAGCCGGCCATAGTCGGCAAAGGTCGCGTAGGCGTAAGCCCGGCCTTCGTTGACCTCCAACTCATCCAGACCGTGATCGATGAGTGCCAGTTCGATGTCGTCGATGTTCTGGCCCTCTGGCACCATGAATTCAATCTGCGCCTTGCGTTGGAACATGAATTCGAGCGCGCCGCTTTCCACGATCTTCCCGCCGCCCTTGGAAAAAATCGTTTTGAGGTTGGCGACGGTCCGGTTGGTGTTGTTCGTGGCGCAATCGACGAAGAGGAGGACGCCGTGCGGACCCTTGCCTTCGTAGCTCACTTCGCTGATGTCCTCCGCTTCCTTGCTGGTGGCGCGTTTGATCGCGTTGTCGATATTGTCCTTCGGCATGTTCGCCGCTTTCGCGTTCTGAATCGCGATGCGGAGTTTGGAGTTGGACGCGAGATCGGAGCCGCCCTCCCTCACGGCCATCGTGATGGTACGGATGATTTTCGGGAACACTTTGGACATCTTGTCCCAGCGTTTCTCCTTGGAGGCGCGGCGGTATTCGAAGGCTCTACCCATAAAAAAGGTTGGTATCGGGATCGGTGGACCATCATCCTAGCGCAAATTCTCCGGCTGACAACCTTTGCTGGAGCATGCTGATCGGATGAAAGCCCTTGTGAAACGCCGCGCCGAACCCGGCCTCTGGTTGGAAGAGGTTCCCGAGCCCGAATTCGGGATCAACGATGTCCTCATCCGGGTCGATCGCACGGGCGTTTGCGGCACGGACCTCCATATTTATGAGTGGGATGCCTGGGCTCAACGGACCATTCCGATCCCCCTGGTGGCCGGGCACGAATTCGTGGGCGAGATCGTCGCGCTGGGGAGCAACGTCCATGACTTTGCCCTGGGCGATGTGGTTTCCGGCGAAGGGCATGTCGTCTGTGGCCATTGCCGCAACTGCATGGCCGGACGGCGTCACCTCTGCGCCCACACCAAGGGGATCGGCGTGAACCGCCCCGGCGCCTTTGCGGAACTCATCGCGCTGCCTCAAGCGAATGTTTGGCACCACGATCACGCGATCGATCGCGATATCGCGGCCATCTTTGATCCCTTGGGAAACGCGGTCCACACCGCGCTCACGTTCAAGGTTCTCGCCGAAGATGTCCTCATCACTGGCGCGGGGCCGATCGGGTGCATGGCGGCGGCGGTGGCCCGTCACGCCGGGGCGCGGCACGTGGTCGTCACCGACGTCAATCCCTGGCGCTTGGATTTGGCGAAGCAGCTCGGCGCGACCCGGATCGTCGATGTCCGCTCGGAGCGGATCGAAGACGTGCAAAAGGAACTTGGCATGCGCGAGGGATTTGATGTGGGCTTGGAAATGTCCGGCAACCCGGTGGCCTTTCGCGATATGGTGAACAACATGTGTCACGGCGGAAAGATCGCGTTGTTGGGGATTCCCTCCGGAAAGCCCGAGATCGATTGGACCGAGGTGATTTTCAACATGCTCACGATCAAGGGAATTTACGGCCGGCGGATCTACGACACCTGGTATCAAATGAGCGTCATGCTGGGCAACGGGTTGGAGATCGCCCCGGTGATCACGCATCGGTTGCCGTATCAGGAGTTTGAAACCGCCTTCCACTTGATGGCATCCGGGGAGACCGGCAAAGTTGTTCTAAATTGGCAGTGATGGACTTGGAGATTTCTGAAAAAGTGGCGTTGGTGACCGGGGCTTCCCGGGGGATCGGGTTGGCGATTGCCGAAGCACTGGCCGCCGAGGGCGCTCGAGTGGTGATGTCTTCACGGAATGAAGAGCGCCTCAAACAAGCTGCGGCGCGGATCGGTGCGATCGCGATTCCTGCGGATGTGAGCCAGGCTGGGCACATCGAAAGTCTTTTGGAGCAAACCCGCGATCGGATCGGAAATCCGGACATTCTCATCGTCAACGCCGGTGGGCCTCCTCCCGGTTCCGCCCTGGGACTCGATGACCAAACCTGGAGTCAGGCGGCGGAACTCACCCTGATGAGCGCGGTGCGGTTGGCGCGGGTCTGTGTCCCGGCGATGCGAGCACGAAAGTGGGGGCGCATCATCCACATCACCAGCACATCGGTGGTCACGCCCATTGCCAATCTGGTCCTCTCCAATGCCTTACGTTCCGCCGTGACCGCGTTCGCGAAGACCTTGAGCACCGAGGTTGCCGCCGATGGCATCACGGTAAACAACGTGGCTCCGGGTGCGACGGACACGGAACGGATTCGGCAGCTTTACCCGAACGAGGAATCGCTCCGGGCCGCGATTGCCCGGATTCCCGCTGGACGTCTCGCCCAACCGGATGAGGTGGCCGCCGCCGTCCTTTTCCTCGCTTCCCGGCAAGCCGCCATGATCACGGGCCAGACGATCGTGGTCGATGGCGGCTCCACGAACCGAAATTGAGCGAAGGATTGGGGAAGGGGCTTGCCGGTCGGGGGATGTCCTGTATAGGCTGCCCGCCCATGAAACCCATTTCCCTTCTTTTTCTTCTGCCCTCCATGATCCTGCCCCCTGCTTCCACTGTCGCCGCGACGATCACCTCCAAGGAGTTCGGGCTTGTCGAGGGGCGCCCGGTCCAGCTCTACACTCTCACGAATGACAAGGGGATGCGTGTGGGGATCACCAATTACGGCGGGATCATCACGCAAATCGTTGTGCCAGATCGCGCCGGCAAAATGGCCGATGTGACCCTCGGCTTCAACAAAGCGGAGGATTACGCGGCGGGACATCCGTTCTTCGGCGCGATCGCCGGTCGCTACGCCAATCGGATCGCCAAAGGCAAATTCACGATCGACGGCAAGGAATACACCCTGGCCTGCAACAACGGGGAGAACCACTTGCACGGCGGGTTGAAGGGCCTCGACAAGAAGATTTGGAAGGCGGAAGCGGTGACCACGGAGGCCGGTCCGAGTCTCGTTTTGCAATACACCAGCCCCGACGGTGAGGAAGGCTATCCCGGCAATCTCGCCATGAAAGTGACCTACACGCTGACGGCCGATAACGGGATCGAAATGCGTTACGAGGCGACCACGGACAAGCCGACCGTCCTCAATCTGACGAACCACGCTTACTTCAACCTGGCCGGCGAGGGCGCGGAGACGATTTTGGATCACGTGATGCGCATTGATGCGGACCGGTTTGCGCCGACGGATGCAGGCGGGATCCCCACCGCGATTGCTTCTCTGGATGGCAGTCCGCTGGATTTCCGCAAGCCCACGGCGATTGGGGAACGGATCGGCCAAGCCAACGAGCAGCTGACCGCCGGCAAGGGCTATGATCACACCTACGTGGTTCGTCCGGCGCGTGGCACCGAGCCGAAGCTGGTGGCGGAAGTCGTGGAACCAAAATCGGGCCGCGTCCTCAAGGTGCTCACGACGGAGCCGGGTCTCCAGTTCTACATCGGCAACTACCTGGACGGTAGCAACACAGGCAAGAGCGGGAAACCTTATCCCTATCGTTCCGGGTTCTGCCTGGAGGCCCAAGTGTTTCCGGATTCCCCGAACCTGGCGGAGAAAATCCCTGGCTACACCTCGGCCCGGCTTAACCCAGGCGAGACCTACCGGCAGACGACGATCTACCAGTTCGGCGTGGCCGCTCAATAAAGCATCCAGCGGGCACGGCGCTGCACGGCCTCGAGCCGTTGCTCAAGCAGGGCGAATTCATGGTCGTAGGGTTGGATCTGACCGGCCAGGTCGGGGTAAGACTTCATCCAATCCTTGAGCTTCACCCGGGTGTTGCGCACGCTGGTGAAGAGGGCAAAGAGCTGCTCTTTGTGGCTCTGCTCCACCTCCATGTTGTTGACGGCGGCTTCCAGGGCTCCCACTTCGTGGCGGAGCTGGACGAGGGTATCGCCCATGCCGTCGAGTTGTTCGACGAGCGTTCCATCAGGCAAGATGACCGGCGGCTGCGGATCGTTCGGCGTCACCCGGATGGTCGATTCCGGGCGGTCGGGCAATCCGCCACCCCGAGTGTCGATGACCCTCGGGGTGATCATGATCATCAGGCTCGAACGGTTCCGGCGTGCCCCCTTACTTTTGAAGGCAAAGCCAAGGACGGGGAGCTTGCGAAGGACGGGGACTCCGGACTCGTTCTCGGACCAGTTGGCTTCGTCAAGCCCGCCGATGGCCACGGTGTAGCCGTCATCCACTTCGACCGGTGCGTTGTAAACACGGGAGGAAGCAATGGGGTAGGGATTGCCGGTGATGATCTCCTCGCCAATGATCCGGGAGACCGTCAGGGCGATGTTGAGCTGGATCTTGCCATCGCCAAGCCGCTTCGGAAGAATGTTCAGAACGGTGCCGATCGGAAGGTAGCTGATCGCCTGGGTGCTCGTGGCACCTGCTCCCAACGAGGTGCTCGCCGTGCCGGCCAGAACCGGCTGGTTGACCACACTGCGCAGGACCACCTCCCGGTTGTTCGTGGTCACCATCCGGGGGTAGGAGATGCTCTTCGTATTCTGATCCGAGGCCAGAGCCCTCAGCTTGAGGTTGATGTTCTCAAAGCTGACGATGGCGGTCTGGGGCAATTGAAAGGACGAGGGGCTCGAAGGGTCAAAGGTCGTTGGCAGGGGAGCCACATCGACGTTGTAGCCACCGCCCAGGGTTCCCGTCCAATCGATCCCGAACTCAGCCTGGGGATCCCGGCTCATCTCGATGAACTTCACCTCGATGGCGATCTGATCCTGCGGCTTGTCGGAGGAGGCAAGATAGCCCTCGATCCAGGAATGTTGCTGACGGGTGGCCACAACAAACAGGCTGTTCGAGTCGGAATTCCAAATGACCTTTGCGGAATCCCGGGCGGCATCCTGCATTTCGGTCTGCGAAGCCGCCAGTGGATTGGCGATGTTGGTTGGCATGAGCATCGCACTGGCGGCGCCGGCGCCCGCGGCCAAGGCATCCACGGTGGTGGACCCGGCCAGGATCGGTGTGGCGGTGCCTTTGATGCCGAGGAGTTCCTTGATGTCCTCCAGGAGGCGGCTTGGCTCGACCTCGAAAGAAGTGGTCGCTCCCTGCAGATCGATGCTCGACGAAGACGTGGTGCTTGTTCCCGTGGAGTTGTTGCTGACTGTTCCAGAGTTTCCTCCGCTCGATCCGGCCTTGATCAACTCGCGCGAGTTGTATTGAATCTGGTAGACCCGCCCGATCAGATTCGTGTCATTCTCCGGGCGGAGGTACCAGACCCCGTTTTCCAAAATCAAGGCGATGCCGTTGGACTTGGTCAACGTTTCCAGGGCGAGGAAGGCGCTGGAGTGAATCGTAAACGTCACCATGCGCTGGGCCACCTCGGAGTCGCTGGGGAGCGAGAAAAAGGAGAGCCCGGCCTCATCGGCGAGAAGTTGAAGGACATCGCCCAACCTGGCTTCGGTAAACTTGAATTCACCAGGAGGAGCTTGGCGCAGTCTTTCTGCCGCCGCCTCGTATGCCGGGGAATTCGGCAACATGGTGTAATCGGTAATTTGGGCCTGAACTCCCGCCAGAGGCAGGAGGAGTAAAATCCAGTGGTGTGGTGCGAGTGTCTTCATCCCCAGGACCTACTTAACACTACCATAATAAAGCGCCAGCTTAACTTTATCTGAAAGTGAAATAAGGTGGTTTTCAGGCTGGATTTAGGGGTGAATTTACGCCCATGGTGATTTTAAATAAATACCAGACCTCTTTTCGTTTGAGGTTTGAAATTTCATAGAGTGGGTTTGCTAGGGGATATTGGCCTTGATGGCAATCGAGGGGCACCATCTGGTTGACAGAAGGGGCGCCCCGAGCCGTGTATGCGAGATGCGTTTCATCGCCGGGCTTTGCCTTCCTTTCTTCGTTGCTCTCCTGTCTGCCTCGCCGCCTGAGGCCGTGGTAGTCCGGGGCAGCTTGGCGAACTCTCAGGAAACGTTCCGGACCAAGAAGCAGGGGCGGGTGGTTTTTCTGGGGGGATCCATTACGGAAAACGCCACGGGGCATTGCGCGATGATTCCCGACTGGCTGCAGTCTCGTTTTCCCGAGACCAAATTTACGGTCGTGAACGCCGGGATCAGTTCCACTTGTTCCCATACCGGTGCCTTCCGTCTCGAGCGCGATGTTCTCAAGGACGGACCGGTCGATCTCCTGTTTGTCGAGTTTGCTGTCAACGACAACCAGGACGCTGTGCACACCCGGGAACAGGCGATCCGGGGAATGGAAGGCATCATCCGCCATGTGCGCCGTTCCTCTCCGGAGACGGACATCGTCATGATCGACTTTGTGAATCCACAGATGCTTAAACAGTTTCAAAAGGGGGAGATCCCGGTGAGCGTTGCCGCGCATGAGGCCGTGGCGCAGCACCACGACGTCCCTTCGGTGAATGTAGGGGCGGCCCTTGCGGAGGAGATTGCCGCCGGGCGGAAAACCTGGGATCAGAATTACGGGGGCACGCATCCGAATCCGGAAGGATACCGCTTCGCCTCGGACCTTATTTCATCGGTTCTCTCTCGGGCTTGGGATGCACCGGGCGCGACCGGGCCACACCCGATTCCCGAGCCGCTCGATCCGGACTCCTTCGGCAACGGCCGGTTTCTCGATCCAGGGACGGCGGCCTGGATGGGCGGTTGGACGGCCGGGAAGTGCGGAGCGGAACTCCTGCCGCTCGGTGCCATCAGGGGCGGATTTCTTACAGAGACCGTGACGGTCGCTTCGGAGCCTGGGGCGGCCATGACGCTTCAATTTGAGGGAAACTGCCTTGGCGTCTTCGTCTTGGCGGGACCGGATGCGGGCGTGCTCGAAATCAGTGTCGACGAGGGCCCGTTCGTCGCCCATGATCTTTACCATCAGCACAGTGCTCAGCTCAATTATCCCCGCACCGTCATACTCCAGCAAGGGCTGAGCCGTGGGGGCCATCAAGCCGTCCTGCGTGTTGCCGCTGAAAAGAACGCCGCCAGCAAGGGGCATCGCATCTCTATTCTCCAGTTCACCGTAAATCCTTGACCCGATGAAACACCTCCTTTGCCTCTCCCTCTGCCTCGGCGGATTGGCTCCGCTTGCCACCGCCGATCCCTTCCGGTTCCAAGAGAACGATCTCGTGGTCTTTCTGGGGGATACCTGGGTCGAACGCGAACAGCGCGATGGATTCATCGAGACCGCGCTCCTCATGTCGGGCGGCATCGCCGATCTGCGTTTTCGCAACCTGGGTTGGAGTGGCGATACCGTGGAATGCGACGCTCGCGGTTACTTCGGTGGCGCGGCGGAGGGCTTTGATCGGCTCACGGCTGGACTTTCCGAACTGCGTCCGACCGTCGTGCTTTTGAGTTACGGTGCCGGTGCTTCCTTTTCCGGACAGTCCGGGGTAACTGCGTTTCGGCAAGGCTACGAACGCCTGATCGAACGGATCGGATCCGCCGCCGCTCCCCGGGAGATCGTTCTGATCAGCCCGCCTCCGGCCGAAAACCTGGGGGCCCCATTGCCCGACATGACGGCGCACAACCGGGATCTGTCCCTCTACCGCGACTCTATCCGCGACTTGGCCGCCGCACGGAAGCTCCGATTCATCGACCTCTTCGAAGCGCTTGGCGCGGGCAAGCCCCAATCGCGGCGTCTGACCGACAACGGGATTCATTACACGTCCGAGGGATATGCCTTGATCGCCAAACAACTCCTCTCCGGATTGGGCTTGGCCGTGGTGGAACCGCGGCCACAGCATACCGAACGGTTGCGGGAGACGATCAATGCGAAGAACCGACTCTACTTTCACCAGTGGCGTCCCGCCAACGAGACTTACCTCCACCTCTTCCGCAAACATGAGCAGGGTAACAACGCTGCTGAGTTGCCGCTCTTCGATCCTTTGATCAAAGCCAAGGAATTGGAGATCGAAGTCCTCCGCAAGGTCGCCCAGCCCAAGCAAATCGCCCAATGAAGCCCCTCCACGTCTTTACCCTTCTCTCCCTCTTCGCTCCCTTCCCGGCTCTCGCTCAGAAGGGGCTGAAGGACATTCCCGATCCGGATCCTCGGGTCCAGGAAGCGGGCTTCAAAGTCCCGGCGGGCGTGCGGATCAGCCTGTTCGCTTCGGATCCGATGATCTCCAAGCCGGTTCAGATGAACTGGGACTCACGCGGGAGGCTCTGGTTGGTGAGCAGTGGTTTGTATCCGCATATCGAGCCGTTCCAGGAAGAGCAGGACCGCGTCCTGGTTCTTGAGGATCTCGATCGGAACGGGACTGCTGACAAGGTCTCCACTTACGCGGAGGGGCTCCATATCCCCACGGCGGTGATCCCCGGCGACGGCGGGGCCTATGTGGCCAACTCGACCGAAGTGCTCTTCCTCCCGGATGCCGACGGTGACCTCAAGGCCGATCGCCAGGAGGTGATGCTCAGTGGATTTGGGACTGAAGACACCCACCACCTCATTCACACCTTCCGCCACGGTCCGGAGGGTATGCTCTACTTCAATCAGTCGATCTACATCCACAGTCACGTGGAGACACCGTGGGGTGTCCGGCGGCTGTTGGGCGGCGGAATCTGGCAATTCCGGTCGGAGATGCGTCGGCTTGAGGTTTACGCCAAGGGCTTGGTGAATCCGTGGGGGATGGAGTTCAACGAGTGGGGCCAAAGTTTCGCGACCGATGGCGCGGGCGGCGAAGGGATCAATTTCGTCTTTCCCAAGGCGGTCTACGTGAGCTCGCCTGGTGCCGCCCGGATCATTCCGGGGTTGAATCCGGGCTCTCCCAAACATTGCGGATTGGTGCGGCTGGACGGAAAGCACATTCCTGAAGCGTTGCGCGGTTGTCTCGCGACCGCAGATTTCCGTGGCTCGCGGATCAATCTTTTCCGGATGGAGCGAAACGGCAGTTCCTACAAATCCATCCAGCAACCGGACTTGGTGAGCTCCACTCATCGGGCCTTCCGGCCGATCGACCTGAGTGTTGGACCCGATGGTGCCATTTACATTGCGGATTGGTACAACCCGATCATCCAACATGGAGAAGTGGACTTCCGTGACCCACGCCGTGACCACGTGCACGGCCGGATCTGGCGTGTCACTTTCGAAGGGCGGCCCGTTCCCCCACGGCCCGATCTCGCGGCGGCTTCGAACCGGGAATTGCTCGATCTCTTGGTGACCAACGAGGTTTGGGCCCGGGAATTCGCCCGTCAGGAACTCCGCCAACGCGGTGCCTCCAAGGTGCAGGGGGATTTGAAGATCTGGTCCGATGCGGCGGCCAACGATCGGGCCCGGATCGAGGCGGTTTGGACGGCGCAGTCGCTCAATCAGGTCCCGGCGGATGCAGTTCGCGTGCTCTTGACCAGCTCGGAACCGTTGGCCCGCGCTGCCGCTTTCCGGGTGATTTACCAGCATCCCGAGGCGTTTTCCGATGCCGGGGCATTGCTGGCCAATGGCATCCATGATCCGGACCCACTCGTCCGGTTGTGGGCGATCAGCGGCTTGGCCCAGATTCCATCGGTGAAATCCGTGGAAACCGCGCTTGAGGTGCTCGACGAGCCCCTTGAGCCCAACCTGGATTTCGCTCTATGGTCGTTGGTTCGGGAACGGGAATCGACCTGGCGTCCCGCCTTTGACAAGGGCGAACTGGCGTTTCCGGAGCATCCCGAGCGGCTCTTGTTTGCGGCGCGGGCTTTGGGCAAAGGTCTGGGTTTGGCCTCGTTTCTTGAAGGGCTCGGCAATGGCACCCTCCCGGCCAAACATTCAGGGGAAGCCATCCGGCTCATCGCGGAAACGGGGGGACCTGCGGAACTCTCCCATCTTCTGGAGTTGGCCAAGTTGGAGCGGCTGACCTTGCCGGTTTTGAATGCGTTGGCGGAAGCCAGCCGGGTTCGCAAGATTCAGCCTGCGGGCGATGCCTCGGCTCTTGCTGGGATTCTTGGCTTGGCTGAGCCGGGAGTCTTCGCGCCGGCGGCTCAATTGTGTGGTCTTTGGAAGGTGGAGGGTGCTCGGGGAAGCTTGGCCAGTCGGCTCCGCGCCAAGGAGACCTCCGCTGCGGACCTGCGCGCCGCCGCCGAGGCTCTGCGAATGCTGGGTGGACAGGAATCGCTGGCCGTCTTGCGGGAAGTTGCCTCCTCAGGCCCCACTCCCGGTCACCAGGCGGTGGCTGTAGGTGAACTGGTCAAGCTGGCACCCGATGAGGCCGCTGCCGTCGCGATCAGTCTGCTTCAGGCTCGTGAGGACGGGACAGATCCGATGGGGATTTACGAGACCTTTCTGCGCCACCCGAATGGAGTCGCCGCGCTGGAAAAGGCATTGGCCGGGAAGACCTTGCCACAACGGATCGCGATCACGGGCGTCCAGCGGGCGAGCACGTCCGGCGGAACTCCGCAAGGGTTGATCAAGGCTCTCCAGGCGGCTGGGCAGCTCAAGCCCATGACCCAGCAGCTCAGCCCTGCCGACATGGCCGCGCTGGTGGAGCGGGTGGTGACCAAAGGCAACGCCGCCAACGGGGAAGCCATTTATCGCAGAGCGGAAACCCAGTGTGTAGTTTGTCACGCGATCGGCGGCCAAGGCGGAAAAATTGGGCCTGATCTCATCAGCATCGGCTCAAGTGCGCCGGTCGATTATCTGATCGACTCACTGCTCAATCCCACTTCCAAGATCAAGGAAGGATACCACACGACCTTTGTGACCACCAAGGGAGGGGCTTCCTACACCGGCGGGGTCGATTCGGAGACGGGAGAAGTGCTCGTCATCCGGGATGCTCTGGGAGCGCTTCACCGGATCCCCAAAGCGGAGATCGCGTCCAAGGAGATCAGCCCGATCTCGATGATGCCGGCGGGGCTCACCGCCGCGTTGCGCGAGGATGAGTTTGTCGATTTGGTGCGTTTCCTCTCGGAGTTGGGCAAGGAAGGTCCCTACAAGCTGCAGGCGAGCAATCACATCCGTGCCTTTACCTCGCTCCTTCCACATCAACGGGTGCGTGATGAGATTGGGCATTACGGTCCGGCGATTTTCACGGAACCCGTGGCCAGTTACCAATGGGTGCCGTTCTACAGCCGGGTCGACGGGATGATTCCTCCTGGCGAGCTTCCCTTGCAGACCGGCCGTGGCAAGGACAGGTTGGGCGTCCTTCGATTCGAGATCCCAGTCGGGAGCGGGCGCGCTTTGGGCGTAAACGACACCTCCCAAGTAACCCTCTTTTCCGGAACTGACGCGATCGCTTTGCCTGCCTCGGGACCCGTCACGGTCCCTCTGAAGGACAAGGCCAGTGCAGTTCTCACGTTGGTCGTGAACGTCACCGCGCGGCAGACTCCCTTGGAGCTTCGAGTGGTGGATTCCAAGGCCGTAGCGGGTCAGGGAGCGGCGCCTGGGGCCGGTTCTAAACCGTGACCCCAGCTTGGCAGAAGCTCCGCGAGGATGCGGACTGCCGAGGTCTTTCGGACCTGACTCGATCCCCATTCATTCCGCTGGACTTTTCCGGGGAATGAAGTGTGTTTGATGGGAATTTCGCATCCCGTCGTCTTAATCCCGGTCATGATTGATCATCCCTGAGCCTTCGAAATGCCCCGCAATTGGTGTTGCATCGCTGCCTAACAGAGTATTCAGATAAGTAATGAAGCGCGTAGTGCTCACGGCAGCGGCCGCCGTCTTCGCCCTCCTCGTCATCGGGGGAGCCGTCGGCTATTTCACGCTGCAACAACTGTCGAACCCGGACAATCTGGTGCGACAGTTGGAGCATCACTACAATCTCCGGGCCGAGGTCATGGAGTCCAAGCTTTCTCTTGGCTTCCCGACACGTCTGGAAATTTCGGGCCTCAGTCTTGCCTCGCGGGATGAGTCGGTGGAACAGGGACTCCCTCAGGCCGAACGACCGCCGTTGGAGTCGATCGCCTCGGTCGATTTTATTGCCGTGGATCTCCGGACCTTCCCGCTGATCGCACAGCGGTTCGTCATTGAGAATGTTTCCGTCGAGCGGCCCTCCGTGGAGATGGAGGTGTTTGAAAATGGGACCACTTCGTTTGACACCCTCATCAAGCCTCCTCCGTCCGCCAAGGGGGCGGGGGCGCGGGATGCCAAGACGGCTGATGATTCGGAGGCGTCCGGCCTCGGTGTCGCCAAGGCCACGGAAATGCCGCTGCCGACGATTCTCGGTACTCTTTCCATTGAGGATGCCACCATTTTGGCCAAGGTCGCCAAGTCCAAGACGACGGTCCAGATTCACCGGGGCATTGTTCACCTGACCGAGGTGGACATCAATCCCAGGAACCTTGTCGATCACAATTCCGCCAATCTTGAGCTTTCCGCGTGGATCGGGGTGGATAGCGACGAGAAAAACACCCGTTACCTGGATCTGTCTTTTGACGGTTCCGGCGCGATCCAACCCTTTGATCCCGAGACGGCCGAGCTCAACCCGAGTCTTTCCGCCCAGGTCACTGTCCGGAAAGACTCCTGGATCGACACCCTGCCGCTACTCGACGACATGGAGGAACTGATCCATCAACTGGAGGACTTTGGGGTCAATCTCGACTCAGTCCGCCTACGAGGCGACTTCTCGGAGGATACCACCGCGAGTTTCAACGCCAGCCGACGCGATCTGAAGATGACGTCTGACTTCATGATCCCGGTGGACGATAACTTCATCGTCTTGGAGGAAGGAAGTTGGGTCAATGCGGGCAAGAACGATCACGACTTCTTCGTCACCTTCATCGCTTCGGAGCGACTCACCCGGCGGGCTGAGGATGAAGTCGATAAGTTTCTCCGTTCCAAAATGGGCGACGGGCCGGCGGTGCCCATCAAGACCGCGCTCTTCCGGTCGGTGAAGCAGGGGGATTTTCTAGTGCTGCGTTTCAATTCCAAGGGGGATCTTGGCGACCCGAAAGTGGCCGCGTTGACCCCGTTCGGTGACGTCGGCGGTCTTCTCAAACTCCCAGACACCACCGTGGACGAGATCAGTCGCCAGGCTGACAAACTACTCGAAGGCCTATTCGGCAAGTGATTGGCGGCGGGTGTGACTGAAAGTGATGGACTCTGATGCGGAATTCTGGGGAATTCCGCTACGAAAATCTCTCTTCCGTAGCGGAATCGCCCACGCATTCCGCCTTGATGCCCATCAGATTCATTCACAGCCATCGGCGGCTCTTGACTGCCGATGACCTGCCGGGGGTAGGAGATGCGGCTTCACCCATTTTCGGCTTAATCCTCGAACGGGGCCTTGGGGAGATGCTGATCCCGATCGTAAGGAGTTGGTTCCATCTCGGGCATTTCGTAGCCGGTGTTCCCCTCCAGCCACCACTCCCGGTCGATCTCGTCCGCGTAGAAGCGAAAGTACAATTGGAGGGACAAATCACTACAATCCCCGACTAGGTCGATCGTGGTTTGGAACTGGCCCATATCGTCGTCGAGCTCATAGTCTGCTTCGTTGAGGGTGTCGCTCCACAGGTGTTCGTAAAGTTCTCGGTCGCTCAAATGATCGGTATGGAGAAGATACGTACGGAGCTTGGCGAGGCCTGCGATCACCTCGTGAAGCTTTTTCGTGAGAGCTAGGTCCGTGAAGCTGTCCGGGGGCGGCAAGGCAATGCCATCCCGGATAAGCTGTTTCGCCAGGGTAGAGGTCGGACGTCCTTCGAGCGTCAGCAGATATCGAAAGAATCCCTCGGTGGCATCGAGATCTTCTTGGGTATATTCAGCGAAGGCCGAGGGGATGGGGAACTCTAGCTGGTCTCGGTAGTGCTGGATGCGGAGTTCCTGTTGTTGGCGGTCAGTGGCGGACTGGGAAATCGGTGGTCTTTGGGGACGGCTCATCAATCATTTGAACATCAATCTACCCTGCTGGCAAGTGGGTTTTTGAACATTTATTTGAGAGGCTGCCAGTCCCAGGCACACTCTGCGCGACAGAATCGGGGGACCGGAGCGCTCGTTCGTAATCGCCGGGAGAAACCTACTTGCGGCTGAGACGTGCGAACATCACGGCTCCCAAGCTCATGAAAATCACGTTGGGCAACCACATCATCAGGTGAGGATAGGCACCGGGGGTGCTTGAGAACGAGTCTGCCACGATGATAAACACGAAGTAGCAGACCGCGATGATCATGCTGAGGGCGAAGCCGATCGATGTCTCCCGGCGTTGAGCGGTCACGCCGAGCGGCACGCCCACAAGGCAGAAGGTGATGCAAGCGAGCGAGAGGGAGAGGCGCTTGTTCATCTCGGTGAGGTAGGACGACTTCAACGCTGGATCGAGTTCGCCCGCTACCTTTTGCCGAAGCTCCGTCAGGGTCATGAAGCTGGGTTTTGTCTTGCGGTGGCGGTCACGCAGCGCTTGCAGTGAAATTTGCAGGGTGGCGTGTCCTGGTTTGACGAAGTGATGCTTCTGGAAATCGTCCGTATCCGCACTCTCGGCTTTTTCCATGTGGGCATCGTCCAGTTCCATGAAGAGGTCGTCGAGATTGCCCGGGTCGAACCCGATGATCCCCTCTGCGGCGCGGATGAAAATGTCCGGACGAGAGCGCTCGTTGAGTTTGACGAGTTGGAGATTCTTCAGGCGGTAGCGACCGGTACCATCCTCCATGAGTTCCCGCTTTTCGGTGTAAAGCAGGTAGCCGGGAAGGGTGTTGATGACCTCGTCGTTGACGAACATCGCGCCCGGATTCTGGGTGGCGATTTGGAAAAAGACCTGAGCGATTCTCGATTGGGATTTGGGGGCGATCTCGGTGTTGAGGTAGAAGGAAGCGACGGTGGCGATGAGCCCAATCACGAATACGGGAGCGCAGATTCGTGACATGCCGAGCCCGGCCATACGAAGGGCGGTCAACTCATTGTCCGCAGAGAGCCGACCGTAGATCAGAAGAATCGAAGTGAGCATGCCCCAGGGAATCGTGAAGATCAGGGAGAACGGGAGCACGTTCAGCATGAACTCCGCGACGAAACCCCAGCCCAGTTCCGGGTGCTGGTCGAGCTTCGAGATGAGCTTCTGGAAGACATTGCCCAGGACCAGAACCATGCTGAGTACGAAGACGGCGAAGAAGGTCGAGAAGACCAGCTGCTTGCCCAGGTAGCGATCGAAAATTTTCAGCATGGTTGATCGTCTCGACTCTGCACCGGGCCTCTCTTCCTGGCAAACACTCTATGCAAGCGGCGGGTTTGACTTCGCAGGGCAGGCGCGTAGACTCGACCTAGCGACGGGGGTGCGTGGTCCGGTATTCACCGGCTGGCTGAGATCTCGGTTTGAAACTCGTGGGCCTTCGGGGCGCGGGTCACTCCGGGGACCCTTTGAACCTGAAGCGGGTAATGCCGCCGCAGGGAGTTCGGTTGAATTGAGGCCGCCCCGGGCGCCGCCAGCCGTCGTATTCAAGGGAGACCTCACGATGATCCAGCCCGACCTCAGCCCCGAAATCCGCCGCGAGACGGAATCTTTGTTCCCCAAGAGCCACCGCCTCTACGTGCGCGGAGCTCGTTTCCCCGATGTCCTCGTGCCCATGCGCGAAGTGGAACTTTCGCCGACTCGTCACGTGGACGGTCGGATCGAGGAGAATCCTGCGGTCCGAATTTATGACACTTCGGGGCCTTGGGGAGATCCGTTGTTCGACGGGGCGGTCGAGGGTGGCCTCCCCGCGCTCCGTGCGGAGTGGATTCGCGCCCGTGGGGATGTAGAGGAATACGAGGGGCGGCCGGTGCGCCCGGAGGACAACGGCTATCTTTCGGAGGCGCACGCGGATCGCTTCAACACCGGCAAATCGGAGCGCAACCGCCTGAAATGGTATCCTGGATTAGTCCGCCGTCCCTTGCGATCCACGGGAGGCCCGGTGAGTCAACTCTGGTATGCCCGACAGGGGATCATCACTCCGGAGATGGAATACATCGCCATCCGGGAGAATTTGGGGCGCGCCCGGATGCATCGGGACGGAGCTAAGTCGAACGAACTAGGCCACCGCCATCCCGGTCGCGGCTTCGGCGCGGTCATTCCGGAGGAGATCACCCCTGAGTTCGTTCGTGATGAGGTGGCCCGGGGGCGCGCCATCATTCCCGCGAACATCAACCACCCGGAAGCCGAACCGATGATCATCGGGCGCAATTTCCTGGTGAAGATCAACGCAAACATCGGCAACTCCGCCGTGGCATCGACCATCGACGAGGAAGTCGAAAAGCTGCGCTGGTCCACCAAATGGGGCGCGGACACGGTGATGGACCTTTCCACGGGCAAGAATATCCATGCCACGCGGGAGTGGATCATCCGGAATTCACCGGTGCCGATCGGGACCGTGCCGATTTATCAGGCGCTCGAGAAGGTCAACGGCCGCGTCGAGGACCTCTGCTGGGAGGTTTTCCGGGACACCTTGATGGAACAGGCCGAGCAGGGGGTGGACTACTTCACGATTCACGCCGGTGTCCTGCTCCGCTACGTGCCGCATACGGCGCGCCGGATGACGGGCATTGTTAGTCGGGGCGGCTCGATTATGGCCAAGTGGTGTCTCACTCATCATCGCGAGAATTTCCTCTACGACCACTGGGATGACATCTGCGACCTTATGGCCGCCTATGACATCTCCTTCTCGATCGGCGATGGTTTGCGTCCGGGATCGATCGCCGACGCCAACGACGTCGCCCAGTTCGGCGAATTGAAGACCCAGGGGGAACTGACCAAGCGTGCTTGGGACAAGGGCGTGCAAGTCATGTGCGAGGGGCCTGGACATGTCCCGATGCACATGATCGAGGAAAACATGCAAAAGCAACTGGAGTGGTGCCACGAAGCTCCGTTCTACACGCTCGGGCCATTGACGACCGATATTGCGCCGGGCTACGATCACATCACCAGCGGGATTGGGGCGGCCATGATTGGCTGGTATGGTACAGCGATGCTTTGCTACGTCACGCCGAAGGAGCACCTTGGTTTGCCTAATCGGGAGGATGTTCGCGAGGGCGTGGTCACCTACAAGATTGCGGCCCATGCCGCAGACCTCGCCAAGGGGCATCCCGGATCGCAATACCGAGACAACGCCCTTTCGAAGGCGCGCTTTGAGTTCCGTTGGGAGGACCAGTTTAATCTGTCGCTTGATCCGTTGCGGGCGCGGGAGTACCACGATGAGACTTTGCCGCAGGATGGGGCGAAGACCGCGCACTTCTGTTCAATGTGCGGACCGACCTTCTGTTCCATGAAAATTACGGAAGATGTTCGTAAGTTTGCGGCGGAGCAGGGCGTGGACGAGGAAGAAGCTCTGCGAGCTGGATTGGAAGCGAAGGCGCGTGAATTTCAGGAGCAGGGCTCGGAGATTTATTCGTAGCACGATAATGAAGTGGATGGCGCAAGCGTTGGGTTGGAGTGCGGTGCTATTATTGGCCTCCTGCGCCACACCGGGGTTTGATCGGGCTTGGAAGAAAAGCCTGAAAGCCGGATCGGCGGGGCATAGGGAAGTCACGGGTCCATGGGAGGGGCACTGGTCCAGCAGCGCGAATGGGCACACTGGGAAGTTGCGTTGCTTGGTCGAGCAGAAGGACGAGGATACTCTGGTTTTTCGTTACTGGGCAACGTGGGGCGGTTGGATGAAGGGCTCCTTCCTGGTAGATGGTGACATTCAGCGTCGTTCCGATGGCGGTTACGATCTGGAAGGAAGCAAGAGGTTGGGCCCCTGGGGAACCTATTCGCACGAAGGCGTCATTTCACCAGACCGGCTGGATTCGAGTTTTCGTTCCGAACGCGCAAACTTGGGTTCGTTCCGGATGGAGCGGCCGGATGGCTACTGATATGCACGACCGGTGGCGTATGGGAATCTCCGGATTGCAATGGACAGGCCGCACCGGCCACCCAATGGTGTAATCGTCCCCGCCCAGCGAACGGATCCGGCTCGATCGCCCGATGGATTCAGCTTTACGATAACAACCCCAACGTAACATGGCCCGACCCTCACCCTCTTCTCCACCGCAAATTGACATATCGATCGGAAAGCTGATCGCCGGTCTTTTCGGGTTGCTTCTGATCTGGGGACTGGTCAGCTCAATCTATTCGGTCCCGGTGGATTCGGTTGCGATCGTCACTCGCTTTGGCAAACATGTCCGGGACGCTGACCGGGGCTTCAATTTCAAACTGCCGCTGGGAATTGAGGAGGCCACGATCGTCCCGACTCGCCGCCAAATGAAGATGGAGTTCGGCTTCGGAACGGAGCGGAGCACGAATCGCTATCAAACGTCCGATGCACGCGAGCAGCAGGTGGAGCAAAACATGGTCACTGGGGATCTCAATGCCGTGTTGGTGCAATGGGTGGTGCAATACAATATTCGGGACGCGGTGGACTACCTCTTCAACGTCAACGAGCCGGAAGAAACCCTGCGCGCAGCTTCGGAGGCGGTGATGCGCTCGGTCATCGGCGACCGGACGGTGGATGAGGTCATCACGGTGGGGAAGGATGAAATTGAGCGAGAGGCTCTGGAAAAGTTGCGAGCCATTGCGGACGCCTACGAGATGGGACTCGTGATTGACTTGGTGCAGCTTCGCTATGTGACGCCGCCCCTCGAAGTGCAGCCGTCCTTCAACGACGTCAACAAAGCACAGCAGGAGCGCGAGCAGAAGATCAACGTAGCTCAGCGGGAATATGAAACCGCCGTGCCTCGGATGAAGGGAACCGCGCAGAAGCTGGTCAGTGAGGCGCAGGGTTACCAATCCAAGCGTGTCAACGAAGCCCAGGGTGATGTCGCCAAGTTCACGGCGCTTCTTGCGGAGTATCAGCGGTCACCCGAGATCACCAAACGACGGATTTATTTAGAGACGTTAGGCGAGGTTCTTTCTGGTCTCGGCAAGAAAGTAATTCTCGATGAGAGCGGTGCCAATGCACTTCCTCTTCTCCAACTCGGTGGCACTTCAAATCAAGGGGCAAGCAAATGAACAAGTTTTCCGGATCGATTGGGCTGCTTGCAGTAGTTCTGGTTTTGGCCCTGGTGGCCTTTGACGGCGTCTACACGGTGGACATGACCGAACAGGTTATCGTCACCCAGGGCGGACGTCCCGTCGGAGGGGCAGTGGTAGCGGCGGGTTTGCACTTTAAACTGCCCGTCATTCATCAGGTCATCCGCTTGGACAAGCGCGTCTTGGAATGGGATGGGCCCCCTCGGGAGATGCCTACGAAGGACAAGACGAATATCATCGTGAATGCCTATGGTCGCTGGCGGATCTCTGACCCTCTCGCGTTTGTCGAGAACGTTCGGGACATTCGCAGCGCTCTCTCCCGGCTCGACGATATCCTCGGCAGCGAAATTCCCAAGACCGTCGGAAGTCACGAGGCCGCCGAGATCATCCGGTCCGAAGTCGGCCGGACGGCCCAGCGCATTGACGTTGTCGTGGGGAACCTTGGGGAGACTGGCCAGTTGCGGAAAATCAAGTACGGCCGGGGTAAGATCGAAGAAGAGATCCGGACCCGTGCGGTAGAGAAACTGAAGGTGAAGCCCTGGGGCATCGAACTGCTTGATGTCCGTCTCAAGCGGGTCAATTACCAGCCGGAGGTCGAGTCGACCATTTATAGCCGGATGACCAGTGAGCGGGCGCGCATCGCGGAACGTTTCCGATCGGAGGGCGATGGCGAGGCCGACCGCATCCTGGGAGAAATGGACAAAGAGATGAAGGAGATCGAGTCCGGTGCTTACAAAGAGGTGGAGACGATCAAAGGCAAGGCGGATGCCGAAGCGGCCCGGATCTATTCGGAAGCTTACAATTCCTCGCCTGAGGCGGCCAAGTTTTACGAGTTCACCCAGACGATGGAAGTTTATCGTACCGTGCTGGGCTCGGATACGACCCTGGTGCTTTCCACGGACAGTGATCTCTTTCAGTTTCTCAAGTCGATGGAGCCGGCCTCCCGGCAGAAAAGCCAGATGCCCTCAGCCGGTGCGGTGGGCGAGCTGCCGCTGTTCTTGAGAGACAAGTGACCGATTTCCCATGATCAAGTTTTTGCATACCCGAATCCGGGTGGCTGACCTGGACCGGAGCATCGCCTTTTACGAGAAGCTCGGGTATCGTGTCAGCCGCCGCACCGAGAAATCTCCAGCGGGCAATCAGCTGGCCTTCCTGGAGTTGGAGGGAAATGATCACTTCATGGAACTCTGCTATTCGCCAGAGTTTCAGGTAAAATTCCCGGAGGACCTGATGCACACCGCTCTTGGTGTTCCTGACATCGTTGCTTATTGCGACGCTTTGGAGAAATCTGGGATCGAGGTCTGGCCGGGCGATTGGCGGCAAGCCTTTCCTTCGGGGGCGAAGCAGAAAATGGCCTTCGTCACGGATCCGGACGGCTACGAAGTGGAGATTCTGGAGCGGAGATGACTCCGGGCCGGGCTGTGGGGGCCTTTCCCTGCTTCGCGCTGCTTTGGGCGCTGGCGACCCTGGTCCACCAACTCTCGTTTACCTTTTGGTTGCAGACTTGGCAGGGGTGGTTGCTCACCTTCGCGACCTGTTTGGTCGTGTTGGAGCCGCGTTGCTTGGTGCGCTTCAGCTCCCTAATCGTCTTCTCGTTGATCAATCTTTGGCACAAGCTTCCCTTCGTGCCGAACCACATGCTCTTGGAGGGCATGCTCAATCTCACGATCCTGTTGACCATCGTCACCGTGGTCGGGCGCAAGGGTTCCGGATTTCCATCCTGGGCCGAGATCGGTCGCGAGTTCTTTCTGCGATTCCGGACGTTCTTTTGGGCATCTGGTTGCAAATTGGCCTTTCTTTCCGCTACCGCCCCCCCACGGCATCCTTTGTTTGGAGGTGGCACCAGTGCGCTGCTCTTGGCTGGGATGGCTCATGCGCTCGCGGGTCGGTCGCCGATTCAAAGAGGGACTGAGGAGGTTTTTCATCAGGTTGCTCCGATCCTCCGGGTGCAGACGGTGATCGTCTACTGGTGGGCGGCTGTGCAAAAGCTGAACTGGGATTACTTGGATCCTGGCGTCAGTTGCGCGGCCCATCTCCACCGCGAGATCGCCTCCTTCCTGCCCTTTCTTCCGACCGGTGATTGGGCGATTTACGGAGCGATTTATGGCTCTTTGCTTTTGGAACTCGGCATCCCGGTGCTGCTCCTGATCCGCCGGACGCGGCCGTATGGATTCTTCTTTGGAGTGGTCTTCCACCTTTGGCTTTCGATCCACCCGGCCGGCGGCATCTACAGCTTCAGCGGCCTCCTCTTCGCTCTCTACTTTCTCTTTCTACCCGATCACGCCTTGCTTGAATGGCGCCGGTGCGCAGAGGGGCAGCTCGCCTGGCTTCGCGCGCGCTGTCCGAAGGTGCGGATGGAGGTTTGGTTGCCGCGAGTCGTCATCATTCTGTTTCTGGCCGGAGTCTTCAGTCAGGCGCTGTGCTATACCGTTCTCGGGCGGACTCGCGACACGTTTGAGCTCGCCAATCGGATCGGTTTTGGGCTGTGGGCGGTTTTTGGCGCTTGGCTGGGATGGATGCACTTCCGCAGTATCTGGCGGGTCCGGCATGAAACGTTGGATTGGCCGAACCGGCCGGCCTGGTCCATCGCGTGGTTGGTGGTTCCCCTGGTGGCGGGCAATGGGCTCTGCCCGTGGATTGGTCTGAAAACGCAGACCTGCTTTTCGATGTACAGCAATCTGCGAAGCGAAGCCTTCGGGAACCATCTCTTCCTGAAGCGCGTGGACTTGTTTGGCTATCAGAAGGACCTGGTTCAACTGGTCGAATCCGAGCCCGATTTGCTCGATCCCACCGCGAGTCCGACCCGTCTCCAGCATTTTGCGAACAGCGGCCGGATCTTCCCTTACTTTGAGCTCCGTCGCCTGGTCAGTGAGTATCCGGGGGATTTCCACGCGGTGTATCGTCGCCACGGCGAGAATCAAGGGGTGGCGCGGATGGGGGACTTGGAGGTTGGAGATGAGCAGCTTTTCACCCCAATACCCGTCTTGCTGCGAAATTTTCTCTGGTTTCGCCGATACGAGACACTCAATGGGCCAATGTATTGCACCCACTGAGCCGCTCGTGTGATTTTGCTCTGGAAACCGGCCCGTTTGCCTCCATCATCCGCCATGCGTTCACGTTGGAGCGAAACGGAGGCTGCCGGCTTTACCGGTGAGTTGGCAAAACGGGTTTACACTTCCAGGCTTCTGGGAGCGGATCCTGAATTGGTTTTGCATGGGGGGGGCAACACGTCGGTGAAAATCCGCGAGACCGACTTCTTCGGGGACGCAGTCGATGTCCTCCACGTGAAGGGAAGTGGCTGGGATCTCGCCACCATCAAGGAGGCTGGGTTTGCTCCGGTGCGGATGGCTCCCTTGCTGAAGATGGCGGAGATGCCGGATCTTTCCGATGCGGACATGGTCAAGCATCAGCGCGCCGCGATGCTCGACCCGGAAGCCCCTAATCCGTCCATCGAGGCGATCCTCCATGCCGTGATCCCGTTCCGCTTCGTCGATCACACGCACGCGAACGCGATCATCGCGTTGACCAACCATCCCCAGGGGGAAGAGCGGGTTCGCGCCGTTTTCGGCCGGCAGGTGATCATCGTCCCCTACGTCATGCCCGGCTTCATTCTGGCCCGGACGGTGTGGGAATTGATTCGCGGACGTGACCTGGCCGCCGAAGGCATCCGCGGGATTGTTCTGATGAATCACGGCCTCTTCACCTTTGCGGACGATGCCCGGATCAGTTACGAAACCATGATTGAATTCGTTTCGGCAGCCGAGGATTCGTTGGTGGCGAGCGGTGCCCGGCTGGCTTCGGCCGCTCCCGAGGCGATCGATTTGCTGGCGCTGGCGGCTCTCCGCGGAGAAGTCTCCAAAATGCGCGGCGGCGCGGTGATCGCGCGTCTCGATTCCAGTGACGCAGCAGCCGGTTACGCGGCTCTTCCGAATATCGCGGATTTGGCGACCCGTGGGCCGGCGACTCCAGACCACAGCATCCGGACCAAGCGGATCCCGGCGGTGCTGGGAGAGGACCGGAGCGCTTCGCTCAAAGCCTACGCAACGGAGTATCAAGCCTACTTCGAGCGTCACGCAACGGGGCAAACCATGCTCGATCCCGCTCCACGGGTCGTGATTTGGCCGGGCCAGGGCGTGGTCTCGTTCGGCCAGACCGTGGCGGATGCGGACGCGATTCTCGACATCGCCCGGGCCACCTGGGAAACCGTGCAAAAGGCGGAGACTACCGGCGGATGGCAGGCGCTTTCCGAGAAGGACATTTTCGATGTGGAATACTGGGATCTGGAGCAGGCGAAGCTGCGCAAGGGCGGTCATCCCCGGGTGCACCAGGGCAAGGTCGCGCTGGTGACCGGGTCGGCGGCCGGGATCGGCTTTGCTTGTGCCGAAGCGTTGGCCCAACAAGGGGCCAAGGTCATCGGACTCGACCTCAGCCCGGAAATCGTCGAGGGCATGGCCGGCCTGGGCGGGATCGGCAAAGTCGTCAATCTGACGGACGACGCGGCGGTGACTGCGGCCATCCACAGCGCAGTCCGTGAATTTGGCGGACTGGATATCGTAGTGAGCAACGCGGGGATCTTCACGGCCGGCCAATACCTGGACGATCTGGCTCAGGAAAATTGGGACAAATCGATGGCGGTCAACGTCACGAGTCACCAGAAGCTGCTCAAACACACCATTCCCTTCCTGAAACACGGGGTGAATCCGGCGATTGTCCTCGTCGGTTCGCGCAATGTGCAGGCGCCAGGGGCCGGGGCGGCCAGTTATTCGTGTGCCAAAGCGGCCCTGACCCAACTCTGCCGGGTCGCCGCGCTCGAGCTCGGGCCGGTGGGCGTCCGCTGCAACATTATTCACCCGGACGCGGTCTTTGATACCAAGCTCTGGACCCCGGAGAACCTGGCGCGCTCCGCCGAGCGTTACGGGATGACGGTGGAGGAATACAAGGCCCGCAACCTGATGCGCACCGAGATCAAGTCCCGCGACGTCGGCGCAATGGTGGCCGCCATGGCCAGTCCGCTCTTTGGAAAAACCACCGGTGCGCAGATCCCGGTGGACGGCGGCAACGACCGCGTCATTTGACGAATCCAAGAACTCCCATCTATTCAATTCCCAAGACCCACATCACTGTCATGCTGAACAAGAAACTGATCAATGATCCCCTGAAGGTGGCCGACGAATTGCTCGACGGTCTCGTTGAAGCCTATGATGGCGAGTGCGTGAAGGTGGGGCGCCGCTCCATCATCAAGACCACCATTCCCCAGGGCAAAGTTGTCCTTCTTGTCGGCGGAGGCAGTGGACATGAGCCGATTTACCATGGCCTGGTGGGACGCAACCTAGCTGATGGCGCCGCATGCGGAGACATCTTTGCCGCGCCGACCCCGGACATCGTCCTGGAAGCGACCCGGGCCGTGAACCGTGGCCATGGCGTCCTTTACCTGTATGGGAATTACGCCGGCGATGTCATGAACTTCGACATCGGCTGCGAAGATGCGCGCGACGAGGGAATCGACGTCCGCACGGTCCTCATTTGGGACGACGTCTGTTCCGCTCCGCATACCCAAAAGAACCGGCGTCGCGGTGTGGCCGGTCTGGTGCCGATCGTGAAGTTGGTGGGGGCCGCCTCCCAGACTGCCAAGAGTCTGGCCGAACTGGAGCGCATCGCTCTCAAGGCGGTTCTCTACACTCGTTCCGTGGGCGTTTCCATGTCTCCCGGATCGATCCCCGCCACCGGCAAGCCGACGTTTGATATTGATGCGGACAAGATCGGATTGGGGATGGGGATTCACGGTGAGCCCGGGGTCGGGGAGATTCCCATGACCACGGCCGATGAACTCACAGTCAAGATTCTCGACCTCATTTTCAAGGACTTCGCGGACGACGCCGACGTTGAGGATCTCCGCGCAGGAGACGAAATCATCTTCTTCGTCAACAGCCTCGGGGCCACCACCATGATGGAATGCCTGATCGCTCTCCGGAAGGCCAAGCAGATCCTCAGCGCCAAGGGAATCAAGATCTATGACACCATTGTCGGCCCGTTGGTCACCTGTCAGGAAATGACCGGGATCTCCTTCAGTATCACCAGGCTCGATGCCGAACTGAAGACCTATTGGAACCTTCCGTGCGAGTCCGTCTGCTACAGCAAGATGGAGACGATCGGCACCACGGCTCCGGCGGCGGCGACTCCGCCTCCTCTCCCTGCAGGACCTGGTCTCAATGTGAATCAGGTTCACGAGATGCTTCGTCTGGTTGCGTCCCGGATTATCGCTGCGGAACCCATCCTCACCGACGCCGACCGAGCCCTCGGCGATGGCGATCACGGGATCGGCATGCAACGCGGGATGGAAGCGGTGCTCGAAGCCCTGGGGAGCCGGAGCTTCACCACGGTGGACGAACCGTTCACCGAAATGGGCCGGGCGATGATGTCATCGATGGGCGGAGCTTCCGGCGTGGTTTTCGGAACCCTCTTCCGTGCTGCGGGCAAGGAACTCAAGGGACGTCCGGTGCTCGATGCCGCCGGTCTGGCCGTTTCCCTGCGCTCTGCGGTGGAATCCATCCAGCAGCGCGGAGGCGCGAAGCCGGGAGACAAGACCATGCTCGATGCCTTGGATCCGGCCGCGACCCGTGCGGCTGGGGTGGTGGATCTTCCAATTGAACCTGCGCTCAAGGAAGTGGCTGCCGCCGCGACGGCGGGGATGGAAGGAAGCCGTGCTATGATTGCCACGATGGGACGGGCGAAAACTCTAGGGGAGCGCTCTGTTGGTCTTCCCGATGCCGGAGCAGTATCGATCGCGATCATTTTTCAAGCGATGAGCGATCACGCAAATCCGTGATCCGCTGAGCGGGCCGCCGGGGGATGTTGACAATGCGAAAAAGATGTGAATAAAGTCTTCTAGATTTCCTCACAATTCGCTTAGTTCCTCCGCGCGCCCCCGTGAAAACCTCGTGTAGTCCTCAGGTTTCAGATACCTCGCAAATGCCGCTTTTTTATCGGGAGTTCCTCGCGGAGCGCGAGGAAATCTTGCGCAACAAGTGGATCCTCAGCCAGGATGCCGGGCGCGACGTGGGCTTTGATGTCGCCCTGATCGACTGGGTGACCCGCCACCGGGAAAGCTGGTTGGCGGACCGGCCTCTACGGAGTCAGAACTGAGATTTAGTTAACGCGGACTTTCACGACCGCTTTGAAAACGTCGGTGGCTTGTTCCCACTCCACGCACGGGGCGTGGGCGTCTTCGGGGTAGAGAATGGTGAAGTATCCCGCTTCTAAATGCAGCGGGGTGAAGTCCGGAATCACCTCCCACTTGGCGATATCACGGCTCGCATCGTAGGCTCGGGTTTGCTCCCGCATCGATTTCAGAGGGGCCCAGAGAATCGTCTCCCGTCCGTGGTAGACGTATTGCACGTCGATGTATTGTTGGTGGGCCTCGAACAAAGCTTCGTTGAGCGGCTTGGTGGTGACCTGTTGGACGAGGGCGAAGAGGTCATCGCCGTCGATCTCGTGACGCCCGGGTGCCTCTGTTCCAGTCATTCCCCGGAGGAAGGCAAAGGCCTTGGCGAAACGAGGGTGAAGCGATTCGTAGCGTGCGCTTTGGCCGAGCGTATCCAGGATCATAAGGTTTGACACTGGAATAGATGGGAGTGGCAGGATTGCAAGGATTCCTTTCTTGCCGCTGAAGCGTTGATCCCGATGGTAGAGAGAATGGCGTCGACAATCTGCTCCCCGGAAGGAACTCACTTTGAAGTATGGGCCCCCAGCCGCCGTTCCGTGGCGGTTCGGCTGGGGGGGGACAGCCACCTGCTCCAGCCAAAGGGTGAGGGGTGGTGGGGGGCGGACGTTTCCGGCGCGGGACCTGGGCAAGACTACCAGTTCATCCTGGATGGAGATCTGGTGCGACCAGATCCGTATTCCCGCTTTCAGCCCGAGGGCGTTCATGGCCCCTCTCGGATTGTGGATCCTTCGGCCTACCCATGGGACGATGCGAACTGGCAGGGCATCGCGAAAACCGATCTGATCATTTACGAGATCCACGTCGGCACGTTTTCTCCGGAGGGAACCTACGCCGGGGCGGTCGAGCGGCTCGACCACATTCTTGAATTGGGTGCCACGGCGGTGGAGCTGATGCCGCTGGCTCAGGCTCCCGGCCGTTGGAACTGGGGCTACGACGGCGTGAATCTTTTCGCGCCGAATCACCACTACGGAACGCCGGACGATTTGCGCCATTTCATCGACCTTTGCCATCGGCGTGGCTTGGCGGTGATCCTCGACGTGGTTTACAATCACTTGGGTCCGGAGGGAAACTACCTCTGGGATTTTGGTCCCTATTTCTCGAAACACCACAACACGCCGTGGGGACCCGCCCTGAATTTCGACGGCCCATCGAACGGTCCGGTGCGCTGGCTCATCGTCGAGAATGCGATTTCCTGGTTGGAAGAGTATCACTTCGATGGACTCCGTTTGGACGCGATCCGGCTCATGCAGGACGACAGCGCAGTCCACATCACCCAGGAAATCGCCGAAGCGGTCCATGCTTTCTCCGCGACCCGGAGATATCCGGTGCATCTCATCGCGGAATCCAACGTTTACGACCCAGTTCTCCTCGATCCTGCGAAAGGCACGGGCACCTACGATTTGTTGTGGAACGATGAGATTCCCCACGCCCTCTTTTCCGCGACCCTGGGCCAGCATCGGATCGATTCCCGGGAATATCGGGGCTTGCGGGACGTCGCCCAGGCTCTCGATACCGGGTTCGTCTTCGAACGGCATCTCCACGGGACGGAGATCGTTCGCGTGACCGAGCCGAGCCGGGCGGAACTGACGATGATGATGCAGGGTTTGCAAACTCACGATCAGGTCGGCAATCATCCCGAGGGGCGTCGCCTTCATCAGGTGGCTTCTCCCGAGTTGCAACGGACGGGCGCCGCCTTGGTGCTGCTCTATCCGGCCGTGCCCATGTTCTTCATGGGGGAGGAGTTTGCGGCTCCCAGTCCGTTCTGTTTCTTCGTGGATTTTGGGGATGCCCACCTCAGGGAGGCGGTCGTAGCGGGGAGAAAACGAGATTACCACCAGCACGACTGGGACTCGTTTGTCTCTCCGCTGGAGGAAAACACCTTTTTGGGTTCCAAACTTTGTGACGTGAAGGCTGGGGATGCCGGGATGCTCGACTGGTATCGATCCCTCATCGCTCTGCGCAAGGCATGGAAGGCCAGCGGAATCCTCTGCACCGCCGGTTTGGTGGTGTCTGGCGATCCTTCGACCGGAGTCTTTTCGCTTAGTTATCGCGGCGGGGATTACCAGGTCCGGGTCAACCTGGGGCCATCCCCGGTCGATCTGCCGATAGGCGAACCTGTCCTCTTTCATTCCTCTTGGCGTCGCTTCGGGGGAGCGATGCCCGATGACGAGCAGGAGACGATCCTTCCGCCGTTCTCGGCTGTCGTCATTTCCCGAAGCTAGCGGATTGACTCCTAGGCCCTTTCTGTTCCAGAGTGAGGGCAGCATGAAACTGACACGCGCAATCGTTCTCCTTGCTCTGTTCCTTACCGTCCCTCTCCAAGCCGGTGAAGAAGTCATCGTTCCGGTCTCTCCTCGGGCGCACCCGTTCGCACCGATTGGCCGGGCGATCGGCGGTTTGTTCGTGGGCCTCGGTGAGTGGATCGGCTCGATCTTTATCGGTTCAGCGGAGGAGCTTGGCCGGACCGCCGTGGGTGCCGTGCACGCAACGGATGACTTTGTCACGGAGCGGGTCCCTCTGGTCATTGACGGAGCGGCTTACTACGCAAACGACACGAAGAGCGACAACCGGTAATCTCTCCCCCCTCTTGCTGTTGATTTCGGGCGAGCGGGGATCCCAGTATGGATATCTTTGGGTTTATCAAGGGAGAGCTGCTTGAGATCATCGAGTTCAACGATGACTCGCGTGACACGCTTTCCTGGCGCTTCCCCGACGACGACAAGGCGATCAAGAACGGTGCGCAACTCATCGTCCGGGAGAGTCAAGTTGCTCAATTCGTTTATCTCGGGCAGTTCGGTGACTGTTTTGCGCCCGGTAAACACACGCTGGTTACAGGGAACATTCCGGTCCTGACCACGCTGCAGGGGTGGAAATACGGATTCGAATCGCCCTTCAAAGCCGACGTTTACTTCGTCACCACCCGGCTCTTTACTGGGAACAAGTGGGGCACGGCGAACCCGGTCATGATGCGGGATCCGGACTTTGGGATCGTTCGTCTCCGCGCCTTTGGCACCTTCGATTTCAAGGTCTCCGATCCGGGCGTGTTTCTCAAAGAGGTGGCCGGGACCGATCACCATTTCCGGCTTGATGAGTTTGCTGACACGATGCGTTCACGAATCGTCAGCATCTTCAGTGAGGCTCTCGCTTCTTCCGGCGTCCCTGCCTTGGACGTCGCCTCCCGGTATTCGGAACTCGGCGAGGCTTTGCTCCCGCTTATCAATCCCCAAGTCGTCGCCAAATATGGGATCGAGATCGGTAGCTTCATCGTCGAAAACGTCTCCGTGCCGCCGGAGGTGGAGGCTGCGATCGACAAACGTTCCAGCATGTCCGCAATCGGAAACCTCAACGACTACGTGAAGTTTCAGATGGCGGAGTCGATGACCAAGGGCGGCGAAGGCGGCTCGGCGGCTGCGGTGCCTGCGCAGATGGCGATGGGATTCGGGCTTGCTCAGGAAATGATGAAGTCGATGAAGGACGCGCCCGCCGCAGCCGGTATGCCCGAACTCTTTTCCCCCTCGCAAGCCGCCCAACTTCTTGGGGTTTCAGAAGCGGACGTCATCGCTTCGTTGGAAGCGGGGGACCTCAAGGGCAAGAAGATCGGGTCCGCGTGGCGGATCACCAAGAACGCGATCGACGCGTTTCTCTGCGAGTAACCATCGCCGCTCATGGCCGAGGTCAGCGCCCTGCGCAAACATCCCTGTCCCGAGTGTGGCGGGGACGCCGAATGGAGCGCCGCCCACCAGGCTTTGCGTTGCCCCTACTGCGGCACCGTGATTCCCTGGACGGAAGGGGACATCCCAATGGGGGCCGTCGTTGTCGAACACGAACTGGAGGCCGGTCTCGCTGCGATCCCGGACGAAGGGCGCGGGCTTGGCTCGGAAAAGCGGTCGGTCCGATGCGAAAGTTGCCACGCGATTAGCGAGTTCGATCCCGATCGAGTGGCTCAACGTTGCGAGTTTTGTGCTTCTCCCGCCATCGTGCCAGTCGATCAACTTCGCGATGCCATCACGCCCGAAAGCATCCTGCCCGCAGTGATTCCGGAGACGGAGGTGCGGGATCAACTCCATCGCTGGTACAGGAGCCGGTGGTTCGCCCCAAATAAGCTGAAGCGAGCCGCCTTGACCGACACTCTTTGCGGAATCTATCTGCCCTACTGGACCTTCGATGCCCATGTTTCCGCTCAGTGGACGGCCGAAGCTGGCTACTACTACTATGTCACAGAGGCCTACCGGGACTCCAATGGCTCGACCCAGACGCGGCAAGTCCGGCGGACGCGGTGGGAGCCTGCGGCTGGCAGCTTGGCTCATTTCTTCGACGACGATCCGGTTCCGGGCTCGGTCGGGCTGCACACCAATTTGCTTCGCGAAGTGGAACCATTCCCCACCTTGACTGATTTCAAGGCTTACGATCCGGCCTATGTCCGGGGATGGACCGTGGAGCGCTATCAGGTAGATCTTCGCCAGGCTTCGCAGACTAGCGAGACGCAGATGGACGAGGGCATCCGCCAGCTTTGTTCCCGGGAAGTGCCCGGAGACACGCAGCGCAATCTTCAGATCGCGTCAACCTACCGGGGGCGCACCTTCAAGCACATCCTGGTCCCGGTTTGGCTGGTCAGCTACACTTACGGGACGCGGTCTTTCCAAGTCGTCGTTAACGGCTACACCGGAAAGATGGCCGGAGAACACCCGCTGAGCTGGATGAAAATCGCCTTGGTGGTCCTCGCGGTGCTGCTGGTCTTGGCCCTCTTTGTCGGATTCGCCAACGGGGGGTGACCTTTCAAGCGCTCACGAGAGCGCCGTGCCGCTGAAGGAACTCATTGCAGAGGGCGTCGTAAGCCTCGGCTCCCTTGGAATCGGGCGCGTATTCGAGGATCGTTTTCCCGTGGCTCGGCGCCTCCCCCAGCTTCACATTGCGCGGAATGACGGTGTCATAGGCAAGGCTGCCCATTTGCTGGCGGACCTCGCGGATCACCTCCTCAGTCAGATTGGTGCGACCGTCGGCCATGGTCAGGACAATGCCCTCGATGGTCACGCCAGGATTGACTCCGGTGCCGCGGATGACGTTGAGCACATCCACCATCTTGGTGAGTCCGATCAAACTGAGGTATTCGCATTGGACGGGAATGAGAATCTCGTCGGCGGCGGCCAAGGCGCAAGTCATCAGGACGCCCAGCGAGGGAGGGCAATCGATCAAGAGGTAATCGTAAGGTGCAATCGCCTTGTAGTTCTGGAGGGGCGCATGCAGGCGGGAGAGCCGGTGCTCGTCTGCGCCGAGGTCCACTTCGATCCCGGAAAGATCGGCATTGGCTGGGATAAGGTGGAGGTTTTCCAGGTTCGTGGCTACCGGCAAGTGGCTTACGTCCCCGCGGCCGAGCATCGTTTCATAGATGCTGGTGTGTTCCTCCGGATTCAGTGCGAGGGTTTCCGTGGCGTTGGCCTGGGGATCCAGATCGAGCACCAAGACTCGTTGTCCTGCCCGGGCCAAGTAGGCTCCGAGATTGACGGCCGTGGTGGTTTTCCCGACCCCTCCCTTATGGTTGGACAGTGCAACGATCTTCATAGCAAACCGATAGTAAAAACGGACTGATAAGCAATAGTTCCTAACTGTGTCACCAATTGTCAATGCTGGCAATCGGGTTTTCGCGTTTGCCGGTTGGCAACGGGCAACCCGCCTCCGAGATTGTTTGCCCCTCTGCCTCATGAGCCAATCCGACGATCCCCCGCAACTCCCGTTCCCCGTCACTGAAAAATGGCTCGCTGACGCGGCGGGTTGGAAGGTCATGAAGGAGGCCCGCGGACTCCACCAAGCCGGTGGTGTCAGCGAAGTCCGGGTTGAGGGCCGGAGCCTCAAAGGAATCGTGGTCGTCCAAGGCAAGCCCCAAATCTCCGGATTGGAAATCGAGAGCCGGACCGACATCCGCAACCTTTGTTCCTGCCATCTCTCCCGGCGGTATGGACAAATCTGCGCTCACTCGACTGCAGTCGGTTTGACCCATGTCCTTGGGGGCGTGGCGGTGCCTCTCGCACGGCCCGGAGCTGCGTCGCCCGCGCCGACGACGGCCCCCGTGCCGGTGAAGGCTGAAACACGGGGGGGCGTTTGCGTTCGGTTTGATCCACGCTTCGCGGAGCTTTGGGAAAAGGGGCGGATCCCCGTGAAGGTGGAGGCTGCCAAAGAAGGCGGACAATCCGTCTGGAAATGGCTGGACCGTGCCAGGGTGACGAAGTTGCCTGCGGTCTGCGTGGTCACCCCGGATCAGGCGCTCGATTTGCTGGACGCATTGGCCGATTCCGGGGCTGCTCGACGGGGGGAAGACGTGCTCTCGGTGTCCAGCACTACGGCCTCCCGGATTCGGGTCCGTCTGGAGCCGCAGGACGATGGGGATTTCCGGCTCACTCCCTTTGCTTGCCAGGGAACCGATCAGCAATGGCTGCGGGCGGCGGGCCGCACCTGGGTCTACTTTAGCGAACGCGGACTCTTGGAGCCGGTTCGGCCCGCTCCGCCCGGGGGCGACGCGTTTTACGGGAAACTGCTCGACGGCGAGGCGGTTACCGTTCCGGCGGGGCTTCTCCTGGCCGGGCTCAACGGTTGGCACGAGTGCCTCGAATTCCTCTCGGAACCAGGAAAAGGAATCGTGGTCCGGCCGGGCAACCCAAAATTCCGGGCCCGGTTCGAGGGTTCGTTCAACGCGCTCAGTGGAGTGGTCACGGTGAGCTACGATGCGATTATCTTCCGGTTGGGGGCGACTCCGGCGGCGGGATCGTTTCCCTTCCGCGCGGCGGATGGCAGCTTCGTCACCCGCAACGCAATGGCGGAACGGCTCGCGGCGGTGCGGTTGGAGGAGTTTGGATTCAGCGGGCCCGATCCGGATGGTCAGTTCCAACTTCGGGGCGAGAAGGAAGTGGGCCGATTCTACGCTCGTGGCTATCCCGAGCTGTCGCGGGTTTGGGACGTGGAACTCGGGGAGCGCTTTCACCACGTTACCAGGCAGGTTGATGTGATCCGGCCTCGAATGGTGGAGCGGGGTAGTGATGCGAATTGGCTCGGCTTCGCGATCACCTACACCGGCGCGGGTGGCGTGGAGATCAGCCGTCAGGAGATTCAGAAGCTTCTCGCCAAGGGGCAGAGCAAGGTGCAACTGCCCGGTGGCCGCACCGCCTTCATTGATCTGGAGGCGTGCGCTGAGGCGGATGAGGTGATCTTCGATGCCCAGCCTCGCCAGGAGGATGGCCTCTTCCGGGTGCGTGCGTCTCAGGCAGGCTTTCTTCGCACGGCATTCCGGAGCGGAGAATCGGTCGCGGCTAGTCCGGTGGATCTCGGTGCCTTGGGCGAACTCTCTTCTTTGCTGCGCGATTATCAACGGGACGGAATTCGCTGGCTGGTCCAGCAGTGGCAGGGACCGGTCGGGGCCGGGTTGCTCGCCGATGAGATGGGGCTGGGCAAAACCCTGCAATCCCTCGCGGCCGCCGAGTTGCTCTGGCAGGCGCAGGACGGGGGCCAGATCCTTGTTGTTGCGCCGACCTCGCTGCTCCATAATTGGCATCAGGAAGCCGCCCGGTTTCTTCCGAGTCGCCGCTGTCACGTCCTCCACGGCAGCAAACGTTGGGAGGATGAAACCGAGATCGGCCGGGCGGATCTTCTAGTTACCAGTTACGCCTTGATGGTCCGGGACGCGGAACAGCTGGAAGCACGGGAGTTCGTCGCCGTCATCCTCGATGAAGCCGGGGCCATCAAGAACCCCGACACTCAGAACGCCAAGGCGGCGCGAAGGTTGAGGGCCGGCGCTCGGCTCGCCCTCACCGGGACGCCCGTGGAGAACAGCGTCCGGGAACTCTGGTCCATCTTCGAGTTTCTCATTCCCGGTTACCTCGGCCGGCGCGATGAGTTCCGGGAACGCTACGAGTTGCCCGTCGCCGGCGGGGCCGCCCCCAAGCCCACTTTGGAACGGCTCCGGCAACGAATCCAACCCGTCATGCTGCGTCGCCTCAAAGAAACCGTGGCCAAAGATCTCCCGCCCAAAATCGAGCAGATCCGGACCTGCGAGCTGACCCCCGGCCAGGCCAAGCTTTACGAAGCAATCCTCCGGGAATCGCGCAAGCAGATCGATGACGCCCTCTCCAAAAAGAGCGAGGGGCAGGCCCGGATGACGATGCTGACTGCCTTGCTCCGCCTTCGCCAAGTCTGTTGTGATCCGCGCCTCCTCGGGGTCGAGGACGCCGAGAAGGTTGGCTCAGGCAAATTGGAGCTGTTCGACGAGTTGCTGGAGGAGTGCGAAAGCGGGGGACACAAGGTCCTGGTTTTCAGCCAGTTCACCGGGATGCTGGCCATTCTCCGGGAATCACTGGAGAAACGCGGGACGGGCTACTGCTACTTGGACGGCTCCTCAACCGATCGAGCGGCTCAGGTCGATCGATTTCAGGGACACTCGGGACCCGGGATCTTTCTCATCAGTCTCAAGGCGGGCGGTTACGGGTTGACCCTCACGGCCGCCGATACCGTGATTCACTACGATCCCTGGTGGAACCCGGCGGTGGAGGCGCAGGCGACGGACCGGGCCCACCGGATCGGGCAGCTTCGTCCTGTTAGTTCCTACAAGTTGATCTCCGCAGGGACGGTCGAGGAGAAAATCGTGGCCCTGCAGCGCAAAAAGCGGGACGTCATCGAGGCGGCTTTAGACGACAGCACCCCGCTGATGCAGGGGCTGACGATTGACGACCTTCGGGAGGTCATGGGTTGAGAACTCCCGTGGGCCAGCCCCACGGGAGACCGATCTGCGATTACAGGCCCCGGAAGTATCCGCCGAACATCAGGTTGAAGTTCTGACTTGCCGTCAGCTCGAAGGCGAAGTCGTCGTAGTCATAGTCAGGAGATCCGCCGGTGATGATAAGGTCCTCGTATCCGATCACCATGTCGATATTGCTATTGTAGCTGAGGTCCTTGATCTTGGCGGCGTTGGAGGATTGTCCAGCGAAGGATGCGTTGTCGGCAATGAGGTCGAAGCGGGAACCGTTGCGAGTATCGAGACCACGCAAGGCATTCGAGGTGATCGTAGAACCGCTCCGAGTGTAGGTATCGATCGTTACGTCAAAGACATTGGTAACCCCAGCCTCCAGGTAGACGTCCACGTTGATGCTGTTGCCCGCGCCCATGTCGCTGTGTCCCAGGTAGTAGGCATCTCCATTCACGTAAATGAACGCCTCGTTGAGATAACCCGCCGAGGAGGACAGGGTGGTGAAGGTAACGACGGTCCGGCTGACGTTGGTGCGGACTCCAATCGTCGTGGAAGCAGAATTGCTATTGGTGTAGGCCGGCGAAGTGGAGCGCGCCCGTGCTTCCACCGTCACTCCGCTCGGGTAAGAGGAGCGGGTGACGTTGAAGGAAGATCCGTAAGCGATCCAGGAACCGCTGTTGAGGCGGTAGTCCAACGCCGAACCCGTGCTGTTCGGGTTTGTCAGCGTCACCGTGACGGTCTCCACCGCGCTGGCCACGAAGTTGGGGGCGCTTGTGCGGATGGTCGGCGTCTGCAGTTGGATCGGGGTGAGGCCGATCGTCGAGGACGCATTGGGGCTGTCCGTGTAGGCGGAGGCGGTCGACCTGGCTCTCGCCTCCACGGTCAGTCCGGTGGCATACCCGGAGCGGGTCACGTTGAAGGCGCCCGAGTAAGATCTCCAGCTTCCGCCGTTGAGGCGATACTCCAGAGAAGATCCCGATGCGTTCGGATTGGTGACGGTCACCCAAATGGTCTCCACGGAAACCGGAACGAAGTTCGGGGCGCTCGGGCTGATGCTGGGGGCCAGCAACGGAACTGCGGTCAGGCCGATGGTTGTCGATGAGTTCGAGCTGTCCCTATAAGCCGAGGATGATTTCCTGGAGCGAGCTTCCACGGTGAGGCCGCTGGAATAAGAGGAGCGAGTGACGTTGAATGGCGTCGAGTAGTTCTGCCAGGAGTTGCCGTTCAACCGATATTGCATGGTCGATGACCCGGCAAAGTTGGGATTCGTCAAGGTCACCGTAATCGTCTCCACCGAACTTGCCATAAAGTTTGGCGCGCTCGGGCTAATAGTCGGAGCCAACAACTGCACGGTTCCCAGTCCGATTGAGGCTGAAGCGATGGTGCTATCGGTGTAGGCGGCGGAGCTCGCTTTGGCGCGCGCTTCTACCGCGACGCCACTTGGGTAGGTGGATCGGGTGACGGTGAAAGCGGCTGTGTATGCTCGCCAGGTGCCGCTGGCGAGACGATATTCCAGGGTCGAGCCGGAGGCATTCGGGTTGCTCAGGGTGACCGTGATCGTCTCGATGGAATTCGCGACAAAGTTTTGGGCGCTGCGGGTGATCGTCGGTGCCAGCAGTTGCACCGCCGTGAGGCCGATGGATGCCGAGGCGGTCCCACTGGTGGTGAAGGCCGAGGAGGTCGTCAGGGCCCGGGCTTCCACCGTCAGGCCACTGGCGTAACTGGAACGGGTCACGTTGAATGCGCTCGAGTAAGTCTGCCATGAACCGGTGTTAATGCGATACTGCAGAATGGAGCCGGTGGCGTTCGGATTGGTCACCGTGACCGAGATGGTTTCCACGGAACCGGCCATGAAGTTCGCTGCGCTGGTGCCAATGGTCGGCGTGCGCAAGGGGACCGCGCTGAGGCCGATGGCCGACAAGGCGATGTCACTGTTGGTGTAAGCCGCTGAAGTGGACCGGGCACGAGCCTCCACGGAGACTCCGCTCGGGAATGCGGTCCGGGTGACGTTGAACGCCGTGGTGTAAGCCTGCCAGGAACTGCCGTTTAGGCGATATTCCAAGGCAGAGCCGGTTGCATTCGGGTTGGTCACCGTCACCGAAATGGTCTCAACGGAGCCGGCGGCAAAGTTCGTCGCGCTTGGGCTGATCGACGGCGTTCGCAATTGCACGGTGGCCAAGCCGATCACCGAGGCGGCGATGTCGCTGTCGGCATACGCGGGCGACGCGGTCCGGGCGCATGCTTCCACGGTCAGGCCGCTGGCATACGAAGAACGGGTGACGTTGAACGCGCTGGAGTAATTCTGCCAAGACCCGTTGTTGAGGCGATATTGCAGGGTGGACCCGGTGGCGTTTGGGTTGGTCAGTGTCACGGAGATGGTTTCCACCGATCCCGCCACGAAGTCCTGGGCGCTTGGCCGAATCGTCGGCGTGCGCAATTGGATTGCGGTCAGCCCGATTGTGGCGGAGGCGTTGGTGCTATCCGCGTAGGCGGCCGAGGTTGCCCGGGCCCGTGCTTCCACCGTCAATCCGGTCGGATACGCAGAGCGGGTGACGTTGAAGGCGCTGGAGTAGGCCAGCCAGGAACCGCCGTCGATCCGATACTCAAGGGCCGCGCCCGTGGCGTTGGGGATCGTTACCGTGACCGAGATGGTTTCCACCGAACCCGCCACGAAGTTGGGCGAGCTCGGGTTGACGGAAGGCGTCCGCAACTGGACCGGCGTCAAGCCGATCGAAGCCGAGGCTGTCGCGCTGTCGGAATAAGCCGCTGAGGTTGCCCGGGCGCGCGCTTCCACCGTCAGTCCGGCGGCATACGTCGCGCGGGTCACGCTCACCGCGCTGGCATAGGTCTGCCAGGCACCACCGGCCAATCGGTATTCCAAGGTGGAGCCGGTCGCGTTCGGGTTGGTCACGGTGACCGAAATGGTCTCGACGGAACCGGCCACGAAGTTTGGCGCGCTCGGCGAGATCGACGGCGTCTGCAGGCGGACGGCCACTAGGCCAACTGTGGCGGAAGCGAGTCCGCTGTCCGTGTAGGCGGGTGCCGTGGAGCGGGAACGGGCCTCAATGGTGACTCCGCTGGGGTAGTTGGCGCGGGTGACCGGGAACGCGGCGGAATAGGCCAGCCAGGAGCCGCCCGACAGACGGTAGTCAAGGGCGGAACCGCTTCCATTCGGATTGGTCAACGTGACGGTCACGCTTTCCACGGAGCCGGCGGTAAAGTTGGGCGAGCTGGTGCTGATGGACGGAGCCCTCAGTTGGACCGCAGTGAGACCGATCGCAACCGAGGAGACGTTGCTGTTGGTGTAGGCCGCATCGGTGGAGCGAGCGCGGGCTTCCACGGTGAGACCGGTCGCATAATTAGAGCGGGTTACGCTGAAGGCAGCGCTGTAGGCCGTCCAGGAACCGCCATTGAGACGGTAGTCGATGGCGGCTCCGGAGGCATTGGGGTTGGTGATGACAACGGAAACGCTTTCCACGGAACCGGCCACGAAGTTGGGCGCGCTCGGGGTGATCACCGGGGCTTGCAACTGGACCGAACTCAGGCCGATCGCCGAACTCGCCAAACCGCTAGTGAGGTAGGCGGGGGAAATCGATCGGGCGCGCGCCTCCACCGTCAGGCCAGCCGCATAGCTGGACCGGGTCACTGCGAATGCGCTGGAGTAGCTTTGCCATGAGCCCCCGTTGAGGCGGTAGTCCAAGATCGAACCGCTCGAATTCGGGTTGCTCAGGGTGACGGTGACGGATTCCACGGAGCCGGCTTCGAAGTTTGGCGCGCTCTTGGCGATGGATGGAGTCCGCAACTGAACTGGAGTGAGTCCGATCGATGAGGATACTGTGTCGCTGTTGGTGTAAGCCGCTGACGTGGCTCGCGCTCTTGCTTCGATCGAAAGGCCCGAAGAATAGGAGGCTCGGGTCACGGAGAACGAAGCCGAATAGGCTTGCCAGGCTCCACCGTTCAGGCGGTAGTCGGTCGCGGATTCGCTCGCATTCGGATTGTTCACGGTGATTGAGATCGTCTCAACCGATTCGGCCATGAAGCTCGCGGCGGACCTGTCAATCGACGGTGCCTCCAACTGGACCGGCGTCAGCCCGATCTCAGCGGTGATGCTTTCGCTATCGGTGTAGGCCGGGGCAATGGAACGGGCGCGAGCTTCGACGCTCAATCCTTCAGGGTAGGAATTCCGGGTGACCGGGAAAGCCCCGGAGTAAGCCTGCCAGGAGCCACCGTTGAGGCGGTAGTCCAGAGCGGAGCCGGCCCCGTTCTCATGGGTGACCGTGACTGTGATCGTTTCCACAGAGGCGGCCACGAAGTTCGGCTGGCTGGCCGAGATGGAAGGCGCCCTGAGCTGGACCGGGGTGAGACCGACGGTCGCCCCTGAGAAATCGCTGTCCAAAAAGGCGGGAGAAGTCGAGCGCGCGCGGGCCTCCACCGTCAAGCCGGTGGGATAGGTTTCCCGGGTGACGTTAAAGGTTCCGGTGTAGGCCCGCCAGGCTCCTCCGGCCAGACGGAATTCGGTCGCGGATCCCTCCGGATTGGGATCGGTCAGGGTAAATGAAATCGAGTCCGCGATGCCCGCCATGAAGTTCGCTTCGGGTGGGTAGATCGACGGGGCCCGCAATTGCACGGGGGTGAGTCCGATCGCAGAGGAACCGTTGTCGCTAGTGGTGTAAGCCGGTGAGGTGGCCCGGGCCCTTGCTTCAACGAGCAAACCGCTCGGATAGCTACTCCGGGCGAGGCTGAGCGCGCTGGCATAGGCCTGCCAAGCGCCACCATTGAGGCGGTAATCCAGGGCGGAGCCCGCCGCATTCGGGTTGCTCACCGTGACCGAAATGGTGTCGACAGAGCCCGCAATGAAGTTGGGCGAGCTGGGGCTGACGGATGGGGCGAGCAGTGGAACCGGGGTGAGCCCGATCTCCGTAGCCGCCGTGTCGCTGTCCGCGTAGGCCGGGGAGGTGGCCCGGGCGCGAGCTTCAACGTTCAGGCCAGAGGCGTAAGTCGTCCGGCTGACGCTCAACGCCTCGCCGTAGGTTTGCCAGGCCCCACCGTTGATCCGATACTCGGGAGTTGATCCCGTCGCGTTCGGGTCGGCAATCGTCACGGTGATGCTTTCCACCGTCCCGGCGAGGAAATTCGGTGCACTCGGAGAAACCGATGGGGTGCGGAGTTTCACTGGTGTCAGACCGATTTGGGCCGACGCAATCTCGCTGTCGGTGTAGGCGCGGGAAGTAGCCAGAGCTCGTGCGGCCACCGTGACACCCTCTGCGTAAGTCTCCCGGCTGACCGTGAAGGGACCCGCATAGGACTGCCAATCGCCTCCGTCGAGAAGGTATTCCAGCTCCGAGCCAGCCTCGTTCGGATCGATTACGGACACCGTAATCGTTTCGACGGAGCCGGCGACGAAATCGGTGGCACTCGGGCGGATGGAGGGGGCCAGAAGCTGGGTCGCTTCCGGAGCTGCGGCGATGGAGGCGATTGCGCTTGAGCTGTTATCGTAGTCGACGGTCAAGGGGATCGCCCGAGCCGCAATGGTGGCACCCTCCGGGTAGTCATCGATGGCGAGATTGAAGCCTCCGCCATAGGAGATCCAGCCCGCACCGTCGATCTGGTACTCCAGCGCCGAAACCTCTGGATCATTCGGATTACTGATCGTGACGGAGATCGTTTCCGCCGTCTCCCAGCGAAACTGGGCTTGGGATGTGCTGATTCCTGGCTCGGTCAATTGGATCGGGTCGGCAGCCAGATACTGCTTGCCTACCGTGGGGCTGGGTTGCCAGATGTAAGGATCACCGGAGACGAAAGCCTCCACCGTGGTCTCGGGTTCAACGGAGATAGGTCCCTGATAGGTCTCAAAAGGCGAGCCGTTGACGGAAACCAGAATCCAGCTGCTATTGTTCGCATTCGGATTGGTGAGGGCCACGTCGAACGCGAAGCGCGATGGGGCGAAGGTTCCGCCATCGACGGAATAGCTGGGAGGCAGCAATTGGGAAAGCTTCGGATCGCTCCAAGGCGTCGGGTCGGTGCCGTCTCCCGGATCTTCCTCAATCGGGAGACCGGCGATCGGAACGAGTGTCGGGGTAGGCCGGGGCAGCGCGTCGGTTTCGTTGTAGTTCCACACCCAACCGTCTCCCGCGTTGTAGGCGAACGCGGATGCCTCGCGGGCTTCGGTCCCATAAGTTGCCCTGCCTTTGGCGTCGTCTAGATAGAATCCGGAGGTGCCCGTCCCGGTGTCGGCCATTACGAAGCTCCTACTCGCTGCGTCCCAGACGGCCCGGGGCTGGCCGGTCCGGAGACCCTCCGCGCTGCGTGAAGCAAGCCTGGAATCGATCATGGAGCCGGCGAGGCCGATGAAAGTCGCGGAGTCGGCTGCGGTCCGAGTGGTCTTCATCTTGTCGAGAATGGCCTGAGGTTCGGTAACACCCACCAGCGATCCTCCGTTTGCCAGGTAGGACTTGATGGCGGTATTGATGGTGGCGACATCGACCTCAAGCTTGGCTACCCGGAGATCTTCCAAGGAAGCCCGATGGTGGGTGATGCCGATTGCGGCAAGAACCCCGATGACAGCGACCGCGAAGAGGGTCTCAAGAAGCGAGAAGGCTGAAGGGAATCGAGAGGAGGAGGTCATAAAAAATCACCAAGGTATGGTAATTATGGAATTTACAAAGAATAAAGGCGTGGTCAACTGATGTTTTAGAAATCCTTCATAATGAGAATTAGCCCCGCCAGGGATCCTTGGGGGGCAAAGCGCAGCCTTCTGGTGTTGGCATGAAACGTGCTCGCGCGCACTGTCTGTGAAATCACCCATCCTAGAGTTTCTAGAGGTTCTCCACTCCCGCTATGCATCGCTCAACGAGGGAAACGTGGCGGACTACATCCCGGAACTCGCCAAGGCCGATCCCAATTCGTTCGGGATCTGCATCGCCACGCGGGATGGTCACCTTTATGAAGTGGGGGACACCCGACTTCCCTTCACCATTCAGTCCATTTCCAAGGCCCTCGTTTATGGGCTCGCGTTGGAGGACCGCGGAGAGGACGAAATCCTCTCCCGGATCGGCGTGGAACCTTCCGGTGATGCATTCAACGCGATCAGTCTCAAGGCGGGCACCGGCTCACCGTTCAATCCGATGATCAACGCCGGCGCGATTGCCACCACCGGCCAGATCCGCACCACTGCGGCGGAGAGCCGGATTCAACGAATCACTGACTACCTGTCCCGATGTGCGGGACGGAACCTGGAGGTCGACTCCGAGGTCCATCGATCAGAAAGCGAGACCGGCCATCGCAATCGGGCGATCGGCTGGATGCTGCGCAACTTCGGAATTCTCGACGAGGATCCAAATGACGCCCTGGAAACCTACTTTCAGCAGTGTTCCTTGCGAGTCACCTGTGCCGATCTCGCGCTGATGGGGGCCACCCTGGCCAACCAGGGAGTCAATCCGGTGACTGGGGAACGCGCCATTGCGCATCACTACGTCGACAATGTTCTTGGGGTCATGGCCAGTTGCGGGATGTATGACTGGTCCGGCGAATGGATCTACCGTGTGGGCCTGCCGGCCAAGAGCGGCGTCGCCGGCGGCATTCTCGCCGTTCTTCCGGGCCAGCTCGGTATCGGCGTCTTCTCGCCGCTGCTCGACGCGCAAGGCAACAGCGCGCGCGGCATCAAGGTGTGCATGGATCTCTCCGCAGAACTCGCTTTGCACCTCTTCAACCCGAGCGCAGTTCCACAACCCGCTTTGCGGCAGACCTACAACGCGACGCAGGTCGTCTCCCGGCGTCGCCTGCCTCCCTCGGCTCTCCAGATGTTGAACCAGTATGGGGAGCGTATCCGGGTCAAAGAACTGCAAGGCCCGCTCCTGTTCTCCACCTTTGAACCGGTGATTCGCGCTCTGGTGGAAGAGGCTTCCTCGTGCCAGGACGTCATCCTTGACCTCAGGCACGTAGTCAGCATAGACGAGGTGAGTCTGAGGATGATCCGGGAGATGCAGCAGCAATTGGGCAGGGTCGGAGTGGGGCTTCTCTGCTGCCACGCAGGAAAGTTCGCCTCCATGCTGGAAGCCTCCGGCATGCCCAAAGAGATGCTTTACGACAGTGATGACGCTGCCCTGGAGGCCTGCGAAGACAGCCTGCTCGGGATGGTCATGCCGGAAACCTGGGAGGAAGAGGAGCCTGTCCCTCTGGACCGTTGCGAACGGTGTCCAAGTTTCCGTAAATTTTCCGCCTCTATTCGCCACGTTATCGCTCCTAGCGGGCCGCTGGTGAAGTCGATTTCCGGGAGGTTCGCCGAACCCTCGAAGAATGCTAAATTCATGAAA
>Ga0247844_1001400_pt1 | contig 44762 bp, 30 predicted proteins | sample LaCtaG_FD_192421 | JGI IMG/M metagenome (GOLD analysis project Ga0247844, IMG submission 192421) | Freshwater microbial communities from meromictic Lake La Cruz, Castile-La Mancha, Spain - LaCruzMarch201714.5m_1 | ecosystem: Environmental > Aquatic > Freshwater > Lake | place: Spain: Castile-La... | reverse complement strand
CAACAATGTCAATTCGTTTAGATTCATTTTTCCTACAGCAAAACATTCAAATGCTCTGCTTTACGATTTTACACTACTCTTTCCCGGTTTTTTGTCATGATAAACAATTTATCTGTTTATCATCAAGATATACGAAGATCGCATAGATATTTAGATCTATGGATACTCAAAGACATGTTGGTGTCTTTGGCGGCAGGGTCCCACCTCTTCCCATTCCGAACAGAGAAGTTAAGCCTGCCAGCGCTGATGGTACTGGGGTTGATGCCCCGGGAGAGTAAGTCGATGCCAACTCAATATAATTAAGCCTTATCGTGAAAACGATAGGGCTTTTTTTGTTTGCTTAAACACCGAATATCGAACACCGAACACCGAATTTCGAAATAAGGGGGCGCCACCGAAGGATTTAAGAATAAAGATTACATGATTTAAGATTTTAGATGGAGGTACAACGCTTAGCATTGAAGCACTAATCTGTGACCATAATTCGTTGCAAATCATCAAGATGCGACGGAATACCTATAGATAATTGCTTCCACTTGCTACATTTTTCGCGCAGATGGTACACAGATTCGCTTTCGCAGATATTACACGGATTTTTCTGCGTAACCATCTACAATTTTTTCTGGGTAGCATCTGCGCGAAATAGAACTCCGAGAGTATGCCGCTTTCCATCTTAAATCTTAAATCATGTAATCTTATATCGTAAATCCGCTACGTTCCCTCGGAAATGGCAAATCCAATCGGAAATCGGAAATCATGTAATCGGATATCGTAAATCCCCTCCATGTAATCGGAAATCCCCTTCCCTACCCTATCCTTATAGTTTAATCAACAAAGTTTGATATTGAACCACACCTAGCCCATTCAGGATTTGTGCTACATAACTTCCTGAAGGTAATTGTTTGGGTAAATCGCATTGCATAGGAGCACTACTTAATGACTTTTTAAATACATTACGCCCCCTGCCATCCAAAAGTTGAAACACCCCTACCCCACTAAGACTCGGATTAAATACAACTTGAATGGATTCCCTGAAAATTGTTGGATAAACCTGGTAGTAAGATGCTATGTGGGCTTGCAATACACCAACTGGCATAGGCTCTAATGCGACATCTAAGAGGGTGGTCTGCCCGTTTTGAAGGGATACCTGATCAATTATTTTTGAGTAATACCCTGGATGTTGCACCAAAATACTAAATAATCCAGCAGTGTCAGTACCTGTTTTATAACTCCCATCAACATAGGTACTATCCAACAATAAACCGGAACTTAAAGAAACATGCGCCTGCGCAATCGGTAACCCACTCAAAGCATCCGTTACCTTGCCTTCCAAGTAAGAAGCGCGTCTATACGTTGGCTTAAAAATAAACAAGCCTTCGTTTTTAGCAGTAGCAAATAAAATGCCCGAAGGCAAATAAGGATCGGCATCCCAAACAAGTGAACTACCCAAAAGCGCACGCGCAGTTTCAACCAAATTGTTGGGGCGGGTAGCGTCAACAATGGTGAGTTGTCCACCATAAGACGGATTTATTAAAAAGTTATTTAAAACCCGCACATTATGAACTTCTTTAGATGGATTAAAACTGGGATAATACTTATCTAATAGTGTAATGTTTTGCAAATCAGATACATCAAATGATGCCAAGGGTGCATTTGATTTTTCATCTGTTGTAAATAGCACTTTACTATCATCGGATAGATTGGTATTATGATTAAATGCAAACGGCGTCGGATGGGTAATTATTAATTGCGGATTGGCCTTGTCAAAAATGTCTATAACACCGAACTGACCTGCATAAATTTCGCTCGTCCAGAGGGTATCACCCCGAATAAAGCCATCATGTACGTAATTTGCAGCATATTGTCCAACAATTTTAGGATCCCAAGGATCTGTCAAATCGCAAATCAATGCACCGTTTTGGATAGGATAGGCCCCGAATATATATAAATATCCCGCTTCGGCTTGCACGGTGTGGCTTCTTAAAACTTGATCAACATGCGCGCTGTCCCCTTTCCATACTTTCCAGTAAATGGTGTCAGGTAGTGCCCGCAAATCAACAATTGTAATTCCACTCCCCGCAGCCTCCGAACCAACATAGGCAAATCCTCCCCAGGTTTTCACCTCACGCCAATTATTAAGCAACCCAGGTACCTTGAAACGTTCTATAGGCGCAAACGGATTGCTAAGGTCCACAACACTCATTCCACGGGAAGTCCCTACAAGGGCATATTCAGTACCATTGCTATCTACATAGTGCCAACAACCGGCCATCGAAACCGAATCAATTTTTAAATGACCAATTGGCTGCAGCAGCGTTTGGGCAAAAAAGATGTTTGGCACGATTAAACAGCAGACTAACAATACAAAACGCATATAATTTGATTTATTGATAAAGTTTTGAAACAAACGTTGACTTGTGATTTTGAGGAAAAAAAGTGCAACTTTTAAATCGTTGAAGTTACAAAAAACAGGAAATTTTGAGTGGTAATTAGGAATACCTGACAAATATTGTATTTTATTTATCAGATTGTGTGATCTTTACTCTTTAATAAATAAATACCCTGTTTACAAAGTATAACACTAAAACTGGCTTCTCATGATGCGTTTTTACGGTTTCATCCTTTTTGTACTTTTCACTTGCAATCAGTCAAACGCGCAATGTCCTCTAATTGTTGATGCCGGTGAAGACATCTACCTTTGCACGCCTCCAACGCCAACACAGATCAATGGCTCTATTAGTGGCGATTACATCAACTTTACCTGGTCTCCAACCGCTGGCTTAACCGGTATAAATACCCTGACTCCTACTGTAAATGTTACACAATCAACAAACTACGTACTTACAGGCCGCACGGCGAATTTAGCCAATAACCTCATTGATAATGGTGACTTTGGTGGAGGAAATAGTGGTTTTACCAGTGATTACCTTTTTAACCCGGGCGATCTGGTACCCGAAGGCGTGTATGATGTATTACCCAATCCGCAAGCATCGCACCCCGGGTTTTCACCTTGTGACGATCATACGGGCGGCGGTAACATGCTGGCAGTGAATGGCGCCGGAAGCCCAAATCAAAATGTTTGGTGTCAAACGGTTACGGTAATGCCTAATACACAATACGTATTTTCCGCATGGGTAGCCACCCTCGTAGCCAGTTCTCCAGCAATACTTCAGTTTTCAATCAATGGAGGTACAATTGGTTCAGTGTTTAACGCGCCTAGCCAAACCTGTATTTGGCAAAATTTCTTTACAACGTGGAATAGTGGCGCAAATACCTCGGCCGATATTTGTATTGTAAATCAAAATACTGTTTTGGGGGGAAATGACTTTGCACTCGATGACCTGCTGTTCTCCCCTATTTGCACGGTTACGGATACGGTGAGTGTTTTTGTCGTCAATATAAAAGCCATGGCCAGCTCCGTGGTAACCATACCTTGTGATGGAACCAATATTACCCTCAGTGGTGCGGGTTCAAGTACTGGTGCAGATATCACCTATCAATGGGAAACGGTTGGTGGAAACATTGTGTCAGGAGCAAATACCCTAGCACCGGTTGTAAATGCACCAGGTGAATATACGCTCACAGTTACTTTTGAAAAAAATGGATATGTTTGTGAAAAAACGGCTACCGTTAATGTCATTCCAAATCCGAATCCATTTATAGCCTGGATTAATCCACCCACCCCGCTCGGATGCGGCAGCCCTACCCTCACACTGATTGGGAATACCACACAACCAGGGGTTTCTACCTATCAATGGAGCACCGTGAATGGCAATATTGTATCTGGTTCAACTTCCAAAAACTGCGTGGTCAACCAAGCCGGAACCTATGAATTGGTAGCTACCAACAGCACAACAGGCTGTACCTATACCGCAGAAGTTACCGTAACAACGGCAACGAATCCACCCACTGCAATTGCGAATAGCTCAACAACCATCACATGTATTCAAAATACAGCGCCCCTAATTGGAACAGGATCAAGCAGTGGAGCCAATATTTCATACTTGTGGACAACAACAAATGGCATCATTAATGGGCCAGCGAATACTTTAAATGCCCTCGCTGGTGGCGCAGGAACCTATATCCTTGGTGTTACAAACAGCTCTAATAACTGCACTGCTTACGACACGATAACTGTCGCATCCAATACGACTTTACCAACCATCGTAATTCAAGCGCCAGCAGTGTTGGATTGCGATACGGATACCCTGATACTTAGCGCCAACGTGACACCTGTGCCAGCAAATTTAATCTGGACAGCCTCTGGCGGAGGAACGATTGTTGCTGGAGCATCAACGCCTACACCTAGTATTACAAGCAGCGGTGTATACACATTAACGGCACAAAATCCATCAAACGGCTGTACCCGGGTTGCTACACAGACTGTATTAGCCGATTATCAGGCACCGACCTCCGTAATCATGCCGCCCGACAGTATTACCTGCCAATCACCCAGCATCAGTTTATCGGGTAATGGTTCGTCTTCCGGCCCCAATTTTAGCTATCAATGGCTTTCTTCCAACGGCGGAAATGTTGTTTCAGGCGCTAATACAATCGCGCCTATCGTAAATACGGCCGGAAATTATAGCCTAATCGTCACCAATACCCAAAATGCTTGTACAGCCCTGGCCAATACGCTGGTTGTGGCTGATACCAATGTCGTAACTGCCATTGCCAACGCACCCGATACCCTTACTTGCCTTACATCAAGTGTCGTTTTGAACACGATTGGTTCGAGCAGTGGCCCTTCCATCACCTACGCTTGGACCACAACGGATGGTGTCATCTCTTCCGGTGGTACTGGTCCCAACCCGGTTGCAACGCAAGCTGGAACTTACCAACTGCTCCTAACGAATTTGGCCAATGGATGTACCGCAACCGATATTGCCTTGGTTGCACAAGATACGATTGCGCCCAACTTGAATATTCTACCAACAGGACTACTTACTTGCGCAAACCCCATCCAAACGATACAAGCGCAAAATAACCCAGGAAATGGATGGTTTAGTTATGTTTGGACACCACCAGCAGGTAGTAGTATCCTAAGTGGCGATAGTACACTTACCCCAAGTATCAATACACCTGGCACTTATCAACTCACCGCTTATAACCTGATTACGGGCTGTAGCGCTACCCTAAGTACCTTGGTAACCCAGGAAGCAGGCGTACCAATTGCCCTGGCAAGCGCCCCGGCGGTACTTTCTTGTGCGATCTCAAACATCAACCTCAACACCAGCGGCTCTTCTACGGGAAATAACTTCCAATATCAGTGGGCAACGACCAATGGGAATATTGTAAATGGCGCTACGGGTGCTGCTCCCCTGGTTGATCAAGCGGGTACCTATACCCTATTGATTACAAATGCAAACAACGGTTGTACGGCCGCTGCCAGCGTTACGGTAACCCAGGATACCGCAAGTCCAGCAGTCGTTGTGCAGGCGCCAGCAGTTTTGACTTGTTATCTACCAGCCCAAACCTTACAGGCCACTAACTTTTCTCTTCCTGGCAACTTTACGTACCAATGGTCCTTAGCCGGTGCTGGTAACATCATAAGTGGGGCCTCCAGCCTAACCCCTACCATAAGTGCGGGCGGATTGTATAATTTGTTGGTTACCAATACACAAAATGGGTGCACGGCCAGCCAATTCATTGCGGTGGATTCCAATATTGCGACCCCAGCAATGAACATTATCCCCATTGACACCATTGACTGCACGCATCCAACCCAAACCATTATAGCCATCAATAATTCCTTACCAGGCAGTTTTAGTTATAATTGGTCTGCCACCAATGGCGGTAATCTGTTGTCGGGTACAGACCAATTAACACCTGTTGTTAATGCAGCAGGTGATTATCAACTCGTTGTAACAAACCTGATCAACGGATGCACCGCAACCATTGCAAGTCCGGTCGTTGTAGATACCCTGGCCCCTTCGGTTTCCATAGCGTTTCCGGATACGGTCAAGTGTAATACACCCCTAATTACCCTGTTTGCGAGCAATAACAGTACGGCCAACAATTTTAGTTATGCCTGGTCGGCGAGCAATGGCGGAAACCTGATTTCAGGAGTTACGGGACTAACCCCACAGGTAAATGCAGGTGGCTTATACACCCTTACAACCCGAAACAACAACAACGGCTGTACAACAGTAGCCACCATTTCAACTGCTGAAAACACGGTTATTCCTGTTGCAGAGGCTGGTCCCAATGATACACTGAGTTGTTCCGTCAATGCATTATTGTTAAATGGAAGCGGAAGTGGCAACAACCCGGTTCAATTTAATTGGTCGGCCGCACAAGGAGGTAATATCCTCAATGGCAGCAATTTAACAACCCCTGAAATCAACGCCGCTGGATTGTACACCATTACCGTAACCAATATCGTCAATGGGTGTACCGCGGTGGATAGTGTTCGGATATTCAATGACCTTAATGCACCTGTTTCAAATGCTGGTACAGCACCTGTTTTGACCTGTAGCGTTAATCAATTCAACTTAAATGGTTCTGGAAGCACCGGAAATGGTATTTCGTACAATTGGACCACCCAAAATGGGGGCAATATAATTTCTGGACCGACCACCCTTCAACCGATTATTGATCAACCTGGTACGTATTTATTAACCGTTATTAATAGCAATAATGGATGCAGCGCACTTTCGGCGATCACGGTTTTACAAGATTTAACAACCCCTCAAATTGACGCAGGCATATCCGATACCCTTACCTGCAGCACTGGGAGCCTAAAACTCCAAGGGACGGCATCTGCTACAAATGGTGGTACGCTGGCTTACTTATGGACGGGTACGGGTATTACGTCGGAAGCAACAACCCTGAGCCCAAGCATCAACGAACCCGGAACCTACGTGCTGTCGGTAACCAACGCTTTAAATGGCTGTACTGCTATCGATCAGGTTCAAATCAGTATCGATACCGTAGCACCAACGCCAACCATTGTACAGCCAGCAACCCTGACCTGCGAAACCAAGGTTATTACGATAGATGCCAATGTTGCATTATTAAACGGCACATTTTCTGCGAATTGGAATACTGTAAATGGGCACTTTGTTGGAAGTCCGGCACAACTTGATCCAACGGTCGACAAACCTGGCATCTATAATTTGACTATTCAAAACACCAAAAATGGTTGTAGTACCACCATTTCCAGCACCGTAATACAGGATATTGTGCCTCCGACCGCACTTGCAGCAAGCGTAGAAGCCATTACCTGCAAAGTGCCGGTTGTACTGGTGGATGGAACGGGTTCATCAGCAGGACCCATTTATACCTATAATTGGTTGGGTTCAAATGGCGGAAACATTAGTGGATCTGCCAATATCCTTACGCCTTCTGTGGATAAACCTGGCACTTTTACCCTGACTGTTCAAAATACCAGCAACGGATGCTCGAGTACCGCCAGCACCATTGTAACGCAGAATACGACACCCCCAACGCTTTTGATCAATCCGCCTGCCGTTTTAAATTGCATCTTAAAATCGGTTCAACTCACCGGCTTGGTAAGTCAACCAATTAGCGGGTACACAAGCTCTTGGATCAGCACCAATGGACAATTTGTAAGTGGCCAAAATAGCCTGACTCCAGTTGTAAACCAGCCTGGAATCTATGAATTAACGGTTATAAACCAGCAAAACGGTTGTAGCAGTACAAGCAACACAACCGTTTTGGAAAATATTAAAGCCCCTGGCGCCGATGCAGGCCAGCCAGCGGAGTTGAATTGTATTGATACCGAGGCAAGCTTGCAGGCTAACAGCCCATCAGGCAGCACCCTTTCCTATGCCTGGAGCAGTGTAAACGGACAAATCATTGCGGGCGCCTTGACCCCAGCCCCTGTTGTAAATGCGCCTGGTACTTATCAAGTAAAAATTACGGATACCGCCAACGGGTGTACCTCTACCGATTCGGTGCTGGTATTTAAAATTTCACCACCTGTATTTGCGGCAACCGCGATTCAACCAAACTGTATCACCCCCAAAGGAACTATTAACATCAGCGCAGTAACAGGCGGAGAAGCACCGTTTACATATTCTGCGAATGGCGGTCAAAGTTATCAAACTACCACCGCATTCAATCAAATGCCCGCTGGTGACTATACCCTTGCCGTTTTGGATGCCAATGGCTGCCTTACTACGCAGGATATTATCTTGCAGGAACCGGTTTATCCTAAAGTCACCCTGGATCCAATCCAGCTGATTGATTTGGGAGATTCGATTCAATTACAAGCTTCACCCAACATTCCGTTATCAAACATAAGCAGTTGGACCTGGACACCGGCTGAGGGCTTATCCTGTGTAAGCTGCCCTGCCCCCTTTGCAAAACCAATTAAAAACACCCAATATGCACTCACGATCACCAACCTGTTGGGATGTTCCGCCACTGCAAGGGTACAGGTAAATGTTGCGAAGCGGCGGTATGTTTATGCGCCAAATATCTTTTCGCCGGATGGAGATGGCCTTAATGACCGTTTCAACCTTTTTGGAAAGGGCGTGAAAACAGTGAAAGCGCTGCGCATTTATGACCGCTGGGGTAGTGAATTGTTTTTTGCCGAAAACATGCAACTGAATGACGAATCCATTGGCTGGGATGGAAATTTCCGTGGCAACCCGGTAAATCCCGCCGTTTTTGTGTGGCAAGCAATCGTTGAATTTCTGGATGGTGCAGTGGAAATCTTATCCGGTGATGTTACGGTTAAGCGGTAGGCTCGATTTATACAGTGCTTCAAGGCATATTACCACCCAAAGCAAACCATATTCCGCAATGATCCAGGGGTACTTTTCAAGGTAAATCCCACCTGAATAATGTGAATAGGAAAAAAGCACCAAAAATGTCCAGATAACAGGAAACCGCCATTTACCCAGTAGCCCTAGCACAAAAGGTATTGCAACATACCAGGGATGTACGGTTGACGATAAAGACAAGTGTATCACGGAAGCAAAAAGCAAGGCGGATTCTAATGAAATCCGTTTTGCTTTTTTTTCGGTCGCTGTAAACAATGCAAGGAACAATACACCAAGCATGGTTGTCAAGCCGAGCCAAGGTCCAATTTTGGCACCAATTTGCCAGCCTGTTTCCCAGAAACCTACCAGGGTACACAGATAATATATGCTCGCATTGAACTGAAATTTTTGAAAATAAAGGTCAATACTGGTCGCCATATGCTGTAACAATGCCCAATTAAAGATGGGCAAGAAACAAATAAGGGTACTTAGTCCTACCAGCACGCAATACCATAAACCACGCCACCAACCCAAGTAACGCCATAAAATAGGCAAAAAAAGCAAGGGTAATAACTTTGAAGCGATTGAAAGGGCTAAGAAAGCCGCAGATAACGTCCATTGTTGCTTGCGCAAAGCCCATATAGCCGCTAATAAAAAAAAGATTAATGCCGCTTCAAAATGGCAATTTCCTACCAATTCGATGATTATCAAGGGGTTTAAAGCGTACAATATTGCGGCACCTTGACCAGCAAGTCGCCGGAGCAATAGAATTGACCCAATTTCACACGCGCACAAAAACAGTTTAATAACCACCGTAGCGCCCCAAATCCCTTTCGGTGCCAACCAACATGCTAAGGCAAATATACCTTGACAAACTGGCGGATAAACCGTGAAAAAGGCCCTTGAATTCATGTTTGCATATAATTCTGAATCAACCAAATGTTGATTTGCAGGCATTTTCACAAACGCATCGGGCGTAATCGAAAAAGGATGGACACCTTGAAGCCATAAATGGCCATCCCACAAAAAACGATAAATATCATCAGAAAGGTTCGGGATGCTAAACAACAAAAGCCCCCGGAGGAATACGCCTAAATAAAACATCCAGGAAAAAGCGCTTACATTTTTATAAAAATAGCTACTCAGATAGGCGTACATTAAAAAAAAAGCGCCCATGGATGCCAATATAGCGGCAAAATGAGCACGTTGCAGGTAATAACCAATAAAAACCGTCAGTACACAAGCGAGTGCACTGACGGTATATAATATCCATTTAGAGGAAAAAGCAGGGTATTTCATACACCACGGTTGACGGTTAGCCCGGGTTATTCAGCCTGATTTCATCATCATTACCATCAATAAATCGGTATTCATTCAAGTGGAAATCAGCATTAGCCTCAATACGAATCCAGCGGTTGTACTTGATAAACCAGTTGATTTGGCGTTTATGCCAATTTTTTCGCAAAAAAGATTCCAGATATGGGTGCACGGTAATGGCCAGGGGGGCTTTTGGCCGTGATTGCATAACATATTCCAGGTCGCGTTCAATTTCGTCGGTCAGTAGAATAGTTGCGTTTACTTTTCCGGTACCGCCACAAGCAGGACAGTCTTCCGAAGTATTGATTACCACTTCCGGGCGTGCGCGTTCGCGGGTAATTTGCATCAAGCCAAATTTGGACAGGGGCAGGATGGTGTGTTGCGCGCGGTCCTTTCGCATAAAATCTTCCATGGCTTTCGCCAATTGTTTTTTATGCTCCAGGTTTTTCATGTCGATAAAGTCGATCACGATCAAGCCACCAATATCACGTAGCCTGATTTGGCGGGCAATTTCTTCCGCAGCCTCCAGGTTTACGCCAAAAATAGTTTGTTCTACATCAGCGGTTGTCATTTTATGGCCGCTGTTTACATCCACGACATGCATGGCCTCGGTCTTTTCAATGACTACATAGGCGCCGCTGCTCATGGTGGCTGTTTTGCCGAAAGAAGCTTTTATTTGCTTTGTTACGCCAAAAGCATCAAAAATAGACTTGTTTCCATTGTGGAGTTGTGCGATATTGACCTGTTCGGGGCTGATATTTTGCAGGTATGCACGAATATCGGTGTATAGTTCTTTGTCATTTACCACAATTCGGCTAAAACCATCACTGAGCATGTCACGCAATACGCTGGCAGGTTTATCGAGTTCGCTCAATAATTTTGCCGGAGCGCTTTCCGTTTTCAGTTGTTGGAAAATATCTTCCCATTGGCCGACCAATCGGGTAAGTTCTTCATGCAGTTCCTGTACTTTTTTACCTTCTGCTGCGGTCCGAATAATGATACCAAAATTCTTAGGTTTGATGCTTTCAGCGAGCGTATGGAGGCGCTTGCGTTCTTCAGAACTGGAAATTTTTTTAGAAACAGAAACGGCATCCGAGAAGGGTGACAGAACCATATACCGGCCGGGCAAGGTAAGTTCACAGGAAAGCCGTGGGCCTTTAGTAGAGATGGGTTCCTTCAGGATTTGTACGAGTACGGGCCAGCGCTTATTGAGCACTTGGTCAATTTTCCCGGTTTTGACAATTTCATCATCAAATTTGAAATTATCAAGTTTATGGGTATTAATGCTGCCATTTATGACCCCATTTGACCATTTTACCAACGAACGCAATTTTGGACCCAGGTCGGTATAATGCAAAAAAGCATCTTTCCGGTGCCCAATATCGACAAAAGCGGCATTGAGTCCGGGCATCATTTTCCGTATTTTTCCGATAAAAATATCGCCTACGGTAAAATTGTTATTCGTTTTTTGATGTTGGAGTTCGGTAAGTTTACCACCTTCCAATAAGGCAAGTTCAACGCCAGACTCGGTGGCATTGATAATGAGTTCTTTATCCACGATGGTAATATTGGTTTGCAACAAGCAACAACAATAAGCCCTTCGACCGGTTACCGGGAGTGGTACGGGCGTCAAAGTGGGCCGTCGAGAATAAAGTTCGGGATTGACGACGCGCTTCACAGCGCATTCATCCGACCGATGCAACAAGGAGGAGGGTAACAAAGCGCACATTATCCAAATGGGGCAGTTGGATAGCGGCAAAATGAAGAAAACTAAGCTTGTCGCAACTCGAAAAGTGTCAATCAGGTGGACTTAGTGTGTCCTGATGCGGGCATACCGCAAAAAAACTTTCCAAAAGCAAGAGGCTTCCGGAAAGTCTTTTTGTTCGACGGTGGCCGTTGGCGCTGGCCCCAGTAGCACCGGTTTTTTGCCGAAAGGCATTAAGCCGAAGCCTGTGGTTCAGACACTATCGGTTTTTCTTCTTATGGCGATTCTTACGCAGGCGTTTTTTACGCTTGTGTGTGGCAATTTTGTGACGTTTACGTTTTTTTCCGCAAGGCATACTGCTGCAAATTGAAAGTTAAAGTTCTGTGATCCGTTTGACTTAACTAATTGGGTGACTGCACGCAATCTTGTCCGAGTAGCAATTTTCAATTCGGATTATTTATTACAAATCTTGGCGAATTGCGCCGATTTATCCATTTGACCTGCTCCTTCATAGGCTTTTGCCAAGAGGCAGGGGGTATTAAAATTGGTTTTATCCAGGCTCCAGGCCTTCTCCAACCGGTCGATGGCGCGTTGCCATTGCCCTGTTTTGATGGCCAAACGCCCAAGTGCGTTATATACAGCCGGGCTTTCTGGATACTTTTTTTCCAAATCCCGCAACAACAACACGGCTTTCATCGGATTGTCTGGCGGCGGATTTTCGGCATATACCAAAGCAAGGTTTACACTGTGCTCCGGTTTGTCCGGGTTTAATTCAGCAGCCTTTTCGAAAGCACCCTTCGCATGTTGGGCACAAAAATCGCGCAAAGATGGTTCCTGACTTGCAATCAGGGCATTGTAGAATGTTGCTCCTACGACTGACCAAGCAGTATCTGCCTTTTCAATTTCGGCAACTTGTTCTGCATAAATCCCAGAAACAGGTGTTTGCCCAGCATTGTACCACAATGCTGACAATTGTTTGAGAGCAACCACCTTTTCTGCATCATTTTTCGATGCAGCAGCTTCTGCTTCTACTTTATCAACCGCTGTACGCAAACCATCATCTGCATGTGATTTAGCCTCAGCCAACATCGCATCGAAACCTGGGGCTTCTTCTTGCGCGGCTGATGCGTCTTCCAGTTTTTTTTGGGCAGATGGTTTGGTATCAAAACCTAGGTAAAGGCCCAAAAACAGTGCCAATGCCAAAAAAAGTACCAGAATTTGCGTTCTTGTCATCATATAGGTCGAATACGAACTTTAAGTTAGGCCCGTATCACGATTCATTTCAATTTATTCTTCTCCGTCGTCGTCTGGCAACGAAGTAACATTCACCTTCACTGCCTCCGTGAAAATTTTCGCTGGCTTGAAAGAAGGAATGTAATGTTCAGGGATCTCGATCGACTTCCCTTTTTTGATGTTGCGGCCCACTTTTTTAGCGCGTTTCTTAATGACGAAACTGCCAAATCCGCGGATATAAACGTTTTCTCCGCTTTGCATCGTAGACTTAATTTCCTTAAAAAGTTCCTCCAGAGCAACGAGCACGTCAACTTTCGCAACTCCAGTCTTTTCGGAAATAGCATTCACCAGGTCAGCCTTTCTCATGTTTTAGTTCGTTGATTTTGAACAAGTTATGAACAAAAATAGGGTGTTCGAAAAAACGAGACGCAAAGATCGTACTTTTTTTGACCTGTGCAAACTTTTGGCGAAAAAAACTACAATCTTTTGTTGTGTTTTTTTATCCAATGCAAAATGAAAATAAAATAGATCGGTTGTCTGCGCTTTCGGGTGCAAACTCGCTCTTATTCAGCACTCTACAAACATTTTTCCTGAAAAATATTCATCTACCGGGTTCTAAAGAGGCAATTTTATATACATTTGTGCCTCTATGATATGATGATCACACCAAATTTGCATGCATAATTGGGTGACAATGCCTAAAACTCCAAACAATCGTTCACATTTACCTTTTTCTGCACCTATATGTTGCTTTCGATGACGGGTTATGGTCGTGCCCATGGTAGTTATGGTGATAAAACAATCACTGTTGAACTTCGCACGTTAAATTCTAAAATGACCGATATTAAATTGCGGTTTCCTGGCGAGTACAAGGAAAAGGAGGTGGAAATACGCAAAATGATCAGCGATCATGCCGAACGTGGTAAAATTGATTTTGTCCTTGAAGTACAAAATGCAGATGGCGCAGCCCCGGTAAGTTTAAATATTGCCTTATTTAAAGGCTATTACCGTGAATTGACGAAACTTGCCCAGGAATTGAATATGGATACGGGCGAAATCATGCAAACGATTTTGCGTATTCCCAATGTAGTTGCTTCTGCATCTGGGGAGTTAGACGAAGCGGAATGGGCCGTTATTGCGGATACCATCAACCGTACCCTGCAAGCCTTGCATGTTTTTCGCAAACAGGAGGGCAAGGCCCTGGAGGCTGATTTGCGCTTGCGGGTGGCAAATATCATGTTATTACTTACCGAAATCACCCCTTTCGAACAAGAACGGTTCACACGCATGCGCGAGCGCCTGCTGAATAACCTGGAAGAAGGCCTGGGCAAAGAAAATGTGGACATGAACCGGTACGAACAGGAAATTTTGCACTACCTGGAGAAAATGGACATCACAGAAGAAAAGGTAAGGCTTGAGCAGCATTGCAAATATTTCCTGGAACAAATAGAAAACAAGCAGCAGTCGGCCGGACGTACCCTCAATTTCATTTCGCAGGAAATGGGACGCGAAATCAACACCCTGGGGGCAAAAGCTTATGACTCAGATATGCAAAAGCTTGTAGTGCAAATGAAAGATGAGTTGGAGAAAATTAAGGAACAACTAGCCAATGTTTTGTAATTGGACCTAGGGTAAAATGTTAAAATTGCTAAATTTGAAAATAAGCGGTAGAAAAAACCGTCTTTCAACATGCAACTAAACATTCCGCGATGGCATCAAGCCTTTTCCGGTTATCCATTCTGACCTGTCTTTGTATATTCTTTTGTGCGCCTTTAGCCTTCGCACAACTAGCTGATTTCCGTCAGGACAAAGTTTTTTTTCAAAAAAAGAAACAAGATTTCAATCTATGGCTAAAGCAAAACAACTTAGCGGGTATTTTTCGGGCAGATAGTATTGCTGTTTCGACGCAGTCCGTGACGCTTTTCATTAAACCTGTTTACAAAGGGAAACAGGTTTGTGACTCCATGCAATGCGCTTGGAACCAACTTGAGCGGTCCAACAAACAGTTGAGCGGTCAGTTTTTCCACGAACGATTGCTGCATAAGTGGGCTTTTTTGGCTGAAGTGCATGAGGATCAGGCTGTAGTAGTAGTACGTTGCCATGATCCAGCCCATTTTTCGGCCAAAATATACAGCAATAAAGGCAAAATTCCTGTAGAAACACTGAGCATTCGGTCGGGTGTAGTAGCAGAGGTTACGACACCCGCTTCTTTGCAAGGCGTAAATGTAGGAGATAACAAGATGCTTTTGCAAGGCAAGCAAGTTGGTGCCGTTTGCCAATCAGCCCGGCGTTACCTCGTTGGTGTGTATAAAGCGAAAGGGACACCTATATTATGGAAAGCAAAAATTGACAGTTCTTATACCACTTACGACGAATTTATTCTGGAAGTTACGCATCTTAGCAATGAAATTTGTCCAGATGGTTACTTTGAATACCACCGAATCTACGTAAAAGGTTTGCAGAAAGGCAATGATGTAGAACTTTCCTGGGAATTTCAGGGAAAATATGGTTCTGGCATCATTTTTCCTCCACGTAAAAACGACTATAAGGACATGGATTTGCGTTATAAAACCAGCCTCGAAGAATACCAACGCCAACTTTTCAAAAAATTAATGGACGCGCTACGCTCATGAGTACGACCCGCACACATACGATAGGCAGATCTATGGCCGACACCAATGCAGTACCCGACACCACCAAAACTGGAACGACCGAATTGTCGCCCCGCACGCGTATTGCGCGCCTGATTTTGGTGTACCATTTTACCCTGATCGCTGCCGCCAGCGTATTTTATATCATGAAGGGATTTGACTTTGAGGAGTTTACCTCGCTCATCGGGATCCTTGCGCCAGTTACCGCACTTTATGGCGGAGCGGTTTTTCGGTTTATTGGACGCAGTATTACTGAACCAAACCTGAACGGGCAAAACAGCGCACCGATCAATGGTTTGGTAAAATGGCTCGTTAATGGGCACTTTGCAGCGATGATGGCCCTCATTTCCATGAAAGCACTTGCGCCCAATATTCTTAATTTCCAGGACATGACGATGTTTTTGACCCTGGTAGAGTCAGCACTCGGCGTTTATATGGGCAATATTATCCTTGCCTTGTTTGAGGACGGAAAAAAAGAAGCCTAAGGAAAATACTATTGGGCAACTGCAAGGCCGATCAAGGATTCAAATAATGCCTTGCCATCAGTATTTCCCAATACTGTTTCGGCGGCACGTTCTGGATGCGGCATCATACCAAATACATTGCGGTTTGCATTGCAAATACCGGCGATGTTGCGCGATGCGCCATTAGGATTGCCCGCTTCATTGATTTTGCCATCTTCTGTGCAATAGCGAAATAGTACCTGCTTATTGGCTTCCAATTGATCCAGGGTTTGCTCGTCGGCATAGTACCGGCCTTCTGCATGTGCAATCGGGATTTTAAGTGCCTGCTCTAAATCCAGGTTTGCAGTGATCAACGAATCATTGGTAACTGCCCGTAACCAGGTATTTTTACAGATAAACTGCTGGTTTGCATTCCGAAGCAATACGCCCGGCAACAATCCAGCCTCGCAAAGTATCTGAAAGCCATTACAAACACCAAAAACAAGGCCACCTGCTTGGGCAAACGCCTTTACTGCCTGCATAATTGGCGAAAATTGTGCAATTGCGCCCGCCCGCACGTAATCACCATAGGAGAAGCCTCCCGGCAATACCACACAATCACCAGGGCCAAAGCCAGGCAATGCCTGTTCTTTATGCCATAACTTTATGGTTTCCTGGCCCATCACGTCGCGTAAAACGTGCACCATATCATCATCACAATTGGAACCTGGAAAAACTATTACGCCAAACTTCATGGTCAAAAAAATTAAAAATGCATTTGATATGAAAACTGCCTTGTCCTAAAATGGGAAAAATTGTAAAAAAAACAAGGCTCCCAACAAGATCAAGTGAAAAATCTCCGCCATAACGCGGCTCTTTACCGCCATAAAACCCATTGCCAAAAAAATACCCATACTGGGCATTACAATCATAAAATGGGCCAAATAAGGCTCCTTCGAAAGTAAATACCCAAGGCTTCCCATCACAAAAAACCAATAGAGCACACTAATTGATTTTTGCGTTTGAATCAATTTACGCGAATAATAGGAACTAAATCCTAACAAAACGACCAAGAAAAGAAAGAGTAAGAAACCCAGTTCATAATATTGGACGATGGGTATCGCGGCTCCAAAATTGTAGAACCCCCAAATTTCTACAAAATTCCTTTTAAAAAACAAGCCGCCTACGTCATACCAAAAGCATCCTAACCAAACGAGTACCGTGGCAACTAAGATGGCCGAAACAAAAACCAATTGTTCCCGAACAGCGAATGATCGCATCACGTTAAGTCCGGCAAGCGCTGCGATCAGTAAAAATAGTGCATGTGGGTAAAACAACACGCCCACAGTGATCCATAAAGCCGCATCAAAAATGAGGGCAATGGCATTGGGCGTTTTATACACCTTCAAAATCCGACGAATACTAATTGGCACAAAAAAAGTAGCCACCAAGGGCGGGCTCAGAAACAGAAAGTCTGGTAAAATGGCTGTTACTAATACAAAAAACATCCCAGGCAGCCAGTTTCGGTCATTTAAAATACGGAATTCATCCGCTAGATTATTTACCAAAAGCGCCTGAATAAAAATCAACAAAGCCGCCAAGCCTGCAGAAATTAAGGTATGATCTGTTGCCCATTGAAACATTAAATCATACAGTACCCCACCTTGATTTATTTGTGGCGCCGTCGGTACTACAAAACCCAACAAAGCGGCACCATGCGTCAATAAGACGTACAAGGCCAAGGGTATTGTAGTAACGATCTGGTTATTTCTGAAAAAAGCGATCACGATGCGGTTTGAAGCAGGAGAAGTTGTAAAGTGCAACCTGCATTTTATTTTGTCCTGATTTTAAGGGGCGAAGGTACGATAAAATATTGGCCAGACTGAGCGCCATTGGGGGCAATATTTTAGCGCATTTCCCCCAAATAGTCTTCCAAAATATGAAAAAGCGGCTTATGTTCGTGGACAAAATGGTCTTCAGTAAGTTTTTGCACTTCCATCCAACGCAGTTCGGCAATATCATCACTGGCAACGGGTTCGCCCGATTCGAGGGTACAGGCATACAAATGGGTCATGATGCCATCCATAGAATCGCGGTATCGCCAATCGTCAATACGGCAAGAACCGATGTATATCAATTCGACAACTTCAAGGTCGCCGCACTCTTCCAACAGTTCGCGGATTGCCGCCATTTCATAGCTTTCATCACTTGGATCGGTAAAACCGCCCGGAAACCTTTGTTTGGTTTCATTTTCCTTTCGAGCCAATAAAACCTCCTTCATGTTATTCCGAAACACCGCAATATCAACGGTTGGATAAACCGTTGGGTATCGGCGAATGGTGGCATATAAGATACCGGCCCGGAAATCACGCATGCGTTCCACTTCAGCCATGGGCATTTCTTCCGGGAAATCGTCTTCCAGTGCTTCCCAGACCGAAGTTTCATAATTGCCAGAATAGCGTTCTACAAAATTTTCCTCAGAGCCATAAATGGTTACGGGGCCTTCGGGGCGTTGCTCCAGGATGCGGCGGTCGAGTTCCTGGCTCCAGATACGATCGTCGGGCAAATCGGGCATTTCCAGGACAGTCAAGGCATCACCAAATTCGGCTTCAAACATTTCGGCGCGCAATACCCACTCAAGCGGATGGCGATCGCTGGGCGCCGGGTTTGATGCCAAAAACACCATTACTTTTTTATGTTTTTCCTGTACTTCTGCAATCAGTTTGAGGTGAACGTCATTTAATTCCAGTACCTGAAAGCGTCCGAGTATAATTCCAGTTGAATACATCATTTATGCTTTTATCTTATTTATGAATCGCATCAGCCACCATACCAGCACCCCTGAAAGTATTGCCAGGTACCATGGAATCGAAAAATCCTGTTCCAGATCGACCGATGTAAGTTTTTGATTGTAAAGGTATTGTCCTACTATTTGAATGCCATTGTTAAAAAAATGAGCAATCGCCGGAACCCAAAAATTGCGGGTGCGCCAATATAGCCAACCGAGGATGGTGCCTAAGAGCATACGCGGTAAAAAGCCTTCAAATTGAAAATGAATGAAGCTAAAAATGGCCGCAGAAATGAGCAGTACAACCCATGGATTGGCAATTCGGCGCATGAGTTGTTGTTGCAAAACACCCCTAAATACGAGTTCTTCTCCAATGGCTGGCAGCAATGCAATGATCGCCAGATTACCAAAAAGTTCACCCAGATTTTGCATTTGCAATAAACCTTTAATCGCCTCTTCTGTTTGCGCTTCCATCAGCCTCCAGCTTTCGGGGATAGGCACCATTTTATTAAGGTTGTAAGCAAAGAGCACCAATGGTATGGAAACAAGCATAAGCAACAATGCAGCGATCAGTGTTTTACCTGGTGGTAATTTCCGGATACGCAAATAATCAGGCCAAGCGAGTGGCGCTTGTTGATAAAATAAGCGAACGGTGGCCCATCCTGCCAAAACAAAGGTGCAAAGGTGGCTCACCCCCAGCATGATGCGCATATGCCAACGCGTATCAAAATCGGCAACTGCCGAAAAATTGTTGTTTAGCACACTTGTATCCCAATGCAAAAGCGTTGCGACCAGCATAAATACCATGCCTCCCAACAAAGTAAGTGCCATGGAAAATCCCAATTGAACAAACAACACCAAATGCACTTTGGGCAGCCTACGTGCTTCTGGTGCTTCAAACTGTAAAAAATCTTGGGAAACCGGCTCTTTTTCCAAAGTTGTGCCAAATTCTTCCATACCGTTATACTTTTGCGCCAAAGATAGAAAAGGAAAACGCTCGCCTGTGCTGAATTTTGAGCGCAAACATGAACAAAACTTCTAACAATATGACCAAATTAAGTGTAAACATCAATAAAGTAGCCTTAATGCGCAATGCTCGAGGTGGAAACCTGCCCGATTTGATCCAAGTTGCCAAGGATTGCGAGCAATTTGGGGCAGAAGGAATTACCGTACATCCGCGTCCAGATCAGCGGCATGTTCGTTATAGCGACATACCCGCCTTGCGTGCAGTGGTTCAAACGGAGTTCAATATTGAAGGCAATCCTACCCGCGATTTTCTGGATCTGGTATTGGCCAATCCGCCGCATCAATGCACCTTGGTGCCCGATAGCCCCCAGCAACTTACTTCTGATGCCGGTTGGGACACTATTGCGCATGCAGATTTCCTCAAATCGGTGATAGCCGAACTAAAAAGCAGGCAAATCCGGGTGTCTCTTTTTGTAGATCCTATTGCAGACATGGTTTTGGGGGCAAAAAATTGTGGGGCCGATCGAATTGAATTTTATACAGGCCCCTTTGCAGCACAATTTGAAACGGATCCGGCCGCCGCGGTGGCTCCTTATACGCATGCGGCAGCGGTTGCCAAGGAAGCCGGAATCGGTATCAATGCTGGCCATGATTTAAATTTACAAAACTTGCAATATTTTAAAGTCCATTGCCCCGAATTATTGGAAGTCAGCATCGGTCATGCACTGATTGCCGATGCACTTTACTTTGGACTATCCGCCACAATAAAAATGTACCGACAACAACTTTTGTAGAGCGAAAAATCGCCAAGTTTGAAGTCTGAAATATTTTACAATAAATTAACAATGAATCAATTAAGCACAAACTTAGCCCATATCTTATTCCGCCATTGTTATTTTTTTAAAAATTTTAACACTATTTTATCTGTAAACAATGTACCTTTGAAAACAAACCTTCTCTAAGTCCAAATAATAATCGTTTACAATTACCAAATCAAACTTTCGACGGCCGCTAACGGGCAGCATTTTTTGCTGTGCTGTTAGCAGCCATTTTTAAGGACATGGATGCAAATTCTTGCCCGATTTTAATCCGATTCTTGCTGTTTTTTTAACATCTTTCTTTAACCAAATCAATTTTTCGTATGAAGCGATTACTATTTACCCTGTTCGGGGTATTAGCTATCATTGGCGTGTCTATGGCACAACGTACTGTGTCTGGAACAATCAGCGGTGATGATGGCGAAGTACTGATTGGCGCATCTGTTAGCGTTAAAGGTACTTCCACCGGTGCTCGTACCGGTCTCGATGGCAAGTATAGTTTGAATGTGCCCACTGGCACAGATGTACTTGTGGTTTCCTACACTGGATATAGTGCTCAAGAAGTAAGTTTAGGTGCCTCCAACGTGTTAGACGTTGTATTGGCTTCCGGCGTACAACTTACTGAAACGGTCGTTACAGCCTTAGGCATCACCCGTTCGGAAAAAGCCCTTGGTTATTCGCTGCAGGCGGTAAACGGGGAAGACCTTGTTCGCGCGCGTAGTACCAACATTGTCTCGGCACTTTCGGGTAAAATTGCGGGTGCGCAAATTACCTCCAGCAGTAACCTCGGCGGATCTTCCCGCATTATTTTGCGGGGTGCGCGTGCAATTCAAGGCAATAACCAGCCACTTTTTGTGGTAGACGGGGTTCCGATCGACAACTCGAACTTCACTACAGCCGATCAGGCACGTGGTGCACTCGGTTATGACTATGGCAATGCTGCTCAAGACATCAATAGTGATGACGTTGAGTCGGTTTCTGTACTCAAAGGCGCAACTGCGGCTGCACTTTACGGCTCGCGTGCAGCCAATGGTGTTATTGTAATCACCACTAAAAAAGGCAATAAAAACAAAAAGAAACCGCTGGGTGTAACTTTCAGCACCGATAATTTCTTCAACAACGTTGCTTTCCTTCCAGAGTACCAAAATAGTTATGGTGGTGGCCCGGATGCGAATAACATTCGTCCGCGGGGCTACAACGACAATTCTGGTTTTTACAAAACATCCTACACGGATGACGCAGGTACTACCTACCAATCTTTTGACCTGGTACCAGATTACTCTTATGATGGTTCATGGGGACCATCCTTTGGTTCGAATACCAAAGGTTATTTAGAAGGTTTTGCAGGTGCAAATGGCGGTTCATTCGGCGATTTGTCCCAATATTCCAACACCCCTATCACGTACCGTCCTTGGAATAGCTGGGATTCTTACGATGCACAACACTATGGAAAATCTGTTCCATGGGCTGCACAACCTGATAACATCAAAGATTATTACGATCAGGGTTTTTTAACAAGCAACAACTTGTCTTTCAGTGGTGGCAATGAAAAGGCATATTTCCGTGGCTCTTACACCAACTTGTATCAAAAGGGTACGATTCCGAGCTCGTCTTTGCGTCGTAATTCGATCAGCATCAACACGGGCATTCAGGCAACTGATCGATTGTCTATTTCTACCGGTTTTAACTACATCCAAAATAAAGGTGCAGGCCGTGGTGCTACAGGCTACAACGGTACGGGGTCTAACTTCAACCAATGGTTTCAGCGCCAGTTGAACATGGATGAATTGCGCGATTACATCAATCCAAGTGATCCAACCCTTCAACGTTCCTGGAACCGGACAAGCGCCGAAGAAGCATCTCCTTTGTATTGGGACAATCCTTTCTGGGTAGCAAAACAGCGTCCACAAAATGACCAGCGCGATCGTTTGTTTGGCAATGCGAATATTAGTTTGAAACTTACAGACTGGTTGACTTTGACTGGCCGTGCCATGACTGATTTCTACACCGAAACACGGGAGGAGAAAATTGCAGTAGGTAGTGTGGATTTGTCTAAATACAGCAAAGACATTTATACGGTGAACGAGAACAACTTTGACTTGATTTTGCGTGGTAATAAGCAATTTGACAACAAATTCAGTGTAGATGCATTTGTGGGGGGCAACCGTTTAGATCGCAAAAACCGCCGTAACTACAACAGCACACAAGGCGGCCTGGGTACACCTGGTTTCTACAACCTGTCGAACTCAATTAGTAACCTGGCTGTAGTAGACAATACAGAACGCAAGCGGATCAACTCCGTATTTGGGTCTGTATCCTTCGGTTATAACAGTACGTTCTACTTGGATGTGACCGCACGGAATGATTGGTCCTCTACCCTGCCTGCCGACAACAACTCGTACTTCTATCCATCCGTATCGGGTAGCTTTATTTTGTCGGAACTGTTGCCTAAAAATGTAACAGACGTATTGTCTTATGCAAAAATCCGTGCCAGTTGGGCAAATGTAGGCAGCGATACCGATCCTTATCGGGTACTCGACCCAGTGTACAATTCACGGGCAAACTTTGGCAGCAACCCCTTGGTTACTGTAGCCAACGTAATCAACAACCCGAATTTGAAGCCGGAAAGTACCAGTTCGTACGAAGTGGGAACAGAATTGAAATTTTTCAAAAATCGGGTTTCCTTGGACGCAACGTATTATAAATCTACGACTAAAGACCAAATTGCTTCCGTTGACCAATCGAGCACAACCGGATACACAAGCCGTATTTTGAATGTAGGCACGATTGAAAACAATGGTATCGAATTGTCTTTAAATACCACACCAATCCTTACCAGAGATTTCCAATGGGATTTGGGTATCAACTTTGCGCGTAACCGCAACAAAGTAAAAGAACTGATTGATGGTGTAGACAATATCCGTTTGGCCAACTTCCCCTTCTCTGTAAGTATTCAGGCGCAAGAGGGCCAACCATATGGCGTAATTGTGGGTACCGATTATACCTATGATGCAAATGGCAATAAATTGGTAAGCGAAGATGGATTCTATGTACCTACCGCAACGCCAGTTGCTTTAGGTAGTGTATTGGCTGATTTCACGGGTGGTGCAACAACCTCCTTAACTTACAAGAATATTAGCCTGAGCATCCTGGTTGATTACCAAAAAGGAGGCAACCTGTTCTCTTTGTCCAATATGTGGGGAAAATACTCAGGCATATTGCAAGAAACGGTAGAAGGGAATGTACGCGAAAATGGTGTAGTCGTAGAAGGTGTGTACGAAGAAGGCGCAACCGTTAACGGCGAAGATGTTTCTGGCCAACCGAACAAAAGCAATATCGGCGCAATTGATCATTTCTTTGAAAATGGCGGATACGTCATTGCACGCGCCGACTTGTATGATGCCAGTTATATCAAATTGCGTGAGGCGCGCTTGAGCTGGAATTTGCCTAAAAAGTGGTTCAACAACAAGGTTCAAAACATGTCCTTTTCTGTTGTTGGTCGCAACCTGGCAATTCTGTTCAAAAACATTCCCAATATTGACCCAGAAGCAGCCATCAGCGCTTCTAATATTCAGGGTTCTGAAGGTGGACAGTTGCCTACCGAGCGCTCTATTGGCTTCAACCTGACCGTTGGATTCTAAAAAGCCCTCCTTTTTTCATTCAAAAAAGAAAATTCTATGTTTATCAAACAGATAAAATTCTTACCCCTTCTTCTAATACTTGCAGCATTTGCCTGTACCAAGGATTTTGAAGAAATCAATCAAAACCCCAACAACCCCGTCAAGGCGTCCAGCGCATTTTTGTTGACGTCGGCTCAAAAGTCTTTGACGGATAATATTTATGATGAGTGGTTTACGGCGCGTTTTGGCAATCAATTTGCGCAATATTGGGCATCCAATTCATACACGAATGAAAGCCGCTACACCTCGCTTCAATCGCGCATTTCGGATCCATATTGGCGCCTACACTACAATACAGGCTTGGAGGATCTTTATGAAATTATCCGCCAGTGCAATGAAACGCCGCGCGAAGTAGAAGTAAACGGCAATGTAGACAACCAGAAAGCGGTTGCCTTGATTTTACAATCGTTTGTTTTCCAAATCCTTACAGACACTTGGGGGGCCATTCCTTACACCGATGCGCTGAAAGGCAGTGCGGTTCCTTTTCCAAAATATGATGACCAGCGTACCATTTATCTGGGTTTGTTGAGTGCCGTCAATGAGGCAAACAGCTTGATTAAAACCAGTGAGCCTGGTCCTGCTGGCGACCAAGTGTACGGTGGCGACATGACGCAATGGAAAAAATTCTGTAATTCGCTGAAAATGCGTATTGCGATACGCATGGCCGATAAAGAAGATGCTTTAGCAAAAACAGCCATCCAAGAGGCATTTGCGGCGGGTGTCATTACCAGCAACAATGACATTGCAGCGTTCCATTATTTAGGCGCCTTGCCGAATGCAAATCCGATTTACGAAGATTTCCTGACCCGTAAGGACTTTGCCTCCAGCAATACCATGGTAGATACCTTGCTAAAATTAAATGACCCGCGCGTTGCCTATTACTACGAACCAGCAACGGCTTCTGGCGATTTTATCGGTGAAGTGTATGGCATGACTGATGGCCAGGCAGCATCTACCACTTTGGCGGATGTATCGCAGCGTGGTGCAACTGTTTTGGCAGCCGATTTTCCGGCAATTTACTTAGATGCAGCTGAAGTGCATTTTATCTTGGCAGAAGCAAAAGAACGCTGGCCAGATTTGGCGCTAGGCGGCACATCCGCAAAAGCATTTTACGACGGTGGTATTAATGTATCCATGCAATTTTGGAGCGGCGGTGCCCTTTCTCCAGGCGATATTGCTGGCTATATTGCACAACCCGGCGTTGATTATGATGCTTTGAAAGCAGCAGGTGCAACTTGGAAACAAATCATTGGTTCCCAAAAATGGATTGCGTTGTACACTCAAGGCATTCAAGGTTGGTCGGAATACCGCCGCTTAGACTTTGGTATTTTGAAAAAACCACGTGGTTTGGCTTCGTTTAATGATCCAACAAAAACACCGGAATCTGTTATTCCATTGCGGTTGATTTATCCATCCGAAGAAAACAGTCTGAATGGTGTGAACTATCAGGCGGCAATAGCGGCACAAGGTGCGAATAGTTTGCGCACCCGTTTGTGGTGGGATGTTCAGTAAATGACTATAATTGCTTGATTTTTTAGGCTGTTTTATAAGGATGCTTATAAAACAGCCTTTTTTAATTAAAATTTCAAATAAGAAAACCGCCAGAATTGCGATTTTTGCATCTTTCAAAGCGTATTCCTTTTTTGTTCAATCAAATCATAGCCATGTCAACCGACGAACGTATCCGCAACCGCCGCAATTTTCGAACGCCTATGATCATCCTGGGTGTTGCAATGACCCTTTTTTACCTCGTATTGGGTAGTATGTTGTTGATACAAAAGAGTTTTCTGCCCACCATTCCGGAGACCTTCCGCAATATTTTTGCGGTGATGATCTTAGTTTATGGTGTTTATCGGGGTTGGCGGGTATATGCTGATTTGAACATCTAAACAAAAGCCTTGAATTTTAAGGCTTATTTTAACACTGCAAAAACTGAACTATGATACGCAATTGTTTAATGCTGAGTGTGGCAATATTGGTTTTTATCCTTTCTGCCTGCGAGCCACAGAAGGATAAAAATGGAAAAGTAATCGACACCCCCACCACGGGTTCCATCAAAATTATGGTAGATGAGGGCTACAAACCGATTATCGAATCCACCATTGACGTTTTTGATTCAATTTACCGGCTAGCCAAAATTGAACCAATGTATGTTGCAGAGGGTGCTGCCGTAAACGCATTGATTAAAGACTCCATTCAAGTGGTGGTGATCACGCGCAAGTTGACCGATTCTGAATTGGTATTTTTCAAACAACGCGGTTTTGTACCCGCTACTACGCCTATTGCGCACGACGCCGTTGCGTTTGTAGTACACCCGGATAATAAAGACACCATTTTTACGATTGATCAAATACGAGATCTTTTAACCGGGAAAACAGATAAATGGTCACAATTAGGCCATAAATCAAACTTGGGTGCTATTCAGCTTGTGTTTGACAACGCACTTTCCGGAACTGTGCGTTATGCAAAGGATTCCATTGCGCAGGGAGCAGCACTTGCGCCTTCCGCATCGGCCCTTACGACCAATGAGGAGGTGATCAATTATGTACATAAGAACAAAAACGCCATCGGCATTATCGCTGCGAACTGGATATCCGACACCGACGATAAAGGGGTTCAAAAGTTTAGAAAGGAGATTAAAATTGCAGAAATCGCAAAAGCCGCTGGTAAAGAAGGGTACAAACCCTATCAAGCGTACCTTATTACCAATGATTACCCTTTTAAACGCACGGTGTACATCATCAATGCCCAGGCCCGTAAAGGATTGGGATTGGGATTTGCTTCTTTTTTGGCCGGCGATAACGGACAGCGCATCGTGTTGAAATCCGGTTTGGTGCCTGCACAAGCCCCGACTCGATTGATTAAGGCTACCCGAAAATAACTGTTTAAACCCTGTTACCCAAAATTGGTTTACACAACTAGATACACGTTTGACATTGCAAAAGCGGCTTTTTACTCAATGATTGCTGTCATTTAAGCCCTTCTATGTTAAACTTGTTTTAATTATGCCCAAAATGCCAAATCTAATGTGGATTTATTCGCCTTAAAGCGTCTGAATATTTGAACTTTGCACCTTGAGGTACTAAGCTTTAGCAAAAATTAAACAAACTTTTTCCGAACAATGACAACTTTTCTGAGAAAAGCCCTTTTACTGGCGACCGTTTTGTATACACAATTGGCGACTGCACAGACATTTACCGATGGTTTGACTGCAATGCAATTGGAGGATTGGGACAAGGCAATCAGCATTTATACTGCCTTAACCAAAGCAAACGCCACTGATCAAAATGCTTTGCTGAATCTTGGTAATGCCTATCTCGCAAAAGGCAACAAGGAAGAAGCCCGCAAAATTTTCGAATCTACGTTTTCTGTAAAGCCGGAGGGCGCACTTGCATTTGTAGCAAGTGGACGTGTATTGCTAATGCAAGACAATCAGACTGAGGCAGATAACCAATTTAAAAAAGCCGCTAAAAATGCGCGCAAAGACGTGAATGCATTGCGCCAAATCGGCGAATCTTATCTCTTTTATGTGTCACCAGGCGCCAAGCGTCCTAACCTGACCCGCGCAGAAGAGTTGCTGAAGGTGGCCTACGAAATGAATACCAAGGACTACAACACCCTGATGAGCCTGGCGTATTGTTATAAGGAGATGCCGAATGGTGGTTTGGCTGCACAGTTTTATGAGTATGCGGAACAACAAGAGCAAAACAACCCCTTGCCAAAATTAATGATCGCCAAGGTGTATAAATCGGCAAAATTGGGTGACAAGTTTTTGCTTAACATCGATCGTTGTATCGCAATTGCACCAACCTATACCTTAGCTTTGCGGGAAAAAGCACTGTACTTGTACTTTGCACGCAAATGGGAAGATGCTACAAAAGCATATAAGAACCTGGTTGCAAATGGCGCTGAAGTGACTATTGACGACGAAATGCAATTGGCCAACTGCCTTTTTATCACGAAAGACTGCAAAGGTTGTAGTGAATTGGTTGAAAAAATTCTGAAAAAAGACGGCACCAAGAACTACCTGCGTCGCCTTCAGGCATATTGCGATTACGAAAATGGCAACTACCAGCAAGGTTTGAATATCTTAAATGACTATTTCAAAATCGTTACGGCGGATAAAATTCTTTCTTCCGACTATGAGTATCATGGAAAGTTGCTGGTAAAAACCAAAGGCGATACCCTGACCGCAACGAATGACTTTAAAAAGGCAATTTCGATGGATACTTCTCGGTGGAAGGACCTTTACCTCGAAATCAGCAACTTGACCTACGCACAAAAGCAATATTGCGATGCAGCAATGGCATACAGCATGTACCTTGATTCGGTACCAGAACCAAAGGCAACGGACTATTACAACTTAGGCATTCGTCAGTACTATTGCAAAGATGATACCATGCGTTATCAGCATGCATTGGCATCCTTCAACAAAGTAACCACTTTGATGCCCGATAAAGCAATTGGTTGGTTATGGGTGGCAAAAGCGAGTGCCAAACTTGATCCAGACGTTGAAAAGCACCCAGAATTGGCGGCTACAGAGTTTGGCAAGGCCCACGAGCCATTCGAAAAATATGTTGCCATTGCCTCCAGTGATAAGGTCAAAAATAAAAAGGACCTGATCTCTGCTTACGAATACTTGACGTATTACCATTATAACCGGAATGAATACCCTGTAATGGTTGAACTTGCGAATAAACTGCTGGAACTGGATCCGACTAACCAAACGGGTGTGGAACTCTTGAAAGCAGGACAAGAAGCGCTCAATGGTGGTACCCCAGCAACGCCACCAGTCAAATCCGGCGGCAACTAAGCATCGGCCTAAATTATATTTAAAAAACGGCTGCTTCCGAGATGGAGGCAGCCGTTTTTATTTATTGTACAACTTTTGAACCCTTAAGTGCCTTTAAAGCAACGAATTGAAGTAACTGTAAAAACCTATAACTGGATTGACTCTATTTTACCTGTTTTACGGCTTTGTTCGGCCATAAAGCCCATGATGTGACTTTCAATGGATGTATCAATGGTTGACGTAAGTAAACTGGCATCCTGTTGAGAAATCGCCTGAATCCAATCTCTTACCAACCGGCGGTCGCCGCCGCCATGACCACCTGTAAACTTGGCGCTATCCTCTTCCAAAAATCTGGAATTATCATACACAACGGACTGCTTTGTTCGGAAATCTGTAAGGGTAAAGGTATCCATATCCCCTACTATATCCCCCATACTACCCATAACGCGGGTACGGCGGCCAGCATAACTGGTAAAGGCCTCCATGGATAAGCTTGCAGTAATGCCTCCCTCAAATTCGATCGAACTGATGTAATGGTCGTCCTGATTGTTATCCATTTTATACACACAGCGTCCATAGTTGGTGTTGCGCAGGTACTCCAGGATTGCTTCACCTTGTTTTTCGGGTGCTTCTGGCAGGTCAAAAACATACAACCAGCCTCGTTCACGGTAGTAAATTTTCATAGCCGAGTACGGACAAGTCGCTTCAACGGCACATCCGTCCATACAACGCGGCGTACTACCAGCAGGTGCATTTTTTGCAGTAAACCATTTTAAACCGCCCATAGCGACAATCTTTTGGCTGGGCTTGTCGATCATCCAACGCAAAATATCCAGGTCATGACAGCTTTTGGCGAGAATGATCGGGGTTGTTGCATTTCGGTCGTGCCAATTACCCCGTACATAGGAGTGGCTCATGTGGATATGCTCAATGGGTTCCAGGTGTTGGATACTCACCAAATCACCAATTGCGCCCGAATGGATCAATTCCCGTAATTTTCTAAAATAGGGCGCATAGCGCAGTACGTGACAAACAGCGACAATCCTGCCGGTTTTTTTGGCAAGTGCCAAAATATCGCGGCATTCCTGTTCTGTTGGCGCGATGGGCTTTTCCAACAAAATATCATAACCAGCTTTTAAGGCCGCCATACAAGGACCATAGTGCAGATTATCGGGTGTGGTAATCAGGACGGCATCAGCAAACTTGGGTCGGGCAAATACATCTTCCCAGGTTTTGAAACGATTTTCGGCGGCGATGTTGTGCTTTTTAGCATAACGTTCATTGCGCAAGGGAATCGGTTCTGCCACGCCCACAATATCCAATTCCTCGGGAAAATCGACCGCGTAATTGCCATATACATTTCCTCGGTTACCGGCACCTAAAGTGATTGCCCGAACGGCTTTTAATGGTTTTTTATAGCGCGGGTTTTCATCGAGTAAGGTAATTGCGTTGTGGCTTTCCAAATTTTCTGGAAATCCGCCCAACAGCATCGTGCCGGAAGCAGCACCCAAGGTTTTTAGTAGTTTGCGACGAGAGATCGGCATAATGCAAATAATTTACGTTTGACAAATCTTTATTAGGAGACTTGCCAAAGGTAAATTATTTAATTTGGAGTAAACGGTTTTTTAGTTTAATTCAAGTCGAATTGGGAGCGTAAATTGAACATTTACAGGTGTGCCATTCATTTCACCGGGTAACCAGTGGGGCATTGATTTAATAACCCGGATCGCTTCCTTTCCACAACCGCCGCCGATATCTTTCAAGAGTTTAATATCGGTGGCGCTGCCATCTTTTCGAATAACGAATGAAACTACCACGACACCTTGAATACCTAATTCCCTTGCTTGCACGGGGTAAATAATATTTTTACTGATATATCGAAACAACGCTTGCTCGCCCCCTACGAAACTAGGCATTTTTTGTACGGTACTCCCATCGTAGGTTTCCTCTGGATTTTTTGCGTTGTTTTCAACTTTTGTAGATAAAACCGTTATTTCTTCCTCCAATATGGGTGGTAAATCATCGGATCCATCTATATTTTTGCTGCCAATCGCCTTATTATTGTCCAACAATTCATCAATGGTGGTATTGGTTTCTGGATCTTGGGTCTGTTCGTCCTTCATAACTTTAGGCGCTGTGAACTGTTGTGTAGCACGGGGCAGCGTTACTGCGGCTTTGGCCTTGGAGGGTAGTATCACCTCCGTTTTCTTTGGGATGTCTTTGCCTTTGCCAACGTAAATGGTTTCATCGGAAGTTTTCATGGCTATATCACTGGCAAAAGCGCTGAGAATACGCGGCAAAGCCAGTAAAAAAGCAATCACCAATAACGTGAATCCGAAAGCGCGGTACAACGTTTGGTTGTATTCGCGGCGCAGTTGGTATGCACCATAAGCTTTGTTACGGTGTTCGAAAACGATTTCCAGGGCGTCCGGCTGGGACACCTGTTTCAGATTTTTCATATGAATAAATGATTTGAAGCGCCGAAGCGCTTTGCAGTGAAAAGTATAAAGAATTGTCCTGCAGGATGTTATAAGGTAAGATGCCTAAATTTTATAAAATGGTGTGTGCTATACCCAGATTTAAATGGATTTGAAGGATGGATGGATAAAAAATGATTTTCAATGGATTAGAAGCCAGATGTTTTCATAATCACTTTGCGTTGACTATAGAAAAAAAGCGCGGAAAAGACTGAATGTCCTTACCGCGCCTGGCAATGATAATTTTACCGAGTAATTAGTCCAAACGGAAACGTACAGGAAGCGTAAAGCGTACTTTTACCGGATGGCCGTTGGCTTCACCAGCCGACCATTTTGGCATCATTTTAACTACGCGCACTGCTTCTTTACCGCAACCGCCGCCAATTTCTTTAACGATGGCGACATCGCTTACAGATCCATCTTTATTGACAACGAAAGTCAAAACGGCAACGCCCTGGATGTTGTTTTCTTTAGCCAACGCAGGGTATTCGATATTTTTGTTGAGGAATTTCATCAATTCCGCTTCACCACCTGGGAAACTTGGTGGCTTTTGAATATCGAACATTTCGTAGGTTTTTTCTTCAACAACTTTAGGTTCTTCGATCACTTGCAATTCGGAAGGATTTTCTTCAATTGCAGGAGCGGCTTCGTCGTTCCCTTTTTTGTCTTCGTTACCGATATCTTCCTTTTTGTCGATCAGTTCTTCAATAGTTTTTACCTCTTCCTCTTGTACCTCAACGTCTTTTTTAATAACGGGAGGAACGAATTTTACCGTTGAGCGCGTTGGCGGTGGCGGTGTTGGAGGGGGCGGAGGTGGAGGCGGCGGCGGATTGTTTGGATCGATATCCGGTGGTGGACCGAGTTCGGCCACTACATCCACTGGTTTTTCTTTTGGTACCAAATCCCGCACTGCACTCAGAATGTAAGGGAAAGCAAACATGAGGGCGATCAACAGCAAGCCGAAAACCATTGCACGACCAAGATATTTGGGATAATCCCTTCTAAGTTGGTAAGCGCCGTATGATTTATTCCGGTTAGCAAAGATGATGTCCAGCATGTCCCCTGTAAAGGTGCCTTTTTCTTCTGCCATGTTCGGAGTGAAAGTTTAGATTTTGAAATGAATTTAACGCAAGCAATGCGGTTTATTTTGTCTGTTGTGCTTCCACTTGATCCTCTACGGAGAATTTCAGGCCAGCAGCAGGATTTTTGATGAAATCTTCCTCTTGTTTAGAGATATCAAGCAACACGTACAATGCCACGTTGCAGATTTTCATTTCATCAAAAGCATCCACCAGGTTTTTATAAACGGCGTCTTTTGTTGGTTTGATAATGACATTCATTTTGGAGATATTCTTTTTACCTCCTGGATTTTTCGGATCATCAATTTCCTTCTCTCCGAATTGCGCATTTACCTTATCTTTTTTACTCAAGATAACTTTGCGCAAGCCTTCAGCGGAATAATCCGTAGAATCCAACTTTGCATCGGTAATGCCTTCGTAGTAGTAAACTTTGTCGCCACCGCCGAGCAACAGGGTAAGTACCTGTGACTCTTTGGTTTCAACCAAGTCTTCCTTATCTACGTCTTTTTCAGGCATTACAACGGGCATAATTTGCGGTTTTGCCAGTGTGGTAGTAAGCATAAAGAAGGTAATCAGCAGGAAGCCCAAGTCTACCATCGGCGTAAGATCCACCCGTGTAGACATTTTCTTTCCCCGTACTTTCCCACCTTTTTTCTTACCGCCACTCTCCGCGGTTTGCATTTCAGCCATAGTTGTGCTGTTACTTTTTTGTGAAAAATCAGTTTGTTCTTGGCACCTGTTCGCTCTGGAACAGCTTACTTTTCTCCCGCACTACCTTTGATCGCATCCTTTTTATTCGGATCTGCTTCAGAATCGGTAATGAGGTTAAACTTATTCACATTGATGTCGATGAGTGTATTGATTACCTTTTGGATCGCCGGGTAAGGCGTGTCTTTATCGGCTTTTACTACCATTACATACTCTTCTTTCACCTTGCCTTCCTGTTTCATACGAAACTGAGCAAGGCGTGCATTGTGAATCCAGTCGGCAAGTTCGCTTTTGTTTACATCAGCTGTATCGATTGGAATACCGGTAGATGGGAATTTAGACCGTTGAGACGGTTCCGTTTCCAAATACTGTTTCAATCGGCTGCGTGAAACACCAAAGCTACCAGCGTTTGAGAATTTGACTTTATCTTCTTCGGTAAGTCCCATTTGGAAACGGGAATTAACGTCGTCGATCAAACTCTTGCGGGTGTGCTGTCCGGCCATATCCAGAAAAACATTACCGTCTGGGCCAACGAGAATCGTCAGGGTACCAGCGTCTGGCAGTTTTGTTTCAGAGATGGACGAAGGGGTATCAATCACCACTTGTTCCTGCGGCTTAGCCTTTGCGGTAAGCATAAAGAAGGTAAGCAGGAGGAAAGCCACATCGCACATGGCAGTCATGTCGATGGATGGGCTACCCCGTTTTGGTTTGTGTTTTGGCATCTTTATAATGCGTTATGCGTGAACGTTTTAAACAGATGTCGAATAAGATAAACTTCCGGAATCCGAATAGATTAAAGTTTGCGGCAGATTGATCTTATTCAACCCGTCCAATTATTGTCCTTTAGTTGCAAAAGTTTGTGTCAAGCTATAACCTGCTTCGTCGATGCGGTAAGTCAAACCATCGATACGGCTAGTGAAGAAGTTATAGAATACAATTGCAAGTGCAGAAGTACCGATACCGAGCGCCGTGTTGATCAAGGCTTCAGAGATACCGTTTGCGAGTGCTGTTGAGTCAGGCGCACCTGCATTCGCCAACGCTGCGAATGAACGAATCATACCCAATACCGTTCCGAACAGACCCATCAGGGTAGCAACAGAAGCGATGGTAGCGAGGATGTTCAGGTTTTTCTCCAACATCGGCAATTCGAGGGTGGTAGCTTCTTCAACTTCTTTTTGAATTGCCAATACTTTCTCGTCTTTTTCCATGCCGGTTTCTGTCAACATTTCATTGTACTTTGTAAGACCAGCGCGTACAACGTTTGCAACTGCACCTTTTTGCTTGTCGCAAGCAGCCAGTGCACCATTGTTGTCACCTTTATCCAAAGCAACTTTGATTCCACGAACAAATGCATCAATGTTGCCAGCACCGCGTGCTTTAGACAATGTGATGAAACGCTCGATTACGAAAACGATAACGGTAAAGAAAAGGGTCAAAAGGATTGGTACGATAAATCCACCTTTGTAAATGGTACCCATGTAGTTACCTGGAAGTGGATCTTTCGTGTTGTCATTATCAACGAAGTTTCCGCTTGCACCAAATACATTGGCCCAAATCACGTACGCTACGATGTACAAAACAGGAATAATGATGAACGGGAAAATTGCGCCAAAATTAGTGCCGCCTTGTTGTTTCGCTTGAGTGGGTTTTGCTGCTGTCATGCTGCTTTAAAATTTAAGTGAATGAATGATTTAATTTGACGTTTAATCAGAAAGCAGGACAACTTTTGTTCCGGGAACGCATTTCCATTGTTGATCAACTCGAACCCCGTTTTTTAGATAGATGCAGGAATCGAAAAAAATGGTGTGTGCGTTTTTAAAAAACGGTACAAAAATTTGTAGCCTGATTACTGACCGATGATTTAAGTGGCGGTAAAAATAGTGTAAGAGATACAATTTCAAACAAGTGCCGACTTAAATTCACAATTATTTAGTCCAGGATGCGCATTTTCATGCTGAAATGGCTTTTTTGATACGAATTAGACGCTCTAAAAGTGCTTCCAATCGGTCTAAGGGTAACATATTGGCTCCGTCCGACTTGGCTTCTGCCGGATTTGGGTGTGTTTCGATGAAGAGTCCGTCGGCACCAACTGCAATTCCTGCCCGCGCAATGGTTTCAATTAATGCCGGACGGCCGCCTGTTACGCCACTGCTTTGGTTGGGTTGTTGCAGTGAATGGGTACAATCGAGTACTACGGTTGCACCATACGATTGCATCACCGGCAAGCCTCTGAAATCGACAATCAAGTCCTGGTAGCCGAATGTATTTCCACGTTCGGTCAACATTACTTTGGCGTTGCCCTCCTCTTCTACTTTTTCCTTGGCAAAGCGCATGGCTTCCGGGCTGACGAACTGGCCCTTTTTAATGTTTACAATTTTGCCCGTTTGCGCAGCAGCGACCAACAAGCTGGTTTGGCGGCACAAAAAAGCAGGTATTTGCAAAATATCAACAAACTCGGCTGCCAACGCGGCTTCCGGATCTGTATGAATATCTGTGGTGACGGGAAGGTCGAAATGGTTGCCTATAGATTTTAAAATATTTAATGCTTTTTCGTCACCAATACCCGTAAAGGAGTCGCTTTTGCTGCGGTTGGCTTTTCGATAGGAACCTTTGAAAATGTACGGTATTTCCAAACGGTTACAAATTTCCTGCACTTTACCGGCAATATCAAAAGCCATTTGCTCTCCTTCAATCGCACAAGGGCCTGCAATCAAAAAGAAATTGCCTGCGTCGGTATTTTTTAATCGGGGTACATCCTGTTGCCAATGCATAATGGAATCGTATTTTTTAACAATTGTTTTTTAATATTTCAACCCGAACAAAAAACGGGATTTTATTCATTGATGCTTTAACGCAAAAACGATTCGAGCGCTGCGTCTGGGTCTCTAAATGGCAACCGAATGCTCCAGGAAATCCATTTTAGGTAATTTCCACCCGAAAACAGGGCTGATTTATTTTTCCCGCCACTGGTTTCTGCGTATTGCTGCCTTAATACGGGTGCGTTGACGAGCGGAAAGTAAATTTCCATGGTGCCCTTCAGGATCTCCAGCATGAATCCTCCGCTCCACAATATTTGTTCTTTGCGTGGCCGATTGGCGCCAATTTTTGTGGCGTCGTCAAAATATCCAAGGTCAAACCAGGGCTTGAGTGGAATCCCAAACGGCAAGCGTTGCGGAAGATCGGCCTTTAAATTGAGTGCAAGGATAAAACTGTTGGAGTTGCCAATGTTTCCAGCCTGTGCTTTTCCAAAAGCAGCTTTAAAGCCACCATCGGTTTGGCTCACCTGCCTGGCAACAAGTCCCTGGGTTTCGGATCGCCCAAAAAACAATTGATCAAAGCGGTAATCATTGAATCCTTGCGGATTGAGCGCAAGTGCGGTCTCGTCTATTGCACCATCTCGGTTGGCATTGATCAAAAAAGCACCTGCGAACATGCGGGCCGTGATATTTTTATTTTTTTTATAGTAAAACTTTTGATTCCACTCCATGGTACTGCGCAGGTATCCATTTTTGCCTGCATTTTGGGGCCGTGCCTCTAAGGCAACGACGCAACGATACGGGTTTGGACCTTTTTTAGCAGCGGCTTCATAGCGCAATTCGTAAATATGGGAATTTTTACCTTGTAACCCTTCAAACCGGCTATAATTATATAAGGTGTCGAATTGGCCATTTCCCAATGGTGTTAGGTCGAACTTATTAGAATCGCGTTGAAATAATGCCGTTTCCTGTCGTATAAACAAAGCACGCAGGATGAGTTGGTGCCTAAAAGCGGCCACTTTACTGCGCAATTCGACACGCATTTGGGGCGCCAGGCGCTGGTATTTCAATTTATATTGAAAGGACTCCGAATAACGACCTAGATCTGTGGATGCATTGCTTGCATTTGAAAACTGCTTTGCATTCATACTCAAGGTAACTTTAGGAACCCTTCCGCCGGGGAAAAAGTGATAACGCACGTCGGCCAGTCCTGCGAGTTGCTTGCTCCCCCACCCGTACGCTGGTGCTACATAGTACTGCCATCGGCCGTTTGCACCAGGTGGATTGTAGGCCATTAAACCTAGCATGATTTTGTCATACCGGTTGTATCCAATCCAGGGCAATAGCCCGAGTGCTGTTTTTTGTTTTACCTGAAAAAACGAAAATGGGTGGATCGTAAGCGGCTCAACGCGGTGCAACATGGAAGTCGTGTTCCAGGTATTGTTTTGGCGATTGGGGTCGATGGTTATCCGTGCATCATCGAGCACAAAAGCATCCACGGAATCGGTATCCAATTGGATGGTTTGTCTTTTTTGCGGGCTGGATGATACCCACGTAGTTTTTTTGAGTTTGCCCTGATAGATCGCCGCAATTGGGAATGGAGCATTCAAATCACCGTGATTGGTTACCTCAATCGCATACGTTCGGCCTTCTTTTTTCACGTTAGAGATTGCGTAATCGGCTTGTTTGCGTGTTTGCATGGCTTCAAACCACCAATCGGCCTCAAGTCCGGCATTTTTCCAGGCGATACGCAAATCATTTGGGTAAGGGTGTTTAAACTTCCAGGTATTGAAATAAGCCTGCATGGCTGCATCGAACGCCTGGGTTCCGACGGCTTTTTCGAGCCATTGGGTGCATTGCGCCGTTTTGTAATACACCATTAAACCATAAGATATAGGTGTATGCAAATTGGAGTGTGTATCTGGCGGTATATTGGTGTGTTCCTGATCGAGCAATCGAATACCCGATTCCTGCACAGACCCATATTTATCTGAATTGTATAGCCATTTTGGCAAACCAACCAAATCAAATCCATCCTGGTAAAATTCATGCATATACCTTTGCTCATAATAAGAATTGAGCCCCTCATCCATAAACGGATGATCCCGTTCATTCGTTGCCAATATGCCATAAAACCAATTATGTCCTACCTCGTGGGTAATCACTTCATCCAGGGATTTTGCATCTGGTTCATTCCCAATTACGGTGATCATCGGGTATTCCATGCCGCCGCCTGCACTCAATGCCGAATGTACAGCGGTCGCCTGTGGCCATGGGTACGCGCCAACATGGTCGGAGTAAAACTTAACGGAACGGCCAACAAAGAACGCCGCATCCTTCCAAAGGGGCAGGTCGGAGGGGGTAAACATTGCCCAACAATCTACTTTTTTGCCTGTGGCTAATTGCACAGAATCATGTATGACCAGAAACCGTTTATCGGCAAACCATGCAAAATCATGTACATTTTGTGCGGTATATCGGATTGTTTTAAACCGATGGGAGGAAATAGGGAAGGTATCTGCTTGAAGTTTTACTGTTTTTTGAAGGGAAGCAAGGGTTTCTGCGACTTTTTTATTTAAAAAGTCAATTTCTGATTCGGTTTGTAATACGCCGGTAGCGCCCACCACATAATTTTCGGGCAGCGTAATGGAAACATCAAAGTTGCCAAATTCGGAATAAAACTCGCCCATGTCCAGGTATGGCATGGCGTGCCAACCATATTGGTCGTAAACGGCCGGTTTGGGAAACCATTGGGTCATCTGATAAGAAGTTTCCACATGGCCAAGCCGTGAAAAGGAGGCAGGAATTTTAAGGGAAAATGGGGTGCGTATCGTAATCGTAGCTCCTGGCTGTAGCGGATTGGTTAGTTCAATCTGGGCGATGTCTGTATGCTCGGTATCGAAACACCATTTGACAGGCTGTTGATTTACGGTAAAATCAAGTGCTTGATAAGATCCGCGATCGGCTTCCGGGGCAAAATAAAACGCGGTGTTGCCATCGCGCAGTTTTTGCTTGCAAAATGCGGAGTTGTTGGACTTAAATGCGTTGCCCCACAAATGCATCCATATTTCCCGCAAGGGCTTAGGGGCATGGTTGGTGTACTCTATTTCAATATTTCCGGTCAAGGTGTGTTGTTGATCGTCGAGCCTTGCAACAATTTTATAATTGACCTGCTGTTGAAAATATGCAGACTGTGCCTGCACATGCGACCACCAATTAGTCAAAAAAAACAAGGTTAATAAAGGACAGGCACAGAACGACAGTCGGAACATATGGTATGATCACAGGCTATGATATGGTCGGGCCAAAGATACCACAGAATCGGACTGCATGGTTATTTTGATCGCTTTTCTCGCAAAAGTGCAATTCCAGTACATTGGGTGATTTCAAAACGATCTCCTTCCGGGTTAAATTCCAGCGCATTGATGATGAGTTTTAAATCATACTTTTTACCCTTCATCTCCAAGACCGATTTGCCTGGAGGAAAAACATAGGCTCCATTTTCACTTTTACGAAACCATTCTTTTAAATAAAATCCCAGAAAAAACTCCTCGACGGTTGTGGTATCCCTTTTCGTCGTTTCTAGCAACGCTAAGCCATCTTTCGTTTTATTTATTTTAAAAAAGCGGCTTTCCTCTGTTTCACTATATTCAGACAAATCTAACTGATATAATAAGGTGTAATCCCCAATGTTCCCTTGGTATGTTGCCGGGTTTGCATAGGCACGTACATAAGCATCTGAAGACAAGGGCTCTTTTTCCCAGTGGATATCCATCAAATCGGCAACTTGATCTACCGGACGTTTCGATCCACTGTATAAGCTATCGACGGGCATGGGAAGCCAATTTTGAATAGTCGATAATTGATGACGCTTTTCGAGGAAATCAAGGGCTGAGATGATTATTTTCCCATCTTTTTCGGGCAACAGGTTATTGCCTTTAACAACCTTTCCGGCTGCTAATCGTCCGTTTTGAACTAACAATTGTTCCAGGATTTCTTTTTGGCTTCGAACCGCTATGTTGAATGCACTTAAAGGCCCCAATACTGCGGTTAATCCGAAAACGGCCAAAGAAATAGGTACGAATTTGATATTATCTGTTTTGGAAATGACAAAATACCCCCCCGTGAGTAAAAGCCAAAAACCAATATGTGCTACAAAAAAACGCTCTTCGGTAATGCCATAGTCCATAATTCGACGGCTAATCGCCACAAACAACATAGCAATCATGGGCAACATCACCCACCAGAACCAGCGCCGGTAATTGGAAGCAATGGGGCTATTGTCGTACGCAGGTAAGCGGTAATTCAGCAGGTACGTTAAAATGCCTGCGATTGAAAAGCCAATTACCAGACTCGCCACCCAACCGACGGGAAGTGCCCAACTGATCAAAATTTTAGCCGAATACGCATACAAAATAACGAAATAAAGGGAAACGATGGGGATTAAGATAAATTTACAAAGCGTTTTAAAAACCTGGGTATAGGACGTATCGAGGTCGGTGTATTCGTATTCGACCGGAAAGTGATGTAGGAAAAACGTCGTGTTGAAAATGCCGATCAGCAGCACAAACAACTGAAGGTAAATTTTTCCATCCAGCTGCAGTTGAAATAGTTGGTCGACTGCCAAAATGGCCAAGGACAAACCCGCCCAAAGGATCGCAGCATAAGCCGCACCGATGATGAAATTGGCAAATAGTTGCTTATTGAATTCCCAAAAATGTGCGATTGAGTATTGGTTCAAGTATGGGGCAAAGGATACAAACAAGTGGACAACCAACAATAAAACACCATATCGAATAAGGTGCACGGGTTCAAAATCCGGGGCGTTTAAGTCTGGCAAACTCCATCCATATAAAACAAGTGCAACAATACCTGCGATTTGTATCAACCCGCCAAGTCCTTTCCATGGCCAACCTTTAGATTCAGCCAGCGTTGTCAATCCAATAAACAGTGGAATACCCAGTTGTGCCATCATCCATATTTTTGAAAGCAACTCGGATCCGTTTTTCTCTATCATAACCAACAGCACGACAACAGCCAATACCGCAGCAAGCATGGTCAGCGGAAAGCGCAAAATGGCTGTTGAAAATGCGCTTAGCAGGCGCGCAAAAGAAGGCAATTTCATATTTTTAAGGTTTTAGGCCCTAAAAGTAGTAATTTTCAACAAGCGCAAGTATTGTTCTGTACTTTTACGGATTCTTAACACTTAAAATAAAAGATGAAACAACGGGTCATTTCCGCCATCATTTTTGTGATCGCTATGTTGGGGGGTGTTTTTGGCGGAGCCAAAGCCTTTTACCTGCTTTTTTCGGTGATCGTTGCGGGCTCACTTTGGGAATTTAGCGGGTTATTATTCAGTCGGGAAAAAAACCACCTACTCTTCCGCAGAATAACGGCAACGTTATTGGGAAGTCTTCCATTCCTTATTTTTGGTAGTAAAATATTCCAGTTGTTTTCTCCCTTGCCTGGAAACAGCCAATTTCAGCCTTATTTATTCGTAGCAGATCTGTCCGATAACTTGAGCCCGATCTTGATCTCAATGACGTTGATTTTACTTTCTGTTTTTGTCCTTTTGATTATTGAATTGTTTTTACAGTCCGAACAGCCTTTCTCTAATATTGGCAATTACTTGTTGGGGGTTGCATACCTGGGTATTCCATTTTCTTTGTTGATTTCAATTTCGTACTGGCATGGCAATTATGCCCCCTTGCGGGTATTTGGACTATTGTTCCTTACCTGGACCAATGATACCATGGCCTACCTCATTGGCTCTAAAATAGGGAAAACGCCCTTTTTTGCCCGAATTTCGCCTAAAAAAACCTGGGAAGGCACGGTTGGTGGCGTTGTTTGCACCTTTATTGTTGCTTACTTTTTTTCGATCTGGATTTTGGACTTTGAATTATCCGAATGGATGTTGCAAGCGGCTATTATTGCTGTTTTTGGCACTTTAGGTGATCTGGTGGAGTCGATGCTGAAACGCAGTATTCATGTAAAGGATTCGGGCTCTATCCTTCCCGGACATGGCGGCTTTTTAGACAGGTTTGATTCTTTTATTTTTGCCTTGCCTTTTGTTTGGTTAGCGCTTATGATTTTTGAGGGTTAAGGTTTGTTGACTTGTATTGTGGACAATTACATTAAAAGTTCCCCTTAAATGTAAATTAGAAAAGGGACGGCCGAACGCGCAAACGCTTCGACCGTCCCTTTTCTAATTGTTGTTTATAGGTGTTAGGTAGGGTTCAATGCGTCAATAGATATAGAAAACGGCCGCCCCACGTTATGTGGGACGGCCGTCCGTCCGTCGGGGCGACCCGTTGGGGCGACCCTTGCGGTCGCCCTTCGCGCCCGTAGTGTGGGCGCCCGCGAGGGGCGCCCCTACCCTATTTCGTCTGGATCATTTTCTTCGTTGCACTGTCCGTCGCTGTCTCCAACTTGTAATACAACATACCCACCGTGTTCAACAACGCTTTGTCGATCGAAATCGTGTTGTAACCTTTCGCGTACGCTGCCTTCTGGTTGTAAACCATCCGACCCGTTTCGTCGAAGATCGACAAAGTTACTGGAATTAGGTCGCCCGCCTTCGCTGAAGCTTCGGCGGGTAAATGGAAACCAATAAAGGTCTTGTTTACAAACGGATTCGGCTGGTTTTGGTACAATTCGAAACCGACACCACTCACGGTTGAAGTTGCACCGTTGTTGAAGCGGAACGCTACATTTAAACGTTCGCCGTTTTTATAAGCTTCTGCTTTTGTAACGCAGCTCGAGATGTACAATAACTCGCTCAACTTGCCCGATTTGGTAGCACGGAACGTCACCGTAAACGCACCTTCTTCTTCGCCATCGTATGACGTTGTGATTGCATCAGCAAACACACCAAAGTTCAGCGATTTCATATCTCTCGATACCGGTGTAACATCCACCACTTCCAATCCTTTGAAGTTCATCGTGAACTGGTAACCAGAAACCTGCTCTGCTGCTGTTAGGGAGACCGTGAAGGTTTCACCCGCAGTTACCGATTTGTCGTCAACATCGAACAACAAGGTTCCAGTAGAACGATCGTCTGAAGACATCGCGCTATTCGCAATCGCGTTGCCGTTCACGTCACCCACTTTCACCGATACGAAGTCTTCGTTCAACAAGCTTGTCGACAAGTTCACAATCGATTTATTCTCAGGGAATTGTGCCGCAAACGGATTGTTCACATTCGGGAAGTTGTACGATTTATCTACAAAACGCCAGCTGGTGTTGTTCGGCAACTCGTTGTAAATACCCAAAATCAATTTCCGGATCTCTACAATGTCAAACGTCGTGATCGAACCTGATTTGTTCGCATCCGCTGCAATCATTTTGTATGGGCTGCTCAAGGATTCAATACCCAGGATGTGCTTGCTAATCAATACCAAGTCATACGTAGATACCCCGTTCAATGGGTTGTCGTCTTTCGCCGGCGTGATCGTTGAGTTAGATGCCAATGGAATTGCGTTGAAGTTATACACACCGTCGGAGCCGGTCGTCGTCGCAAAGTTGAACGATGGGATTGCGTTGCTCGATCCTGCGATCGATACATTGCTTTCCTCTACCCCATTTGCTACTTCAGTCGCTATCGCACCCGCTACTTTCGCAGCATTTTCGATCGGGCAGTTGCCGTTGTTGTCTTGTACAATCACGTATGTTTCGCAGAAGTCTGCGTTACCTGCTTTGTCGATCGACCACAATTTAACCAATTGTGTGCCCAATTCGCCACAAGTGAATGTGACGTTCGTGATTGGGTTGCCTTGTGCGTCTACTGGGAAACCAGGCGTTGCATCACTTGATTTGCGAATCGCAATTTTCAACTGATCTGCTGGTGTGCAGTTATCTTCGGTGTACTGCAAGAAGTCAGATGCCCACAATTGGATCATTTGGGTTGGCATGATGTTCACGCTCAAACCGTTCAAACATACAACTGTTGGTTTTTTGCAATCTTTCACTACGAATGTGTATTCGCAGATTGATTCGTTACCGCAACCGTCTTCTACGAACCACTTGATTTTGTGGGTACCGTATGGCAATTGTGGAACTACACCTTGCAATGCGTTGTTACCAGTGCCTGGAAGGGCGATTGGTGACTGCAAGTTGTCGAAACGTACTTTTGCAGTGGCACTTGTACCAGATGTTGTCCAGTCAAGGCCAAAACGCCATTTCTGGTTGAATGGTACTGGGCGACCGTCGAAGGAACGAGGCGTACCACCCGTGTAGTTCGGGTTCGCTGCGTTGCCGAATTGTACGTTGTCTACACCTGGCAAGTTTGTGCTGCTCACCACTGTTTCCATCACGTTATCGCCGTCCAAATCAAGGAACAACAAGTAGCGGAAAGAGATATTTGATCCAGAACATGCATCTGTTGCAGTCAAGGTCAAATCTGCTTCACCTTCGCAAAGGTCGTGTGAAGAGATCACGTTATCCCACCAGTACATTTGGTTCCACAATTGTGCGTCGTTTGGCGTCAAATCGCAGTATTCAACAGGTGATGCAGGGCAAGTAACCGCTGGATCTTGGGTGTCAATTACTTTGATGATCTGCTTGTATTTGTAGCAGTTGGCGTTCGCGTCGTAGAATACAGAGTAGTTCGTTGCAGTTG
>Ga0247844_1001399_pt1 | contig 44763 bp, 44 predicted proteins | sample LaCtaG_FD_192421 | JGI IMG/M metagenome (GOLD analysis project Ga0247844, IMG submission 192421) | Freshwater microbial communities from meromictic Lake La Cruz, Castile-La Mancha, Spain - LaCruzMarch201714.5m_1 | ecosystem: Environmental > Aquatic > Freshwater > Lake | place: Spain: Castile-La... | reverse complement strand
ATGAAGTTTATTTGGGCACTACTTGCCCTTCTTGGTTCGACGAATCTTATGTAAGCCTTTGCAGTTGGATTAATGAATCAGCAGGAGGTGGGCTACCTCTTCCAATAGCAAGGATGTATACAAAAAATTGGCAGGTTATAGTAGAATCCGAATCCACTGAAGCCCCAAATGGATTTTGTGTTTACCAATTTGTAAGATTTACCGTTGAGGATGAATGGGCTATCACTGGGATGCATTGGGACGGCATTAGTACAAGTAATTCAGCCCCAAAAGACTTGTTTGTAGATTTAATAAGTAGTCAGGGGACTGTGACTTATGGCGGTGACGCAGCAACAACACACACTAAAGTTAATTATTACTTTTTACGATATGACGACCCTAAGCCTAACTTCAGAGAGGGTACTAAAAGTTGGACTGTTAAAGAAGTAATAAGATAGTATTTTTACACAATGAACATTCTTCTCTTAATTCTATACCCATTGCTCTTATTGATCTCTTGTAAATCCCAAGAATCAAATATGCCAGAGGAATGTCTAAGAAACCACTTTACTGCATACAATGTTTTTAAAAATGAAGCAAAGCTAGATTTTGATATGTCAGAAGACCTTTGGTACCAGGATAGCGTTGGCATTACTCAGGTTTGTATTATTACAGACATGCAAACAGAATCGATAGATACTACTTTCGTAAGAACATTGAAATATAAGTTTATCGACATGCGAAAGAATTGGATATACGAATACCAAAATCTATCAGATACTGCGGCAATTGCAGCAAAATATGCAAAAGCAGACAATGTTGAAAGGCGGTTGGGAGGGTGGTCTTTCTTCCAAAGTAAAAGAAAAAGTACCCTTACAATTGACAGCCTAAGATTTATATGCGATACTACATTAAGAGGGGTTCCAACCAAAAAGTATACATTTATACAGAATAATAATGGGTTCAGAACATTTGTCGAAGCCTTTGCTTGTTGTGACAGGAAGGGTACCAGATTTCAATATGACCCGGTGATAGGAATTGCAATAGGCTGTCCGATTGTGAAGACGACTTATTTTACTGATGACCGAAGGTTTGGTCAAACCATTCGAGAAATCGAGCACCTGTCGAATGTGTTTCCAGATTCTATCAAAAAGGTATTTGCAGCTTGGAAGCAGAATGTTCTGAAGAATCCGGTAGAATAATAGTATTGGGAAAGGTATGGTGATTGGCATATCAAAGTAGCCCTAATGGGTAGTATCTCCAATTAGTTTATAGAAAAATTGAATTTTGAAACCCATTCACATCTAAAAATATATAATAACAACACGTTCTACTTAACATAAGAATAATTATAAGCATAATTGATTGATAATCAGTTTGTTATGCGTGTCTTGTCTGGTTAATGACTTTTATGATTAAACTATAATAAACCATATTTAATTTGGTTTATTATCTGATTTTATGGATACACTTTTACCTGAATTTCTCTTCAATAATTCTTTTTCTATTTTTTATTAAATATTGTTGCAGCATCTATAGACGCAGTTCCCAAAGCCGTCAAACAAATTTTTTTATTTTGATAATCAGAAGGATATCCAGAAGGAAACCTCAGATCATTACATTCTTCTGTTCCATCCTCCTCGGTGGTTATTAAATACATTGTTTCTAATTTTTCATCAACATCAACATTATACCCACAGATAGGAGATATGTTAACAATTTTATAAGAAAGGGTGTTCTGTATTTTACCTTCATCTTTACAAACCAATGTCCCATTTGTTGTAAATTCCCATACGAAATCTGGGTACCCTTCTTGTTCCCAAATTCCAATAATGTTTTTTCTTGCCTCAATTAAGTATTGAGGGTCCTGAAAAGAAGCATTAACTTTATTTCGATGACTGTTTGAATATACTAGAGCAACAGCTGAAATTGTTATGAAAACTGTTAGTGAGATAAAAAAACCTTTTTTGTATTTCATAAATTATCGATTTAAGTGAATTTTAAAGGGTGTAAGCTCCCCCAAAAATAGTACGTTTTAAAAGTAGACAAAAGTCTTAATTTTAAACACGTAAACAAAATGAAAAAGAGCCAATTCAGTCCCACACAAATTGCCAGCATTCTCAAGGAGTTTTACAATGGCAAAACAGCAGAAGAGATCAATCGCGATCATGGTGTAAGTAAAGCGTCGTTATATAAATGGCGACAACGTTATGGCGGCATGGAAGCTACCGAGTTAAAACGAATAAAAGAACTTGAAGAAGAAAATGCCCGCTTAAAAAAGATGTATGCAAATCTTGCCATGGAGTTAGATACAGCCAAATACATCATTGAAAAAAAGCTTTAAAGCCTTGCGATAAGCGGAGAATTATCAATGAGTTGCGATTAGAGCGGCCAAAAGACATCAGCAAGGCGTGTCGATTATTAAAGATAAGTAGAAGCAACCTACATTATGAATCTATCAAAAATGACAGAAACATTGAGGAAAAGCTTGAAGACCTTGCCAAAGAAAACCCGGTTGAAGGTTTTTGGAAGTGTTATTATCGCATTAGAAATTCAGGTACAATTGTAAATCACAAAAAATTGCATAGGGTGTATAAACAAATGGGATTACCGCTTCGTCGCAAAGTAAAGAAACGACTTCCAACAAGAGTTAAAGAACCACTAGAAGTGCCGCAGGGCTTTACTCAAACATGGAGTATTGATTTTATGAGTGATGCATTAAGTAACGGCACAAAATTTCGTTCTTTTAACGTAATTGATGACTACAATCGCGAAGTATTATTCATTGAAACCGACTATTCGTTGAAAAGCAGTCGTGTTATTTGGGTATTGAAACATTTAATGAATCGATATGGTAAACCTAAAAAAATCAGAATGGATAACGGGCCAGAGTTTGTTGCTAAACTTGCGCAATCATGGAGCCAAGCAAACGAAATTGAATTTAAATATATACAGCCAGGCAAGCCTACTCAAAATGCTTACATCGAAAGATTTAATAAAACTTATAGAAATAGCATCTTAGACGCTTATATTTTTGATTCAATTGATGAAGTAAGAGAAGTAACACAAATATGGGTGGATGATTACAATCGAAGCAGACCGCATGATGCACTGAACGGATTATCACCCAAAATGTATAGACAAAAAAATACTCAACCAGTTGGGCTTCGTTACGACCCGGCTTCACCTCTGGTAAACTACTTACAACCGGTTAAAGAAATAGAATTTTAATGATAAATTATTCTACTTTTATGGTGTACTAAAAATGGGGAGCCTTCAACAAAGATGCAGAGGCTACATTGAACTTTCGAAAAAATGGAGAATCTTGGCATAAAGAAGGGATAAAATATGCAAGTAAAATAGTTAGATGAAAAAAAGCTGGACTTGTCTGAAAATATTCTCCTTCAACGCATAATCTCCTCTCCGCCTATGCGGATCGAACGACTATGCCTTGAAGGAAAAAAAAGTATAATAATAGTTAACAATTTACATTTTCAGTTGTTAAACTTGAATATTCACTTCATTGCAGGCAGCAATTTTGTGCTGGCAGAAGTCTACCTAAAAACCAAAAAACTCATTTATGGAAAGACGTCAATTTATAGAAAAACTTACCGCTCCGGTGGCGGTTGCTTGTGTTTCTTGTATGGGAATGGCCTGCTCTAAATCTAGCGACACGCCCAATAACAATGCGCCTGCACCTCCCTCCAATGTTAACTTTACTATCAACTTGAGCAGTCAATTGACCACAATTGGATCGTCTCTTTCACAAAGTGGGGTGGTAGTGGTAAGATTGGCAGCCGCAAATGTTGCAGGATCTTTCGTTGCAGTGCAGGAATCCTGCACCCATCAAGGTACTTCAATTGCTTTCTTTGCCAGCTCAAATACATTTATTTGCCCCAACCATGGCGCAATTTTTAATACTTCGGGCTCCAATGTAGGTGGACAATCTACCTCTGCCCTAAAAGTATATACAGTGGCGGTAAGCGGAACTACCTTAACCGTTACGGGTTAAACCTGCGGTTCTTGCTGACTTAGGCAGTGAAAGCTACCCAGTCCCCAAATAATATCTGTTGAGTCAATGCCAACCACCTTTCTTTCGGGGAAGCAACTGCTGATGATTTCTAATGCCCTCTCATCTTTGGAACATCGAAAAGTGGGTACAATCACATATTTGTTAGCAATATAAAAATTGGCATAGGAGGCAGGCAAACGCTGGTCTTCATATATAACCGGATCGGGCATGGGTAATTCAATAATATCCAGCGAACGCCCATTTGATAAACGCATTTGGCTTAGCTGCTTCAGGTTATGCTGCAGCAGTGCATAGTTTTCATCTTTTGTATTTTCTTCCACAACCGTTAGCACGGTATGCTCATTCACAAACCGAACGGTATCGTCTATATGTCCATCGGTATCATCCCCAATTATTCCTTCATCCACCCATAGAATTTGATGTACCCCGTAATAAGCACAAAGAAATGCTTCTATTTCTTGCTGATTTAAATGAGGATTTCGGTTTGGATTCAGCAGGCAGGCCGTTGAAGTTAGCAAGGTGCCGGCACCATTAAATTCAACCGATCCTCCTTCCATTACTATTCCCGGATGAAAAACAGGAAGATTAAAATGTTGCGCAATGGAAGTGGGTATAACATCATCTAAATCGAAGGGTGGATATTTATTACCCCAGGCATTGTATCCCCAATCTACTACCACTTTCTTTTGGGGAGCAGCTGGATTAATCAAGAATGCCGGACCATGATCTCTGCACCAGGCATCATTGGTAGGATGCAGGAAAAACTCAACATTGGCCAGATTCACATTGGCTTTCTGCAAGTGTTGAATGGCAAATTGTTGCATCGATTCATCTAGTACATTGATGCGCACTTTTTCACTGTTTGCCAGATAATATACGAACTGACTATAGGGAGCAAAAATCGAATCTATTTTTCCGGGCCAACTGGCTTCTTTATGGGGCCAGCTGAGCCAGGTAGCTTCATGGGGTGCAAATTCAGCGGGAAAATAAAATCCGGCTTGCTGTGGGGTATTCGTTGGAAACATAGGGCTACAACTAAATTATTTGGGCTTAGCAAAATCGAACACTAACTGACAAAATACTTTCACGCCATCATCTAACTTACTATCATCTAACATAAAATCAGGTGTATGATGTGGGAATGCTTGTTGGGCAGACAATGCAGGATTTTTTGCTCCTAGGAACATGAAAAAAGAAGGGGCTTTGGTACCATAAAATGAAAAATCCTCTGCACCGGTGGCCCAGGGAACTTCTATAACATTTTGATCGCCCAATGCTTTTTTAAGAGAAGAAATCGAACGGGAAACCAAGGCTGGATTATTGTAAGTAACCAGTGTTTTGGTATCAATGGTAACTTCAGCGGTTGCACCATAAGCAGCAGCGGTTTGGGTTACCATACGTTGAATTCTTTGATGTATATCCTTCTGCATACCGGCATCCAAAGTGCGGATGGTTCCTTCTAAAACCGCTTCTTCGGGAATTATGTTAGGACGAACCCCGGCGTTAATTTTACCAACAGTAATTACAGCAGGGGCAAGGGTTAAGTCGGACTGACGACTTACTATCGTTTGCAAATTTTGAATAATGGCGGCACTAACCACTACCGGATCGATTCCTAACCAAGGATTGGCGCCATGGGTTTGCTTTCCTTTTACTGTTATTTTAAACCAGTCGGAAGATGCCATAAAACTACCGGATTTATAGCCTAATTTTCCGGCTTCTAGGGTTGACTGTATATGAATTCCAAATACAGCATCTATGGCAGGATTATCCATTAATCCTTGCTTTATCATCAACGGCGCACCGCCATCTTCGTTTGCAGGGGGACCTTCCTCTGCTGGTTGAAAAATAAATACTACGGTTCCGGGTACTTCATTTCTCAGTTGTGATAAAACTTTGGCAGTACCCAATAGCATAGCAACATGGGTATCATGACCACAGGCATGCATTACTCCAACGGATTGACCATTATAATCAGCCACCGCTTTAGATCGAAAGCTCAGGTCGTTTCTTTCGGTTACGGGAAGGGCATCAATATCGGCACGCAAACCTACAACAGCACCGGGTTTTCCGCCTTTTAATATGCCAACTACGCCAGTACCTGCCAGTCTACGAGTTTCAATACCAAACTCTTTCATGTATGCCTCAATTTTGGCAGCCGTTTGAAATTCGCGGTTTGATAATTCGGGAAATTGATGAAAATAACGGCGCATCTCAATTACTTTAGGCGCAACGTCCTGGATAAATTTAGGTAATTGGGTAGGAACAGTTTGTGCGGTTAACTGAACAGAGATCAATATGAGGAATACAATTTTTTTCATGCGAGTAGGCTTGTATATTTAATAAAGATAAGGCAATGGCTGTTAACCTTGGTATTCACCAAAAATCTCGCGGAGCGCGTCGGCAATTTCACCCAGGGTGCATTTATTTTCAACGGCAAAAATAACCGGAGGCATCAAATTGGTTCCTACACGGGCAGCCGTTTTAATCTGTTGAATACATTCGGCTGCAATAGCGGCATCTCTACCGGCTCGTAACTTATTTAATTTTTCAGTTTGCAATTCGCGAATAGCATCATCAATTTTAAAACCCGGAATAGGGGTTTCTTTATCGGATGTAAATTGATTCATCCCCACGATAATTTTTTCCCCGGATTCTATTTTCCGCTGATATTGATAGGCACTTTTACTGATAGCATCCTGCATGTACCCTTGTTCTATTGCTGCTACACTTCCCCCCATGGCATCAATGGCATCTATTATTTCCTGCGCTTTTTGCTCCACTTCTTGGGTGAGTGCTTCTACAAAATAGCTGCCTGCTAATGGATCGGCTGTATCGGCCACGCCACTTTCGTGGGCAACAATTTGTTGGGTGCGCAAAGCGATTCGGGCGGCTTCTTCTGTAGGCAAACTCAGGGCTTCATCATATCCATTCGTGTGCAGGCTTTGGGTTCCGCCCATAACAGCTGCGAGTGTTTGAATGGTAACCCGACTGATATTATTTAAGGGCTGTTGAGCGGTTAAGGTTGCCCCCCCGGTTTGGGTATGAAAACGAAGCATCATGGCCTTTTGATCAGTTGCACCCAAGGATTGCATAATACGTGCCCACATCCTGCGAGCAGCCCGAAATTTGGCTACTTCTTCAAAAAGGTTATTGTGGGCATTGAAAAAGAAACTCAGGCGCTTTCCAAAAACATTTATATCCAATCCTTTCACCTGTGCTGCCTGAACATAGGCCTTTCCATTGGCCAGCGTGAAGGCAACTTCCTGCACAGCCGTTGAGCCTGCTTCTCGGATATGATATCCCGATATGGAAATTGTGTTCCAACGAGGCAATTCGCTGCTGCACCATTCAAATACGTCGGTGATAATCCGCATAGAAGGGTAGGGCGGATAAATATAGGTTCCACGGGCAGCATATTCTTTCAATATATCATTTTGAATGGTTCCGGAAATATGCTGCAAATTGGCACCCTGCTTTTTGGCTAATGCAACATAGAAAGCTAAGAGAATAAAACCCGTAGCATTAATCGTCATAGACGTACTCACTTTTTCTAAATCAATGCCGTTGAAGAGCAATTCCATATCTTCTAAACTATCAATCGCAACTCCGACTTTTCCCACTTCGCCTTCCGATAGGGAATGGTCGGAATCATATCCAATTTGCGTTGGTAAATCAAATGCTACGCTTAATCCGGTAACCCCCTGCGACAATAAATAATGATATCGCTTATTACTTTCCTCCGCAGTAGAAAATCCGGCATATTGGCGCATCGTCCACGATTTTCCCCGATACATGTCGGCCTGAACCCCTCTGGTAAAAGGGAACTGTCCGGGCATTTCGAAAGGAACCTGCGAACAATGAGCAGGCAAATCATCTGGGCCATATACTTTTTTAATGGCAATTCCGCTGTCGGTATATTTATGGTTATCGCTCATGGGTATGCATATATAAAAAACTGAAGGAAGCAAGAATAGATAAGTGCCTACATCAATTTACTGGCTTCATAACTAAGAGCGGCGCTCACCAGATCGTGCAAATTACCCTTTTCATCGTGCATGCAGAAATGCAATAGAGAACGACTCAAATCAAGGGCCGATGAGCCGGGTGGCATGGTTTGCGCTACCTGATTGATGATGAGCATATTTTTTTCTTTCAGCTTTTTTACTGCCTGCCACGATTCGGGTGTAACATATATCTGCTGGGTAATATTATAATCAAACTCATCGCGAATATTTTTCAATAATAGTAACTGATAATCTACCGCAGCTAATCCTTCCTGTGGAATGCGGGAAATTAAATTGGGTAATGCAATTCGATCAGAAAGAAGGGTTAACCGCTCGTATGCCTGGAGTTTAAGTGACTGGGATTCTTTGTTATTCGCACTTTCAGAAATTTTAGTACTTTTTCTTCCGGTAAACCAATAAAAAACGAGCATGCCAATAATGGCAATTGTAAATCCTATTAGCAGGTTAAATAACTGAGCATTGGTATCCATGAGCAATTTTTTCAAAATTACGAAATTGGAGGTAGCCAACCTGTAATAATTGACTGATTTGGTGAAAAGACCTTACTAAAAACTAGGGCTTGATACTATTTGCTTCATACGACTGATTTCAGTTGCATCTACCGATATATTTTCCAAATTTTCCTGCATAGCAAGATTGAGGGAGTTCATTCGGGATGGCTGAAATAAACGGGCTGATGAATGGAATTCCCGGGCTCCGGTTGCTGCTCTCAATTGGGCCAGATTAGTGCTTCGTACCCCACTGCCAGGCATAATCACCATTCTATTACCCGCTTGCTGAACCAATTGTTTGAGAAGGGGAGTGCCCGCTATTACTTCGGGATGTAATCCGCTGGTTAAAATACGGGTGCATCCAGCCGCAATCACTTGCTCCAATGCAATCAGCGGGTCGGATACCCGATCAAAAGCCCGGTGAAAAGTAACTTCCATTGGATAAGCCAAAGAAACCGCCTGATGTAATTGTACTTCATGTACCAATCCATCCTTATGCAACGACCCGGTAACAATGCCTGAAAAACCTAGGTCTTTACACAACTGTATGTCTTGCAGCACAATATCCCATTCGCTATCGGAATATAAAAAATCGCCGCCTCTTGGGCGAATTATGGGAAATACGGGTATCTGAATTTTTTCAATGGCCTTTTTGAGGTATCCGTAAGAGGGGGTGGTACCTCCATCGGCAGGATTTTCACAGAGTTCAATTCGGTCGGCACCGGATTGCTTAGCGATTAGGGCTGATTCTAAGCTAAAAACAGCAATCTCCAGCAGGGGAGGGGCTGAATAACCAAGCGGAGAGGCTGAGGAATAATCGTTGGGTGCAGGCATATAAATCAGGACAAAATAAATTTTCCATCCACCATAAAATTTTTGTCATCGGCATAGCAAACGGCAAAACTGAAGCCTTTCTGCAAACAGTAGCCGCCATATTCGCCCTGCTTATTAATGGCGATAAAGCCTACTTGTATTTCTTTACATTTAGCTACCCCTTTTACTTTTACAATTCTTTCTACGGCTGCTTTGCAGGCATTTTCGGGGGAGTACCCATTGCGGATGTTTTCAACTACTAGGTGCGAACCACAAATACGAATCACATCTTCCCCCTGACCGGTTGCTGTGGCGGCACCCACTTCATTATCTACAAATAAACCGGCTCCAATAATGGGCGAATCGCCTAGGCGGCCTCTCATTTTAAATCCCATTCCACTGGTGGTGCAACTTCCGCTTAAATTTCCCTGCGCATCTATGGCAACCATGCCGATGGTATCGTGATTCCATTCTCCATTTGCTAACTTAGTGGGAACTGCATAAGCTTGGGGACTTTTCCCGCGTTCGATATTGATCACCGGTTTGTATTCACTTTTTTGTAACCAGTTTTTATAGGCTCTTTCCGCATCGTCGGATAATTTTCCTGATTCCAATGGAAAACCTTCTGCTACTGCAAATTGTTGGGCTCCACTGCCAACCAGCATAACATGGGGAGTTTTTTCCATCACCCTACGGGCCACCGAAATGGGATGTTTAATACGCTCTAGAAATGCCACACTTCCACAATTAGCATTTTCATCCATGATGCAGGCATCTAAGGTTACTAAACCATCCCGGTCGGGATTTGCACCCAGCCCCACACAACAATTGAGTTCAGATTCCGTAACCATTACGCCCTTTTCCACTGCATCCAGTGCGCGACCTCCAGACCGTAAAATTTTCCAGGCAGCGGCATTGGCAGCAATTCCGGCATCCCAGGTAGATATCACCAGTGGTTTCTGTGCAATACCTGCATTTCTAAATCCTGAAAAGGAAAGTGCCGATAATCCCAATGAGCCCCATTGTAAAAAGTTTCTGCGATGCATATGATTGGAAATTTGAGTAGAGGAATGTTTTTTAAAAATACGGTAAAAACCAACGATAAAAAACTCAGTGCTGAGAAACGATTTGCGATCGGGATGCTTACATTTGTTTCAGAAATGAATGAACAAATACTTGCTGCCATAGCAAAAGCATGGAACTGGCGTTTTCCGCAGCTAACACCCATCCAATCGGGCCTAATCAATCGAACCTGGAAGGTTACTGAGCAGGAACAAAGTTGGCTGCTGCAGGCTATCAATACCCATGTTTTTCCCCAACCAGATTGGATTGATTTCAATTTGCAACTACTTTCCCGTTATTTAACCATTCATCATCCCAACTATTTATTCACTTCCCCGGTTGTATCTGCAGGCGGAAAGGGAATATTTGAATGCGAAGGCAGTGTGTATCGGGTTTTTCCCTGGATACCAGGTTCGCACTCACGGAATGCCTTGGATGATGCGAATCAGGCATTTGAAGCGGCCCGTTGTTTTGGAGCATTCACCAAAAACCTTGGTGCATTTCCCGCAGCAGAACTGAAAGTAATTATTCCGGACTTTCACGATTTGAGCCATCGGTATCACCAGTTTGAGCAAGCGTTGCAAAATGGCAACAGCAATCGTTTGCAGGAGTGCAGCACGGCCATTCAATTTTTACAAGCTGCCTATCCCTTGGTAACTAAATTTGAAAGTTACACTAAACATGCAGATGTAAAAAGAAGGGTTACCCATCATGATACTAAAATCAGCAATGTTTTGTTCAATGATCAGGAGCAAGGCATGTGCGTAATTGATTTGGATACCGTTATGCCGGGTTATTTTATTAGTGATACCGGAGATATGTTTAGAACCTATGTTTGTGCGGTAACCGAAGAAGAACAACAATTAGATTTGATAACCGTAAGAAAGGAATACACAGCAGCAATTGTTGCAGGTTATTTATCGGAGATGGGAAGTGAATTAAGTAATTTTGAAGAGGATCATATCTATTTTGGAGGCGAGATATTGATGTATATGCAGGCATTGCGATTTTTAGCGGATTATCTGCAAATGGACAAATACTATGGGGTCCGATATCCCACCCAAAACAAAGTACGGGCCGAAAATCAAATCCGCTTATTAACCCTTTTTCAGGAAAGTTTACGCTAATGTAGGCTCGCTTTCCGATTTTTTGGTGACTGCATTCAGTTTCACCAATTGGTTATACACCCCATCCCATAATTGAATACGCTGTTGCAAGGCCTCGATAACTGCCGTTTCTGCTTCCGCCCATTTTTGAGGGTCGTTGCCACATAGTTGACTGGTCATTTGCAGGGCCAGCTGACTGTGATGGCCGCCATCAACTTCTATGTGGCGCTCGAGGTAGTATTTGAATAAAGAAATTTTATCGGGTGCCTGGCCATGCAAATCCTGAATGATAGAATAGAACATATCCGGAATCAGGTCTTCACGGCCAAAAGTAAATATGGCAGATTGCAGGTAGTCTTTTTTGCTTTCAATTAATTGAAAGGTAAAATTCACAAACGACTGAGCTTCAATGGGAGTATTGGATATTTGTAAGGCCGAACGAACATCCCCGGAAACGGCCAACTCTTGTAAGAATGTTTCAATGGGTTTGGTATCGGCTCCGCATTGTTGCATGGCTTCGAGGTAAATTTCGAAATGACTTTTCCGAATTCCTTTATCATCTACGTCTGATTCTTCGCCCACCACAATTTCGTTGATGAGGAAGCGGGTATCGCCATTTCCTTTGGGATACCAGGGAATAGTGGTGCAGGTTAGTTCGTTTTGCAATGATTTGAGCAGCGACATAAAATCCCAAACAGCGTACACATGGTACTGCATAAAAATATGCAGGTGTTGAGGCTGTTGAATTAGGGCATATACCTTATGCTGGGTGATGGCTTTTTTATAAGGTTCGATGGCACTCAACAACTGATCTAATGCGGTTTTCATACAAATGGGTTGTTTTAAGAAACGTAATTCAACTAGGTACGTTACCTTAAACAACCCACTCAAGAAAAGGTTCATCCCAGGAATGAATTAATAATCAGCACCCAAACAAAAATCGGGGGTACGTGTTTTCCATTTACCTCTGGTAAAATCGGGTATAATTTGCACTTGTCCGCCTTCAGCGATCGACTTTTCGGAAAGGGGTGTGATGGCATACCAGGTGGCTAGGTCGTACACATCAATAGGGAAGGGGGCATTGCGTTTGATACACTCGATAAAGGAATTTACTACAAAAAAGTCCATACCTCCATGTCCGGCCCCTACTGCCTGTGATTCAAATTTTTTCCAGAGGGGATGGTCGTATTCTTTCAGGTACTTTTCGGAATTCTCCCAGGCATGGGCTTTGGGGCTTTTTCCTTCAAAGTACATCATACCTGCTGTGAATTCGCCCGCATGGTTGTCTTGCCAGATTCCTTCGGTTCCTTGCACACGAAAACCAAGGTTATACGGACGGGGAGAATTGGTATCGTGGGTTAATACGATGGTTTCGCCGTTTGCTGTTTGAATTTGACTGGTAACAATATCACCCAGGGCAAAATTTACTTTGGAATTGGGATGGTTGGGTCCGCCTTTGGGGTGGTTCACGATATATTTATGCAGGCCACGTGCTTTGGTTGCAACAGACGACATACGGGTTAGTTGGTTACCCCGATTAATATCAATCATCATAGCTACTGGACCTAATCCGTGGGTTGGATAGAGTTCGCCATTCCGGTTAACCGAATGTTGCGTTCGCCATTTGGCTTCGGAGAATCCTTTTTCACCAAATTCAACTCCTGAATTATAAGGGGTTTGTCCATCGTTAAATTTAACTCCCCGTAAATCATGTTCATAACCTCCTTGTAAATGCAGTAGTTCTCCAAAAACACCTTTTCGTACCATATTATATACTGCCAAAACATCTCTGCGGTAACAAACATTTTCCAATGCCATAACCGGAATACCTGTTTTTTCGCTGGCATTTACTATATCCCAGCAGTCTTGCAGTTTTAGTGCTCCGCAAACTTCCACACCCGGGATTTTACCTGCGTTAACGCTATCGAGTGCCTGTGGTATGTGCCATTCCCAGGGGGTAGCAATAATTACAGCATCCACATCATCCCGCTTCAACAAATTTTTATAATCGAAATTTCCTTTAGGGAAAGTAACAGGCGTTGGTTTACTGGCTTTTTGAATTAAAGAAAGTGCATCCGCCATCATGCGTGGGTCTGGATCGGCTAGTGCAGTGATATCTACGTCGGTGCGTTGTAGCAGCATTTCGATATGACTTTGCCCACGCATACCGGTTCCGATTATGCCCACGCGAACGCGATTCTTTTTTGCAGCGGAAAATGCGCGGATACCAGAAAGAGAATAGCCAACAGCTAGGGAGGCCATACTAGATTGAGCAATAAATTTTCTTCTGTTTACAGAGGAGGGCATGGGATTACATGATTAATAATATAAAAAAATACAGAAAGCTGATTAGCATTTGCCTTATGAATTAAGGGCCAATACTACTTTTTCCATTTCAGCAACTGTTCCAATGCTGAGTCGCAGCCAGGTGCTTTTTTCTTCAAAGGATCTGGCCCCAATGATATTGGCGGACTGCAGGGTAGCGGCAAAATCTTTTTTATAGGCTGCGGCATCAAAATAAACAAAACTGGTGTACGATTTTATGTAAGGGATACCCAGTTGTTGCAGGCCCTTGTAAAATACTTCCTTAGCTTTTATATTCTCCGATTTACAAAGGGCTATAAATTGAGCATCCTGCATAACGGCCAAACCGCCCTGCATAGAAACATACGAGGGACCTGCATTTGCCCAAGCCTGTAATTGCATCAATTGCTGTACCATATTGGGTTGGGCAATCACATATCCGAGACGGGCACCGGCCATGCCATATACTTTAGAAAAGGTTTTGGCAATCACCAGATTGGGAAAATCGTTCACCAAATGAGCCATAGAGGGTGAATTGTAATAGTCGGTATAGGCTTCATCTAACAGAATAATACAATCTGCTGGTACTTTCTTTATAAAATTCTCTAATTCGGCTGCGGGTGAAACAGTTCCGGTTGGATTATTCGGATTGCATAGATATACCAGCCGGGTTTCGGGCTTAATGGCTGCTAACATGGCTGGCAGGTCGTTTTCTTTAGCGGTTGTTGTAGGAACCAATTGAATCGGTAAACCCATTTTTCTCGTGGCAGGCATCCAGAGTTTAAAAGTGGGTTCAGCAGCTACGGCGGATCCCTTTTTTTGAGATGCTAAAAGCGTTACCAGCCCCAGCAGTTCAGAAGATCCGGCGCCGAGAATTATTTGATCTTTGGTGTGACCCGTTAATTTGCCGATTTGTTCGCGAAGCGTTACATTAATATCCCATTGATAGCGATTGGATGCATCGATGGCATCGTACATAGCTTTTTTGGCCAGCGGGGATGGACCATGCGGATTTTCGTTCGCACTTAATTTAATGGGTCCGGCAGCATTATCCCGAAAAATCGGCTCTTTGTAAAGAGGAAAAATTTCGCGGGCAAAGGATTCGCGGGCGGCTGCAAAAGCACCCACTGCGAGTGCGGAATGCTTAATTAATTGACGACGATTCATGTGCAATAATGTTTCCCGAAAGATAAGCAATTTGTAATATGGAATGGTACTGATTCGAATAAAACGCTGAACATAATATTTTGAAAAAATGTGTATATTTTTGCTTATAATTAATATTATGTTAAGTAGATTGAATATGTTACATTTAATATTTTCAAATCCCGTACCCCATAACAGTTTGAAATACATTTAATTATGACTTACTTACTAGTTTTTTTCATTTTAATTTATGTATTTAAAAAAATTCATATTGAAGTTTGCATAAATATTCTTTAATTTGTAAGTAGTCATTATCCTATCTATGAGTAAAAACCAATTCTTAAAGCAGTACAGTGATGCCATTCTTGTTGGACTTTTATGTGTATCAGTTCCTGCAATGTTTAGTCTGGGATTTTATTACGGAACGAACCATGTGGATAAAGAAACCGTTGAAGTAAGATACCAGAATAAAGAGATGAGAGACAGCATAGATATGTACCGTCAACGTGAAACAGTTTGGAGAAGTACCCAAAATAAGGAGGTGGGCCCTACCGCAAGTTCACTTGATAAATAGATCGATACTTTACTAACAACATTCAATAAAAAAAGCCACTTATTAAAAGTGGCTTTAATATTGAAATTAGTTTTTGCTTAGTTCTTCTTATGCATTCCTTCGTATTCCTTATACTTTGCGTCGTATGCATCAAATAACTTCATATCCTTTCCTCTTACTTTATCTCGCTTATACTCATATAAATTTGCCAGAAAATCTAGGGATCTATCAAAAACCGTTTTTTCAGTACGATTCAAGTCTGACTTACCTTTTAGGTTGTCAACAGATTTTTCTAGCCAGTTTATGGAGGTTTCAAGGTTTTCGTTGATTGGTTTATCTAAGTCTGCATTTAATTTCTTTACAGCATCGGTTTGTTCTTTAAACTTAGCTTCCTGGGCAGGTCTTTTCTTGGGATCCTTGTCGGCAGGCGGTTTGTTTGCATTCAACTGCTGAAGGGTTCTGATATTATCTGAATATTTATCGGAATAATCAGCAAAGTTATTATAATAGATTAGTCCTGCATTAAAAGCAGCAATAGCATTTTTGTTATTCAAACCATAGGCTTTCTGATAGGCATCCGCAGCTTTCAAATTGTACATGGAATGTTGGGTACTATCCATGTCTTTTTCCTTAGTTCGCACATTTGCAAACCAATCACCAAACTGAAGATATTTAAATTCATTCAGGGTGCCTGCGGCACTTTCCTTATCGTAAAGAGCTGTTTTTTCGGCAAGGGTTAAATTTTTATCAAGATATTCCATTTCATAGTCATCCCATTGCTCTGTTGGAAATGCCTCTTTGGAAACTGCCAGGTACTTTTTAAATTGAGCCTCATCTTTGGTGGTAGTAAAATGATTTAACGTGAAGCGGTACATATCTATATAAGATGAATCCGTAACTTTATTATCCTCCAAACGGGTATATTGTTGCACAGCTTCTGCAGGCTTTTGAGCATTTTGAAATGCATAACCCAGATATAAAATGGAAGTGGTGTCAAAAGGTGTTTTGGCAGAAGTCCATTTATTCTTATAAATTAAATCATAGGTATTTACAGCAGTGCTAAAATAATAGGCAGCAGAATCCCATCTCTTCCCATTAAAATTTCGCACGCCATCGGCAAAACTACCTTGGTAAATATCAAAATAACCAACCGGACCATCCTGCCCCATTTCTTTTACAAAATTAAATGAGGGATCTAACTGCTGGTACTTAGCAAAGGCTTCATCTGCTATTTCCTTGGCATTGGGTGTTTTTGCTCTGGAAACGGGGTCCTTATAAAGGGCTGCGTAAATTCTAGATTTCCAGTAAAAAGTTTCTGCCTTACCAGAAAACTTTGGATCGACTGCATTTTTATCAATTTCAGTCTTTGCATCTGCCAACTTTCCAGTTTGCAGAAACAACATTACTTTCTTTAGCTCCTGTGCTTGAGAAGGAAGGGCAATTACTGCTGTAAGTAGCCCAATCATCATAATCCGCTTCATAGTCATTTTTTTAAGAGGGTTGAGGGGGGGTGTCGTGGTTGGTGGTTTGATTGTTTTCGTTATCCAATTGGGAATCTTCATTTTCAGGGGTAGCTTCGGCAGAAGGAATTTCAGCCCCATCGATTACTTCAGTGATTTCAATATTCGTAACCGGTTCTTCCTGTTCTACTATCTGAGATATGGCGGCAATTTCATCCCCCTCATCTAACTTAATCAGTTTCACTCCCTGCGTTGCTCTTCCAGCTTCCCGAATTTGCTGAATTCCGGTACGTATGGTAATGCCAGATTTACATGTTATTATTAAGTCTTCATTCTCTGTTACTGTTAAAAGTCCCACTAAACTACCTGTTTTTTCGGTAACATTAATTGTTTTCACCCCTTTTCCACCGCGATTGGTAATCCGATATTCTTCAACAGAAGTTCTTTTTCCAAAGCCCTGCTCACTTACAACCAACACAGTTCGGCTGGGATCATCTTTGTGAATGCAAATCATACCTACCACTTCATCTTTCTCATCTTCCACTTCAATACCACCTACCCCAATGGCTCCTCTTCCGGTTGGCCGCACTTTATTTTCGGGGAATCGGATAGCTCTTCCACTTTTAACTGCCAACATAATTTCTTGGTTGCCATCCGTTAATTTAGCCATCATCAATTCATCTCCCTCTACGATAGTTATCGCATTAACGCCATTAGCACGGGGTCTGCTGAAATCTTCCAGTGATGTTTTTTTGATAATGCCCTTTTTGGTGCACAATACTATAAAATGATTCTGAACATAGTCCTTATCATCCAGCTTATTCACGTCGATAATTGCCTTCACTTTATCATCGGTTGGCAGTTGTATCAAATTTTGTATAGCCCTGCCCTTACCCTGTTTTTCACCTTCCGGAATTTCGTATACGCGTAACCAGAAACAACGGCCCTTCTCGGTAAAGAACATCATGGTACCATGGGTAGATGCAACAAACAAATGTTCTACATAATCTTCTTCCCTGGTTTTGGAACCAACTGCTCCCCTACCACCCCGCCGTTGCTGACGATATTCGGTGGCGGAAGTGCGTTTGATATAACCCAGATGAGAAATGGTGATCACTACATCTTCATTTTCAATCAGATCTTCAATGCGCATTTCATCTGCTAGGTATTGAATTTCTGACTTCCGATCGTCGCCAAATTTCTCGCGGATTTCTAATAATTCCTGCGTAATCAATGCATAGCGGGAACCTTCATTTTGCAATAATTCGCGTAAGTTTTTAATAGTCTTAATCAACTCGGTAATCTCCTCTACAATCTTATCCTGCTCCATACCGGTAAGTCGCTGTAACCGCAGTTCTAATATTGCTTTGGTTTGAGCTTCAGAAAATCCGGGTTCTTCGGTATAGATATCTGTGGGAACATCCCCCAACAATGAGGGATTGAGTACCCAGTTTCCTTCCCGGCTCTTTGCAATCAGCGAAGTTTTGGCTTCGTCGGGGGTTCTGCTGGCCCGGATTATTGCAATCACTTCATCCAAATGATCCAGTGCTTTCAGGTAACCAGCCAAAATATGGGCTCGTTCTTCTGCTTTTTTAAGTTCGAATCGGGCTCTCCGAATTACTACTTCCATCCGGAAATCAATGAACTCAGTTATCAGCATCTTCAGGTTCATCTGAACAGGTCTACCCTTACTGATGGCAACATTATTGATACCGTAGCTGGTTTGTAACTCGGTAAATTTATACAACTGGTTGATGATAACCTGGGCAACTCCGTCGCGCTTCAGATCCAATACAATCCGGGTACCCTCGCGCATGTTACTTTCATTGTTTACATGGGCAATCCCCTCAATAATTTTATCGTTTACCAATTGGCCAATCCGATTGGTGAGTACATCGCGATTTACCTGATAAGGTACTTCTGTAATTACAATTTGCTCTCTACCACTTTGTTTGGTATCTACATGACATCTGCCCCGCACTACAACCCTTCCTCTTCCGGTACGGAACCCTTCTTTAATGCCTTCCATACCAAAAATAATCCCCCCCGTAGGAAAATCAGGTGCTTTGATAATCTGCATCAACTCATCAATAGTTATGTCCCTATTTTGAATAAATGCAATACAAGCATCCACCGTTTCTCGCAAATTATGCGGCATCATATTGGTAGCCATCCCCACCGCAATACCGGAAGATCCATTTACCAATAACTGAGGAATCCGAGTGGGTAAAACCGTTGGCTCCTGCCGGGAATCATCAAAATTGAATTGAAAATCTACCGTATCCTTATCAATATCCTCCAACATGGCTTCTGCCACTTTCTCCAAACGAGCTTCGGTATACCTCATCGCTGCCGGTGGGTCGCCATCCTGATTTCCAAAATTTCCCTGTCCGTCTACCATTGTATAGCGTAGTGTCCAATCCTGCGCCATCCGCACCACCGTGTCGTATATGGAGGCATCCCCGTGCGGGTGATACTTACCCATCACTTCTCCAACAATAGCAGCGGATTTTTTATACGCCTTATTGCTGTTGTTGCCTATTTCGTTCATTGCATATAATACCCTGCGGTGAATGGGTTTAAATCCATCTCTTGCATCAGGCAATGCCCTGCCTACAATTACCGACATCGAATAGTCGATGTAGGCAGTCTTCATCTGCTCCTCGATATTCACCTTAATAATTCGGTCGTTATCGTGAGTGACTTCGGGTGTAAAATTTTCTTCCGCCATGCTATTTTTGGGTTCCCCTGATTACAATTTCCGGATGTTTTATCTACCGATTTTCAGGGGTCTGCGAAGATACTTTTTTTTGAGGCGACTGACCTAAAAAACTAGTAAAAATTAACCTTGTTTTATCCACAAATCAACCACATTGTTAACCGAATTTCGGCGGCTGGTTTTTAACAGTTTTTCACAGGTATTTTTGAATACTCCGTTCAAAATCCCCTAGTACCCTTTCGGTTTTGTACCTTTACGCTCATTCAATCCCAAATTCGAAGAAAAATGGCACAACCGCACCTGTTATTATTGGGGGCAGGCAAATCATCCACCACTCTGATACGATTTTTACAGGGTATCTGCAACTCCAGAAACTGGCGTGGAACCGTTGCTGATATTGACCTGGCCATTGTGGAACAGAAATTACTCCCCTACCCTGCACTTACCCCCCGATCGTTGAACATAGAAGATACAGCCGCCAGAAGAGAATTGATTGGTGATGCCAGTGTGGTAATCTCTCTGCTCCCCCCTGCCTTACAAACGGTGGTAGGTGAGGATTGCTTGCTATTGGGGAAGCATTTTTTATCGGCTTCGTATACAGATCCCGGTTTGCAAAAATTACAAACGGGAATAAAAGAAGCAGGCATATTGTTTCTCATGGAAATGGGGCTAGATCCGGGAATAGATCATATGAGTGCTATGCAGCTGATAGATCAGATTCATCAAGAACAGGGAATTGTTACTGGATTTGCTTCTCATTGCGGGGGATTAGTGGCACCCGCCTGTGATAACAACCCCTGGCACTATAAATTTTCGTGGAATCCCCGCAATGTAATTCTAGCAGGCAAAGCAGGTGCTGTATTTAAACAAAACAAGCAAGTATGTAGCGTACCCTACTCAAAGCTATTTCAGTTCCATCACCCAGTAACCATTCAGGGATTGGGTGAACTGGCAACTTATCCAAACAGAGATTCGCTGGCCTATATCCCCTTATATGGTTTAAAAACTGCCGATAACTTTATCAGAACCACCCTACGCTACCCTTCCTTTTGTTCAGGCTGGAATCTATTGATAAAACTAGGCTGCACGGAGGAAAATAATAAGGTTGAAACCGAGGGCATTTGCATCCGCGACTATTTTCAGCAGCACCTGCTAGCTAGCGGCTTACGGGAAACAGACTTACCTGCTCCCCTTTTACCACTGCTAGATCAGATTGGCTGGAATGATGTACAACCTATCTTACGAAATCAAGGTAGTTCGGCGGATATTTTACAATGGATACTAGAAAAAAAATGGGCATTGACACCCAGCGACCGGGATATGATTGTGATGTTGCACGAGATCAACTATACACGAGAGGGGAAAAAATATGCCGTAACTGCCCAATTGATGGTAGAAGGCGATGATGCGGCACACACTGCCATGGCAAAAACAGTTGGGTTACCATTGGGCATTGCAGCCGTTCTATTATTGGATGGCATCATTCAAGTGCGGGGCTTACAAATACCCACGCATCCCTCCATTTATCAGCCCGTGTTAAAAGCCTTGGAAGCGGAAGGTATTCGTTTTTCGGAACATTGGGAAGAACTTGCCTAATGGCGGGATTTTTTATCGCCCTTGTTTACATCCGCCTGCATCACCCATTCATAATCCATTTGTCTTTTTTCTAAATTGGCAGAAACCACCCGAATCATTACCTTATCTCCCATCCGGAAAGTTCTGCCACTGCGCCTGCCCACTAAACTGTAATCGCCTTCTACCAGTCGAAAGTCGTCGTAGTCGGTGAGTCCTACAATATTCACCAGTCCCTCACATTTATGTTCAATCGTTTCTACCCAAAAACCAAAGGAAGCAACGCCACTTACAATTCCCTCCATTACTTCACCTAAATGCTGTTGCATAAATTCTACCTGCTTGTATTTGTTGCCGGCTCGCTCACATTCCATGGCGGCTCGTTCCCGCTCACTGGAATGTTTACACTTTTCTTCCATTTTTTTATCCGCTGTATAATTTCCAGCAAGTACTTTTTCTAAAATTCTATGCACCAATACATCGGGATAACGACGAATAGGTGAGGTAAAGTGACAATAATTTTCGAAAGCCAAACCATAATGCCCGATATTTTCAGCCGTGTAAATGGCTTTGGCCATTGTTCGGATACCCAGCTGTTCTAACACATGTTGCTCTGGCTTGCCCACTACATCATCTAACATCTGATTGAAACTTCGGGAAATTGCTTCCGGTGATGATACATCAAATTGATGTCCATGCTTTTTGGCAAATACAATAAAAGGAGCGAGCTTTTCTTTATCTGGCTGATCGTGCACCCGGTATGGAAATGGCAAGGGCTTTTTATTCACTTTTATTTTTGAAACATTTTCTGCTACCGTTTTATTAGCCAGCAACATCCATTCTTCAATAAGCTGATGCGACTCTTTGCTTTCCTTTACCACTATACCTATAGGCTTCCCTTTTTCGTCTAATGTAAACCGAACTTCCTGAGATGAAAATCGAATGGCTCCTTTGGCAAAACGTTTTTTTCTTAGTTTTTGTGATAGCTGATGCAGTATTAAAATTTCTTCCGCATGTAACCCCTTTTCCGTTTCAATAATTTCCTGTACCTCTTCATAAGCAAAACGATGATCGGAGTGAATGATGGTTTTTCCCAACCAATATTGTTTCACTTCTGCTTTTGCATTGATTTGAAAAATGGCTGAAAAAGTTAATTTATCTTCTTTGGGACGGAGGGAACAGAGTTCATTGGAAATAGTTTCTGGCAACATCGGATTCACCCGATCGGGCAAATAAACAGACGTGGCTCTCTTATAGGCCTCTTCATCCAATGCAGTGTCGGGGTGTACGTAATGACTTACATCGGCGATATGCACGCCTACTTCATACAATCCATTCTCTAGGGTTCGGATTGATAATGCATCATCAAAATCTTTTGCATCAGCAGGGTCGATGGTTACGGTAAGTAAATCGCGGCAATCTCTTCTTTTGGCAATTTCAGCAGAATCAATTGTTTCTGGCAATCGGGCTGCTTCTTCAAGCACTTCATCCGGAAATGATAATGGAAATCCGCCTTGGGCCAGCAATTCCTTCATGGCCGCATCATTCTGGTCTTCCGGGCGCAGGATACCTACCACCGTTCCCACGGGCTTCTTATCATCCTTGTCCCATTTTACCAATCGTGCTATTACCCGGTCTTTATGCTTCGCTCCCATTGTATCGGAAAGCGGAATAAATAAATCAGGCATGGGCCTATCGGAATCCGGCACAAAAAAGGCATAATTGGTAGATAGCTGCAAATACCCAGTGAATTCGGTTTGTTTTCGGGTAATTACTTCAGAAATTTTCCCTTCCTTCTTTCCGGTTCTGGGATTCTCTTTGGTTGTTTTTACCCGAACCAGATCACCATTCAATGCGGTATTAAAATCGCCTGGCTTTACCATAACATCTCCTGCCTCGTTCTCTACAATTACATAACCCATTCCCGAACGGGTGATTTCTAATCGGCCTTTTTGAAGCAGATTTCCGGCATTTTTGGTGGTAAGTTTATTTTTGTTCTTTTGCTTCTTCATGTATTAGTTTGGTTTGAAACCCATTTACAAAATCAATTACCAATTGATTAAAAAATATACCTTCTCCAAATAAAAAATAATGTTGAATAGGTAATACGTATAAGGGTACTTTGTTTAGTTGCTGTTGAAATTTAAGTAACCGAACTGCATCTTTTTCCGTAGTAAGTATTAATTTATCCCGTCCGGATAGCGCATCAAATTTATCCTGAATATCATTTAAATCATCGATTGAAAAAATATGGTGGTCGGCATAATCCAGTTGTGAATATGAATGTACTTTATCCAAGAGATACGCTTTAAGCGGGGCTGGATTGGCAATTCCACAAACCAGCAACACTTCATCCCGTTGGGTGAGATGCCACTCGTCGGAAGTATTGAAAATATGATAGGGTGTACCATAGGCAATAGCAGTAAAGAAAATCCGCTGATGCGGTAACAAATGTAATTGCCGAATTATCCGATGCTTGTCTTCTGCACTCAGCGATTCCGGGCATTTGGTAACCACAATTATCTGGGCACGGTTGGCTGATTTTCGTTCATCACGTAAATCGCCGGTTGGCAAAAAAAAGTCTTGCGCGTATAGATTTACGTATTCGGTGAGTAAAATATTTAACCCCGGAACTACATCCCGGTGCTGAAAGGCATCATCCAAAACAATTGCTTGAACATCCGGAACATCTTGTAATAAATAAGGAATACCTACCAATCGTTCTTCACAAACAGCTACAGGTATTTCTGGAAACTTCAGATGAAACTGCATAGGCTCATCTCCAATTTCCAATGCCGTGGTAGTTGATTCTGCCAATACATACCCTTTGGTTTTTCTTTTATATCCCCTGCTTAGTATGGCAATTCGGAATGCCGGATGTAAAACCCCCATTAAATATTCAACCATCGGAGATTTTCCGGTACCGCCAACCGCCAAATTACCAATTGCAATTACCGGAAAATGAAATTGCGACGAAGCGAACCAATGCTTATCATAAAATATATTTCGGATTTTGATCACCCAACCATACAACACGGCAATGGGCAACAATAAAACCCGAAAAGACTTAAGGAAGATGGTATTAAAATTCATATAAACCCTGCGGAGTGATACAACAATTTAAAGGTACGTCAAAATGTGCGGTATCTGTTATAGATTCAACAGGCTCGAAGAAGCAAATACCTACTTTTAACAAATCGGGCTTTGTTCTTTGCAAAAAGCGATCGTAGTAGCCCCCCCCATATCCTACCCTATTTCCTTTTTTGTCGGCGATTAGCAGGGGAACCAACACCAGATCAATGGTTTCGGGCTGCCAAACTTCTCCAGAAGCAGGCTCGGCTATTCCCCATTTGCCTACTTTAAAAGGGATACCTCCCTCAGGCAGTACGGCTTCCATCCATCCCGGAGTGGATTGCACAACAGGATAAGCAATTTGTATTTGAGGAAATTGTTGTTGCAGATAGTCTGTTAATCTCAAAGGATCTGGCTCTGCTTGTTGTTGATGTGCACAAAAAGCTAATACCCTTTGGGGATGATAAAATGGAATACGTTTAAAATGAACGCATAAAAGTTGATTCCTCCTCTCCTGTTCAGGGATATCGAGCAAAAGGCGTTGTTGTTTGTAATACGAGCGCAATTCAGATTTAGTCATACCCATATAATGGGGTTTATTCTTGTTTAGGAACGGAATCGGATTGCCGCTGAAAAAACGAAAAAACAGTTGAGCCATAATTTCGCTGGAATACAAATCCTGCGGCTTGTTCGTAATTATTTCGGGGGGTATGTTCCAGCACAAAAAATCCCCGGGGTGCAATCAAACTTCGGGAAACAATCAGTTTGGGTAATTCATCGATGCTTCCCAATGCATAGGGAGGTCCGGCAAAAATAAAATCAAAAGAATCGGTGGCAGATTGCAGATAAGCAAATACATCCATCCGCAATACCGAATATCCGTTGGCACCCAGATTTTGTAAATTCGTTTGGATAAACTGATACATTACCGGATCCTTTTCTACAATTACCTGTTTGGCTGCACCCCGGGAAGCTAATTCATAGCTGATAGCACCAGTACCCCCAAACAAATCAAGGGTAGTGCATCCCTCAAAATTCATTCGGTTGCCCAAAATATTAAAGAGTCCTTCTTTGGCAATATCAGTTGTAGGCCTGGTATGTGGCATATTTGCCGGGGGCTGAATTCGTCTGCCGCCCCATTGTCCGGATATAATTCTCATAACAACCAGCGTTGCAGGGTATAAAAATAATGTGCAGGAAATTGTTCATATGCCTGCTCGAATATCCCGGAAGGTGCAATCCGTTGCCATTGTATTGTGGGAAAAATTTCCGTTAACTGTTCCACTAATTCGCTGCCAGCAATTACTGTACCGGAAATATTTAATTGGCATTGTTGGGGAGCAATTTTTAACTGACGCAATCCATTCAACAATTCATACAGCACATCATCGGAAGTAGCGTAGGTAAAAGTTTGTATAACCTGCAATTGAGCCCCACTTACCACCACCGCCGAAAAAAATTGTTCAGAAAAATCCAAGGTAACCGTTATTTGTTGTGGGTGAGCATCTTGTAAACTATGTTCAATAGCCGCTGCATAGGCATGTGTGGTATCATAACTGGGAAATCTATCCGTAATCCATTGATAGATTCCAGCATGAATTCGATAGGCAAGCAAAATTTGATAAGTGCGGGGTAATTTTTTATACCCAATCCATGCCAAGGGTTGTTCACCAAACATAAGGTTACACAAATCTTTGGTGGAAGAAGAGCTAAACTTTGATTCCGGTATCACCAATACCTCAGGAAAAGTAAACCCGATATGGCGTTCACTGAAATTTCTTCTTAACATTTCAGACTGCTGTAAAATACTTTTTAAAGCATCCTGCCACTCCTCATTTTCATCTAGCTGAAATTGCTCCAACGCTTCGGGCAAATTGCTGAGTCCATTTCTAACCAATACCTCTACCTGCTGATAGCCAATCTGTAAAAACAGTTCATCATTTCCGGTATAGGATACCGGCGGATAGGTTTTGGAATAGAAACTCAGCTTTTTTAATGCCATACAACGAAAATAACACTGCAATGTTAATTAAAAAGAAATCAAGAAGCCCCTTTCGGGATATAATCAGCAAAATTGTAGTTTTACCGTTCCTTTATGTCCACACCTTCTCTACAAGTTACGGTATCTAGCAAACAGATTCTTGCCATTGCCCTGCCCATAGCGCTTTCCATCCTGGTACCCCAACTTAATTTTATAGTGAATAATATTTTTCTGGGGCAGTTAGGTCAGCGGGAATTGGCATTAGCGGGTATAACCGGAGTTTATTATATGATTTTTGCAGTAATCGGTCAAGGTTTGAACAATGGTTTACAGGCGCTTATTTCTAGAAGAGCCGGGGAAAACCGCATGGATGCTATTGGCAACTTATTTGCCCAGGGGGTAAGGATTTCGGTGGTATTAGCCCTAGCGGGGATGCTAGTTACCTGGTTTCTAGCACCCATTATTTTGAGTAAGGTTTTAACCGATCAACAGAGTGTTCAGATATCGGTGCATTTTTTGCAAATTCGGATTTTGGGGTTACCCTTTTTATACCTCTATCAAATGAGAAATGCGCTTTTGGTAGGTACCAATCAAAGTAAGTATTTAATTATCGGAACGGCAACAGAAGCAATTTGTAACATTGCCCTAGATTATGGATTTATTTATGGACATTTTGGATTGCCTGCCCTTGGATTCAATGGGGCTGCTGTGGCTTCTGTAATAAGTGAAGTAGCAGGGTTATTGGTGATTTTTTGGGTAATCAACAGTAATGGCGTTACCCGTAAATTGCAAATATTCAGTAACTGGGGTTACCATGCCGGCAATATTCGACTGATATTAAAGCAATCTGCCCCTTTAATTTTACAATTTGCTATCAGTATTATCAGCTGGGAGTATTTTTACATCTTGATTGAACATCATGGTACGCAAGCGCTGGCTATATCCAATACGATGCGAAATATATTCGGATTTTTCGGCTGCTTTACCTGGGCTTTTGCTGCAACAACCAACTCGATGGTAAGCAATGTAATTGGTCAGGGATTAGAGCATGAAGTTATTGGCCTAATCAAAAGAATCATTTTCTGGAGTGTTGGATTTTCTTCCCTTGTTTTTTGTGTGTTGAATATTTTTCCGGAATATTTTCTGATGATCTATGGTCAGGGAGAAGATTTTATCCGTGCCGGAATACCTGTTTTACGGGTAGTATCGGTAGCCATGTTACTGATGTCTATTTCAGTGGTATGGATGAATGCGGTTACCGGCACCGGTAATTCAACCATGAATTTAATTACCGAATCGATTGCGATTGTGTTATATTGTTTGTATGTATACCTCGTTTTGGAGAAATGGAATCTCCCCATTACCATTGGCTGGGGTAGTGAATGGCTTTACTGGATTACGCTACTAGTTCCGAGTTTCTGGTATATGCAGAGCGGAAAATGGAAAAACAGGAAGCTCTAGCGCATAGCTGATACCGGCCAATTATCCCCCTTTCAGGCGAGTAACCAGCTGGATATATTGTTGCATTGCATCTGCCGACGAGGTACCCGTTAATTTATTCCAGGCTTCAAATTTAAATTTAGCCACAAAATCAAAAGGGTTCGAAGGAGCCTGATCTGCTGAACAATCGCCTTCCGTTGCCTGCTTATATAATGAATACAATTGCAAAAGCGTTTCGTTGTCGGGTTTTTCAGACAGGCTTTTGCTGTTGGCTACAGCTGCTTCAAATTGTTGTTGTAGTTCCATATGGGGTTTATTGTAAAGTGGCTAATAGAGTTGCGCCAGTTGCTTTTAGCAATGGGTCGGCGGAATTTCGGTTAGGTAATTTCTGTAATTTTGTAAGCACATCAATGGCTTGTGTAGGTTTACGCACTTCTTTGTAAGCTCGTCCTAAATCGAGGTAATTACTTACAAAATAAGGTTCTAGAGTTCTGCATTTTTCCATGCAGGCAATGGCTATATCCGGATCTCCGGAGGGCAACCCGCCATACATCAACTTAACTGCTGCCTTTTTAAATCCGGAAAGAATATACATTTCATAATGCCATTTCCCCAGCACATACTGCGCCTTACCATAGTTGGGGTTTATTTTAATTGCCCGTTCGGCATAGTCTTTTATATCACGTACATAGCCAACTACTTTTTTATTGTCTGACTCAAAATCAGTCATTTTTCCCGACGCCATTGCCATCACATAATTGGTTTCAACGCGGTTACTATCTGCCAACCAGGCCCTTTTTGCAAATGAATAGGAAGTTTCAAAATACAGCTGTTTTGCCTTTTTATCAGTTGCTTTTTCCCCGAGGATAGATTGCAATTCTGCCAATTTACACAAAGCCTGCACATTACGTGGATCTTGCAACAAAACAGCCTGGTATAAATTGCTTGCATCCACCTCCTTCAATTGCCTTTCCATTTGTTCGGCCTGTTGAATTAGGGTGGAGGTATTTTGCGCAAAAAGCGTGTAAGAGCAAAAAATACTGAGCAAGAATAGATATTTCATGAGGGTTATTTTAACTGACTTCTGTCTACATCAAATTCCACGCCAACTTTTCCTTCAAATTGTTGGATGGGTGGATGAAGTTTAAACAGCGAAATATGAATTTTTTGAGCAGCGGGAAACTGATGCAGTAGTTTGCTAGCTATGGTGAGTGCCAGATTCTCTAATAAAGGGGTGGGTATATCCATACATCCTTTAATAGTTTGATAGGCATCAACATAATCTACCGGGGGCGAATCAGTAGAAACCGATGAAAAGGCGGTATCTGCTAGGATGCTCACATTCACTTCAAATTGATTGCCCAGTTTTTTTTCATAAGGATACAATCCATGAAAACCGGTAAATCGCAGTTGTTGCAAATGAATGGTAAACATATATTATTTTAGGTAGAGCCCGGTTACACCAATCCTTTGGCACTAAGGTATCGCTCGGCATCCAATGCTGCCATACACCCACTGCCGGCGGCCGTAACAGCCTGCCGATAGTTTTTATCCTGCACATCCCCGGAGGCGAAAACCCCTTCTACATTGGTTTTGGTGGTTCCGGGTTCGGTAAGAATATAGCCAGTTTCATCCATATTTATAAATGGCTTGAATATATCGCTGTTGGGCTGGTGACCAATAGCAACAAAGAAAGCACTCACTGGAATGGTACTCAATTCACCGGATTGATTATTGCGAATTCGAACCGCTTCTACTTTTTTCTCACCCAGAATTTCGTCGGTATCGGAATTCCAGTACATCTTGATATTGGGTGTTTGTAATACCCGTTGCTGCATCACTTTACTGGCGCGCATTTTATCCTTTCGGATTAACATGTGCACGGTAGTGCATAGTTTAGAAAGATAGAGAGCTTCCTCGGCTGCCGTATCTCCAGCACCAACAATGGCCACTTCTTTTCCTTTAAAAAAGAAACCATCGCAAACGGCACAGGCACTTACGCCATATCCGTTCAATCGTTCTTCACTAGGTAAACCCAGCCATTTTGCTGAGGCGCCGGTTGAAATAATTACCGAATCGGCTTCCACCAGTTTCTCTTCATCTATCCAAACCTTGAAAGGATGAGTAGAAAAATCAACCTTAGTTGCCAGTCCATACCGAATTTCTGCTCCCATACGGGCAGCTTGTTTTTCAAAATGCACCATCATTTCCGGACCCTGAATTCCATCAGGATATCCCGGATAGTTTTCCACTTCGGTAGTAATGGTCAATTGCCCACCTGGCTGAATACCCTGATACAAAACGGGTTTCATATTTGCCCGGGCGGCATAAATGGCTGCCGTATAGCCGGCAGGTCCGGAACCAATAATCAGCACATGCACTTTTTCAGTTGCCTCTGTATTCATTACTATCTATTTTTATCTTGCAAAGTTATTAATAAAAAATGGGTTAGGTGAGTGGGTAATAGACTGTGGATATCCTTCATAAAAAACCCCTGAAAAGCTCCAGGGGTTAATATACGTTGATTGGAATGTTCATTTTAACCCAGATATGCTTTCAGAGAGTTGCTATACCTTGCTTTTTGTAAGCGTTTAATAGCTCGTTCTTTAATCTGACGAATTCTTTCCTTGGTAAGGTCGTATTTCATACCAATTTGTTCGATGGTTACGCCGTTTTCGCCATCCAGCCCAAAATAAGCATTTACGATTTCCGCTTCTCTGGGGCTGAGCGATTTGAGTACCCTGCGAATTTCTTCGCGCAGGGAATCTTTCATCACATCTTCATCGGTATCATCACTGCCTTCGAGCAAATCTCCCATTGCAACATCTTCAGCTTCATGCACTGGAGCATCCAATGAGGTATGGCGGGTATTGCTTTGGAAAATATTATTGATTTCCGTTTCACTCATTTCCAGAATTTCAGCCAGTTCTTCGGTAGAAGGTTCCCGCTCATGCTCCTGTTCAAATGCCATATAGGCTTTGTTGGCTTTGTTGTAAGTTCCAATTTTATTTTGGGGTAAGCGAACCAAACGACCTTGTTCGGCAAGCGCCTGTAGAATTGACTGACGAATCCACCAAACCGCATAAGAAATGAATTTAAAGCCCTTGGTTTCATCGAAACGCTGAGCCGCTTTAATCAGACCTAAATTCCCTTCATTGATCAAATCGCTCAATGAAAGCCCTTGGTGTTGGTATTGTTTAGCCACAGAAACCACAAAACGTAAGTTGGCCTGCACCAGTTTATCCAATGCACGCTGATCACCCATTTTAATTTTTTGAGCCAGGGTGGTTTCCTCCTCAGGCGTAATCATGGGTATTTTGGAAATCTCCTGCAAATACTTTTCAACTGCCTGGGAATCGCGGTTGGTAATCTGGGTTGCAATTTTAAGCTGCCTCATGGGATGGTATTACTTTATATAGACAAATAAACAGGCAAAAAGTTACTAAATGACTGTTTACATTCTCTAAATGTAAAATTATTAGCCTGCAAAGGTACAAAATATAGGTCATTATTCATTGATACTGTGGAAAAAACGAGCGAAAATGGTTAAAAATACCTGTAAGCTACAAAATGGGTAAAAAAAAGTATGGGAAACCCCACTGCAAGACTGTATAGGAATTAACTTCGTTTGCATGATGATAGACTACCGGTCAGATACAGTAACCCGCCCCACACCCGGCATGTTAGCAGCTATGAATCAGGCAGTTGTTGGGGATGATGTTTTTGGGGAAGATCCTACTGTTAATAAGCTTGAAAAGATGTGTGCTGCCCTGTTTGGCATGCCGGCAGCCGTATTTTGCCCAAGTGGCACCATGACGAATCAGATTGCCATTAAATGCCATACCCAGCCGGGAGATGAGTTGATTTGTGATACCCTTTCGCATGTTTATCAGTATGAAGGGGGCGGTATTGCGTTTAATTCGGGGGTTTCGGTAAGACTGGTAAATGGCAGCCGGGGAAGAATTACTGCCGACCAGGTGTTGGAATCAATTAATCCTGTAGACGTTCATAAACCCCTTACTACGCTGGTTTGCTTAGAAAATACTGCCAATAGAGGCGGTGGAAGTTGCTACGATTTCAATGATATTCAACTAATTAGAGAGGCTTGTTCAGAAAAAAAATTAGGCTTGCATTTGGATGGAGCTCGTTTATTTAATGCATTGGTAGCCCGAAATGAGTCGCCTTTGCGGTATGGGGAAGTTTTCGACAGTATTTCTATTTGTTTAAGTAAGGGATTGGGCGCTCCGGTGGGAAGTTTATTAATTGGCGATACCCCCTTTATTCAGAGAGCTCGTAGAATTAGGAAAGTGTTTGGAGGGGGCATGAGGCAAGCGGGAAGTTTAGCGGCGGCAGGCATATATGCACTGGAAAATCATATAGCCCGATTGGCCATAGACCACGAACATGCCCAGCTAATTGCGGCTGCCTGGCGGAAGAAGTCGTTTATAGGCGATATTTTTCCGGTAGAAACAAACATTGTAATTTTTGAAGTTTCCAATAGTTATACCGCGCCTCAGCTGGCAGTAAAACTAAAAGAACACGCTATACTTGCCATTGCCATTTCCCCCAAAATAATTCGCATGGTAGTTCATTTAGACATTCACGAGTTGGATGTGGAAAGAACCCTCGAAGTAATTGGAAAGTTGTAGTATCTAAGAACCGCCATTGGCATTTAATTTTCGAACATGTTAACCAGAATCAATCCCACCAGTACACAGGCATGGTTTTTACTAAAGAAGCATCACGAGGAAGAAATGAATCTGGTGCACATGCGCGACCTTTTTGCAGCAGATCCAGAACGTTTTAAGCGTTTTTCAGTAACGCTAGGAGATGATTTTTTATTCGACTATTCCAAAAACATCCTGAAGCCCAAAACATTACATTTATTGCTGCAACTGGCTGATGAAACAGGAGTTGCGAATGCTGTAGAACAATTATTTACCGGAATTGCCATTAATGAAACGGAAAATAGACCGGTTTTACATACTGCTTTGCGAAATTTTTCAGGCAATGCTGTTGAAGTAAATGGAAAAGATGTAATGCCTTCCATTCAAAAAGTATTGGCACAAATGCAAACATTTTGCAACCGGGTGCATGCCGGAGAATGGAAGGGCTATACCGGTAAACCCATCCGATATATTGTGAATATCGGCATTGGTGGCAGTGATTTAGGTCCGGTTATGGTAACGGAGGCTTTACGCCCTTATTGGAAACCCGGTATCCAGACTTATTTTGTGAGCAATGTAGATGGTTCGCATATTGCAGTAACCTTGCAAAAAGTTACGGCTGATGAAACGTTGTTTTTAATTGCCTCCAAAACATTTACTACGCAGGAAACCATGACGAATGCGCATACGGCAAGGGAATGGTTTTTACAACAGGCTATAGATTCGGCACATATCGCCCAACATTTTGTGGCACTCAGTACGAATGAAAAAGCCGTGAATCAGTTTGGCATTCATCCAGATAACCGTTTCGAATTTTGGGATTGGGTAGGTGGCAGGTATTCGCTGTGGAGTGCGATTGGGTTGTCGATTGCCTTAACCATTGGCTACGATCATTTTGATCAATTGCTGCGCGGTGCCTATGAAGGGGATGTTCATTTTCGCAATGAAAAATTTGAGCGAAATATTCCCGTATTAATGGCCATCATTGGCATCTGGTATACGAATTTTTTTGGAGCGCAAAGTGAAGTGGTTCTTCCCTACGACCAGTTTCTGCATCGTTTTCCTGCTTACCTGCAACAGGCAAATATGGAGAGCAATGGAAAGTATATCGATCGAAATGGCAATGAAGTAAGTTATACTACGGGACCAGTTATCTGGGGCGAGCCGGGCACGAATGGGCAGCATGCATTTTACCAGTTACTACACCAGGGAACGCCCATGATTCCGGCTGATTTTATTGCTCCGGCTATTAGTCACCATCCCATTGGCAATCATCACCTGCAACTCCTCTCCCATTTTTTTGCCCAAACCGAGGCCATGCTTAACGGAAAAACAGAAACGGAGGTGATTGGCGAATTAACAGCAGCCGGTCTTTCAGATGCTGCTATCAAAAGAATAACCCCCTACAAAGTATTTTCGGGTAATAAACCCACTAACTCTATACTGGTTCAACAAATTACCCCACATACTCTGGGAAAATTAATCGCCTTATACGAGCATAAAATATTTGTACAAGGGGTTATCTGGAATATTTTCAGTTTCGATCAATGGGGGGTTGAATTGGGAAAACAACTGGCCGGTAAAATTTTGCCCGAGTTAGCAGGTGAAACGCCAACCCAAGCGCATGATGCTTCCACACTTGGATTAATGCAGGCATGTAAAGCATTCCGCTCTCATTAATGTTTGTATTTTTACTACATGGAAATTCAGGAGATTCAGATAAGGCCCATTCAACCCGAAGATAATCCTGCGATTGCCAAAATAATTCGTACCACATTAGAAGAATTCGGAGCCAACAAGCCGGGTACGGTTTATTTTGATTCTGAAACTGATCACCTGTTCGAGTTATTTTCCCAAACACCCGGCAGTGCCTATCAGGTAGCTATACAAGATGGAAAAATATTAGGAGGCGCAGGTATTTATCCCACCCCCAATTTACCAGAAGGAACCTGTGAACTGGTAAAAATGTATTTGCTAGCAGCAGCCAGAGGAAAAGGAGTTGGTCGCACCTTGATAGAACAAGCCTTTCAATTAGCCAGCAACCTGGGCTATCAGGCCATCTATCTAGAAACCATGCCTGAACTTAAAAAAGCGATTTACATTTACGAGAAAATGGGATTCCAGTATTTGAAGGGGCCTATGGGCAATTCGGGACATACCGGTTGCGATATCTGGATGATAAAAACTTTGTAAAAGCAAAAGTGCCCTTTCGGGCACTTCTCATTAGTATTTTCAGCGATTGGTTTTTACCACTTATCCACTTCCTCAGTACTCAAATTATCCTGAACTGCTGTTGCATCTTCTATTGGATTGGGGGTACTATCCACAACCGTTGGAACGGGCTCAGGTTCAGCAGCGATGGTAGCACTTACTTCTGCTGCCACAGTATCACTCTCCCCTTCTGGATATTCATGGTTAAACGCATCAAAATCGAAGTCGGGCATTAATTCGGTTTTCACAAAATCAACTGCCTCCTGCATGGCTTTTACAAACTTATTAAAATCTTCCTTGTACAGGAAAATCTTATGGCGGTCGTATCCATTATCGTCAAAACGCTTTCTGCTTTCGGTGATGGTTAAAAAATAGTCATTCCCTTTGGTTGCCCGCACATCAAAAAAATAGGTTCTACGTTTTCCGGCACGAATTCGTTTACTGTAAACGCTGTCCATTTTTTTGTCATTATTCTCGTAAGTCACTTCGTTTGGTTTTGTTGTTAGTACAAATTATTGATTAACAAATATAGTATTGTTTCCCAATCAACAAAATTTTTGAAACACAATCTGGCAGCGGTCAGGGAAGGATTTGGGTTTTAGGCCTTTGGATTGGCTGCTGTATCCATCTGTTGGCGGTATAGTTCTGCATAATAACCGGCTTGGCTGATTAACTGGTTATGCGTTCCTCTTTGGGTAATTTTTCCATCCTCCATCACCAAAATTTGGGTAAATGCCAGGGAGGTGATGATCCGGTGGGTAATAAAAAATATGGTTCGGTGCTCCATCCACTCGTTCAAATTATGGATAATACTGGCTTCTGTAGCGGTATCTACGGCGCTGAGGCAATCGTCGAGAATCAAACATTCCGGGTTAGCAATCAGGGCTCTGGCTATAGATACCCGTTGTTTTTGTCCCCCGCTTAAGGTAACCCCGCGCTCTCCTACCAGTGTTTGATAGCCCTGAGGTAATGCGAGAATATCTGCTTCTACCCTTGCAAGGCGGGCAGCTTGCTCAATCTGAGCCTGTGTGGGTTGTTGTTTACATCCAAAGCTGATATTGGCAGCAATGGTATCACTAAACAAGATCACATCTTGCTGAACATAACCAATCGAACCTCGTAAACCATTGACTAACATGTTCTGAATGGGGACACCATTCCAGCAAATTTCACCCCTATCCACGTTATACATGCGCATCATCAATTGGGCCAGGGTTGATTTTCCACAACCCGTTTTTCCGATAATCAGTACTTTTTCTCCCGGCTGAACGGTAAATGAGATTCCCTGCACAGCCCGAATGCCGGTATGCGGGTAGGTAAAATAAACGTCTTTCCATTCCCATATTCCCTGTTGGGGTGTGAGAACCGGATGCATGGGGGATTGGATATCGGGCGTAGTTTGTAAAAATTCATTGATTCGTTTTTGAGAAGCCGCCGCCCGTTGAATCATACTGGCCGTCCACCCAATGGCACTTACGGGAAAACTAAGCAGATTGATGTAAATCACAAATTCTACCAATTTTCCAACTGCGCCCGGATCTTGCAAAGCCTGGTAGCCACCCATCAGAATGGTGATGAGGGTGCTGATTCCAATCAGTAAAGCCATACTGGGAAAATAAATAGCTTCCACTTTCGATAATCCGATGGCTGCCTCTTTGTATTGTTCACTGTTTTTCTGGAAGAAGCGAAACATATTTTGTTCCTGCGCAAAGGATTTAATTACCCGAATGCCGGAATACGATTCCTGTGCATTGGTAGTTAAATCAGACAATAATCCCTGTATTTGTTCGCTTCGGTTATTAATTACACTGTTTACACGATAAATGGTAATAGCTAAAATAGGTAGGGGAGCCAATACGAGTAACGACAAAAAAACGTCGCGTTGCAGCATATTGTAAACGCAAAAACCAATCAGGGTTATCAGATTAATTAGGTACATCAGGGCTGGGCCGGTATACATTCGAACCCTACTTACATCTTCCGTTATCCGATTCATTAAATCACCGGTAGCATGGGTTTTAAAAAATTGTGTATCTAATAATTGATAGTGATTAAAAATGGCATTTTTTTGATCAAATTCAATAAGGCGGCTCATGACGATGATGGTTTGCCGCATAAAAAACATCAGAACTCCTCGCAGGATAGCGGATAATAAAATCAGTAAACAACTAATCTCAACAATATTACTAAAGGCTAAAGAACTGTTGAATAAAGGCTGCAATAACCGCTGCACCCAATCGCTGGAAACCGCGGTGGAAGGTATGGAGGTATGGGTAACCTGCTGCTGAACCATACTTACCAATAATCCGGTGATACGGGGTGCGAGTACTGCAAAAAAATTACTCGCTATCACAAATAGGATTCCAATAAAAAATCTTTTGCGGTATTTCCAGAAATAGGCATTCAGAATACTCAGGTGCTTCAAAAGAAAGATTTTGCGCAAAGGTAACTAACCCTTTGACGTATTAACTACCAACCGATAAAAACTTACTAGTAGCCGAAAAACAGGATTGCTATTTTTTGGCGGGCCAGGTATTGTTGCTTTCGTTCATATCGGGTAATACTTTATCCGGATCGTAGGTAACAGATTCAATTTCTTCGGTAGATGCATAGGGGAAAGTCCAGCTGGTATTCCGCATCCAAATATCTACCGGCAATTTGATCCGGTCGGTTGTGCCACTTTTCAATTTGACTTCCAGCACTACCGGCATTACCAGTTTCTCTAAATTGTCGATAGTTATTAAACAACCTTTAGTGAAATCTGCATTGTCTCTATACCTTACTTCTCTCACCGAAACATCGTGTTTCCAATTAAATGCAAACCAGCCACGCCAGAACCACTGCAAGCTTTCACCAGCAGCATTTTCCATGGTGCGGAAAAAATCGTCGGGAGTAGGATGTTTAAACGCCCAGTTACGGATATAGGTTTTAAAGGCATAATCAAAACGCTCGGGTCCCAAAATCTGGTTGCGCAATAAATCTAATCCCGTACCCGGTTTACTGTAAAGCAGGGTGCCATTGTTTCTTTCCTTCAGGTTATCGGGCCCATTACTTAAAATAGGTTCTACAGTGGGTGCCATATAAAATTTGGCCAATTGATGCATATTGGGGGAACGTTGTGCATATTCGCCGTTGTTAAAAGCATTGGTAGAAAGTCCATTGATAAAGGTATTAAAGCCTTCATCCATCCAACCATACAAGCGCTCATTGGATCCCACAATCATGGGGAACCAGGTATGTCCGAATTCATGATCATGCACCCCCCATAAACCAGCCGTTTTGGCCCTGTATCCGCAGAAAACAATTCCCGGATATTCCATTCCACCTGGGTTTCCGGCAACTGCTGTTGCAGCAGGATAGGGATATTCAAACCATTTCGCGGAATAATACTCGATAGAATTTTTAACATATTCAGTTGAGCGACCCCAAGCATTTTTGCCATCACTTTCTATCGGATAGGCAGAAATGGCCAGTGATTTTTTACCACTGGGCAATACCATTTTAGCGGCATCAATAATAAATGCTGCGGAAGCTGCCCAGGCAACATCCCGCGAGTTAGTTATTTTAAAATGCCAGGTTAAAGAGGGTTTATTTTTTATAAAAGCGGGATTATTCAGTTCTTCTGCACTTCGAATGATTACCGTTTTTTCGCTTTGAGCAGCTTGGCTCCAGCGCTTAACTAATTCCGGGGTATACACTTCTGAGGGGTTCAGTAATTCACCTGAACATACCACAAATAGTTGGGAGGGTGCAGTAATTTTTACATCAAAATCGCCATATTCTAAGTAAAATTCTCCAGGACCGGTGTAAGGAACTGTATTCCATCCCAACACATCATCATATACACACATCCGAGGATACCATTGTGCTACGGTAAAAATTTTTCCATTTTTAGTTTCTTGAATGCCCATGCGGTCGGATCCGTAAGTGGGTGAAATAAAACTAAACTCAATCCTTATTTTAATGCTACTGCCTCCCCCATTTAACTCTTTGGGCAGTTGTATTTGCATTCGGGTATCCTCAATTATAAAAGGTACATCGATAGCGGCATTTTTATCGCCTAACAATTTCACGGAAACTATTTTATAGCCCGCATCAAAGTCCTGCCCTCTTCCTCCATTTCTGCTACCTACATAGGGTGTAATGGCCGAACCCCTGGAATCTTTTTTAAATAAATTCTGATCCAATTGCATCCATAGATAGGGTAATTTTTGGGGACTATTATTGGTATAGGTGATGATTTCAGTTCCTGTGATGAGATTGAGTTGGTCGTTCAACTTGGCTTCTATGGAATAGTCTGCCCGGTTTTGCCAATAGCGGGGTCCGGGTTCACCGGAGGCGGCACGGTATTCATTACCATTTTTCGAATAGAAAAAGGGAGCAAAGGATTCGGAATAACTGTAATTGCCAGTTGTTGGCTGAACCGTTTGTGCTTGTGTGGGTGCTTTTAACAGGAGCAAACCTATAATGGCAGATAGGATGAATGTAATACGCATATACAGTAATGATGATTATTATACAATGATAAGAATAAAGCACTTGTTAACCTTCAAAAGATGGTAGATTTTATTGAATAACACCATTCTTAAACAAAATAAAAAACTCAGTGTATTCAACCAAAACATCAATTGTTAAGTTAAGTTTGAAAATCTGGGAAATCATTGCTTCCCTTATGGTTGTTGTATAAGTAGTTTCTACTTTCGTCGTTTTTAAGCCGAAAATTAAAGGCTCTCTGCTTCCTTATAATTTGATGCACACTTAGCAATTTTTTTTGAGTTACAAAGAGCACAAATTTTCATTAATTATATACTCAATAGGAATCAACTTAGCTTACCTTAGCACATAATTATACCCTAGATTTCCATGACTAAGGAAAAAATTTTATCCGATATTTCAAAGTTGGCTGCACAGCATGCTGAGGAAGAAGATAGTGAATTGGCCTATTATTACGAACTAGAGGCATACGAATTAATTTCGGAATGGTTATTGCAAGAAAAAATTGATACCGGAAACTTTGCTGTAACGAACTTTTAGATGAAACTTGTGATTTGTATGAAGATTGTTTCGATTACCTGAGTGATTTACAATTAGCCGCCATCAGCGAGCAACCTCCCTTTCCCATTGCCCCTGAAATGAAGGAATTGTTTCTCTTTCATCAACAGGCATTTTGGCCGGATACTGAATGAATCCATTTAAAAGCAGTTGTATAAGTTACTTTAACTGAATCAGCGTTTTCGCAATGGAGTTGCGCAATGCAGGCTGCACCTTTGTTTCAGTGGCATACCCATTCCATTTTCTTACCACTTCATTTATTTGTTGAATCATTCCATTCGCTTTTTTGATATGCATATTTTTGGCAACTGCTAATAAATCGGCGCGGGTTATATTATCGCGTTTGCCGTTTATACTCAATGAATGCTGGTTTACCCAGATGCTACCAGGGCGATAGGCATAGCAAATATCAAAAGCAGGTGACAGCTTCCAGCTACCATCGGGTTCCATAATAAATGAAAAGTTCTTGGTATGATCGTCGCAATTTTTAGCCAGCACATTAAACACCATTCTACGAAACAATTGCTCGGCATCGGAATAAGGTAACCGCAACAATCGCATGGTTTCGAACAATTGCTCGTAGCTGTAAGCATTTATTTCATTAAAATCAAAATGCCGAAGGGCACAGAAACTCTGCACATGCAGTTTCCCCCTTACCTGGCATCTATCAAACCGCCTGGTAATAAAATGCGCCCGACCATTTTCTTCCAATAACCTCGATTCCATCATCTGAATTCCGCAATCCAGTGCCATACGGTAATAAGCCATTTCTACCCTGCCATATCCATGGGTAGTGCCCAACTGACTATCCGTTATTCCATCAAACTTAAGCAGCCAATGCGTAAATCCTTTTGGAGCATCTGCTTGTCCGGAACGAATTTCTCCCGAACGCTCATTATAGGTAATAACTGCTTTTGCCCTTGCCCCACCGGCCGAAGTTCCCATCTTTAAAACATCGCTCAATGCTTTCTCCTCCTCACCCGATAAATGGGTAACAAAATCCTGCCTGCCCGATAAAATTTTTTGGGCCACCTGAATCAAATTCTCTAATTCAATTTTAGTGGCGCCTGTGTTTGATTTAGGAAGAACGGGTTCAAATTCTAGGGCCCCCATACCCCGTTTACCAATAAAACAGAGCAATTCAACGGGATTCATACTATCAGCCGGACGACCATTTTTCGCCAACCAGGCATTGATTAGGCTGTTTCCGTATCTATCGGGCAGCACATCCGCCAACATGCCGGGTAATCCTTTATAAGTAGCCGTACCTCGCAATTCGGGGAAGGAAAATACTTTACCAGATGCCCCTACAATAGGCATAGTAAGGGGTGCAATATTCCAATGATGATTTAAAAAAGAAGGATCGTATTCAAAGGAGGCTAACCGATTGTTGGCATCCCAGGCTATAGCTCCTACCCGTTTATTCCAAAGATGTATAAAGGCAGTGGTTATCATTACCAGTTATTAAATGGTTTTTGAACGGGTGCATTTTTCCCTGGTCGGGCGCGAAGGCGTTTTTGCTTTTCTAGTTTTGCCAATAGCAAGGGACTGATAGTTTCTTTCACCTCAAAAACCTGCAATAAGGGCAATAGATCCAGGGCACGCAATACCTGAATAAATGTAAGCAATGTACCTCCCCCACCCTTTTCTAGCTGCATAATGGTAGAGCGATTCACACCAGCGGTACTGGCTAGTTGTTGCTGGGTCTTATTCATTTGCAAACGTGTTTTCTGTATGCATTCACCCAACCATTCCAAAAGCGCGCGATTACTCATCGCAAACCATTTATTGTTGGTTTCTTCCATCTTTATTATACTTATTTTTACTCAATGATGTATAAAACAATCAAACAAAGGTATAAACTATGTTTAAATAAAACAATATTAATAGACTTATTTTATTATAATGTTGGAAAATAACAACATATAAGGCCAAAATACATCCTTTGGAATTTTAAATAGTGATTTTCAAATGACTTGCTTCCCGGTAAGTACCGTTAGTGATATAACAACCAACCAGTTATACATTAAAGCTGATGAGTAGATTGAAAATGATACTAAACCCGGGAAAACCAAGAAAACGATACATCTTAATTAGATGCTATATTATAACTATATAAGATTAGGCAAAATAAAAGCCCCAGAGGGGCCAATATCTTACTGTGCGGAGAGAGGGGATTATGAACCATAACCACTAAACTCCTGTATATCAAGTATTTTACTTCTCTATTTCTCTTTGGAAACCCCCTTAGAAACCAAGCAGCCAAAAGGAGGGCTTGATTGTCTAGTTTGAGTTTCTTTAGGTTTCACAAAGATAATGAACCTAATTAATTTATCATAGTGACTTATGATTTTTTAACCCACTCATTAAATTCATTCTCCAATTGTTCAGCAAATGACATAAGCTCTTCAAACGATGGGATATCTTTATAAATCATTACAGCAGTTCGAGTGTAGTCTCCACGCCAATCTGTCCAACTATCTTTTGAAGGCACTACACGCACGCCATTGATTGAAATTCCTGCATAATCCAAGGTGTTATAACGGAAAAAAGTTTGTCGATGCTCCACAACCATTTGCAAAAGTTCACGATTGTTTTTTATTCGTTCAAAAACACCTGCGTTATAAAGTTTTAGAAGGTCGTAATAATGCCTACTTTTTCTTTCGCTGCCTGTATTAAACCCTTCAAGTGTTTCGTGAATGAAAAGTAACTTTTCTAAAAAGGTACGCTCTGGTGCTAAAGTGGATATATTAAATGAGCCTTCTCCCAATAGATCTTCAAACACTTCATAAATGATAGGCGTTATTTTTCTTTCTTCATTCGGAATTTCATCAGCCCTTGGAACCAGCTCAATTAAAACAACAGGAAGTAATCCACCCAATTCATTTTTAAGTGTACCAGGATATTCAAATTCTATATTGATTTCATTGCCCTTTTGAATTGGCTTGAGAGTGAATTCTGCGGGGTTTAGATGCCCTGCGATTTTTTCTTGTAAAATTGGCAAGAGTATTTCCATAATAAAAGACGCACTTTTATCTTCTAGTTCTACTAAACGCGTCTTTCGTTGTGTGTTAGATGTAGCATCCTCCGCACCATGAGGCGGCTGTTGTCCAAATACTTTTCTGTTAATGGCAATATCTATATCTTCTGAAAAACGCTCAATCAAACCCCAAGCTTTCGACAAAGATGTGCCTCCCTTGAAGGTGATATTTCCTTTTAATTCAGGAATTTCATTCAGCAAATTGAGTGTCCAGCAGACCCAAAAATCTTTTTCAATTACTGCGGCAGGCAAAGGTGTCTCCATTCTCTCTGCTGCTTGACGACAATACAAGCTTCTTTCGACTGATGATAACTGTATAAATGTATTCATGGTTTATTTTTCATTTATGATTGAACGCATGATTTTGGCAATCCATACTGGTGCAAACTGAATCTGTTTTTTGATGTGTTTGATATCTTGTTCTTCTATCTTGCTATTAATCTGCTTTATCATTTCATCAGTTACATTATCTTTTCCTATTTGTCTAAGTGCATGAAGAATTAATCCTGCTTTGGTACCAGCACCAATCATATTTTTAGGAGTAGTTGGTTTGAGAATGATTTCTTGTTTCCCGATTCGTATAGTCTTTTTTGGGCCATTTGTATAAAGCTCAATTCGCATAGGAATCTGCGTTGACAGTCCGAGCAGATTGGCAGCGTATGCTCCTGTGGGCTGAACTTCTATTGCATCTGATGCTTTTATTGCTTCTATGATTTTTTGAGTTGTAGGCATAATAGCACCAAGTTTCGGATGGACTTCAGGCAAATCATAAAGGCCATGTGTCAATCTTCGGATAACTTTTTTTTGCACCAATCTACTAAGTGCAGATGTTACCACGCTGACATCATCGGCTTTAGATGAAAAATACTTTGAGGTAAAAACAAAACCTTTTCCTTTTGCCTTGATCAGTTCCTGTATTTTACTTTCAGTTAACTGCATAATTATCTTCTTTGTTTTCGTGACAAATATACACTATTATTTGTCACCATAAAACAAATTTACCAGGTTAAAAACAAATCATGATGCACGTACACACAAATTCGGGAATTCCGAATTTCTTTGGATTTCGATTGGGGGTAAACACCTAAATTTTGAATCATCCCTCAAAACGCCGCAAACCCTTGCAAATAGGCAGTTTTCTAAAATCATATCTAGGTTGGCAAATGGCAAGGTATATATATATATCCTTGCCAATTGCCAAGTGGGTGATTTTACCATTTTGACGGCTACAAAACTAAATTTAACATTGACCCTATTTGACAATATTTATTTGTTATAATTAAAGTTTTTAACGTAAAAATATTATTCATGAAAGAATTACTAAACAATGCGCTAGAGCAATTAAAGATTGCCAGAATCCATGTAAATCCTCGTTCTCTTAGAAAACAAATCTCTCTTTTTGAAGTTGACGATTCGCACGATGTAGAATTTAATGGTTCCAAATCTACAGGAACTTACCAGCAACATCTTTATTCCTTCTATCTGCCCTGCAAAAGGCTTGTAGATGAAATGATGAACGATTCGCTTGACAAATCTGATTCGATCAAAAGGGAATTTGATTTGTACTGTTTTGAAATTCGGGAATTCAAGCATCTCTTCTTCCCTAAAGATTTTGTAAATGTTTTGCTTAATCGAATTGAATTTCACAAATCCATACCTCGAGAGCTCGTAAACAGCGAAGCTATAAAAAAAAATTCTGGACTATTTTACTGTCCAGTTTCAAATGCTTGAATTATTAGAGCAACTCTACTTACATCGTATAGCCCACCTCAATAAATTCGCCATCAGGCAAGCTGTTACCCAGGTTAATCCCGATTATTCCATCCCTACCAAACAAGAAATTTCCGCCTACATGTCGGGGCAGCTGTCTTTATTTCCAAAAGGCAGCGGCATAACACTTATTCAATGGCAAAGGGATAAAGTGGATATTTCGCTCAAACAGCCCCCTCAAGATCGCACTATACTGCCCCCTCATTTTAGACTGCCATTCCTAGTTTAATCTCATTCTGTTTTTTTCATGTTTAGCTAAGTTAG
>Ga0247844_1001398_pt1 | contig 44785 bp, 28 predicted proteins | sample LaCtaG_FD_192421 | JGI IMG/M metagenome (GOLD analysis project Ga0247844, IMG submission 192421) | Freshwater microbial communities from meromictic Lake La Cruz, Castile-La Mancha, Spain - LaCruzMarch201714.5m_1 | ecosystem: Environmental > Aquatic > Freshwater > Lake | place: Spain: Castile-La... | reverse complement strand
CTTGGTTTTGAGCGGGGGCGGGGCCAAGGCCATGGCGCACATCGGCTTGCTCAAGGTCATGGAAGAAGAAGGGCTCCGGCCGGACCGCATCGCGGGCACGAGCATGGGTTCGGTGGTGGGAGCCTTGTTTGCCATGGGGTATTCGGCCGATCGGATCGAAGCCGAGCTGAGGGCCATGGACTGGGTAAGCGTTTTGACGAACGAGAAACCCTCGGCTTATTTGCCCCTGATCGACAAAGGGGCCGAAGAGCGTTATCTGATCAGTTTTCCGATCGAAGACGGACAGCTCAAGCTCCCCAATGGAATTAACTATGGTCAGAGCATTTTGATCCATTTGGCGCGCCTCACCTTGCCCGCCCAACACATTCGCGATTTTTCCGATCTCCCAATTCCGTTTAGCTGCATGGCCACCGATCTGGAAACGGGAGAACCGGTCGTTCTCGATACTGGGCGATTGGCCGATGCCTTGCGCGCCAGCACTTCTTTTCCGACGCTCTATAGCCCCTACCGCATCGGGAATCGAATGTTGGTCGATGGGGGATTGGTCAGCAATTTTCCGAGCTCGCTGTTGGCCGATTCGGTCGATGTCATCATTGGGAGCGATGTGCAAGACGAAGCGTATAAAGCCGATGACCTGAACTCCATTCTCAAGGTGCTCGAGCAAATTTCGAGCTTTGTCAATGCCGAGTCCTACCACCGAGATACGTCCTTGGCGGAGATCCTGGTCCGGCCCTACGTGCCCGGAGCGGGCATAACAACCTTTGATTTGTTTGACTCGATTGTGCGCTCGGGTTATCGGGCCGCAGATCGCTATCGGCTGGCGATTCGGGGTTTGGCCCAGCGTCAAGGCAGCCCCGTTTGGACGAGTTTGCCCTTTCCAGAGTCCGATCAAAAATGGTACGTAACCCAGGCCTCGCTCGAACGCGAAGAAGGCATTCCCGATCACTATCTCAAACACAAATTGGGGCTGAAGTTGCCCGATTCGCTTACCCTCAACGATATCGAAATCGGGATGAACCGACTGTACGGTCGGGGCGTCTATCGAACGGTGGACTATCGTTTCCAAGCCCTCGCCGGCGACTCTGTAGAGCTCAAAATCAGACCCAAAGAGCGGAATCCGAATTCACTGTTGCGGTTCGGATTGCACTACGACATCGACTTTCAGACCGCGCTTTTGGTCAATTTTACCCGACGCGATTTCCTGATGGACTACGATCGGCTCAAATTCGATGTGGCCATTGGCACCTTGCCGCGCTTGTGGATCGACTACCGCCTCGATCGCGACTACATTCCCAGCGTCGGGTTTAAATTCCGCGCCTACCGACTCGAACCCCGATTGTATGCCGAGGGCAAGTCGTTTTTGTCGTTCGACTATTGGGATGTTTCGGCCAATGTGTTTTTTCTCACCCTGGTCGCCAATCGGCTCTCGTTGGAAGCGGGGGTGCAATACGAGAACATCTGGATCGACGATCCGTTGGATGTGGTTTTCGCCTCGAATTATCAAAACAACTATGTAAACTATTACGGGGAGCTTAAAATTGATTTTTTGGAGCGAATCAGCTTTCCGAGAAGGGGGTTTTTGTTTAAGTCCGAGTTCCGGATGATCACCCAGTCTCAAGACTATTCCGAGCTCTTTGAACCGGGCTCGGTGCTCGACCTCTCGTTTCTCCAAGCATTGCGCTTTGGCAAGCGGTGGTTTGCGCACGCCCGAGCCGAATTGGCCACCACCATTGGCCCCGATCAAAACTATGAGTACAGTTTGTTTTTGGGGGGATTGGGGCAGAATTACATTCAATATAGCCGACCGTTCGCGGGCTATCAATTTATGGAGTTGACGGGGCGCAACTTGATTACCGCGGGACTCGATCTGCACTACGAGTTCTATGCGGACCATTTGTTGATCGCCAAGGCCAATATCGGCAAGCTCGAAAACAACCTCGAAAGCCAGAGCGTGTCGAATGTGTTGCTCGACGGGTATGCGTTTTCGTATGCTTATTTAAGCCCGGTCGGGCCTTTGCAGTTGAGCGTGCACGGATCGACCAACCATCCTTGGGTCTATACCTATGTCAATCTCGGTTTTTGGTTTTGAGTCGTATCTTGGAGCATGGCTAAGGGTTTTTGGTATTTCGACGACGTCAACCTGTTCGAGGTGATGTGCCCGCACAAAATCCGGGACTACCGGGAAGAGGGGCATTATAAGGAATTCAAAAAGGGCGAGGTCATTTACTTCAACGAAGACCAGGCCAATACCCTCTACCTGATTGCCAATGGCAAGGTCAAGTTGCTGTCGTACACCGAGTCTGGAGAGGAGGCCGTACGCCACATCCTCGGTCGGGGAGAGTTGTTTGGAGAACGAGCGCTGCTCGGCGAAAGCACCCGAGACGAAATCGCCGAATCGATGGTTGAGGGCACTCTTATTTGTCCCGTGCGCATTGAAGAGGTCCACGAACTCATGAAGGACAACGCGGAGTTTTCCTTTAAGGTCTTTAAGTTTATAGGCCTCAAATTAAGCAAGTTAGAAAGAAGGGTTGAAGCCCTTGTTTTCAAAGACGTCCGCCAGCGGCTCGTGGAATTTATCGGCGATCTGGCCGAAGAGCGGGGCGAAAAACAGCCAGAAGGCTTGGTCGTCGACCTCAATTTGACACACAAAGACATCGCAAGCCTGATTGGGACCAGTCGGCAAACGGTGACGAGTATGCTCAACGAACTCCGGGAAGAGGGATTGATTGATTTCGACCGCAAGCGCTTCCACATTCCCGATCTCAAAGCCTTACAGCAGTCGGCTTTGGCTTATTGAGTTCAGGGCTCAAAAAACACCCCCAATTCGTCCAGCGGCTTGCGCACCAGATCGGGTACCGTAGCCCCTGGGGCCGGATAGCCGATCGGCATCAGCACATAGGGCTTTTCGTGGGCAGGGCGCCCGAGCACCTCCGAAAGGAACTGCATCGGGCTGGGGGTATGCGTCAAGGTGACCAGCCCGGCTTGGTGGATGGCCGCGAGGAGCAGACCGCACGCGATTCCGACCGACTCTTGGGTGTAATAGTGCTTGGACCCATCGGGCGCATGCGCTTGCCGGAACACCACGATCAGCCAAGGGGCTTCTTCCAAAAAAGGCTTCTGCCAATCGGTGCCCAAAGGGGCCAAATCGCGCAGCCACGACTCGCTGGCTCGACCGGAATAGAACTCTTTTTCTTCGGCCTCGGCGGCTTCTCGGATGCGGCTTTTGAGCGCGGGGTCCGAAACGGCCACAAAGGTCCAAGGCTGTTTGTGGGCGCCCGAAGGAGCGGTGCCTGCAGCCAAAATCAGTTCTTCGATCACCGCGCGTTCTACGGGTTCGCTCGAGAAAAATCTCAGACTGCGCCTCTTGTCGAGCCATTGCCGAAAGCCGCGGACGGCCTCGAGCGCCCCTGCTTCGGGACGGGGCGAGCTTTGATAGGGGATGTGCGGAAACGACTCCACGTGCTCAGTGCAATTTGGTCGACAATTTGGCCATTTCCTTTTTCGGGCTGCGGCCCTCGAACAACACCCGATACACGGCCTGGGCCACGGGCATCTTGATTTCGTGCTCGCGCCGGATTTCTTCGACCAGCCGGGCGGCATAATAGCCTTCGGCCACCATATTCATTTCGAGTTGGGCCGATTTGACCGAATAGCCTTTGCCGATCATGGTGCCAAACAACCGGTTGCGGCTGAACTGCGAATAAGCGGTTACGAGCAAATCGCCGAGATAGGCCGATTCGAGAATGTTCCGCTTGATGGGGTGGACCGAGCGGATAAACCGCTTGATTTCGCGCACCGCGCTGCTCACCAATACCGCTTGAAAGTTGTCTCCATAGCCCAAGGCATGACAAATCCCGGCCGCCACGGCATAGATGTTTTTAAGCACGGCCGAATATTCGGTTCCGTAAATGTCGTCGCTCACCAGCGTCTTGATATAGGGCCGCTTGAGCATTTCGGCCAAATTCCGCGCCAGAGCGGGGTTGGTCGAGGCCACCGTCAAATAACTGAGCCGCTCCAAAGCCACTTCTTCGGCATGGCAAGGCCCCGTAATCACGGCAATCTGGTCTTCGGGAATGTGGTAGTGGGTCAGGAAAAACTCGCCCACAATCAGGCGTTCGTCGGGTACAATCCCCTTGATGGCGCTGGCGATGAATTTGTCTTTGAGCGCATCGGGTTTCAATCCCGACAAGGCGTCTTTGAGAAAGGCCGAGGGAATGGCAAAGAGCAACAATTCGGCCTCTTCGACCAGGTGATTGAGATCGGTGGAGAGATCGATGTTTTCGGTGGCCAGTTCCAGCCCGGGCAAATAGCGGGGGTTGTTGTGGTAGCGCTTGATGTACAGAACGCTGTCTTCGGACCGCATCCACCAGCCTACATAGTCGAGGTTCTCGGACAGCACCTTGACCAAGGCGGTGGCCCAGCTTCCGCCGCCGATAACGGCCACTTTCGGAAAAGCGCCCATCAGAAGCGCACGGTGGCCTTTTGCGCAACCCCGGAGCGCTCGTAGGTCAGCTCGGCTTCGTCTCCCGTTTTGAAGGCAGCCAGCGCATTCATATAACTCATCATATCGACCACTTTGATGGATCCGAGCTGTACCACGACATCGCCCACCTTGAGACCCGCTTTGGCCGCGGGTTTGCCTTCGGTGACCCCGTCGATGCGCATGCCTTCTCCTGAATAGAGGTAGTCGGGCACCACGCCGAGCGTGACGCTAAAGCGCGGGGCTTTGTCGGACGAGGCGTCTTGGGTTGGGGTAAACTCGAGGCGGGGGATTTCGTCCATACTCTGAATCCAAAACGCAATGTGTTCCAAAACGCGCTGGGTTCCTTCGAGGTTGATGAGTTCGAAGTCGTCGGTGGGTTTGTGGTAGTCGGCATGGGTTCCGGTAAAGAAGTGGAGGACCGGTACTTTTTGATTGTAGAAACTGGTATGGTCGGAAGGACCTGTTCCGCTGGCGGAGGTTTTGATGGGATATTCGAAACAACCGTGTTTATCGGCGAATTCGGCAAAGGCCGTGCTGGTTCCTACACCGCTAATGGCGAGTCCTTTGTCTTCCGAAAGCCGCCCAATCATATCCATATTGATCATATAGCTGATCTGGCTCATGGGCAACCGGGTGTTTTTGACGAAATAGTTCGAGCCCAAAAGCCCCATTTCTTCGGCCGAAAAGCAGACAAACAAATAGTTGTGGTTGGGGTTCGGCTGGGATTGCAACCAGCGCGCGAGTTCGATCACCCCGGCGGTTCCGCTGGCATTATCGTCGGCTCCGTTGTGAACGGCGGGTTCGCCTTTGTACAGCGATCCTTCGTCTCCCCAGCCCAAGTGGTCGTAGTGGGCACCGATCACGACGGTATATTCTGCCCCGTTGTCGATTTGTCCGACGATGTTGACGGCGTCCAAAAACCGCTCTTCGACTTTGGCCGAGAGTTGAACGGTCTGTTTTTTCTTGAGTTTTTTGGCCACGGCCGGATCGGAGACAAAGTGCACGGGTACGCTGCTCCGGCGGAGTTTTTTGAATTTTTTAGCGGGAATTTGATCGCCTTCTTTGTTGACCAACAATACGGCGATGGCTCCGGCGTCGGCCAGCCGTTGCACGCGGAGGAGGAGGTCGTGTTCGGAGGCGTATTCCGAATGGGGATGAATGCCATCGGGCGATCCGGCGTCCATCACGGCGATTTTACCGGTTAGGGTTTTGCCCTTCAGGTCGTTGTGCTTTTTGGATTCGAGCACCATCCCGTATTTGACGTAGACAGTTTGCCCTTCGGCCCGGCCGTTGCGCGTGTAGGGAGTGGGGTTATATTGTTCCATCCGTGTCAATTCGACTCCGCCCACGACGAGTTTGTTGCCTTGTCCTACGACGGCCCAGTCGGCGACCTGAAAGGGTTCAAACCAATGGTCGACCCCGGCGGGCACGAGCCCGATTTCGGCGAATTTTTGGCTGATGTATTCTGCGGCCATGCGTTCGCCTTTGGTTCCGGGCGATCGCCCCGCGAGGTCGTCGCTCGAGAGATAGCGAATGTGTTCTGCAAGACCGGTGATGGCCTGGGGGCCGAGTTGGGGGCAGTGTTGGGCTTCAAGTGCTGTTGACAGGGCGAGGATGCCGAGGCCTAAGCCCATCCACTTCCGATTTGCCGCGCGCTTCAATTTCATGCTGTTGGGTTCTGGAACAGCCAAAAATACGACCCCGCGCTGTGGCGAAGGGGCCTAGCAATGACCTTAGGGTAGAAAAGGGGACCGTGGGAATTCTGGGGATTGAGGAGATGGTTTACAGTTTACAGTTCGCAGTTTTCAGTTTGGAGTGGACAGCGGAAATTTCTGGGGACTGGGGAGATCGTTTTCAGTTTGGAATTTTCAGTTCGCAGTTTTCAGTTTGGCGTGGATCGTGGAAATTTCTGGGGACTTGGTGAAAATGTGCGATCTGGCCGTAATGATATCCTGTCTTTGAGAAATCCTAAGGGTAGACTCACCTGCTGAGTCGTAGAGAGGGAATGAACAGCGCAGGCGAACTTTGAATAATCATCGGCGTAGCCGGAAGGCATAGCCCCGAAGTCCAAGGTACATCTTGTAAGACCGTCGTTCAATCCATTTTAGGCTTTGTTCTCCGAAATGACTGAAACTTGAAATTATTGAAAAATCATCTGTCCGTGGAAATTCCTGTGACCCACAAGTAATCTCCTTTACTCTCCCCTTTCCCCCTACTGCTCCCCATCCCCCTAACTTTGCGCGATGTCCAACCTCCGCCAGCTCGCGCAACAGACGGCCCTCTATGGACTGAGCAGCATCCTCGGAAGGGTGCTCAACTTTCTGCTCGTCCCCCTCCACACCATGGCGCTCGCCAAAGGGGAATACGGCGTCAACACCGACCTCTACACCCTCATCGCCTTCGCCATCGTCGTATTGACCTACGGCATGGAAACCGCGTTTTTCCACTTTTCCGAACACCGCAAAGACCAAGGCGCAGAGGTCCTCTCGACCGCCCTCTTCGGTCTGGTCGGCAGTACCCTGTTGTTCGCCCTCCTCTTCGAAGTCTTTTTGACCCCCCTCAGCAGCGCCCTGCGCTACACCGCCCAACCGCACTATCTGCGCATGACCGCCTGGATCCTCATCCTCGACGTGCTCAGCGCCATCCCCTTCGCCAAACTGAGGCGAGAATCTCGGGCCATTCGCTTTGTCTCGATCAAAATGGCGTTGATCGGCGCCAACATCCTACTCAACCTCGACCTCTTTCTCTGGGGCTACAGTGCGCGCTGGTTCCCCCTCCTCCAAACCCTCGACGGCCCCACCAAGATCTTGCTCGCCAATCTGGTCGCCTCTTCGCTCATGCTGCTGCTGCTCTTGCCCGAATACCGCCTCCCAAAAGGCGCCCGGTTTCGTTGGACGCTTTGGACCTCGATGGCCGGCTATGGCTTCCCGCTCATGCTCGCGGGCTTGGCCGGAATTGCCAACGAACTGGTCGACCGGCAGTTTCTCAAATATTTGCTCCCGGCAGACACGGCTTTTGAACAACTCGGGGTCTACGGAGCCGTCTACAAACTCTCGATTTTCTTGGTCCTCTTTGTCCAGGCCTTTCGGTATGCCGCCGAGCCCTTCTTTTTTAAAATCGCCCGAGACACCGGCGACCGCAGCATTCTGGCGCGGAGCATGAACCTCTACGCCCTCCTCCTCGGTGGCGTCTTTGTCGGTCTGTGCGCCGGTATGCCGATCCTCAAGCACTTTATCGACGCCAAGTTCTGGGAAGGGCTCGACATTGTCTGGATCCTCTTTCTCGCCAACTGGCTGCTCGGGCTCCACGCCCTCGCCTCAATGTGGTATAAACTCTCGGGTCAGACCCACTTCGGGCTCTACGTGACCCTGGCCGGGTTGGTGGTTACGCTGACGGTCAATCTCGCGCTCATTCCGCACTACGGAATCCGAGCCGCGGCCTGGGCCACCCTCCTCTCCTACACCACCATGTTGGTCCTGAATCTGCTCCTCGGACAAAGGCACTATCCCGTTCCCTATGATTGGGCCAAACTCGGCCTTATTCTTGGGCTCTGCACGCTTTTGGGCTACCTTGGCTGGGTCGTTCAGCAGCGGTTTGGCGTGCTTGCCTTGGGCGTTTTACTGCCCTATGCAGTGCTGGCTTACCGCTCAGAACGCGACGCCCTTCGATCGATCCTCAGCCGATGGAAAACGTAACCGTGCGCATCGTCAATCAGGGGGGGCAACCTTTGCCCGCCTATGCCACCCCCCAAAGCGCGGGCATGGACCTCTATGCCAACCTCTCGGCCCCCGTCGTGCTCGGTCCTTTGGAACGCACCCTGATCCCCACGGGGCTTCAGATCGAATTGCCCAACGGCTTTGAAGCCCAAGTGCGGCCCCGCAGCGGTTTGGCGCTCAAAAAGGGACTGGGATTGGTCAACAGCCCCGGCACCATCGATGCCGACTACCGAGGCGAAATCGGCGTATTGGTCGTCAACCTGTCGAACACCCCCCTCGAGATTGCCCCCGGAGAGCGCATTGCACAGCTGGTCGTAGCCCGCTACGCCTCGGTCCAGTGGCAGGTCTCGGACGATCTCAACCCCAGCGATCGCGGACAGGGCGGATTCGGCAGCACCGGAACCTACGGTCGTCCGGTTTCCACAGAACCCAACAACCCACCTATTCCATGAGAATCATTGTCCCCATGGCGGGCAAAGGCAAGCGGATGCGCCCGCATACGCTCAGCACCCCCAAGCCCCTGATCCCCATTGCCGGAAAGCCCATCGTACAGCGATTGGTCGAAGACATCGTGGCCATTTGCCACCAAAAAGTCGAAGAAGTGGCGTTCATTATCGGCGATTTTGGAGCCGATGTGGAGCGCGATTTGATCGCCATTGCCGAATCTCAGGGCGCCCGCGGCAGCATCTATTACCAACACGACCCGCTTGGAACCGCCCACGCCATTCTGTGCGCTGGTCCCAGTCTCGAAGGCCCCTTGGTCGTCGCCTTTGCCGATACGCTCTTTGTGGCCGACTTCGTCCTCGATCCCGAGAGCGACGGCGTTATCTGGACCAAGGTGGTCGAAGACCCCCGCGCCTTTGGGGTCGTGAAGAAAGCCCCCGACGGCCGCATCACCGACTTTGTCGAAAAGCCCCAGGAATTTGTTTCCGACGAGGCGATTATCGGGATTTACTATTTCCGCGACGGAGACAAACTCAAATCAGAGCTCCAGTTCTTGCTCGACAACGACATCAAAGACAAGGGCGAGTACCAGCTCACCAATGCGCTGGAAAACATGAAGGACCAAGGGCTGCGGTTTACCAGCGGCACGGTCGAAGACTGGATGGACTGCGGCAACAAAGACATCACCGTAGATACCAACGCCAAGGTGTTGCAGTATGTGCACGCCAAGGGGTTGCCGCTCAGGGCCCCCGATGTGGTGGTCGAGAATTCGGAAATCATTGAGCCCTGTTATTTGGGCAAAGGCGCGGTGGTGCGCAATTCCAAGATCGGTCCGGGCGTTTCCATAGGCGACCACAGTACCGTCGAAGACTGCCGCTTGGAACGTGTTTTGATGCGTGATCACTCGACGCTCAAAGGGCTCACCTTGCACAATTCCATGGTGGGCAGCCATGTGCGCTTCGATGGCGGCTTTACACACATCAGTCTTGGGGACTACAGCACACTCGAACCGTAAATCGGGATTGTTACACCGACGGGCCAAGGCCACCATGCTCTTTTGGGTGAATGCCCTGGGGTTGGTTATGGCTTTCGCTCAGCCCCAAGCCGATCCCCGAGCCGATCCTGATGTCGCTTATGAAGGGGCTTTTTGGGAGGCCCAGAAATACAAACTCACCGAACGCCCCGACGAGGCCATAGCGGCATTTGAACGCTGTGATGCACTCAAACCTGAGGGTACTTTGGCCAAGGTGGAACTCGCCAAGTTGTATTTCGAAAAAGGCCGTAACGACAAGGCCTTGGAATACAGCAGCAAGGCAGAAGCCCTACCCACCATCGACGCCCAAGAGCTCGAAGTTTTGGCCGAAATCCATGCCCAGCTGGGTTTGACGCGTTCGGCCGCGGGCTTGCTCGAACGGGCCAGTGCGCTGAGACCCGACGATCTCGAGTTGATGTATGCCCTGGCCACCGTGCAGATCGATGCCAGTCTCAACGAGGCCGCATTGGCTACCATACAACGCATCGAGGCCAAAGAAGGGTTGACAGCCCAAGTGGGGTTGGAAAAAAAGCGGTTGTATTTGATTTCGGGCGATGTAGAAGCCGCGGCCCAAGCGCTCGAAGACCTCGACGAGGCGTTTCCCCAGGGCCGCGTCTATGCCCTCGAACGAGCCGATCTCTATGCGGCCAACGGGCAACAGTCCAAGGCCGTCAAGATTTGGAAGGGCCTGTTGAAAGAGGATTCCGCCAACCCCCACGCGAATTTGGGTATGTCGGCGTATTATCAGCAACAAGGGCAATACGAGGAGTCGTATCAATCGCTCAAAACCGCCCTGCAAAGCCCCGAACTGGACATCGACGCCAAAATTGCTGTCCTCTTGGGTTTTTATGGGGCTTCGGAACAATCGCCGGCCTTGAGAGCCCAGTCGTATGAACTGCTCGACATTGCCGAACAGGTGCACCCCAACGAGGCCAAGGTGCAGGCCATGAAGGGCGATTTTTTGCTGCGCGACAACCGCAAGGCAGAAGCCCAAACAGCTTACCGACAAGCGGTTTCGCTTCCCGGGGGCTCGCTCTGGCCCATTTGGCAGCAATTGCTCGCCATCGACCTTGAACTGCAACAGTGGGACCGATTGTATTCCGATGCCGAGCCCGCGGCCCAAGCCCATCCCAATCAACCCATGGTTTGGTTGTTCTTGGGGTATGGGGCCGAACGCACCGAGCGCACCGCCGAGGCCCGCAAGGCCTTTGAAACCGGACGCGATTTGGCTTTTGGACAATCCGGTCTCCTCGCCCAGTTCGAGGCTTCGCTCGGCATGGTCTGCGATGCGCTCAAAGATGTGCCCGCCTCCGACAAACACTTTGCGAGGGCTTTGCAACTGGAACCCGACAACCCGCTGTTTCTCAACAACTACGCCTGGGTGTTGGCCGAGCGATCCGCCAAGCTCAACGACGCGCTCCGGTATACCCAGCGCTCGAACCAACTCGATCCCAACAATCCCAATTCGCTCGATACCTACGCTTGGGTCTTGCACAAAATGGGGCGAAACGAAGACGCGCTCGTCCAAATTGACAAAGCCTTGGTCTTGGCCTCTGATCCCGTGTATTGGGAACACAAAGGGCTTATTTTGGAAGCCCTCGAACGCCGTTCTGAGGCCTTGAGCAGCTATCAAAAAGCCCTGGAACTGACGCTTTCTCGCGGTCAGGAGCCCACCTCCGTCCTCCGCGAACGGCTCAAAGCGCTCCAGCCGTGAGGGTTTTGTACGTACCACCAAGTGTGTGCCTCTGGGGAATTGTGGGGCTGATGTCCCTAACCACCAGTTGTGGCTTGTTTCGAAAAACCGAAGCGCCCCAGGTCGATGTTCCCAAACCCACCGATACACCCCGTACCGCGGTCGTTTCCGATCAAATCGAACGCGCCCGGTTCCGCCCCGAACGCTTTGGCTACAAGGCCGGAGCCACCTTGGTGCAAAACGGACGCGAAACGGATTTCAAAGTCGAGATGCGCTTCGAGCGCGACAAACAGATCTGGATCAACGTTTCGGATCCCTTTATGGGTATCTCGGTGGCGCGTTTGCTGTTGACCCCGGATACGGCCTTGATGTACAACCGCATCGACCAAACCTATACCGCCACCACCCCCGAAGCCCTGACACGACGTTGGGGGTTGACTTTTTCGTTTGCCGATGTGCAGGATTTGCTCTTGGCCAATGTGCCGCAAACCCAACCTTCGGCTCAATGGATCGAAGATTCGCGCCATGCCTGGACGCTCGATTCCACAGGGGGTCGTTATGCGCTCGTCTCGGGGCCCGTGGTGCATCGTTCGGTCGTGAGCCCGCTCGATTTTCGCCCGACGCTGCTGACCCTATTGCTCGCCAACCCCCGCGTAGCGTTGGATTGCCGCTATGGCTATAACCCGAACAACCCCCCGGCATCGTTTCCAGAAACGCTCGAATACGCCCTCGGCTTGCCGTATCAAACATCGCTGAAGATCCGCGTTCAAGAAACCCTGTCGACCGTACCGAATTTTCCGTTCTCCATTCCTCAGAACTTTCGAAAAACCCCATGAGCCGTTTCCCGACACTGGTGTTTTGGGCGGTGATGGCGCTGGGGCTTTTGGGCGAGGTGTCGGCCCAAAACAAGAAGAAGCTGCTCGAGCAAAAGAGCAAGATTCAAAGCGAGATCGAATTGGCGAACCGGATTCTCAAAGAAACCCGGGCCAATGTGCAGACCAATTCGGGGCAGGTGGAAGCGCTGGCGCAGAAAATCGATTTGCGCGAACGGCTCGTGGCCACCATGGAGCGCGAAATTGACCTTTTGGAAGGCGAGATCGAAGAAAGCCAAAAAGCCATTGCCGAACGCGAAAAAGTCCTCGAGCAGCGCAAGGCGGAATACGCCGAGATGATTCGGCACGCCGAGCGCAGCCGTTCGACCGATACCCGATTGCTCTTTTTGCTCTCGGCCGAGAGTTTTGCCCAGGCCTATCGCCGCATGGAATACATGAAGGAACTGAGCCGGGCGCGCAAACGACAAATTGAACTGATCGAGGCCGAGCGCAAAGCGCTTGAAACCAATAAGCGGTTGTTGGAAGAGCAAGCTGCGTTAAAACAACGCCTCAGAACCCAGAGGGGGAAGGAACTCGCCGCTTTGGAATCGGATCGGGCCCAATCGGAAAAGGCCCTGCAACAACTCACCCAAAAAGAAAAGGAACTGCAGCGGCAGATTTCGGAAAAGAAAGCCCAGCAACAAAAACTCGAAAAAGAGATTCAGAAAGCGATTGCTGCCGAAATCCGCAAGGCCAAAGATGCGGCCGTTCGCAAAGAAATCGAAGACCGCGCCCTTGCAGCCGGGCTTAAAAAGGGCAAGGATTTCTCGACCAAAACCTCGAACGCCCAACTCGAAAAGCTCATCGCCGCTCGATTGAAGAAGACCGAAACCACAACCACGGCGGCCACCCCTGCCAAACCCGCGGAAAAACCCGCGTCCAATGTGATGGCGTTGACCCCGGAAGGCAAGCTCGCCGCCGCGGGATTTTCGAAAAACAAAGGGGCGCTTCCCTGGCCAGTCGAGCGGGGATGGGTCGTTTCCAACTTTGGCAGCCATCCCCACCCGATTGCGAAAAACGTGGTGGTCAACAACAACGGCATCGACATTGCCACCGAATCGGGCAGCGAAGCAAAATCCGTTTACGACGGAGAAGCCATTGTGATCCAAGTGCCCTACGGCAACAAAGCGGTCTTGATCAAGCATGGCAATTTCTTTACCGTCTACGACAATCTGGCTGAGGTCTATGTAAAAAACGGAGACAAGGTCAAGGCGCGTCAATCGATTGGAAAAGTGTTTACCGATCCCAGCGATGGCACCACCCGTCTGCACTTTGAGGTCTGGGAAAACGACAAGGTGCAGAACCCTGTACCTTGGTTATCCAAAAAATAGGAACCATGAGAATCGCCCTTGCAGCCCTATCGAGTTCCCTCTTGTTTGGCGCTTGCCAAACCGCGCCTCCCGAAAACGCCCCGGCTGAATCCACCGTTGAACCCACTATGGACGCCCCATTATCCACCCCAGACCACCAAGGTCCCGACGCCGAGCGATTGGCGAAGGGCATTGTCTTTTTTGCCACGGGCAACGAGCCGTTCTGGTCATTTGAGGTCGTACCCGGTCAGGCGCTGCGTTTTGTTCCCATGAGCGGCGAACCCATGAATACGCCTTATGTGGAGCCCGAAGAGCTCAAAAATCCGCGGGGATGGAAGTACCATGCCGAGGTCGAGTCTGGGATTTTGGATGTGGAAGTGATCCTGGAAACCTGCATTGATGATATGTCGGAGGCCCAGTCACCCTACCGTGTTGTGGCCACGGTCCGAGGGAAGAGCTACAGGGGATGCGGACATTTTACCGCCGATTCCCGCGTCTTTGCCAACGCCTGGAAGCTGGCTTCGATCAATGGAGATGACTGGTCGGGAAAAACCGGATTGCGACCATTTTCCTTACAATGGGATCCCGCCAAGGCCCTGATCTCGGGCCAAGACGGGTGCAATAACTTCTTTGGTCCCGGCGAGGTGCGGGGAACACAGGCGTTGATCGGTCCGAATTTGGGGAGTACGATGATGGCCTGTCCCGATATGGCATCGCCCAAGCGCTATCTCGATGCCTTGACCCAGGGAGGGGCTTTCGGGGTGGGTTTTGATGGGGATCAGTTGGTGCTGAAAAACGATTCGTCCGAGTTGATCTTTTCCGCGCATACCCCCGAGGAACCTAAGTAAGACCGGGACAGCGGCAATTTCTGAGGACTGTATATCAAAAGCGGAATAGATCTGTAATAACAACCCTTTCGTGAGAAATCCTAAAAGACTGACTTAAGCTGGTGTAGTGGGTCTCTTGGAAGAGACTGTTCCGCGACGACATAGTCCCATCAGAGATCAACGAGTTGTCCGGCTATCAAGGTGTCTAAGGCCTCTCGACTCCGGGACCCGCCAGCGACGCCGAGTCGCACCCAGCCGCAACGGCCAGTGAGCCTTGCGGCGCGACCTCGGCCAAAGCGCTCCTAAAAAAAATCAAGAACGGGGTGGACAAGAGAGCGCACCTGACGGTCAATTGAGATTCGGCAATACTACAGAGCCACGAGGCGTCGTGGCTCTACATTTTCTTTGGAGCAGCAAAGAAAGAAGCCCACCGCGGGAGCGGAGTGCACATCAGAGTCGTAGACAGGGAATGACCAGCGTAGTCCAACTTTGAATGCTCATCGGCGTAGCCGGAAGACATCTACCCGAAGACCCATATTGATCTCGTGCAACCCTAGTTCAATTTTCATTGAACACTTTTTACGAATCAAAGACTGAACCTGAACTCCTACAATAGTCATCGCTCGCCAAGAATATCCTGTGACCTATAATACTCGGTCTATCGACACAAAAAAGCCCCGGCATACCGAGGCTTCATAGGGAATGAGCGCATGGAGCGACTTACATCCCAGATTCCCCCTCCGGGCTTCCACCTCCGGGTTGTCCCTGGCCTTTACCACCCCGTTTGCCTCTCATTTTATGCGCATTCTCCTTGCGCATTTTCTGGTATTCGGCAAACTGTTCCTTGGTTAAGACCGCCTTCATCTCTTCACCTTGGCTCTCGGCCAATTCCATCATCGCATCGCGCTGAGGCTGACCCTGTTCGCGCAATGCCACAAACTGATGGGCATAGCGGGTATTGATTTCCAGCGCTTGGGCTTTTTGCTCTTCGCTCATTTTCAGCCGAGTCGCCATTTGCTCGGTTTGTTTGGCGGCCATGGCTTCCGGGTTGCGCGGAGCCTGGTTCGGATTTTGAGCGTGCGTGGGTTGGAACATCAACCCCAGACCGAGGGCGAGCAGACCGCTCAGAAACGACTTTTTCATAATAGGCGATTTTGACTGTAAGACGAGCCGTGCTCTTCGCGGTTTAATGCGACCCGGGTTATTAATAATTCAACAGCTCCTCCAATTTGATCCGTAGCTTGTCGGCATTCGGTAAAACGGCGGCTTCTAGGGTGGAATTCAGCGGTATGGCCGGAACATTTTCCGAACCCAGCACCCGAACCGGCGCATCGAGCGAGCGGAAACAGGCTTCTTGAATCCATCCGGCCACGTTGCGCCCAAAGCTATTGAGGACCGGTTCTTCTGTCACGACCAACACCCGTCCATGGCGTTGTACCGCTTCGGCTATGGCCGATTCGTCCAGTGGCGAAAGACTCCGCAAATCGAGAATTTCGACCCGACCCGCAAAGGACTTGGCGGCTTCGAGGGCCCAGTAAATCCCCATTCCGTAGGCCACCACCACCGCGCTGCTTTGATCCCTGTTCGGCTCCGCGCTCAACACCGTTCGCGCCTTGCCGATGGGCACCACATAGTCCGAAGAAGGCTCGAGGGTCCGAGCCGCTTCGGTTCCCTTGATCTTGCTCCAATACAATCCTTTGTGCTCGAGAATTACCACTGGATTGGGATCGTAAAAAGCGGCTTTGAGCAGCCCTTTGAGGTCGGCCCCGGTACTCGGATACACCACCTTGATGCCCTTAATGTTGCAGACCACGGTCTCGATCGACGAGCTATGGTAGGGTCCGCCAGAGCCGTAGGCGCCAATCGGCACGCGGATTACGGCCGATACGGGCCATTTGCCGTTGCTCAAATAAAGAGAACGGCTCAACTCGGTAAACAATTGGTTGAGGCCCGGCCACAAATAGTCGGCAAACTGCACTTCGACAATCGGCTTGAGACCCGCCGCGCTCATACCCACCGTGCTCCCGATAATAAACGCTTCTTGAATCGGGGTGTTGAAGACCCGTCCATCGCCAAACCGCTCGGCCAGCGTGGCCGCTTCGCGAAACACCCCGCCCAAACGACGACCTACATCTTGTCCGTAGAGCAAGGCTTCTGGATGTGCTTCGAGCAGTTCGCGGATGGCAAACAAGGCCGAATCGACCATTACAGTGCGCTCCCGGCCTTGGGGTTCGCGTTCGCCCCGCTCTTCGGTGATGGGGGTGGGCGCCAAAATATGATCCGAAATCGACTCGGGCTTTGGGTCCTCGGCCGCAAGGGCCTGTTCGTAATCGCCCTGCACCATTTGACGGGCTTCGAGGGCCATCGCATCGAGATCTTCGGGCGAAAAACCGCGTTCGACCAGCGTTTGCCGCAGGCGAGGGAGGGGATCGCGCAAACCGTGTTCGACCAAATCGTCCCGATACCACTCTTTGCGAACACCCGAGGTATGATGCCCCAACAAGGGTACATCGGCCCGCACCAAAATGGGCCCCGATCCAGCCCGGATGGCTTCGAGCACCCCGCTCAAACCCGAGTAGCAGGCTTCGAAATCGCTCCCATCGAGCTCGAGCACCCCGAGTCCTTTGAAGCCCGCAGCCAATTCGGCCGCGTTCTGGGCTCGGGTCTCGGCGGCATTGGCCGAAATATCCCAGCCGTTGTCTTGCACCAAAAACAGCAGTGGCAATTTGCGCAAAACGGCCATTTGCAGGGCTTCCGACACCTCGCCTTCAGTCATGGCCGCATCTCCAATCGAGCAGACCACCACAGGGGCCGTTCCGGGTTCCCATGCATCGAGCCCTTGATCGATCCGATATTGAATCCCCATGGCCAAACCCGCGGTGGGAATGGCCTGCATACCCGTAGCTGAGCTTTGGTGAATGATGCGCGGCATCCCTTCTCGATTGAGACTGGGGTGAGAATAATACGTGCGCCCCCCCGAAAAGGGGTCGTCTTTTTTGGCGAGCAATTGCAGCATCAGCTCGTAGGGACTCATCCCGATGCCGAGCAAAATAGAGTCGTCTCGGTAGTAGGGAGAAACCCAATCTTGAGGACGGAGCTGTAGACTCAGCGCCAATTGAATGGCTTCGTGCCCCCTCGAGCTCGCATGGACGTATTGGGCCGTGACCTCTTTGTAGGCCTCATAGAGCGCGGCCATGGCGGCCGAAGTGCACATCAGGGAATAGGCCTTGCGCAGAACCGGGGCGTCGAGGGTCTCGGCGTGTTTCATGCCCGAAAATTAGAACGCTTCGCCCGAAACACTGGGTCAAAATTGTTCCACCCCTTCGATTCGGCGGCTTTATTCGATGGGACCATTGTCGATGAGCCGAACCCCAGAGGCGTGCACCGCCGCAAACAAGCGCCAGCGACCCTGATGCAGATCCGGGGATCCGGCATACGGATGGAATTGGTCGCGGTCGGCAATTTCGAGGTATTCCACTTCGAGGGTCGAAAACTGATTCAACACATCGACCGAACGGGCCAATTCGGCCTGCCAATGGTCGGGGGTCAAGGACGTTGAAAGGCGGCTCAGTTCTCGGTATATGGCGGGGGCTTGGGCGCGGGCCTCGGGGGTGAGCCGCAGATTTCTCGAACTCATCGCCAACCCATCGGATTCGCGGTGGGTGGGGCCGCCCACAATGCGCACCCCGAGGGCTTCGGTCTCGACAAGCCGCCGCACTACGGCCAGTTGCTGAAAGTCTTTTTCCCCAAAAAACGCCGCCTCGGGTTCGATGCGTCGAAAAAACAGATCGAGAATGCGGGCCACGCCTTGAAAATGACCGGGTCGATGGGCGCCTTCCAGCGCGATTTCGAGCTCGCCCAAATCGTAGTGCTTTGGGGAGGGGCCGGGTTCAGACGATCCGTACACTTCGGCTACGTCGGGGATAAAAACCGCGTCGCAGGCGGTGTTGCGCAGCATGGCTACATCGGCTGCTTCGGTGCGCGGATAGTGTACCAAATCTTCGGAGCGATTGAACTGAGCGGGGTTGACAAAGATGCTCATCAAAACGCGGTCGCACTGTTTCTGGGCGAGTGCCACCAGCGACAAATGACCGGGGTGCAAAGCGCCCATAGTCGGCACAAATCCAAGACTCTGCCCGTGTTTCCGCAGGGTTTGCCTCCAATCTTCGATTTCGTTCCAGCTCCTCAGTACGTGCATTTGAGTCCTTGAAATACAGCGCCAAAGCTAGTGAACGGGTTCCGGGCTCGCAGAAAAGCCGTACCTTTGTTGAACCGCCTTCCAGTTAGTCACAATCTTCCAACGCGCAGCAAAGATGGCCAAGAAACGTATCCTCTACGTCTCCCAGGAAATCAACCCCTATCTCGAAGATTCCGAAATCGCGCGCGCCTCTCTCGCCTTACCGAAAAAAATGAACGAACGGGGACACGAAATCCGCGTGTTCATGCCGCGTTTTGGGGTAATCAACGAGCGTCGGCACCAGCTTCACGAAGTCATTCGGCTCAGCGGCATCAACATTATCGTCAACGATATGGACCAGCCGCTCATCATCAAGGTGGCCTCGGTTCCCTCGGCGCGTCTGCAGGTGTATTTTATCGACAACGACGAATACTTCAAGCGCAAAGCGGTCTTTTTCGACGATCGAGGCCAATTTTTTACCGACAACGACGAAAGAGCCTTGTTCTTTTGCCGGGGGGTGGTCGAAACCGTGCGCAAACTCGGTTGGGCTCCAGACATCATCCACTGCCACGGCTGGATGACCGCGCTGTTGCCCTTGTATTTGCGCCGCTTCTACGCCGACGATCCGCTCTTTAGCGAAACCCGCGTGGTGACCAGCGTCTACCACTTCGACTATTGCGACCGGTTTAGCGACAAATTGCTCAAGAGTTTGGCGTTTGATGGCATCCCCGCCGAAGACATCGCGCATTTGGCCGACGGCGACGTAGGCTGCATGAACAAACTGGGGGTGTTGTACAGCGATGCCGTTTTGCGGCACGGAATCCTCCCGAACGATTTGAATCAATGGGTGGAAGCACACCATCCGGACTCGATGCACGTTACAGACCTCAAGGAGCAGATGCCCGCCATCGAAGAATTGTATGCATCGGTGGGGGAGCGGGCGCTCGCGCTGTGAGAACGCATCGATAGGACCCCTATGAAATTTTTGTTGAAGCCTCGGCTTTGGGCCGGGATGGCCACGGCCTTGATGTTATTGGCGCTGTGGAGTTGTGAGAAAGACGGTGGCCTGCTCGGACTCGACTTGCTCGACGAGGAAAAGGCAGGCGTCGGTGTTCTGCTCCAGTTTCCGGTGGTGGCCTTTACGCTCGAAGACGATAGCGTTCTGTCGCGCAATCCGACCTACGGCATCGCGGGTTCTTACCAGGATCCTTTGACCGGGTTCCACTCTTCTTACTTCGTTACCCAGGTGTTGCTGCAGGCGGCTCAACCCAATTTCGGCACGAATGCCATCCTCGATTCGGCCCGATTGGTGCTGCGTTATCAGGGGGCTTACGGCGATACCAACAAACCCATGAGTTTTCAGGTCTATCGGCTCGACGAGTACCTCGATCCCGATGCCACCGAGGGTTATTACTCGAACCGCAACTGGGCGATTGGCGACTTGGTCGGACAGGCGAACTACAGCGAATTCCGACCCCGACAAGCCTTTGTGGAAGGGGGTGATACCTTGAGTCCGCGACTGGTTATTCCCCTCGATGTCAATTATTTGCAGCAAACCATCATCGACGCCTCTGCGGGCAACAACGCCGACTTTGCCAACAACGACGCCTTTATCCGCTATTTCAACGGGATTGTGATTCGCTCTGGGGACGAAGACGGGTCGATGTTCCAGTTCGACATCAGCTCGGGGATTAGCCGCATACAGCTGTTTTATCACAACGATACCGATACCGGCACCTTCGATTTGCGCACCGATGCGAGCACAGAGGGGGCCAACCACTTTGAACACGACTATTCTTCAGCGGCCTTTGATCCGGCCATGCCCGATACCATAAACGGGACGGAGTACACCTTTGTCCAGGCCATGGGGGGGTGCGTCACCGCTTTGGAATTTCCGACCCTGCCCGAGATCATCGACTCTAACTACCTGATCAACAAAGCAGAACTCAATCTCACCATCGAAATCGGCAACGATGCAGGGTTCGAGGTGCCTCGGTTTATGCTGATTCTCGAGCAGAACGATTCGGGCAAAGTGCTCATCAAGGACTATACTGTAGGGCGTTTTTCGGAAGAGGTTGTCAAGGATGACTACCGACAGAAGAAATATTCCTTTAACATTACCCGACATATTTTTGAGACGTTGTACGAGCGTGGTGGGAAGACGCGGGTGTTTTTGGTCAGCGGCAGCGGTGCCTCGTCCATGAACCGGGTGGTGCTGAATGGAAACCGACACCCTGGAAATCCCTTAACGCTCGATTTGTACGTCAGCCAGTCGCCTTAAAATTTCCGAGCTATGTGCGGTATCGTCGGCTACATTGGTAGCAAACAGGCCTATCCTATTGTGATCAATGGCCTGAAAAGGCTAGAATATCGCGGCTACGATAGCGCAGGGATCGCCCTGCTCGAAGCGGGCGCGTTCAAACTCTACAAGCGCAAGGGCAAGGTGGCCGAACTCGATGCGCTCGCTACCCAGAACGACATCGTGGCCACGCTGGGTATTGGGCATACGCGTTGGGCGACCCACGGGGTCCCGAACGATGTCAACAGCCATCCCCACCTAAGCCAGAGCGGTCGTTTGGCGTTGATCCACAACGGCATTATCGAGAACTTCAGCGCTTTGAAGGAGGCTTTGATCGATCGCGGCTTCTCTTTTAAAAGCGAAACCGATACGGAAGTCTTGGTCAATTTGATCGAGGACATCATGAAGGAGGAATCGCTCCCCTTGGATCAAGCGGTGCGAATTGCGCTCAATCAGGTCATTGGGGCTTATGCGATTTGCGTGATCGACCAAGAGCAACCCGACCGAATTGTGGTGGCCAAAAAGGGCAGCCCGCTCGTAATTGGCATTGGGGAAGGAGAGTACTTTATTGCCTCTGACGCCACCCCGTTTTTGGAATTTACCAAGAATGTGGTCTATCTGGAGGAGGAGGAAATGGCGGTGATTCAGCCGGGTCGCAGCCTCGAAATCCGCTCGATTGCGTCCAACCGCATGGTCGATCCCTATATCCAGAAGCTCCAAATGGATTTGGAATCGATTGAAAAGGGGGGCTATGAGCACTTTATGCTCAAAGAGATCTATGAGCAGCCGCGTTCGATTCGCGACTCACTCCGCGGGCGTTTGCAGCCCGATAAGGGGTTGGTGAAGATGGGCGGGGTCAACGAATACATCGAGAAATTCACCAAGGCCGAGCGGATTATCATTGTGGGCTGTGGCACGAGCTGGCACGCGGGTCTGGTTGCCGAATACATTTTTGAAGAACTCGCTCGGATTCCAGTGGAGGTGGAATACGCCTCCGAGTTCCGCTACCGCAACCCGATTATCAGCGAAAAAGACGTGGTGATTGCGATTTCGCAGTCGGGCGAAACGGCCGACACCCTCGCAGCGATCAAACTGGCCAAGAGCAAGGGGGCGACCATTTTTGGAATTTGCAATGTGGTGGGCTCCTCGATTGCCCGCGAGACGCATGCTGGGGCCTATACCCATGCGGGTCCAGAAATCGGGGTGGCGAGTACAAAGGCGTTTACCGCTCAGGTGGCCGTGCTCAGTCTGATTGCGCTCCGCATTGCCCACGACCGGGGGGCCATCAAGGAGTCGGACTACCACCGTTTGTTGCAGGAATTGGATTCGATTCCGGCCAAGATTGAAAAAATGCTCGAAAGCGATGCCCAGGTTCTCGAGATTTCGCGCATTTTCAAAGACGCTCAGCACTTTTTGTACCTCGGCCGCAGCTACAACTTCCCTGTGGCGCTGGAAGGGGCGCTCAAGCTCAAGGAGATCAGCTACATCCACGCCGAGGGCTATCCTGCGGCCGAGATGAAGCACGGTCCGATTGCGCTCATCGACGAGAATATGCCCGTGGTGGTCATTGCCCCGCTCAATACGCACTACGAGAAGATTGTGAGCAATGTCCAAGAGGTCAAGGCGCGCAATGGACGGGTGATTTGCATTGTGAATAAGGGCGATACCGAAATCCGCAAACTGGCCGAACACGTCATCGAAGTCGAAGACACCATGGATGTGTTTACGCCATTGTTGACGACCATTCCGCTCCAGCTCCTCGCCTACCACATCGCGGTGATGCGCGGTTGCAACGTCGACCAGCCCCGGAATTTGGCGAAAAGCGTTACGGTGGAGTGAGTATGATGAAGTTAGCCTAGCAGTGCATGTATCAAATTGATCGCGAGAACAATTCGCTTGTCCTGCTCGAGGCGAAGTCATTCTCCAATCTCGGTTTTCGTGAGCGAGATCATTTGCAAGAATGGATATGCAAGAATCCTAGTGTTTTGGCGGAGGAATTGTTGATTATTCAGAAAGAGTTCAATGGGTTCGACGACACCAAAGAACGACTGGATATTTTGGCGCTAGACAAACAGGGCAATTTGGTGATTGTCGAGAACAAACTCGACGATACGGGAAGAGATGTTGTCTGGCAGGCGCTCAAGTACACGTCCTATTGCTCTACGCTGAGTACCGCTCAAATTGTAGAGATGTTTCAGCAGTTTTTGCGCAAGGAAGGATCCGAAGCAGATCCCAGGAAAGTGATCGGAGAATTTGTTCATGGTTCCAGAGAAGATTTTATCTTAAACCAGAACGATCAACGAATTATTCTGGTAGCCAATACGTTCAGAAAAGAAGTTACTTCAACAGTGATGTGGTTGCTCAACCACAATGTGCGTATTCAGTGTTTTCGGGCCATCCCATACGTCTTGGAAGGGAGGCCCCCCACGGTTCTCCTTCAGTTCGAGCAGATTATTCCTCTGCTGGAAACGGAGGAGTATATCATTAAGATTCGAGAAAAAGTCAACGAAGAACAAGATCGTGTTCGCAAGAGATCTGATCAGATTTTGATGGACTTTTGGACAGGCCTGGTACGGGAGGTGTCGCAAAGAAAAGCGCTCAGTTTTGTGCTGAAAAGTGATCCTGTTCGGCCTCAGTTTTATTACAGCTTTGCCAAGGAAGGAGTGACCTTTGCTTTTTGTATAGGTGAAAAAGTTCCTAGATCAGAGTTGTACTTCAATGATGACCCTGACAAAAAGAAAATCGATTCGATGAAAGTGGCTTTGGAGGAGGCAAAATCTGATTTGCTTTCTGAGCTTATTTTCCAACGACTAGAGAATCGAAAGGCATCGAGAATTAAAATCGACATGTCGGTAGAATTGAACCAACAATTGAATATTGGTTGGAACGATCAATCCACATGGCCGGATTATTACGATTGGTACATTGAATCCATGGACCGCCTCTATCGGGAGTTGTTGCCAGTTTGGGTACGTGTCAAAAAAAACTTGTAGGTATGGAAAAGCCCGCTTCTTCGCATTCTTCCGATGCCGTTTTGGAATATGTTTCAAACCTTCCGGATGAGTGGAGCCTTGTTTCGAAACGGTTGACGGAAGTGATTTACGCGGGTCTTCCTCAAGCCACCGCCAAAGTCTGGCACAGGCATCCGGTGTGGTTCGATGGAAAGAACCCTTTGACGGGTTTCAGTCTCCAAAAAGCTGGGTTGCGGTGGATGTTTTGGAGCGGTATGAGCTTTGACGAGCCCGACTTGATTCCGGGCAAGGGGCGTTTTCAGGATGCCTCGGTTTTTCTTCAACCCGATTCGGTTCTCGATCCCGTTCAAACCGCTCGTTGGCTCGACAAGGCGTGGAACCTGCAGTGGAACTATGCCGAAATCGTCCGAAACAAAGGGGTTCTGCTTCCGTTGAAAGGGGTGGGGTGAGGGACTTCGAGTGCTCGGTGAACCAAGTACCGTTCTCGATAGGATCCTAGACCGCCCATTCAACGCAAATCTCACCCATTCAGAGGATGCGGTTGGGGTAAAGAGATACCAGACTGTTCGTGGGGTTGTCGAGCCTTGAAGATTCTGCGCTGCCGTTGGGCGTCAGCCAAGGCGACATGTTTCGTTGTGTACCGTACTCGACGGGTTGTTAGAAGATTCGGAGATGAAACAAGGGCCGGTGCGCTTTTCTGTTTACCTTACCCCGACACGATTGCATGGCGCGAGATATTTAAGGAAAAAGAAAATGAAAAGATACTTGGTGTTTGTGGTCCTTTTGTTTGGAATGATTGATTCCTGCTTTGCCCAACAAAGTGGGTCAGATTTAATCGATTCTTTGAAGGCAGAATTGTTGGACGAAAAAGCGGATACAACGCGGATCAAGTATCTATCCCAAATTGCTTTTGCCTACAGCCGCTCCTCTCCGGATTCGGGTTTGGTCTTTGCCAGCAGAGCATTGGTTTTTGCACGTGAAATACAATGGGAACGAGGCATTGCAAACGCATTTTATTTTAGAGGGGCCAATTATTTGGGGTTATCCCAACTTCCCGAGGCGTTGGATGATTACTTCAATGCAAGGCGATATTTTGAAAGTCTGGGAGACAGTAGTAAACTCGCCGGAACGCTCAGCAATATTGGGGTTGTCTATGCGCAACAAAAGAAAATAGACCAGTCGCTCGAGTATTTTTTACAGGCCTTACAGGTCATAAGAAAAGTAAAGCCAAAGAGCAATTTTGAAGCAGCCAGTTTGGGCAATATCGGGAATTTGTACTTTGAAAAAGGAGATTACCAAAAAGCCCTCGATTACAAACAGCAAGCATTCCTTCTACTCAAAGATCTGGGGAGTCCCGAAATGACCTCATCAGGGCTGATCAGTATGGCTAGCGTTTATCTAGAGATCAAGGATTACAAAAATGCGCTGGCCTATGCGAAGCAAGCCATGGAAGTAGCAGAGAAAGTAGAGTTTGAACCAGTAGTCGCCAATGCGCATCAACTCAAAGGGAGGGCATTGTACAAAATCGTAGCCGATGATGACAAAGCATTGCTCGACAGTATTTATTCTGGAAATAGGCAAAGGGCGCTGACCGAGTCTCGAATCAATTTGGACAGTGCCGTTGCGAAATTCAGACGGGTAGGTGATCAAGTTCAATTGGCTTCGACGTATGGGGGGTTTATTGAATTGGAGGAGCATGAAGGCAACTTCCAAGCAGCGTTGGATTATTTTAAGTTGAGCAAGGCCATCAATGATTCTCTTTTTACCGCCGACAATACGGAGGAGATGCTTCAAACATCCATGCAATATGAGTTCGACAAAAAAGAGGCAGAGAATAAACTCAAACAAGAGAAAAAGGATGCGATTCAGAGAAATGTTCGGAACTCGATTGCCGTTGGATTGGCAGGTACTCTGGTGTTTTTAATTGTCGTGTACCGTCAGCGAAACAAAATTGCGAAGGCGAGAAAGAGAAGTGATGAATTGCTTTTGAATATTTTGCCGGAAGAAGTGGCGGAGGAACTCAAGGAAAAGGGCAGTGCGGAAGCCAGGCACTTTGATTCCGTTACCATTCTCTTCACCGATTTTAAAGGGTTTACGCTAATTTCTGAACGACTGGCTCCGGCAGAATTGGTCTCCGAGATCAATTATTGTTTCTCGGCCTTCGATGAAATTATGGATAGGCACCGAGTAGAGAAAATTAAGACCATTGGTGATGCGTACATGGCCGTAGGTGGGGTTCCCAACCCCAATGCATCGCACGCGGTTGATGTGGTGAAAGCAGCTCTGGACATTCAAAGATTTATGAAGGAATATCAAGAAAGGATGAAAGCGTTGGGCAAGCTGTTCTTCGAAATACGAATAGGGGTTCATACCGGAACGGTGGTGGCGGGTATCGTCGGATTAAAAAAGTTTCAATACGATATCTGGGGAGATACGGTCAATACGGCTTCCCGGATCGAGTCCAGTGGTGAAGAGGGTAAGGTGAACATCAGTGGCAGCACCTACGAATTGGTAAAAAATCAATTCTCTTGCACACACCGTGGAAAGATTCAAGCCAAGGGCAAGGGAGAATTGGATATGTATTTTGTAGAAGCGGAGAAAAGTGACTAAGAAGAACAGTTTCGCAAAGGACGTTCCCCTCACGTCCATGGTTTAACCCACTCGACTTGGCGGCAAAACGGGCATCACAAAACCCTCAGCTGGCCCCCCTGTCCCAGTCGCTCGGTTCCTGCCGAGTGACCATAGAGAACACTTTCGGAGAGTGCAATTGGCGAAGTCACACCTGAAGTTTTACCCACTCGGCTGGAGCCAAGCGGGTAAAAGAGGATGAGAATGATGACCAACCCCGTGCTCCGCAGAAGCCGCTTGTTTCGGCCTTTGACACCGTTCGCTGTCTCAGTCGCTCGGTTCCTGCCGAGTGACCAAGGGAGTATTATATTCTCTGAAAACACAGGTTTTTTGGTGAATGCATTCTCCAATTCTATACAATATTCAGTGAATTAGAAAGCATATTGCGCTCGTTTCACCCACTCGGCCCGTCCCCAAACGGGCATCACAAAACCCTAAGCTAGCCCCTTCAGATTGCTTCGAGCAAAGCCCGCGCGAGTTTTTCGCGGTAGGCCGGGTCAGAGAGGCGAGCGCGGCCTTCGGCTTGGCTCACCGAGCCGATTTCGACCAATATCGCTGAAGCGGGGTAGTGCTTGAGCGCGTAAAATTGGTCGGAAGTCTTGGTGCTTACGGGTCCAAAACGCTCGACCGATGCGGCCAAGCGCACCGCAGCTTCGGCTCCGGCCCTATCGTTGGGCTGCGATATAAATCCGAATTGGTTGGGGTGATCGGCTCGGCCCCGGCTGTCGAGGTGGAGCGACAACACGCGGTCCGGGGCGATTTCGGCAATGCGTTCGGCCCGTTCCTTCAAACCCATATACACATCGCCTTCGCGCAACAACACCACCTTGAGATCACGCCGGGTGTTCAACTCCCGCATCATCAACGCGAGGTCGAGGATGATGTCCTTTTCCGCCAATCCATCCGTGTTCCAACCCAGGTCTTTGCCCCCATGGCCCGGATCGATGGCCAAGACAAAGGGCTCTTGGCTTCCGACATCCGAAGGGGAATGGGCTCCGGTCAAAAGCAGCAGCAACAAAGAGACGGGCAGGATGCGGAAGTTCATAACCATCAGATTTATCGTGAAGTACGACAAAAAATGTCCGGGGCGTCTCCCAGAGAACGCCGAGTTATTCACCACATTGTGCGAAACGGGAAGCCCGAAAGAATCGGATCAGTCCTCTACCACCCAAGCCCCCGTGCTCAACAGCGGCTCCGCTACTTTGTATTTGGCCGAGCGCTGTTCGCCCGTCTGAATGTTCCGAAGCGTCACCATGTCGTTGCGACCGTATTTCTTGCCGGTGTTGACTACGGGCGCCGTGCGAACGGGTTGGGGACGGGAAGCGGGCGGACGCGAACCCCGTTGGGCTGCCGATTCCGGGGCACCTGGTCCGCTGGTTTGCAGGGCCTCTGGACGCCGCACGGGCATCGGAGCCGCAGGACGCGCGGGGTTTTGCTGAATCGGGATCGAAGACTTGAACAAAAAGCTCAAAATCTCTGCGTTCAGCTTGGTCACCATCGCCTTGAACAACTCAAACGACTCGAATTTGTAGATCAACAGCGGGTCTTTTTGCTCGTAGACCGCACCCTGAACATATTGCCGCAAATCGTCGAGTTTGCGCAGGTGTTCCTTCCACGCCTCGTCGATCAGGAGCAGGGTGATGTTCTTCTCAAAATCGCGCACCAATTGCTTGCCCTTGCTCGAATAGGCGGTTTCGATGTTCGTCACCACCTGGAGCATTTTGACCCCGTCGGTAAAGGGGACCACGATGTTTTGGTACTGGCCTTTTTGGTTCTCGTACACATCCTTGATCACCGGGAAGGCCGAGCTCGCCATGCGCTCCGATTTGTCTTCGTAGTGTTTGCGCGCTTCGGCATAGAACCGCTCTGCCAGCTCCGCCTCGCTCGGCTTCTTCAGATCGAGATCGGCCGGAAGTTCGAGTCCAAAGACGCGGAAAAGTTCAAATTTGAGTTCATCCTCGTTCCGGGTGGCCACAAATTGGGCGGCCAAGGCCGTGGCCGTATCGTAGAGAATATTCGCCAAGTCGGTCGCCAACTTATCGCCAAACAGGGCGTTTCGACGACGGGCGTAAATGACTTCGCGCTGGCTGTTCATCACATCGTCGTACTCCAACAGCCGCTTGCGCACCCCGAAGTTGTTTTCCTCCACCTTGCGCTGGGCCCGCTCAATGCTCTTGGTCACCATGCTGTGCTGGATCACCTCGCCTTCCTTGAGCCCCATCTTGTCCATCAATCCCGCGATGCGCTCCGAGCCGAAGAGCCGCATCAAATTGTCTTCGAGCGATACAAAAAACTGAGAACTGCCCGGATCGCCTTGGCGTCCCGAACGACCCCGCAACTGTCGGTCGACCCGTCGAGAGTCATGGCGTTCGGTGCCGATAATCGCCAAACCGCCTGCCGCCTTCGATTCGGGCGTCAGTTTGATGTCCGTACCCCGGCCTGCCATATTGGTGGCAATGGTCACGGTGCTCGGTTTGCCCGCTTCCTGAACGATTTCCGCTTCCTTTTGGTGCAGTTTGGCGTTCAAAACGTTGTGGTTGATCTTCCGCATTTTGAGCGAACGGCTCAAGAGTTCGGAAATCTCGACCGAGGTTGTACCCACCAGTACCGGACGACCCGCCAAGGTCAGTTTTTCGATTTCTTCGATGACCGCGTTGTACTTCTCGCGCTTGGTTTTGTACACCAAATCTTCTTCGTCTTTGCGGACAATCGGGCGGTTGGTCGGAATCACGACCACTTCCAACTTGTAGATATTCCAGAGTTCTTGCGCCTCGGTTTCGGCCGTACCCGTCATACCCGCCAACTTGGCGTACATCCGGAAATAGTTCTGGAGGGTTACGGTGGCATAGGTCTGGGTAGCCGCCTCAATCTTAACGCTTTCCTTGGCTTCGATCGCCTGATGAAGCCCGTCGGAATAACGGCGACCTTCCATGATCCGGCCCGTTTGCTCGTCGACAATCTTCACCTTGTTTTCCATCACCACATACTCGACATCGCGCTCGAACAAGGTGTAGGCCTTGAGCAACTGATTCATGGTGTGGATGCGCTCGCTTTTTTGTTCAAAATCGCGGAGCAGGGCTTCTTTGCGCTCTGCCCGGTCCACGATGTCCGCGATTTCGCGATCGATGCGCGAAACCTCGATGCTCAAATCGGGCAAGATGAAGAATTGCGGATCGGTATCGCCCGAGAGCAGTTCAATGCCCTTTTCGGTGAGTTCGACCTGGTTTTGCTTTTCATCGATGACGAAGAACAAATCCTGATCGATTTTCCACATTTCCTTGCCTTGCTCCTGCATGTAGTAGTTCTCGGTCTTTTGGAGCAGGGTTTTGCGACCCTCTTCCGACAAGAACTTGATGAGTGCCTTGTTTTTAGGCAACCCCCGGTGCGCCCGCAACAGCCGTACACCCCCTTCTTTTTCGTCCCCTTGATCGATCAGCCGCTTGGCCTCGATCAACTCCTGTTGCACTACCGCTCTTTGGGCCTGAAACAGCTTGACCACAAAGGGTTTGAGCTGATCGAAATCCTGGTCTTCGCCCTTGGGTGTCGGACCGCTGATAATCAAAGGCGTACGGGCGTCGTCGATCAAGACCGAGTCGACCTCGTCTACGATGGCAAAGTTGTGCTTGCGCTGCACCATATCCTCGGGAGACCGGGCCATATTGTCGCGCAGATAGTCAAAGCCGAATTCGTTGTTGGTGCCGTAGGTGATGTCCGCCTGATACGCTGCCCGACGCTCGGGCGAATTCGGTTGGTGCCGATCGATGCAATCGACGGTAAGTCCGTGGAACTGATACAGCGGACCCATCCATTCCGAGTCGCGGCGCGCGAGGTAGTCGTTGACCGTCACCAAGTGCACCCCGCGTCCGGTGAGGGCGTTGAGGTAGACCGCCAGGGTCGCCATCAAGGTCTTACCCTCGCCCGTGGCCATCTCGGCAATTTTGCCCTGGTGGAGCACGGTGCCCCCGATCAGCTGCACATCATAGTGCACCATATCCCACACAATCTCGTTTCCGGCGGCCTTCCATCGGTTGGGCCAAATGGCCTTTTCCCCTTCAATCTGTACGAAGTCCCGCTGGCTCAAGGCTCGGTCGATCGGCCCGGCTTCCACCTCCAGTTGGCCGTTTTTCGACCAGCGTCGAGCGGTTTCTACCACTACCGCAAAGGCTTCGGGGCGAAGGGTTTCGAGCTCTTTTTCGAGCCGTTCACCGAGCTCTTTGTCGCGTTTTTCGCGATCGGCAAACAGTTGTTCGCGCTCTTCGAGGGCTTCGGTCTGCGCGAGGCGCTCTTGGATGGCGTCGATTTCGGTCTGAATATCCTGGGTTCCTTCCTTTAGGCGCTGTCGAAACAAGGCGGTCTGAGCGCGCAAACCATCGTCACTCAGGGCTTCGATGCGCGGATAGTGTTCCCGTACCTGATCGATATAGGGCTGCAGCGCCTTGAGGTCGCGCAGCGTCTTGGTGCCAAATACCTTGGCGAGTAGATTGCCGAACATAAAAATGGCCTCTTTAGAGGGGGGGTGTAAAGGTAAGCCGGAGCAGAACGTCGACCGGACTTTGACGCCGGAAAGCGAACAAGGACGCACAAAAAAACCGCGATCCAAACAAAATCGGACCGCGGTTGGGAGGTGTCCCGTCAGATTTAGTTCAACAGGACCCGCTCGCGGATGAGCTCTTGTCCAAACTGCTCGAGTTGAAGAACATACATGCCGCGGGGCAGCGTATAGGCTTCGAGTTTGACGCCTTCGGCGGTCGAGGCGACGCGCTCCAATCGGTCGAGCACCACACGGCCAGACAGATCGAAGAGCCGAACCCGAGCCGGACCGGCCACCAACTTGGAGTCGACCGCGGTAAAGGCCCCGGGCGAAGGATTGGGATAAATCGAACGGAACGCTTCTTGCTCGGTCAAACCGATGGACGGGTCGAGGGTAAACGTCGAGCTAATGGTGCGAATCACGTCTCCGTTGGTCGAACCGTTTCCATTGGCAAAATTGCCCGCTACGTACATCTTGATCTGCGCAGGCGGATTGGCACTGGGGGCGGTCCATTGGAAGGAATAGCGCCGACCGTTATTGGGCAAGGTGTTCGAGGCTGTACGGTGCGTCAAGAATTTGCCCTGTCCATTGGAACTGATGCTGGCCGGATCGCTCACCACCAAGGTGCCGATGTGGTTCCCGGAACCATCCTCTACACTGACGCTGAAACCACACAAGGGGCTGTTGTTTTGAAGATCATTCAAATCCACATCGACGGCATAGGTAAAGCCCGGTACATACCCGTTGATCGGAATGTTGGTCAAGATGGTCAATTGGTGGTCGGCTGTGGGGGCGGGTCCGTTGTGGCAACCGGCAGCGGCACAGGTCAGGTTGTTGCTGGCTTCCGAACCGGTACGCCCGGCAGGGGCTCCTGTCGAATTGGCCAACAAATGGAGCGCGAAACCGAAGGCCGAAGCCAACGGAATAAAGAGTAGCGTTTTTTTCATCGCGATAAGCCTTGGAGGTTGGTTGAGAAGGCCAATTTAACCCCAAGCCGGTGTTTTTGGAATGATTTGAGTGCCGTGCAGACTCATCGGACCTAGTTCCTCAAGCGGTGACGGACAACAACGATACCCTGAAGGGGTCAGGTTTCGGCTTTCCATGACTGCAATGCGATCAAAATCATAGTTCTTCCCTGCCGATTTGAGTACATTAACCAACCGAAAACCTACCGAGGATTAATCCGAACACCCATGGAACGTTCTGTTGGCTTGTTTTTGCATAAACCCATGTGGATCCTGACCCTGGCCGTGGGCCTTTTGGGATCGGTCCATGCCCAAAACGCTCGGCTGCACTTGCGCAACGGGTTGATGGAAGTGCCGCGTTCGGCCCGCATCGAGCTCAATGGGGCAACCGTCGATGCCCTCGACGGCCGTTGCAGAGGCATTCTGATCTTTGCGGAGATCCCGGATCCAGAAGCACAAAAGCGCTGGCAAGCTGCCGGTTTGCATTTCGACGCCTACCTTCCCGATCGGGCTTTTCAGGTTTCGTTTGCCCCTACACTTGCGCCCGAACTCCAAAGGCGCTCCTCGGAATGGGTGGCCTTTGTGGCCTTGGCTCCAGAGCACAAAATTCAGCCGGAACTCTTGGCGGGCGATGTCCATCCCGATGCGCGGTCTGCGGAGGGACACCTTCGGGTTTGGGTGCACGTCGATCGGGAACTCGGCGCACGCGGGGTGCTCGAGGCCGTTCAATCGGTCGGTGGTCGCCCCGATCCACTGCCCGGAAGCGAACCGCAGACGATGTCGGCTTGGATTCCCTCCACTCAATTGCGCGCTTTGGCCGCCTTGCCGCGGGTGCGTTTTGTCGAGGCCTTTGACCCGGTTCAAGAAGCCGAAAACCTCAATGGCCGCGCGATGCACCGGGTGGCTTCGGTCCAACCCGGCATCGGGGTCGGCTACGACGGGAGCACGGTGCGCGTGGGCTTGGGCGACGACGGCGCCATTGGTCCCCACCCCGACTATCAAGGGCGGATTGTGTACGATCGCAGCAGCGCGAGCAGCGGAGACCACGGCGATCACGTGGCCGGAACCATTTTTGGCGCGGGCAATGTCGATCCCGATGGAATGGGGATGGCGCCGGGGGCAGAAATGGTCTATTCGAGTTTTCCGGGCAACTACAGCAACATCGATGCGGATTACGTCAACTACAGCGTGCGCATCACTTCTTCGAGTTACGGCTCTACGTGCAACGGGGGCTATACCAGTACTTCTCAACAACTCGATCAGGACATCGTGTCCAATCCCAAACTGATGCACGTGTTTTCGGCGGGCAATTCGGGGAGTTCCGATTGCGGTTATGGGGCCGGAGCGGGGTGGGGCAATATTACCGGGGGGCACAAAGCGGGCAAAAACGTGATGGCCGTGGCCAACCTCAATTCGAGCGATGTGGTGAGTTCGAGTTCGAGCCGCGGACCTTCGGCCGACGGCCGTATTAAGCCGGATGTCAGTGCTTTGGGGACCAGCGTTTACTCCAGTGTTACCCCTCAGACCTATGCGTCCTATACGGGAACTTCCATGGCCTGTCCCGGGGTTTCCGGTAGTTTGGCCGTTTTGACCCAAGCGTTTAAAGTCACCCAAGGGAGCGAACCGGACGGGGGCTTGCTCAAAGCGATTTTGATGAATACCGCCCAGGATCTGGGCAATGCGGGTCCCGACTTTATCTATGGCTATGGCCGTATCGACGTTCACAAAGCCGTGGAACTGATCGAGAACGGACAATATCTGACGGGGAGCATTGGCCAGGGCGGGTCGCAAACGCACAGCATCCCCGTGCCCTCGGGGGTGGCGCGGTTAAAGGTGATGGTCTATTGGACCGACCCAGCCGGAAATCCACTGAGCGCCAAGGCCTTGGTTAACGACATCAACACTTCGCTCAGCAACGGTGGCGGGGCTCCGCTCTTGCCTTGGGTGCTCAATCCCACGCCCAATGCGGCGAGTTTGGCGGCTCTGGCCGTTCGGGCCGTCGATAGCCTCAACAATGCCGAGCAAATCACGGTCGACAATCCCGGGGTTGGATCTCGGACTCTAACGGTGGTGGGCAGCAGCGTTCCCGTGGGTCCTCAGACCTTTTGTGTAGTGTATACCTATGAATACGACGAAGTCCACCTCGACTTTCCCGCGGAGGGCTCGGTGTTGGAACCCGGGCAAACGACCCAGATTCGCTGGAGTGCCTCCAGCGGCAGCACGGCGTTTAGCATTCAATATTCGACGGACAACGGCGGCAGTTGGACCACCTTGTTTACGCCCGTTGCTGCTAGTCGATTGCAAAGTTGGACCGTACCCGCTACCGCTACGGCTCAGGCGCGATTGCGCATCACGCGGGGCAGTCAAACCCATACATCTGAGGCATTTACCGTATTAGGTCAACCCTCGATTGCTTTGAATTGGGCGTGCCAAGACAGCGTGAATTTGAGCTGGAATAGCATTGCTGGAGCAGTTGCGTACGACGTGCTGCGATTGGGCACGCGCTATATGGACTCCCTCGTTCGGGTTACGGGTACATCGACGGTGTTGCATGGTCAACCCACCTCGGAGCAATGGTACAGCGTGCGTCCGGTGATGGCCGATGGAACCCAGGGCAAGCGGGCTTATGGGGTTCGCCGCCCTTCGGGCAACTTCAACTGTGTGGCCATCTGTCCCGTGGCCAATTTGCCGTATCAATGCGACTTTGAAGCCAACGAATTCGACTGTTGGCAAGCGAGCAACACCACCTATGCCTACCTCAAGACCGATTGCCCCGGGACAGGAAACAACGAAATCACGGTCTTTGGCCAAGCGGGCCTTTATCTGCAGAGCCCGCAGATCAATGGAAGCGGACAGGGCACGGTGTGGATCAAATACCGCTATTATGACCCTACGGCCGCAGCCTGTGGCGAAAACGCCGATGCGGGAGACCAAGTGCAACTGGGCTGGGTCAATGCCTCTGGGGTTTTTGCGGCGCTGAAGACCTACGATGGCGCTTCGGGTCCGGCCAACCCGACCTGGGACAGCGTTCAGGTCAATGTTTCCGGGAATGCCACCTTCCGGGTGCGGGTTCAGATGCTAAGCGGCAGCGGGTCGAGTTTCGACAACTGGTCTTTCGACGATTTCAGGGTGCGCTCCAATGCGCCCATTGTGCCTGTGGTGGCCCACGATTCGGTCGTGGCCGTCAGCGCCAATATGGCGATGGCCTATGGCCATCTCTCGGTGCCGGGCACGGGTCTTACCCAATTGGGCTTCTGTTGGAACACCGCTCCGCTGCCCACTACGGGCAATGCCACGGCGCTAACGAATCCGGTAGCGGGTCCGTTTTCTCTGCAAATTGTGGCGCTGCTGCCCAATACGACCTATTACGTCCGTCCTTTTGCGGTCTACAGCGGGGGCGTGGTGTATGGAGCCGAGCGTTCGGTTACGACCTGGTGCACCCATCCCATCAGTGTGGATGTCATTGAAGTCGAAAGCCCTTTCTGCGAGGGCGACGAGGCGGTGGTCCGCATGAGCTATAGCGGTGGTCAAGGCGATAAGAGCATTCTGTGGAGCAACGGGGTCACCACCCGCTTCAATACCTATACCGCGGGCAACCATTGGGTTGAAGTCACCGATACGGCCGGATGCACCGGGCGGCGCGACTTTGTCGTCAGCGACCCTGCCGGAACGGCCCAGGCCACGACGCTGTATCAGGTCTACAAATTGAGCCCTCAGAGCTATCTACTCAATTGGCAAATAGCCTCGCTTCCGATGGGTTCGAGTTTGATTGGCTATCGGGTGGCCTATCGCCTCCGCGGAACCCAGACCTTTAATCAACTACCGCTCACGACCTTAACGAGTGCTGTGGTCGATTTTACAGGCTTGGGGCTGTGCAGCGGCAACTACGATTTCACGGTGTATGTGCGCTACAGCGAATCGGGTACCCCAAAGACCTCGGCTCCGGCCTGTTTCCTGTCCAAAGGATACAATGCGGGCAGTTGCAAGTCCGAAGGGGCAGACTTTGATGCCGACGAGGCCTTCGATGAAGTACAGCTGTTTCCGAATCCAAGTACCGGACGCGTGGTTTTGACGGATGCGTTGGGCGCGGAGGTGCGCATTCTCGACGCGGGCGGACGACTGCTCTGGCGCGGCATTCCGGAATCTACGGTGCTGGAATGGGATTGGAGTCATTGGGCCCGAGGGGTATACGTGGTGCAGGTAGAGGGCGTCAACGGACCTCAATCGCTGCGGATGATCCTTCAATAGGGGGTTTCTCGAACAACGCCTCCATTTCTTAGCTTCGCCCTACAGCGACATCCCGCTGTAGACGCAACGACCGACCCAACACTGATGCAACAACCGCATGCCAAGCCAAAACCGCGTTTGGGTTTTTGGCAAATCTGGAATTTGAGCTTCGGCTTTCTCGGAATCCAATTTGGATTTGCGCTGCAGAATGCCAATGTGAGTCGGATTTTCGAGACCCTCGGAGCCCGTCCGGAAGAGATTCCCATCTTGTGGTTGGCGGCACCGGTCACGGGATTGATTGTGCAGCCCATCATTGGGTTTATGAGCGACCGCACCTGGCATCCCTTCTGGGGAAGGCGCAGACCGTTTTTCCTGATCGGGGCGGTCTTGGCTTCGATGGCCTTGGTCGTAATGCCCAATTCGGCCGTGCTTTGGGTGGCCGCGGGCACTTTGTGGATGATGGACGCCTCGATCAACATCAGCATGGAGCCGTTTCGGGCGTTTGTGGGCGATATGCTGCCCGAAGAGCAAACCACCCGGGGCTTTGCCATGCAGAGTTTCTTTATTGGCATCGGAGCCGTAGTCGCCTCGATGCTGCCCTATTTGCTCAGCAATGTGCTGGGTGTCGAAAACACCGCCCCCGAAGGCGAGGTGCCCCCCTCGGTCAAGTGGTCGTTTTATCTGGGGGCGTTGGCGTTTTTATTGGCCGTAGCCTGGACCGTGTTTACCACGAAAGAATATCCCCCAGAAGAGGACGAACCCAAACCGGGAGAAGAGCCTCTGGAAATCCGCTATTCGCCTCGTTTTTATGCACTGGTGGGCATCAGCTTGCTCGCTTTGGCAGGGGTATTGGCGTTTGTATTTCACCAAAGGGGCTACAAGCAGGAGTTGTATGTGCTCTCCGGCATTCTCGGGCTGTTTGGGTTGGCCTATGCCGTGTCCTCGATTTGGATGAGCCGGGGTTTGTACCGCAACGGATTCGTCCAAATTGTCCGCGATTTTCAGAACATGCCGCGCACTATGATCGATCTGGCCTTTGTCCAGTTCTTTTCGTGGTTTGCGCTCTTTGCCATGTGGATTTATACCACGAGTGCGGTCACCTTACACGTTTTTGGCAGCAACGATCCGAGTTCGAAGGCCTACAACGAAGGGGCCGACTGGGTCGGGGTGTGTTTTGCCGTCTACAACGGGGTCGCCGCTGCGGTAGCCCTGCTTTTGCCTGAATTGGCCAAGCGCACGAGCCGTCGGTTTACGCATATGCTCGCGCTGATGTGCGGGGGGCTGGGTTTGGTGTCGATGTACTTTGTGCGAGACCCCAATATTCTGTTGTTGAGCATGGTGGGTGTAGGGATTGCGTGGGCTTCGATTTTGTCGATTCCCTACGCCATGTTGGCCGGGTGTTTGCCCGGGAATAAAATGGGCTACTATATGGGCATTTTCAACTTCTTTATCGTGATTCCGCAAATCGTAGCGGCGAGTTTGCTCGGGTTTATGGTCGAACGGTGGTTTGCGGGTTCTACGGTCCACGCCTTGATTGCCGGGGGCGTGTGTATGGGGATTGCGGGGTTGCTAACGCTCCGGGTCCACGACCGGGCCGATGTGCGTTTGCCGATTTAAGGGGTAGAGCATCCAAATACAAAGGAATTCTCAGAGAAAATCGAAACTCTGGTTTATCGAATGAACTTGGAAGTGATTCGATGCGAACCCTCTTTAGTGAATAGTTATGCTTAAAATGTTTGGAGTTCTGCTCATTTTCCAAGAAGGGGTTTTTCATCTTAGAATCAACGAGCTGTCCGGCTATCAAGGTGTTTAGGGCCTCTCGACTCCGGGTATAACGATTTAGAATGCCCAAGGGCAGCGACGCCGAATCGGACCCAGCCGCAACGGCCCTTTAGAACCGCGAAATTCGCGGTTCTAACAAAATGGAAATAGAGGACTTCGCAAAAGTGATTGAAGGGACCTCGGCCAAAGGCCGTCAACCCATAAGTTCCGCTTAAAAAAGCTCGTTTCTTTCCTTCTTTCTTTGGAGCAGCAAAGAAAGAAGCCCACCGCGGGAGCGGAGTGCACATCAGAGTCGTAGAGAGGGAATGAACAGCGCAGGCCAACTTTGAATGCTCATCGGCGTAGCCGGAAAACATCTACCCGAAGACCCAGAAACATTTTAGAAGACAGGAGTTCAATCAACAAGTCGAAGGCCGTATTCTACCAAAATACAGAACTTTGACATGATCGAAAAAACAGCTCTCCCCCCAAAATATCCAGTGACTCCGAACTTTGAAGGTTCATGGATGAATCTAGACGACCGCGATCTAATCCCCTTTTTTACCTCATAACGAAGTCACTCTCACTTCCTACATTCTCCAGCTATACCGACTACCCCCCCTCTACCGCCCTTCACTTTCGTCCAACCAACCCCCGCCCAGGGCTTTGTAGAGATTGACATAGGCCTTGAGCCTCTGGGCTTTGACCTGTTGCTGTTCGAGCTCGGCATCAAAGGCCTGACGCTGGCTTTCGAGGTATTCGAGATAGCTCGTAACCCCCTGATCGTATCGGCGTTGCGATAAAAACTGAGCGTGGAGCGCGGCTTCTACCCGTCGGTTGACGATGGCCAATTGTTCGTCGAGGGTGCGTAGTTCGGCCTTGAGGTCTTCGACTTCGCGCAAGGCATTGAACACCCCGAGTTGGTAGTCAAGCCGCGCCTGTTCCGCCTGACTGCGCTCGATGTCGACCTGGCGTTTGAGCTGGTTGAAATAGAACAAGGGACCCACCAAACCCGCTGAGACGTTCCAGAGCGGATCGGAAAAATCGAGATCGCTCAGGTCGTTGGTGCCAATTCCGAGCGTGCCCCCGAGCGAAAGCGTCGGGAGTCGTTGACCTTGGGCAGCCCCCACCTGGGCATTGGCCGAAGCATAACGGCGTTCGCGCTGGGCCAAATCGGGGCGTCGGTTGAGCAGTTCGAGTGGAACCCGGTCGGGCAGTACCGCCTGTGTATTGATTTCGTCAAGCGTGGTTCGCTCGGGCAAGGGGCGTGGAAACGAACCGGTGAGCACGCAGAGCGCGTTGTTGGCCTTGATGGCGGCCCGCTCGTAGATGGGCACGGCCCCGGCCGCAATGGCCTGCTGGATTTTGGCTTGATCGAGGTCGATTTCGGCCACGATGCCCTTGTCGAACCGCGACTGAATAATGCCCTGCATGCTGTCGCGGAGGGCGGCGTTCCGCTTGGCCACTTCGAGCTGGGCCCGGCTTTGGAGCAGGGTAAAATAGGCATCCATCACCTCGGTGACCAGCCCCAATTGCAGACTGCGGTAGCCGAATTCGCTGGCCTGGAGCTCGGCCATACCCGATTCGTTCCGGCGGCGCAACTTGCCCCAGAGGTCGATTTCCCAATTGACCGCTCCGTAGCCCAAATAGAGTTGCTGTGCCTCAGGCAGGGCCGCCCCCCCGAGCAAATTCCCGCTTTGGGCATTGAGTCCATAGCTGAACTTGGGCAATAAATCTGCTTTGCTGATCCCGAGCAGCGAACGGGCCTGAACGATGTTCTGGGCGGCGATGTCGATGTTTTGATTGTATTCCAACGCCCGTCGCACCAAGCTATCGAGGGTCGGATCGGGCACCAGGGTCCACCAGCCAGGACCGTCGACCATGAATTCCGGCAAACTGTCGGTGCGCAGCGTCAGCAGGCTGTCCGCATCTGCGAACTCCGTGGGCAGGGTGAGTTCTTCGCCCTTGTATTTGGGGCCCACCTTGCACGAAGCCATCATCAGGACGAGGCCCAAGGCCATCCAGCGCATTCCATAAATCAAACCCTTGTTGGCGGCTCTCATCTCAACCATCGTGTTCTGGTTCTACCAAGGTTGCGGCTTTGAGCGCATCGCGCTTGCGTTCATACCCCGCCAATTTGCCGACCAAAATGAACAACATCGGGTAGACGAACACCCCGAGAAACGTCGCAATCCCAATGCCCCCGAGCAGGGCCACGCCCATCACTTTGCGCGCTTCGCTCCCCGTTCCCGAGGCAAAAATGAGCGGCAAAATGCCGAGAATAAACGCGAAAACCGTCATCAGAATCGGACGGAAGCGCAGCCGGGCGGCGTCCATGGCAGCATCGTACAAACTCAGCCCTTCGTCGAACTTAATCTTGGCGAATTCCACAATCAAAATCGCGTTTTTCGCGGCCATGGCGATCAACATCACCAGGCTGATTTGCGCAAACACATTGTTCTCGTAGCTATCGCTAAACAAACGGAACAAAAACAAGAACAGAAAGGCGCCGAACAAGGCCATGGGGGTGCCAAGCAAGATGCTGAACGGCATCGACCAGCTTTCGTATTGGGCCGCTAAAATCAAGAACACCAGCACCAAGGAGAGCATAAACACCCCGGCGCTTCCGCCAGCAGCCCGTTTTTCCTGAAAACTCATGGCGTTCCACGAATACCCCACGTCGGAAGGCAGAACCTCGGCGGCTACTTCTTCAAGCGCAGTGAGCGCCTGGGCCGAGCTGTAGCCCTTGGCCGGAACCCCGCTCACCTCGGCCGAGCGATACAAATTGAAGCGGTTGGTGTAGTCGGGTCCGTTGAATTCGCGCACCGTGGCAAAGGTGCTGATGGGAACCATGTCTCCGTCTTTGTTCCGCACCGAATAAAGCTCGAGCTGATCGGGGCTTTGGCGATAGTCGTTTTCGGCCTGAACAAAGCTCTTGTAGAGCCGGCCATATCGGTTGAAATCGTTGATGTAGGTGCCGCCAAGGAACGTCCCGAAAGTGGTGTATACCTCGTTGAGGTCGACCCCGGTTTTGAGGATTTTGTCGACGTCGAGGTCGATCATGCGCTGGGGCACGGCGCTTTGAAACTGCGAAAAGGCCGATCCGATTTCCGGTCGTTTGCGCGCGGCCTCCAAAAACGCCTGGGTGGTGGCGAACAAATAGTCCGGACTGCCTCCGCTGCGGTCCTGGATCATCATGCTGAATCCGGCCCCGTTGCCCAATCCCGGAATGGGAGGTGGGGTAAAACTAAACGCAATGGCCTCCTTTAGCCCCCGGAGTTTTTGGTTGAGTCCTTGGGTAAATTGTTTGGCGGTGCCTCTGCGCTCCGACCATTCGTCGAGGGCGATAAAAAAGAAGGCGTTGTTGGTGTTGTACGAGCCGCTCAACATCGAAAACCCAGTGATGGTCGAGACGTATTCGACTTGTTCGATTTTCGAGAGCTGGGCTTCGATCTTTTTGCTGATCTCGTCGGTGCGCTGGAGCGAGCTGGCGTTGGGCAATTGGACGTTGAGCATGCAGTAGCCCATGTCTTCTTCGGGTACAAAACCCCCAGGCACCTGGAGCCCGAGCACACCCGCGCCGATGGCGCTTAGCACGAGCAACAACACCCCTCGGGCGGTCTTTCGACCCAAGATGCGGGTCCACACCATATAACCCTCGGTGCTGCGGTCAAAAAACCGGTTAAACGCGCCAAAAAACCGGCCGAGCGGACCCTTGGTACTGCTGTGGGGCCGCATTAAAATCGAACAGAGCGCCGGGCTCAAACTCAGGGCGTTGATCGATGAAATAATGACCGAAACCGCAATGGTGATCGCGAACTGTTGATACAACCTACCCGTAATACCGGCCATGCCCGCCACGGGAATAAACACCGCGACCAAGACGAGCGAGGTCGCAATAATGGGGGCGGTGACCTCCTTCATGGCAGCCGTGGTGGCCTCTCGGGCGTTGAGCCCCCCTTCCATTTTGACCTGTACGGCCTCGACCACTACGATGGCGTCGTCGACCACAATGCCGATGGCGAGCACCAAGCCAAGGAGCGAGAGCACGTTGACGGTAAACCCGAGCATGGGGAATACGGCAAAGGCCCCGATCAGCGATACGGGTATGGCGAGGGTCGGAATCAGCGTGGCCCTCCAATCCTGGATAAAAATGAAGACCACCAAGACAACGAGCAAAAGCGCGATCACGAGGGTTTCGATGATTTCTTCGATGCCCGCGGTGATGGGAAGCGTAGAGTCGAGCCCGACCGTATACTTCATCCCGTTGGGAAAGCCCGAGGCGAGCGCGTCCATTTCTTTGCGCACGGCTTCGGCCACGCCCACGGCATTCGAACCGGGAGCTTGATAGAGGGCGATCAGCGCCGAAGGCTGGGTGCTGGCGGGATGGTCTCCGTGCTCGGCCACCGTAAACCGCGTTACGGCGTTGAAGTTTTCGACCGACATCTGCACCCGGGCAATGTCGCGCACCCGGGTCTGGCTGCCGTCGGGATGCGTCCGCACCACGATGTTGCTGAATTGCTCTTCGTTGAGCAGGCGTTCGGGCAGGCGGACCGTATAGGTGTATTCGGTTCCGGGCGGGGCGGGTTCGGCTCCGAATTTGCCTCCGGGAATCACGACGTTTTGCTGGCGGACGGCGTTGACAATTTCGTTGACGCTGATGCCCATATGCGCGAGCCGGTCGGGTTTGACCCAGAGCCGCATGGCGTATTCGGGGCTTCCGAGTACATCGGCCCTCCCGATGCCGGGGATCCGCGCCAGTCGGTCTTTGATGTTGATGTTGGCGTAGTTGCCGAGAAACTCTTGGTTGGCCCCAGGGTCGGACGAACTCAGATTGACCAACATGAGGATGTTGGGCATGGCTTTTTGGGTGGTTACGCCCAATCGCTTGACCTCTTCGGGCAGTTTGGCCATGGCCGACGATACCCGATTTTGCGTAAAGACGGTGTTGAGGTCGGGGTCGGTGCCGACTTCAAACGATACATCGATGTTCACCGAGCCGTCGTTGGCGTTGGTGGACTTCATGTAGATCATGTTCTCTACCCCGTTGATCTGCTGTTCGATGGGGGTGGCGACGCTCTGCTCTCCGGTGATGGCGTTGGCCCCGGTAAACTGGGAACGCACTTGAACAACCGGAGGGGTGATGTTGGGGTACTGCTCGATGGGCAAATCGCCGACGGCCAGCCCGCCGACAATCACCATCACAATCGAAATGACGAACGAGAGGATGGGCCGCCGAACAAAGAAAAACTCGGTGTTCGATTCGCTCACGGCCGCGCTTTTGAAGGGGGTGCGGGGGTCTCGGGGGCGACGACTTCGACTTGGATGTCGGGCTTGAGCATTTGGATGGCCTCGAGCAAAATGCGGTCGCCGGGTTCAAAGGAGGCTTTCAGGGCATAGTCGGATCCATATTGCCCGAGTTTTTGGACAAACACCTGTCGGGTCTTGCCCTCGGCGTTGGCGACCCAGACCATATACCGGCCTTGGATTTCGAGGACCACGCGCTGGGGAACGAGGTAGACGCTGTCGAGGGTTTCGACCTGAACGCGGATGCGCGCAAACTGACCGGGGCGGATGGTGCTTTCGGGGTTGGCAAAGGCCACTTGCATCAGCAGGGTGCCGGTGCTGGCGTCGAGTCCGCGGTCGAGGAAGCGGAACACGCCGGGTTCGGGATAGGTGGTTCCGTCGCTCAGAAGGAGTTCGAAGCGGGTGGAGTCGCGGGCGGAGCGGGGTTGGTCGTGGTATTTGCGAATCAGCTCGAGGTAGTCGTTTTCGTTGAGGAAGAATTCGACATACACCGAGTCGAGCATGGATACGGTGTTGAGAATAACGGGATTGGGGTCTTTGCCAACGTATTCGCCCACCTTGGCCTTGCTCTTGCCGATCAGTCCGGAAATGGGCGATTCGATGCGGGTATAGCTGAGGTTGACCTTGGCTCCATCGACCCGGGCGCGGGCGGCTTGCACCTGGGCTTGAGCGGCTCCCACTTGGGCTTTGGCGGCGTCGAGGTCGCGCTGGCTCACGGCGTTGATGGCGGCCAAGGGCTCGATGCGGCGGAGTTCGTTTTCGGCGTTGACGGCCAGAACCTTGGCCTCGGCGAGTTGGCTTTCGGCTTCCTGCACTTTGAGCGAGAGCGGCTGGGGGTCGATGGTGTAGAGCAGTTGCCCTTTGCGGACGGCCCGCCCTTCGCTAAAATGGAGTCCCTCGAGGAATCCGTCTACGCGGGCGCGGATGGGGACGTCCTGCCGGCCGTAGACCTGGCCGACAAATTCTTTAAACTGGGGTATGCGGCCCATTCGGGGCTCCATGCCGCGAATTTGGGGCACCGTGGGGGCGGGGGTTTCTTTGGGCCCGCAACCGACGAGGCTTCCCAAGGCCACTGCCCAAAGCGCAAGGTGTTTCATGGATTCCTTTTGGCAGGGGAAATGTACACAATGAAGGTGGAATGGGTGGTTGAAGTAAGTGATGTCGCCCCGTATGATTTGTAGGTTTTTCGAGACGACCCCTGAAGGGAGGCCATCAAAGCGAAGCAGGATATTCCTGTTCATCGCTGTTTGATAACTCCTCCCGAATGGTCGTCATGTGCTGAAAGCGAGCGACTGTGTGAAAGAAAAACAGTCGCTTGGCTGTGCCGAATTACGGTTATTGCGGCCCGTATGGTTGGGCTGTCTGATGGTACAAAAAGAAGTGAAAGACTAGGGCAATTAGTATGGATGTTGGCACAGCTGTCCAAAACGTTTTGAGCCGGGCATAAAGGTATCTGTCCCTGAGGTTTTTAGGGATGGTTTTGGACGGATTTTGATTTTTAGTACCCCCTAAATTTTAAAAGGCGAGTAGTTGCTGTCGG
>Ga0247844_1001396_pt1 | contig 44839 bp, 42 predicted proteins | sample LaCtaG_FD_192421 | JGI IMG/M metagenome (GOLD analysis project Ga0247844, IMG submission 192421) | Freshwater microbial communities from meromictic Lake La Cruz, Castile-La Mancha, Spain - LaCruzMarch201714.5m_1 | ecosystem: Environmental > Aquatic > Freshwater > Lake | place: Spain: Castile-La... | reverse complement strand
CCGGAATTGCACCGGCATCGATCCCGTTTAGAAGACGGGTGCCTGATCTGTTCGAGCCACGGGGGCGGAAACTGGTGCGCCAACCGGGAGTTGCACCCGGACGACCGCTTTGGAAGAGCGGCATGCTCTCCAAGAGATGGGGAGACCGACGGGGTTCGCACCCGCTCCGGCAGGTTCACAGCCTGCAATGCTAACTGATACACTACGGCCTCCATCTTAGGAAAAAATGGCGCGGAGTCCCGGTGCTGCCCCGGGCAGGCTGGGTTTTGGAGACCCGGCTGCACAAGCTGGTGCCCTCCGTATCTGAAGAAATGGTTAGCGGGACGGAGGGATCGAACCACAGGAGCCAGGCTTATGAAGAGGATGCCAAGCTTTCCCGCTAATAGAAAATGGGCGTGCCGCAGGAACAAGTTGACCTGCGGCACGAATTGAGCGCGTTTGGAACGGGCTAATAGGCCCGCACCGTGCCGGGAGGACGCCATCCTAAGACAGTATCCTCCCGGCGAACGCATAAAGAACACACACCATCGCAACCCAATAAGGGACTGCACCCGCTGGATTTCACGGCGGACGTTTGGGGCGCTTCCGGCGCGCCTTGGGGCCTCTCGGAGAGCGAGAGGCGGGCTTGACAGGGTGTCAGGTTGCGGTATGTTGGCCGCGGCACTAGGACCCTGCAAGGTCCGCCTCGGGGTCGGAATCAGCTCTAACTGGTTCCGGCCCTTTTTCGTTCTATGTCTTGTTTAGGAAATTTGTGGTGTCGGTAATTTGGAAAATAAAAAAACCCGGGCTCGTATGAGGCCGGGTTCGTCGAATGTTTATGTGAAAACTTCTACGAGGTCCTGGCCTCCATCGTAAGTGTGGCTTCGTTCATACCGAATGAAAACCATCCGGACACGAGAGCACGACTCCGACGGCAGTCGGTAATCGATATCGGTTGATGATATGCTCTCGATTTCATTGAAGATGAAAAAAACTTAGCTGATGTGCTAAGGCAGTCAAGCGGGAAAATTAGTTTTTTAGAATTATTTTAAAAGGGTGTATCAAACTTGGAATTTTCGCCCGCAAGCGAGCGATCGTGAAGTGATTTCATCAACCAGCCTTTTGATCACGGGATGTGTGATTTCTCCTTCGCTTAACCCCCTGGCAACGTTACCGGGAGCTTCAGGCATTCGCGCCAGACAATTTCAAATCCTTCCGGCAAGCCCCCTCCTCATTGAGACGCTGTTCAGCGACGAACCTTTCCATTGCCGGAGCCCAATTTCACGGAGTAGTCGCCTCCGATTTTCATGGCGAACGGGGATTTCTGTTTTGGCGTGGAGAATCGACAATGGCGTCTATGTCAATACCATCGTCGCTCCGCCCGCTCGCCTCCACCCCAACGTGAAGCGCAATGCCAAGCTCCCTGAGCGTTTGCAGAACCAGGCCCAGCTGAACAGTTGGCTTTCCCTGCTCAAGGGCAATGATCCAAGCGCGGCTGACCCGAACCTTCCGGGCGAGTTCCTGCTGGCTCAAGTGCATTTTGGTTCGCCGATCACGGATTAGGGCACCAATCTCTTTCGGGGCACGGAGGATCATGACATCAACATATCATGTCAGCGAACGTTGACAAATGCATAATGTTAACGATCAGTGACATGTCCCCGCTTCTTATCTTTACATTGATGCCGTGCATTCATCGCGGCAGCAGTTTCTCTCCGGTCCATTTGATGATCTTGTTCCCGGTGTTGTAAACCACCCCGCGAAACCGCCCGTAGTCCGCGCCGACATTCAGGCAGTGAATGCCATGCAGGTTTTGTTCCCGCACAGGCATGTGCGTGTGCCCGCACATGAGGAAATCGACGTGACCGGCGCGATTCGCAATCTCTTTTCCGAGCAGGGAATTTCCGGAGTAGGCAGCGAGGATGTCGGAGGCACCGCCGCGCAGCGGGTGTCCGTTGAGTTCGCGCCAAGGGCATGTGTGGGTGGCGATGAGCAGCCTTTTCCCTGCCGAAATTGCTGCATCCATGCGCGCAGCGAGCCCTTCTGCCTGCGTCCGCGATTCCTCCCGGATATCAGTCGCGCAGTTTGGGATGTAGCGAAAATCGTTCCAGAAAAGCCCATCCATGCCTCCCGAGAGATAGATGTCCTCGGTGACCTGGACGCCCCCGACGTGCAGGGATGGTTCCTTGTGGCCCAAATCAAAGTGCCCGTAGCAACCGGAAACAACGATCTCGCCCAAATCAAGGTTCTCGCGGTCGAGCAGGACGATATCCAAATCGCGGGCGGGTTCGCGCCAAAACCGTGTGACCACTTGGTCCAGGTGCGAAAATTGGGCATGCCCGATGCTGCTCAACCAGAAATCGTGGTTCCCGAGCGTGATCGCGAGCGGACGGTCGCCCACGGCGTTTCGTATTTCCGTGAGATGGCGGGCTGCGTGGCTTGGCGCACCGATATCGCCCGCAACAACGACGGCTTTCGGCTTTTCGCGCCGGATGGCCTCGGCAAAGTCCTCCATTGCGGAGCGCCCACTTCGCGGATTGCACGCATGGATGTTCAAATGCAAGTCGGCGGTGAAGAGAATTTTCATTTTGTGTGTCTTTTCAAAGATACGGCTCAATCTTCCGGACGTTCCCCGCTCGGGCACATCTTGACGAGGCGCGGGTCGAAGCGGGCAAGAACTTCCACAAGGTCTGCCTGGGCAGCCATGACGGTTTCGATGTCCTTGTAGCAGGCAGGAACCTCATCGAGACCGGCAGAGATGAGCGTGACGCCGCGATCCCGCAGGAACGCGTTGGCGTCGTGCCAGGTAAGAGTCTCGTTGGCGCGGGTGCGGCTCATCGCCCGACCGGCACCGTGCGAAGCCGAGTTGAGCGAGTCCACATTGCCTTTTCCGTTCACCAGGAATCCGGGCGTTGCCATCGAGCCCGGAATGATTCCGAGGACGCCTTCGCCCGCCGGAGTTGCGCCCTTGCGGTGAACGATGACCTCTTTTCCGAAATGGACTTCCTTCCACGCGAAGTTGTGGTGGTTTTCTACATCAAGGACGACCTCGACCCCGAGGTTCTCGGTGATGTGTTTGTGGATCAGGGCATGGTTGGCCGCCGCATACCGGCCCATCAGGTTCATGGCCGCCCAGTATTCCTGGCCGTCCGCGCTGTCGAGGGAGAGCCAGGCAAGGCGCGACAATTCCTTCGGCAGCTCGCGGTGCTGGGCGGTGGCGAGCTTGCTGTAGTGGTCGCAGACGGCCGCCCCGGTTCCACGGCTTCCGCTGTGGGAGAGAAGCGCCACGTAGTCGCCGGGTTGGAGCCCGCTTGCGTTGTCCGTCACGGTCAGGAGGCCGAATTCCACGAAGTGGTTTCCGCTCCCGCTCGTCCCGAGCTGCGCCCAGGCGCGTTCCCTGTTTTTTGCAGTGACCGGGCTCACCGACCAGTCCTCGTCGAGGACATCGTGTGCGCGGCGATCCTTGAATGTGGAACCGACACCGAACCTGGCCTCCTTCTCTATGGCTTCGGCGAGCCGGTCCTTTCTGTCGTTGAGCCAGCCCGTCGGCAGGTCGAGGACGCTCATCTTCATGCGACACGCGATATCCACGCCGACTGCATACGGGATGACGGCATTTTCCGTGGCAAGCACGCCCCCGATGGGCAGCCCGTAACCGACGTGTGCGTCAGGCATCAAGGCGGCGGCGACAGAAATCGGCAGCAGGCTCGCCGCCTCAATCTGCTGGAGCGCCATATCGTCGATATCTGTTCCCCACTGTTTCCACGGGGCAGGCGGTTTTCCCGGCATGTAGAGGTCCGGGGCTTGGAGCGCGGACGCGAGGGGGCCGCGCAGCGTGTCATCCGCGAAGGTGCCGGGTGCGGCAACAATCGCGGAGATCTCGGCTCCAAGGTTCTCCTTTTCTCCGCCTCCCGTGCAGAAGGCGGAGATGAATTTGAAGGCTTCGTCCATCGGTTTCCCGAGAGGAACGCCCAGTTTGAGGATGTCTTTGGTTTTCATGCGGCTTTGAGAAGGGTGTTTCGGAAGAATGCGTCGAGCTCGGTGACCGGCAGCGGCTCAGTTTTCGCGGGCGCGATGTCGGCCAACCTGGCGAGTTCGGATTCGACAAACTCGCCGATCACCGGCACGCGTGGGGCGCGGTCCAACTCCTCCCCGTTGCGCTTGCGCACGACAAGGTCGGCGATGGCGAAGCGCAGCATCACGTCGTCAATCGTCTTGTTTACGAGTTTCGAGAACTCCATCGGCACCGGGCCGAGCCCGCGCTCGATCCACCGGCACGCGCAGATGGGCCGGAGCACGTAGAGATACTTTTTCAGCCAGACAACATCCCCGCGAAGGTAATCGCGGAAATTTCCCTCGGCCATGTGCAGGTAGTGAAGAAAGCACTTCGCAGGGCTGTAGTAATTCTCTGCCAAGGCACGGAAGCCCGTGGAGAAGCCAAGGTCCTCCCGATACACAATGGCCGATTTCAACCATTCGAGCAGGGGCGGGTTCGATTTCCGCAGGAGGCCGAGCGCCTTGCGCAGATCCCAGCCGCTGATGTCGAGTTCGCCGCTGATCGGTTCCTCGATGACATCGCGCTTCTGCTCGACGGAAAGATACCACTCCGGGGCACGCAGGTAGATGAACCGCACGTCGTAGTCGCTGTCTGTCGACGCGAATCCCCAGGCGCGACTGCCGGATTCGACGGCATAAAGCACCTGCACGCCCCGTTCGGACTCGATGCGGCTCAGTTCGGATTGGATTTTGGTTTTCATGGTGGTGGTTTGAGTGGAAACGAAAAAACCCTGCTCGTCTTTCGGCGAGCAGGGTTGGAAAATCGAAAAAAGTTCTAGATTCTACCTACTCGCTCGCGGGGTTGCTGGGGTATTGATGCCGCTGTCTTGCCGGACTTCCGCGACGCAATAAGCCCCGAGCACGGATGATTGTATCCATGATGAGATGGGGCTGCGATGGAGCGAATGCGTCATGGAACTTGCTACTTTGCTATTTTCGAGACGGGCTCCTGTCAAGTCGAACCTGATACCGGAATGCGGATCCGAAAAAATCATCGAAAACTTTCATGGGTTGGACAGCGAGGATCGCGGGCATCGAAAACTTGGCCAACATGAAAACCCTCCTCACATTCGATCTCCACCGCGATGGCAAGAAACTCCTTTGGCTCCTCATGCCCACATCCCGGAACAAGACATTCTCTCCGTCATGCCAATAGAGCTCGGACAGGAATGGCACGCATCCATTTGGGGATCACAGTGTCTGGCTCTCGATAATGGCGACAACGGCATCTGCCCGCACGATTTTTTCCGGTTTCTAAAAGTGCGCAAAAGATGAATGATACGCCATTCGTTTTCAGGATTTTCCAATGATCCGGCGACGGGTTTTGAGTTTTGGCGGATCAGAGAACCCAGCAAAGGCTTTGCCGGGTTTCCAATCGCCCAGAGCGTAAATGCGTTTATTTCTCAAATCACTCACTCCTTCATGCCATGCGTTGAGCAAATGCTTGCCGATCTCGCGAAAGCCGGGGTGTTCTTCCATGGCCTGTCTCACCAATGGAGCTGTATCAGAGATGGCATCCCCGATTTTTTCAACGAGAGCCGCCTGCTCCCGTGGCGGGATGCCGAAATTTCCAGAGAGGAACTTTTCGAGGTTTTTTCCCGGTTGCCAAGTCTTTTTGCCCATAAACGAGATGCCGGGCGGACTGTCTTTATGCTCGGCATAAACGCACGTTGTCAGCATGTCGTAAACCGGCGCGATCTGAACGTCTTCCCTTGAGGTGTAGATCAGGGCGATGTTCTTGGAGTCGCAGTCAGCATTGCGCAGTGCGTAGGTCAGCAGGATCGTGGCGGCCATATGATAGAAGGTCTCTCGTTGTCGTGGGCCGGGAACATGATCCCGCACGGCCTTGCCAATGCGCTCCCAAGTCGTTTCGTATTTGGCCGATGGCCGCATTCCGAGCAGGGCGCAAAAATCTTCGAGCCCGGATTTTGGCTGGCCTTCCTCATCCACATCAAAGCGATGGACGAGGAGCGCCTGTCCGTCCTGGGAAACTTCCGTGCGGGCCGTGGGTACGACCTTGGCCGCCACCTGCATGCCCAGATGTTCATTCAATGCGACAAATGGCAGGTGCTGCGATGACCCTTTGACGATGTGCTTGCGAGTGAAGAGGGTCGCCTTGCCGTATTGCGAAAAGCGCGGTCCTTTCTGCGCATCCAGAAATTTCGGCACGACTCCTGAAACGCCGCTGGTCGCATACTTGTGCACCAACTCTGAAAATGCCGCCTCGGAATTATCGCCTTTCAATAGTTCCGCAACGTCCAAGGGCGTGACCGGCTCGTTCAAATCAGCTCCAGGGATCGCAACTTGCAGGCGACCGATCATGTTCCGCCCGACAATCGAGAGCAGCGAACTGGGACTGGCCCCGATGTGACGGCCAAATTGTTCTTCCAGCACATGCAGCAAATATCCCTCGGGAAGGTTCATGCGGAAAATCGGGTGTAGGGGATCGTCCCAAACCCAGGATTCCGTCCGCACTGGCATGGTCAGCGAAACAAAATGATTCGGGTTTGTGCCTTCCTCGTAGGTCAGGACACTCTTAAAATCGCCAACGCTTTCCAACGTGGCCACCGGCTTGCCCAACACCGAAACCACCAACTTCATGACCCACGTTCCTTCCGCAGTTCATCCAGCGAACCAGCCGCACCTTTTTCGACATACTGAACTTCCATTCCCAGGACCGCCAGCACGGCCAGCAGTTTCCGAGCTCCAAATTCTGAAATCCTCCCTTGCTCAAATCGGGAAAGGGTTTCTTGGGTGATACCCGCCTGCTCGGCCACAACGCCTTGCCGTTGTTTCAGAGCTTTGCGTCGATTCGACACGGCGTCTCCCAGTTCTTGGAGTGTTGTCATATTGATATATATATCAAAAATATGAGGAAATCCTAGCTTTTTTGATGTAAAATGCAAAATATTTGAGATTCCTTTCATGAATCAACGAGGCGAAGAGTTGGCTTTCAGATCCGGTCGCTGCGCTGAGGGGCGCCGCTGTCGCGCCGCTCCCTCCAGTCGCCAAACAAAGTAACAGGAGGAATTTGAGACGGTAATAGGATTCTTTGGCGTCCGATTTCTCGATGAGATCGACAAACTATACACGACGTCATAAATAGATGCGCATTTATTTATGACGTCGTGTTTAACCGGCAGTTCGGACTGGGAACAGCACCTCCGCGTCGAGGTTTTCCGGCTCCTGGATCTGGCTGTTCCTCCCGATCTCATCGATGGGGATGACAATCGATACGCCCGCACAACGTTCAGCGAAGTCGAGGATTGCGCGAAAGGAGGCCGCGGTAGGCGGCATCCTTGAGCGCGGTTTCCCACCGATCCCTCGTTACGCCGGTCTTGAGGGCCATCAGTTCCCCAAACACATCCCCCCAAGTCCGCTCCGCCATCCGGGGATTGCTCGCCGACAGGTAGACGCGCGCAATCTGGAGGTTCATGGACTGGGAGTGGGAGGCCTCGTTGAGGGCCGCGAGCAGGCGGGCGGCCTCGGCGCGGTAGCGGGTGCCCAGCGAGTGCTGCTTTCCGGTGGAGGCGTCATGGGCGTAATACAACCCCCCTTTCCGGCGGTATGTCCTGTAGCGGCTTTTCATCTTCCGCCCCCATCATAGCGGGATTCCCAAGAGCCCCCAAAAGAGCACTCGGAGAGTAGCCGCGAGCATTCGGAGGTTACGCCGAGGCGAGGAAAGCTGCTGGCAATTTTGCTGACAGTTGGCGTTTTGATGTTTTTAACTAACTCAATATCAACAAGATAAAGAGAGAGGCGAGGGTCGGAATCGAACCGACGCATAGAGCTTTTGCAGAGCTCTGCCTTACCACTTGGCTACCCCGCCGTGAAAGACCCGCTACCAATACACGTTGAGCGGGGGGGTGACAACAGATACTTGACCGGATGCGGTCGTTCCCTCGGACTGGTCGAGGGAGTCCACGACGTTGTCCTTGAAAGTGACCGTGAGGGTTCCGATGGGGACCTTGACGTAGATGGTGCTCGCGGAGTAGCCGGGAAAGTTTTGGAAGAGGGCTCCTCCGGGGCCGTTGGGGGTGGGCTGAAATGTGACCACGGCCTGGTTGTTGACGGGGATATAGGTGGTCTGGGGGACAAGCTTGTAGCGGACATACTCCCAGACCTGCTGGGTCCCGGACCTGTCGGCGCGGCTGGTTTTTTTCTGGGGCCTTCCGATGCTGCGGGCGACCTCGGCGTCGGTCATGCCGAGCGCGACCTCGTTCTGGGAGATGAGAGCCTCGACCTCGATCCGCCGGGCCTCGCTTTTCCGGAGGTTCCCGACAAAGTCCGGAGGGAGGGGCTCAAGGAAGCGGGGGTTGACCCAGGCGGCAATCCCTCCCTGCTGGGCGTTGCCCCGGATCCGGAGCAGGCCGTTGAGATCGACGCCCTCGATCTGGATGGTTTGGGGGAATCGGAGGGTGCCCGCGTAGCGGGATTGCGCGGTGTCAAAATAGGCGGGGGCGGGTTCAAGGATCTTGAGGCGGAGAGGCTTGAGGCCGAAGTCGGAGAGGTAGATGGCGCCGGGCTCGCGGATGATCGGAGCCGCTGAGGCGGTTGCAAGAAACAGGGCGAGGGAGGGGACGAGCCATTTCATGAAGGGAAGCTTCGCAGAAAGGAGGGGGTTTGACAAACGGGGATCGCCGCGATTCGCCTTGAACGCCCCGGGGGACGGATGTCTAATGCGCCTCATGACGAGCATATCCGAATACGTTGTGCAGGGCGGCCAGGCGCTGACGGCCGGCGAGGTTGACCGCTTCCGCAGCCATTTGCCCGCCTACAAGCTGAAGGCGGAGATGCTGGAGGGCGGCGGGCAGGAGGCACTCCGGGAGAGCGCTTCCTTCCTGCTCCGCTTCGTGGAGGATGTGCTGGACGGGGCGTATGTGCCGGGGGACTTCGCTGCGCTTCCTGAGTCGATTTTTGCGGTGCGATACCTTGCCAAGGGGGTCGACATCATTCCGGACAGCATGCCCGGAGGGTATGCCGATGACCGGGCGGTTCTGCAGGCGGTCCTCAGCGGCCACGCTCCCGAGTTTGAGGCCTACTGCGCCAAGTCCGGCATCGTGCTGCCCGCGCTATGAACAGCCGCTCCTGCCTTTTTGCGGTTGCGGCGGCGGTGCTGGGGGCAGTGGTTGTCGGCGCTGCCGGCTGCGGGCGACCCGATGCCGCCGGTGCGGCCGGCACCCCAGCCCCAAGCCCCTCCCCTGCGGCTCAGCAGCCACCGGCCGGCCCTGCGGACGCAGTGGCCCCAGCGGCCCCAGCGAACCCATCGGACGGCTCCGGGATGGCCGGCCTGGAGGTGTCCGCCCCGGCGACGATCAACACCGATGTGGCGGATGTGGAAAACCAGGCGGTGCGCAGTGAGGTGCTCAAGCGCGTCGACGTGATGCCGAACCTTGCGGACGACGAAAAGGACAAGCTGTATGTGCAGGTCGAACGGGCAAGGGGGCTGGCGAAAGTCATCACCGTGCCGTTCGCCTCCGGCGCCCGCACGGTCACGGCGCCGTCCCTCGACGGACTGAAGAAGGCGCTCAGGCTCCCCCAGGTCGAAAAATTTTCCGGCGATCCGACGGTGGCGTTCGTTGTGCTGGGGTTTGCCGACAAAAAAGGGGATCCCCAGGCGAACCAGAAAATTTCGCTGGATCGGGCCGAGGCGGTGGCGGAGGCGCTGAAGAGCCGGGCGGGCGTGATGAACGTGATCCATGCGGTGGGCATGGGCGGTTCGGAGATCTTTGACGCTTCGGCCCTCGACAAGAACCGCGTCGTCGAGGTTTGGGCCGTGCTGCCTTGAGCCCGGAGCCGGCCACGCTGGGCGGAATCGCACCGGTTGCCCTGAAGGAGGGAGTGGTTCTGGGGCGGGGCGAGGAGGCTTCGGCCGTGCTCCCGCACCCATCGGTCTCGCGCCGGCATGCGGTCGTTCATGGCTCGGCGGGCCACTGGACGATTGAGGATGCGGGCAGCCGGTCGGGATCGTATCTGAACGGCCGCCTGTTTCAGAGCGAGGAGCTCGTTCTTGGCGACATTCTTCAGATCGGTCCCTTTGCTTTCCGGTTCGACGGGTTTCACCTGGTCGGGACATCGGGGACATCCGGAGCCGCCGTCGAGGCCTGCGGGCTTTCCAAATCGGCGGGGGCGACGAAGATCCTTGATGGGGTTTCGTTGAGGATCTCGCCGTGTGAATTTGTCGGGGTGATCGGCCCGAGCGGCGCGGGAAAGTCCACGCTGCTCGACGCGCTGTGCGCGCTTCGGCCGGCCGATGCGGGCACGGTCTTTATTGATGGTGTGGACCTCTACCGGCACTTTGATGCGATGAGGGATTCCCTCGGGTATGTGCCGCAGGATGACATCGTGCCGGTCGAGCTGCCCGTGGAGGAGGCGCTTTTTTTCAGCGCCCGGCTCCGCCTGCCGCGGGGGACACCCTCCGGGGAAATCCGCAAGCTGGTCACGCGAACGATCACCGAGCTCGGGCTGGCCGGGCGGGCGCGAACGCGCGTCGGAAGCCTCTCAGGCGGACAGCGGAAGCGGGTGAGCGTCGGGGCGGAGCTGCTGGGGCGGCCAAGGCTGCTTTTTCTCGACGAGCCGACCTCGGGCCTTGACCCGTTTGCGGAGTTCAAGCTCATGGAGTCGCTGCGCCGGCTGGCGACCGGCGGGTGCACGATCATCTGCACCACGCACGTCATGGAGAACGCGCACCTTATGGACCGCATTGCCATCCTGAGCGCCGGCCGCCTGGTCTTCTTCGACGAGCCGGCCGCCGCGCGCGAGGTTTTCGGCGTGGACCGCCTGACCAAGATCTATGAGCGCCTCGGCCAGGCGGCTCCGGTCTCCGTTCCGGCCGGCCCGCCGCCGCCGCTCCCGCGGGACCCGCCGGTGGCCCCCGACCGCCCCCGCGCCGCTGCGCTGCCGATCCTGCTCCGCCGCCAGTGGGCGATCCTGCGCTCGGATCCAAAGAACCTTCTGCTGGTGCTCGGGCAGCCGGTGCTGATCGGCCTGATGGTGACCTGGGTGACGCAGGATCCTGCACTCGTCCTGTTTTTTGCCATGATCTCAACCCTGTGGTTTGGGTGCGGAAATGCCGCGCAGGAGATCGTCAAGGAGCTGCCGATGTTTCGCCGCGAACGCTTGATCGGTCTCGGGCGTCACGCCTACCTCCTCTCAAAATTTGTTTCGCTGACGAGGGTGACCCTGGTGCAAAGCCTCGTGCTCTACGCCGTGATGCAGCTCGGGACGGGCGGGATCGGGGGTTCTCCGGGGTGGCAGATCGGCGCTCTGGCCGCCACCTCGTTTGCCTCGGTCGGGCTGGGGTTGGCCATTTCGGCCCATTCCCGCACGATCCTGCAGGCCGTGATGCTCGTCCCCCTCGTCCTGATCCCGCAAATCCTCTTTTCCGGCTTCACCCCGCCCGCCGGCGACATGAAGTCCGGTCCGTATCTGATCTCCCGCGCGATGCCAAGCGCCGCCACCCAGGCCATGATGGACGTCAGCCTCTTCTGGAACCGGCGCATCGGGGGCGCGATGCGGGTGGACGACCCGACGGCATTCTCCAACTTGAACCGCGACAAAAGCCTCCGCAACGGGCAGGTCTTCCGGAACCCGTGGCCGGCCGTCTCCGGCCTTGCGGCGCTTCTTGTCTGGACGCTGACGACCTACGCGGCGGCCTGGCTTGGCCTGCGCGGGAAGGAGCGCGGCTAGGCAGGCCCGGCGTCGAGCCCGAAGGCGGTGTGGGCCAGGCGGGCCGCCTCCTCGATTTTTGACTCCTCGATGATGACGGCAATTTTGATTTCTGACGTCGAGATCATCTGGATGTTGACGCCCCCGGCGCCGAGGCAATCGAACAGCTTGGCGGCGACGCCCGAGTGCGAGCGCATGCCGATCCCCACCACGCTCAGCTTTGCGATGCCGCCCTTCTTCATCACCTGGCCTGCGCCGATCTCCTTCGCCACGTGGTCGATCAGCCCGCCGAGCTTGTCGAGCTCGTCGTTGCTCATCGTGAACGAGATGTCGGTGGACCCGCTGACCGAGACGTTCTGGACGATCACGTCGATGATCACGTTGGCCTCCGAGAGGGCGGTGAAAATCCTGGAGGCGGTGCCGGGCTTGTCCGGGACGTGGGTGATGGTGACCTTGGCCTGGTTGCGCTCGATGCTGATGCCCCGAACGACGACGTGTTCGAGACCGTGTTGTTCTTCTTTCACGATGGTTCCCCGGTTGTTGTTAAAACTGCTGCGCACCTCGAAGGGCACTTGAAATTTTTTGGCGAACTCGACCGAGCGCGACTGCATGACCTTCGCCCCCGAGCCGGCCATTTCGAGGAGTTCGTCGTAGTAGATGACGTCGAGCTTGCGGGCGGTGGGCACGATGCGCGGATCGCAGGTGTAGACACCGTCCACGTCGGTGTAGATCTCGCACATGTCGGCCCTGAGAGCGGCGGCCACGGCGATGGCGGTGAGGTCGGAGCCGCCCCGGCCGAGCGTTGTGATATGGCCCTGGAGCGTCTGGCCCTGGAATCCGGCCACGATGCAGATGAACCCCTCCTTCAGGTGTTTTCGGATCTGGCGGGGGGAGATGTTGGCGATCTTGGCTTTGGTATGGGTCCCGTTCGTGAGGATCCCGGCCTGAGCTCCGGTCAAGGAAATGGCCTTCGCGCCCAGCGTGTGGAGCGCCATGGCCGTGAGGGCGATCGTCGTCTGCTCGCCGGTGGCCAGCAGCACGTCCATCTCCCGGTCGGTGGGCTGGTCCGAGACCTGCCTGGCGAGCTTGATCAGGCCGTCGGTGACGCCCGACATGGCCGAGACGACGACGACGACCGAATGGCCGGCGCGCTGGGTCTCCACGACGCGGCGCGCAACATTCATGATGCGCTCCGGGCTGCCGACGGACGTGCCGCCGAATTTCTGGACGACGATGGGCATGGGGCGACTAATCAAGCACCCGCCGGACGGCGGTCAAGTCCGCATCGGCTTCGACGGGTGAAAACCCTCCGTGTTTGACCGGGGTATCGGGGTCCTTGAGGCCGTGCCCGGTGACCGTGAGCACGACGCGGGCGCCGGGACGGAGGGCGGATGCAAACGGGCACGCGGCGCAGCGGTCCCCGCCCAGGCACTTGAGGAGGCCCGCGACGCTCGCCGCGCTGGCGGGCTCCACGAAAATCCCCTCGCGGGAGGCAAGCCACTTCTGGGCCTCAAGGATTTCGTGGTCGGTCACGATGTCGATGCACCCCCCCGACTCGCCCACGGCGGCATTCGCCCCCTCCCAGCTGGCCGGGTTGCCGATCCGGATGGCCGTGGCGACGGTGTGAGGGTCGACCGGGTGGCCGTGGAAAATCGGCGCCGATCCGGCGGCTTGGAACCCGGTCATTTTTGGAAGGATCGCGGAGCGGCCGGCCTCGTGGAATTCCTTGTAGCCCTTCCAGTAGGCGGTGATGTTGCCGGCATTTCCCACCGGCAGGATGTGGATGTCCGGAGCCTCGCCCAGCTCCTCGATGATCTCAAACGAGGCGGTCTTCTGGCCCTCGATCCGGTGCGGGTTGATCGAGTTGACAATCGCGACGCCCCGGACGCCGCCAAACTCGCGGACCAGGCGGAGCGCATCATCGAAATTGCCCCGGATCGCCACGACCTTCGCGCCGTAGGCAAACGCCTGGACGAGCTTGCCCGTGGCGATTTTTCCAGCGGGAAGGAGGACGGCGCAGCGGATGCCCGCGCGGGCGGCGTAGGCGGCGGCGGCGGCCGAGGTATTTCCCGTGGAGGCGCAGATCACCGTGTCGGCGCCGTCCTCCACAGCTTTTGAGAGGGCGACCGTCATCCCCCGGTCCTTGAACGAGCCGGTCGGGTTGAGGCCCTCGAATTTCAAATAGACCTCGGCCCCGGTTTTTTCGCTGAGCCTCGGGGAGTGGATGAGGGGCGTGGAGCCCTCGCTGAGTGAGATGACAGGAGTGGCCGCGGTGACGGGAAGGTGGGCCCGGTAGCGGGAAATGACGCCGCGGTCGTGGAGAGGAGGTTTCACAAGAAAGATTCCATGTGGAGGAGGAGCGGCTCGGCCTTCACGCAGGGAAGGGCGGCCAGCGTCGCCGCCGCCCCGCGCATGCGCCCAAGCGGCGCATCGTGCAGCGTGAGCACGAGGGGAACCGGACCGGGGTCCGCGCTTTCGGGCTGGATGACCGAGAGGATCCCGATGCCCGCCGCACCGAGCGCCCCGGCAATTTGCGCCAGCACGCCAGGCCGGTCTTCGACCCCGAGCCGCAAAAAATACCTCGCGACGGAGTCCTCAACCGGCTGGCACTTCCCGTAGAGGTCGTGGGAGGTGAACCCGCAGCACGCCCGCGGGGATTGAAGGGCGGCAGCCGCCTCGGCGAGATCTCCCAGCACGGAGCTCGAGGTCGGATCCTGCCCGGCTCCGCGCCCGTAGAAGAGCGCCTCGCCCACCACGTCTCCGCGCACGGCCACGGCGTTGAAGACCCCGTTCACCGAGGCCAGAACATGGGATTTCGGAATGAGAGTCGGGACGACCCGGACGCCGACCGCATTGCCCTCGTGCGCCTTGATGGACGCGATGAGCTTCATCCGGTAGCCCAGCTCGTCGGCAAACCGGATGTCCGCCGCCGTGATCTTCTCGATCCCCTCGACCAGCACCTCGGCGGGATCCACCCAGAACCCGTAGGCCAGCGAGGCCAGGATGATCGCCTTGTGCGCGGCATCCCATCCGTTGACATCCAACGCGGGATCCGCCTCGGCGTAGCCAAGGCCCTGAGCCTCCTCCAAAGCCTCCGCAAACTCCAGGCCCGCATCGGTCATGCGCGTCAGGATGTAGTTGCTCGTCCCGTTCAGGATCCCGTGAATCGACTCAAACCGGTTCCCGATAAACCCCTCCCGCACCGCCTTGATGATCGGGATGCCCCCCGCCACGGCCGCCTCAAAGAACACCGGCACATTCGCCTTTGCCGCCCACCCGAAGATCTCGCGGCCATGCTCCGCCAGCAGCGCCTTGTTGCCCGTAACGACCGTCTTGCCCGCCGCAATCGCGCGCCGGACAAACTCCAGCGGAACCTCGATCCCCCCCATGAGCTCGACGACGACCTGGATCGATGGGTCCTCGATCAGGTCGTCCAGCCTCGCCGTGAAAAGGCCGGCCGGGGCCTCGACACCGCGCGGTTTCTGCAGGTCGCGGACAGCAATCCGCCGGACGTCGAACGTCGCGCCGGTGCGCTGGGCCAGCAGGGCCCCGTTGCGGGCGAGGTTCTTGTAAACCCCCGACCCCACCGTGCCAAACCCGGCCAATCCTATCCCGATCTCGCTTTTCATTGAAGGGCGCCCACTATCGCCGCCGCAGGAATTGTCTGTAAAGCGCAGAAACGCCCGTTTTTTCTCCTGCGGGCCCGCCATCGGCGAGCGGGCAGCGCCAGCAGGGGGGGCGCGCAAGAAATGCGCCTTCGTTGTTGCCGCGCGGCGGGTTGGGCGGGCATGATGGGAGGCCTGTGAATGGACCATTGACGATTGCCGGGCGGGAGTTTTCTTCGCGCCTTCTGTTGGGGACGGGGAAATTTTCTTCGAACGGGACGATGCGGGCAGCGCTCGAGGCGAGCGGCACGCAGATTGTGACCGTGGCGCTGCGGCGCGCGGACCTGAGCGGGGGGCACGACCCGTTTGCAAACATCCTGGATTTTATCGATCCGGAGAAATACCTGCTCCTGCCGAACACGAGCGGGGCGATGAATGCGGGCGAAGCGGTGCGGCTTTCCCGCCTGGCTGCGGCCGCCGGCCTGCCGATGTGGGTGAAGCTGGAGATCCACCCGGACCCCCACTACCTGCTGCCCGACCCGGTCGAAACGCTTGCGGCGGCGGAGGTGCTCGTGAAGGAGGGGTTTACCGTGCTGCCCTACATCAACGCGGATCCCGTCCTGGCGCGGCGGCTCCAGGATGTGGGCACGGCGACGGTGATGCCGCTCGGAGCGCCCATCGGGAGCAACCGGGGCATCGAAACCCGGGCCCAGATCGAGATCATCATCAAGCAGGCCACCGTGCCCGTGGTGGTCGATGCCGGCATCGGGGCCCCGAGCCACGCGGCGGAGGCGATGGAGATGGGGGCGGATGCCGTCCTCGTCAACACGGCGATTGCCGCGGCGGAGGATCCGGTGCGGATGGCGGGAGCGTTTCGCAAGACGGTGGAAGCGGCCCGCGAGGCGATGGAGGCCGGGCTTCCCCTGCGCCTGGATCACGCGTCCGCCACGAGCCCGCTGGCGGCATTTCTTGAGGGGGTCTGAGCGCGTATGGCCGGCGAGACCCTCACCCCGATGATGCAGCAGTATCATGCCGTGCGGCGCGAGCTGCCGCCCGGCACGCTCCTGCTGTTCCGGCTCGGCGATTTCTACGAGATGTTCGGGGAGGACGCCAGGGAGGCGGCCGGCATCCTCAATGTGGCGCTGACGAAGCGGGGGGCGACCCCGATGTGCGGGGTGCCATTCCATGCGGCGCGCGGCTACATCGAAAAGCTCATCGCAGCCGGCTGGCGCGTGGCGATCTGCGATCAGGTCGGGGAGGTTCAGGCCGGAAAGCTCGTCCGCCGCGAAGTCTCGCAAATCCTGAGCCCCGGAACGCTTGACGACTTCGGGCTCGACGACCGGAAGCCCAACTACCTTGCGGCCGTCTGCGAAAAGGGCGGCATCTACGGGCTGGCGTTTGCCGACCTGAGCACGGGCACCTTCCGCCTGACGGAGCTCGATTCCCCGGGCGCGCTGCTGGACGAGATGGCCCGCGTGGGTCCGGCCGAGGTGATTGTCCCGGATCACCAGCCCGATGCCCTTGCCCTCCAGCCGAAGCCGACCGGCATCGACGCCTACCTGTTTGAGCCGGAACCTGCGGAGGAAATCCTGCGCGCGCATTTCAAAGTCCAATCCCTGGATGGCTTCGGCTGCGCGGACCTTCCCTGCGGCACGGGTGCGGCCGGAGCGCTGCTGCACTACATCACACGGCAACTGCGCCGGCAGGCCGGGCACCTGCGCCAGCTGCGCCCCTACCGCCGCAGCGCCTACCTGATTTTGGATGCCTCGACCCAGAGCCACCTCGAACTGGTCTCCTCGCGGGCCGGGCGCCAGATGACGCTGCTCGGAGCGCTCGACCGGACATCCACCCCGATGGGGGCCCGCCTCCTGCGCGAGTGGGTCCTGCATCCGCTCAGGGAGGTCGAGGCGATCGAGCAGAGGCAGGAGGCGATTGCCGCGCTTCTGGACGACGCCCTCCTGCTCGGCGACCTTCGGTCACGCCTCGCGGAGATCCGCGACATCGAGCGGGCGGTCGCGCGGCTCGGAGGGCCCTCGGGGAACGCCCGCGACCTGGCCGCTCTGGCCCAGTCGCTGGAGCGGATCCCCGTGCTCGCCGCCTCGCTGGGCGCCGGCATCGAGCTTCCCTCCGAGCTGCTCAGCGGGACAGGCCAGCGCCTGCATTCCCTCCCCGGGCTGACCACACGGCTGCGCGCGGCTTTGGTGGATGAGCCGCCGGCCCTGGTCCGGGAGGGCGGGTTCGTCCGGCAGGGTTTCGACGCGGCGCTCGACGAGCTGCGGTCCGCCTCGCACCAGGGAAAAAACTGGATTGCCACGCTTCAGGAGCAGGAGGTCGAGCGCACCGGCATCAAATCCCTCAAGGTCCGCTACACCTCAGTCTTCGGGTATTTCATCGAGATCACGAAATCCAACCTCCCGGCCGTGCCCGAGGACTACATCCGCAAGCAGACGACGGTGAACGGCGAGCGCTTCATCACGCCGGCATTGAAGGAGGTCGAGGGGAAGATCCTCGGGGCCGACGAGCGAGCTCGGGCCCGGGAAATCGAGATCTTCGGCGAGCTACGCGCCGCAGTCCTTGCCGAGCTGCCCCGGCTCCAGGAGACGGCCAACACGCTCGCCGTGCTCGACGCAATCTGCTCGCTGGCCGAGACCGCCCGCCTGCACGCCTACTGCCGGCCCGAGATGGAGGCCTCGCAAACCCTGCACATCGCAGAGGGCCGCCATCCGGTCCTCGACCAGCAGCCCGGCGGCGAACGCTTCGTCCCCAACGACTGCGACCTGGGCGCCGACGGCAAAAATTTTGCGATTTTGACCGGCCCGAACATGGCAGGGAAATCGACCTACATCCGTCAGGTTGCCCTTTTGGTGCTGATGGCCCAGATGGGCAGCTACGTGCCGGCCAAGGCGATGCGCTGCGGGCTGGCGGACCGGATTTTCACCCGCGTGGGAGCGAACGACGACCTGGCCCGCGGGCAGTCCACGTTCATGGTGGAGATGAACGAGACGGCCAACATCCTCAACAATGCGACGCCGCAGAGCCTCGTCATCCTGGATGAGATCGGCCGGGGCACCTCGACGTTTGACGGGCTGTCGATTGCGTGGAGCGTGGCGGAATACCTGCTCGATGCGATCGGCTGCCGCACCCTCTTTGCCACGCACTACCACGAGCTCACCGACCTCGAGCGCACCCGCAGCGGGGTGCTGAACCTGAATGTCGCCGTGCGCGAGTGGAACGACCAGGTCATCTTTCTGCGCAAGATCCTTCCCGGACGCGCGGACCAGAGCTACGGGATCCAGGTGGCGCGCCTGGCCGGGCTCCCCGACGCCATCATCTCACGCGCCAAGGAAATCCTCGCCAACCTGGAAAAAGCCGAACTGAACGCCGAGGGCGAACCCGCCTTCGCCAAGGGCCGCCGCAGACGGCTCGTCCCCGACCCCGCCGCCGCCTCTCAGCTCACGATGCTGTAGGAGCCGCAGTCGGCCCGGGCTTCTCCGCCGCATAAAGGCTCACGATGCCAAGGCAAAGGGGCTCCGGACGCCGGGCCTCGAGCCCGCAGGCGAGCATCAGGGCGGCCATGCTGGAACCCCTCGGGAATTTTTCAATCGACGCGCCGAGGTATTCGTAGGCCTCCGGGCGCCCGGTCATCCAGCCGGCGACGCGGGGCAGGACGTGGTGGAGGTAGAACCGGTAGGCGGTGCGCAGGGGGCCTGCCTCCGGCAGCGAAAAGTCCAGGACAACCAACAGCCCGCCCGGCCGCAGCACGCGGCCCATCTCGCGAAGCGCCCTCTCCCACGACGCCATGTTCCGCAGCCCGAAGGCCACCGTCACCGCATCGAAGGCCCCGTCAGAAAATGGCAGCGCAAGGCCATCGGCCTGCACGAGGTGCGGCACGTGCTTCCCTGCCGCCTGACCGAGCATGGGAAGGCAAAAGTCGGCCCCAACCACCAGCGCTTCCGGACACGATTTTTTCAGCTCCAGCGCAAGGTCCCCGCTCCCGGTCGCCAGGTCGAGGATCCGCCGGGGCCGTTTGCCAGCCACCAGCCGGGCCACCCTCTCCCGCCACAAAAAATCCATCCCGCCGCTCAGCAGGTGGTTCGCAAGATCATAGCGCCCCGCAATCGAGGAAAACATCCCCCGCACGAACTCGGGATCCTGTTGGCGAAGCGAGTGGGACAAAAATCGGAAAAAAGAATGGTGCTCACGAGAGGACTCGAACCTCCAAGGGTTGCCCCATACGGTCCTGAGCCGTACGCGTCTGCCAGTTCCGCCACGTGAGCGACAGAAGGAGAACTCTCCCTCGAATTTCCATCCAAGTAAATCAGAAAGTGGTCGGGGCGAGTAGAGTAAGGGAAGGAAGCAAGGGGTTGAGAGCCCGAAGGCAATGACCGTCGGCTTCCTTCCCCCCTCATCAAACCGGACGTGCGGATTTCCCGCATCCGGCTTTCGCCATACACTTTGAGCGGGGCATTCACCACCAGAGGCGATTAGCCTCCACCCGCAACTGCGCTCTCGGCGCGATGCTCATCTGCTGTCGTGGGATTGCTCCAATCAGCCGCACCGGCTCCTGAGTTCATGTTGTATGGCCAAGGCCCCTTGGCTCCTTCCCGACTTGATCGGGCTCTCAACGCTACTATGAGCCTCTCCGACTCCCCTGCCACCAACGCTCGCCTTATGGATTCGGCGCACGTCTTGCCACCCTCTGCTCGTGGCCGATGCCAGGGGCCTCCCAGCCTGCCCAACCCTTCCTTCCCTGTGCGCTGCCCCCTCTTACCCCGGAGAGCCCCCCCGCTGCTCGTGAACGTCGCTTCACGGTGGGTTGCTGGCTTCGGCAATCCTGAGTGATTGGCCGCTCTCGGGTTGTATAACGAGGCTGTGTTGGGTTCGCTTGCGCTGCGGCTCACCGGTTCGCTCCACGGGGCTTCGAGGCCGGGATTACTCCCGACCCCGCCCGCTTCGCTACATGCTGGACGTTCGGTTGGCGTCAATTCACCCATGCACATGGAGCAACTCCGCGAGCTTCTATTGAGCTTCCCCGGCGCGACCGAGGAGGGCCGTTCGGCCCGGAGGTCGTCGTTTACAAGGTCACGGGGAAGATGTTCGCCTTATTGGACCACGACTCGGTGCCGCCCACGATGAACCTCAAGTGCGAGCCCGCCCGGGCACTCGACCAGCGGGACTTCCATGAGGCGATCAGGCCCGGCTGGCACATGAACAAGCGCCATTGGAACACCCTCGACCTGGATGGGAGCCTGCGCGGCGCACTGGTGGCTGAGCTGGTCCGGCCTTCGTATGATCTGGTGGTTGGGGCTCTGCCGAGCCGGGTCCGAGAAATACTCGCGTGATTGCTGTGGCGCAGGAGGACCGAGGAACGCCGATTGCCCCCGGAGGCACGGTGCTCCCATGGATGGCCACGTGATTCGAGGGGTGCCCCGGCGGGCTGGCGCGCACAACAGGCTTTGACAGGACGTGCATATCGGCTTCGTATGGGAGAATGATCACCTTTCTGCGGATCCTCTTCCTCGGCATCCTCGCCGCCATGCTCTGGGTGACCGCCCGCGCCAGCATGGACACGGCAATCTGGCAGTTGCCTGCCGCCCTGACCGGGGACCTCTGGTTCCAGGCTACGCTCGCCGATGCATACTTCGGCTTTCTCACATTCTTCGTCTGGCTCTCCTACAAGGAGCCGGGCTGGCCCGCCCGCATCGGCTGGCTGGTGGCGATCCTCCTGCTCGGGAACATCGCGATGGCGACGTATTGCCTCATCCAACTTTTCCGGGTGCCGGCCTCGGCGGACCTGCGTGAAGTTCTCCTGCGCAAGGGAACAGCGTGACGGGCGGCTCCAGAAAATAAGAGCGATCCTCCGGCCCATCGCTCTCGGTGTTGCGCTCAGCGCTCAGGCGCAATCCGCAGGTGATGGGCTTAGCCCGGGAAAGGCCGGTGTCGCGCGACTACAGGGTGGGGGGGATAAGGTCAAAAAGTGCAGAGAAAGTGCAGAGGTGATTTTTTCTGACTTTTCAGATTCTCTCGTAACCCACTGATTATTAGTGGTGCAGCCGCCGCGACTCGAACGCGGAACCTTCTGATCCGTAGTCAGATGCTCTATCCAATTGAGCTACGGCTGCCTTGCGGGGATGCAGATTTGACGGGAAGAGACGCACCAAGTCAAGATGGAAAATTGGGTGTTCGCGGCGTTTTGGGCGTCCCGGGGGCGTCAGAAAAAGAGGGAGGCGGTATGGAGGTAGACGGAAAAGATGGTGAGGGCGATGAGGGCGCCGGAGATGCGGGCGGTGGTTTCGTTGAGCAGGCGGTTGTTCCAGTGCTGGCAGGCGGTGGCGAGGGCGATCCAGAAGAGGGGGATGCAGAACAGCCAGAGCCCCTGGTGGGCGAGGAAGAGGGCCTGCGGGGGAAACGACGCGGAGAGATTGGGGGCGTAGCCACCGGCTTTGAGCAGGACGTTGAGGGCGAGCATCCCCAGTGCGAGGAAGACAAACTGCACGCTGGCAATCGAGACGATCACAGGGCTTCGCGCAGGGCTTGGCGCATGACCTCCAGGGGAGCTGCGCGGTTGAACCAGATTTCGAAGGAGAGGGCTCCCTGGTGCAGGAGCATGCTGAGCCCGTTGGCGCAGCGCGCCCCGGCGGCCGAGGCCTCCTCGATGAGGCGGGACCGCCCCGCCGCATAGACGGTGTCGTAGAAGAGCAGGCTGGGAGCGAGCAGCGAGGCGGGGATCAGCGGGGGATCGGTCCGCCGCATTCCGACCGAGGTCGCATTGATCACGAGGTCGGCATGGGCGAGCTGCTCGCGCAGGTCGGACTCCTCAAACCCGATGGCAGCGATGCGCTCGATCGGGCCGACGAGCCGGTCGTTCCGGAAGCAGGGGGCCAGCTCGGCCGCCAGCGCGCGGGCCTTCTCGACCGTCCGGTTCACCAGCACCAGGCGCTCGCAGGACTCGATGGCGCACTGCACGGCGATCGCCCGCCCGGCCCCGCCCCCCGCCCCGAGCAGGACCACGCGCAGATCGCGCAGGTCCACAAAAAATTCTTCGCGGATCGCGCGGACGAGTCCGGGGCCGTCGGTGTTGAACCCGAGCAGGCGGCCGCCCTGCACGACGACGGTGTTCACGCTGCCGGAGCGCCGCGCGTAGTCGTCCGCCTCATCCACAGCCGCCAGCGCGGCGGCCTTGTGAGGGATGGTGACGTTGGCGCCGAGGAATCCTGCGGCGGGAAGGGCGCGGAAGGCGGCGGCGGCCTGGTCCGGCGCGACATGGATTTTGACATACCGGGCGGGGATTCCGGCGGCGGCCAATGCGGCATTGTGGAAAGCCGGGGATTTCGAGTGGGAGACCGGATCGCCGAAGACCGCCAGCCGGGCCGGGGGAACCAGCTGTCGCAGCAGCCCGCCCCCGCCGATCAAATCCTGAGCTGTGTAAACCTCGTCCATGCCTTGCTCCCAGACAACCATCCCCGCGCATCCGTAGCAAGGCCAGGGATAAAAAAGGATGCAGGCCATGACCAGAGGCCGGCTCCCGGGAGTGGGCGGCCGGGGATCCCGGCGCGCGCGCGATCTGGCACGGCACCTGCTGCATGGCGGTGTCGATATTACGACACAACAAAAAATTATTACTTAATCCAAAGGAGGCAGGACGCATGAAAATCGGGAAACTCGTGGCGGGGCTGGTGATGGGAATGAGCGTGTTGGCGCAGGCGGAGCCGCTGAAGATTGCTTACAGCGACTGGCCGGGCTGGGTGGCGTGGCAGGTCGGGATCGACAAGGGGTGGTTCAAGGAGGCCGGGGTGGACGTGAGCTTCGAGTGGTTTGAATACGTGCCCTCGATGGAGGCCTTTGCGGCCGGCAAGGTGGATGCGGTGACCATGACCAACGGGGACGCGCTGGTGACCGGAGCCACGGGTGCGCCCAGCAAGAGCATCATCATCAACGATTACAGCAACGGCAACGACATGGTCGTCGCCAAGCCCGGAATCACCTCGATCAAGGACCTGAAGGGGAAGAAAATCGGTGTGGAGCTCGGTTTTGTGGACCACCTCCTGCTGTTGAAAGGGCTGGAGGCAAACGGGATGACCGAGTCCGACGTGACGCTGGTGAACATCCCGACCCACGAGACGCCGAAGGCCTTCGCCTCGGGGGACGTTGATGCGATTGCGGCCTGGCAGCCGAACTCGGGCCAGGCGCTGAAGGCGGTCCCGGGGTCGAAGCCGATCTACTCGAGCGCGGACGTCCCCGGCCTGATCTACGACGTGCTGGCCGTGAACCCTGCGAGCCTTGCCTCGCGGGAGGAGGATTGGAAAAAAGTCGCCAAGGTGTGGTATCGGATTGTCGAATATTTCAACAATCCCGAGACGAAGGCGGATGCGGTGAAGAGCATGGCCGCCCGGGTCAACCTTCCACCCGAGGAATACGCGGCCTTTTTGAGCGGGACGAAGATTCTCACGCGGGATGAGGCGAAGAAGGCCTTTCAGAAGGGGGCCGGATTGGATTCGATCTACGGATCGAACGTGGTCGTGGACAAGTTCAACGTGGACAACCAGGTGTATGAGAAGGCTCAGGACACCGCCGACTACATCGCGCCGGCGATCACTGAAAGCCTGTAATTCCTGCCCGCCCCCGCCTCGTGGAGGCGGCGCGGGGGCGGGGAGATCCCGATGAGCGCGCGCAAAAGTGAACGCCTCCTGGTGCCCTTTGGAGAGCTGTCTCCGGGGCCGCAGCTGGTTCTGGTTTGGCTCTCGTTTCTGACGCCGCTTCTGGCCTGGTGCGCGGTGAGCTACCTGCCCTTTGTCTGGCATCCTCTTGTGCGGGTCGTGGACCCTGCGGAGGTGGCCTACTTCAAGCCCGACACGCTGGTGGACAGGAAGGTGTTCCGCGAGGAGAATGCCAAGCTGGCCGCGCAGGGGAGGCCGCTGGCGACCGGCGTGCCGGCCAATCCGGTGTTTCTTCCCGCCCCGCACGAGGTGGGGACGGCCCTCTACCGCAGCTTCACAACCCCCCCGCGGCGCAAGGGCGAACCCTGGCTCCACGAGAGCCTCTGGCACAGCATCCGGATTATCTTCTGGGGATTTTTCTGGAGCTCGCTGTTCGGCGTCCCGCTCGGGATCCTCTGCGGAACCTTCCGGGGATTCTCGAAGCTGGGCGAGCCGGTCGTCGATTTTTTCCGCTACATGCCGGCCCCGGCCTTCGGCGCTCTGGCGGTTGCCGTGATGGGGATCTACGACGGCCCGAAAATTGCGGTCATCGTCATCGGGACATTTTTCCAGCAGGTGCTTGTGGTGGCGAACACGACGCGGAAGCTCGACGCCTCGCTGGTCGAGGCGGCCCAGACGCTCGGGGCGGGGCGGAGGCAGATCCTCTTTCAAGTCGTGCTGCCAGGCATTGCGGTGGACCTCTACAACGACATGCGGATCCTTCTCGGCTGGGCCTGGACCTACCTGATCGTCGCGGAATACATCGGCGCCAGCTCGGGCATCACCTACTTCATCAACCAGCAGGCAAAATACCGGATCTACGACAACGTCTTTGCGGCGATCATCATCATCGGGATCATCGGGTTCGCGACCGACCGGGTCCTGGATCTCCTCGGCAGGGCATTGTTTCCGTGGCAAAAGTCGGTCCGCCCCTCGCTGCTCAAGGCGCTTTTCGGGAGCCGGCCCGCCCCGCAGGCCGCATGAGGATTCCCGACTACAAAATCCAGGCGCCGGCCGTCGCGGAACGCTTTGCCAGGTTGAGGGAGCGCCCGGTGATCCTGGATGTGCGCGGGCTGACGAAGACCTTCGTTTCGAACGGGCTCGAGCACACGACCCTGGACCGCATCTCGCTCCAGGTTCACCGCAGGGAGTTTCTGTGCGTGCTGGGGCCGTCCGGGTGCGGGAAATCGACGCTGATCCGGATCATCGCCGGGCTGGATTCCCCGACCTCCGGGGAGGTCCTCCTGGATGGGAAGCATGTTGAGGGGCCCGGTCCCGACCGCGGGATGGTCTTTCAGAGCTACACGCTTTTTCCGTGGCTGACGGTGAAGAAGAACGTGATGTTCGGGCTGCGGATGGCGGGGCAGGCCTCCGGGGTTGCCGAGTCCGAGGCGCGCGAGTGGATCAGCCTGGTCGGGCTCTCGAAGTTTGAGAACTCGTATCCGCACCAGCTCTCGGGCGGGATGAAGCAGCGGGTCGCCATCGCGCGGGCCCTTGCGAACCGGCCCCGCATCCTCCTGATGGATGAGCCGTTCGGAGCGCTGGACGCCCAGACGCGCGCCCAGATGCAGGCGTATCTTCTGGACATCTGGAGGAATGTCGATGTCACGATCCTCTTCATCACGCACGACCTCGACGAGGCGGTCTACCTTTCCGATAGGATCCTCGTTTTGGGAACCAATCCCAGCCGGGTCGCCGAGATCATCGAGGACCCCGTGCCGCGCCCGCGGGACCGCGCCCAGTTTGTCTCGCCCCCGTTTTTAGCCACCTACCGGCGGCTGGGAGAGCTGATCCATCCCCCCGCTTCCGAGCCCCAGGAGCGGCTGCCGATGACGCGGATGACCCATGTGGGAGACGACGTTGAATAGCCCGATTCTTTGGAGCGAGCTGAGCCCTGCGGAGCTTGCCGCGCGGGGGATCTGCGAGCTGCCCCGCAACCTCGACGAGGCCGAGGAGTGGCGCGAATACCACCAGTCGATCAGCCAGTGGGAAACCGACCGCTACGCAAGGCTGTTTTGAGGAGGGACACGGCCTCCCTCAGTAGAGCCCGGAAAGCTCGGGGCGGTCGGCAAACTTTCTGAGCGAGGGGTCGTTGATCAGGTAGGCGAAGAGGTCGGGAGGGAGGGACTGGCGGGTATTGCGAAGGATCGCTGCCGCCGACTCGTAGTTCCCGCTCCGGAGCTCGGCAAGGGCCGCCGGAAAGTCTTTTTCCGGCACGCCCGTTGGTGCGGCCGGCCCGGTGTTTTCGGAGGGCCCCTGGGACATGAGCGCGAGCGTGGTGTCGAGCACGGTGCGCGAATCCACGGGGTTCATGCGCAGTGCGGCCGACAGCAAAAGCCGGCGGGCCACATCGGGTTTGCCCTGATATCGCATGAGGCTTGCGAGCTCGAGAAACGGGCTGGGGTTCATGGGATCTGCCGCGATGGCCTGCCGGAGCAGCCCCTCCTGGAGGTCGTTCGGCCTGCCGGAGCGGGAGGCCAAGATGGCGGCCTTGAGAGCAAGGGCATCCGACACGCGGGAGGTTTGGCGGATCGATGCGTCAGCCAATTTTTCCGCCTCCACCGGGTATCCGGCCTGGAGGGCGGCGATGGAGGCGGCATACTGCAGGGAGGGAAGGCCCGGGTAGGCGGCCATCAACTCCTTGAGCGCGTCAAGCGCCTCGGCGCTCTTTCCGTCGCGGAGCAGCGCGAGCGCCGCATCCAAGGCCTCCATCGACTGCTCAGAAAACCGGGGAGGCTCAGGTTCCGGCTTCTCAGTTTGAGCGGCCAGGCGGACCGCCTCGTCGCGGCCGATCGACTGTCCATAGAAAAAAGCCAAGGCCAGCCCGACAAGGATGGCAGCACTCAGTATGACGGCATGGAGCGGGGTAAACGGGATTTCGCGGGGCAGGATGTCCTTCAGCGCAGCGAAGGCCGGGGCTTCAGGCTCTTCAGGGGCGGGGCGGGGGGTCTTGGCCTCCGCGCTTTCGAATGGCCTGGGGCGTGAGCCTTCGCGGATGGGAGGACGAAATTTCGTAGGAACCTCCACGCGGGCGATCTTCGCTTCGGCCGGAGCGGAGGGTTTTCCCGAGATGGTGTCAGCCAATGGGGCCGCGCTGGGAGCCGGAGTCTGCGCAACAGGAGCATCTGCCACAGGCTCTTCCTCGAGGGCATCAAAATTCAGGGGATGAAAGCGTGAGAGGTTCTGCGATTTCCGCGAGGCCGGGTTGCCAGGACCGGATTCGCTGCCGACGATGGGTTTCATATCGATGGGTCATCAGACCCCCGAGCGCGAAGCCTGTCGAATGGAGTTTTGTGACAATCCTGTGACATTTCGCCGGGGCCTGCGGCGCGCCGCCCATGCGGGGGGAGGGGACTCAAAGACAAATCCTTCGCTTGCAAGCAGGCGGGTCCTTTTCTTTACTACGCCATCCATGTCGTCAGAATCCCTTTACTCCAGAAAAAACCCCTTTCCAGCCACCCTGGAAGTCAACCGCCGCCTCACCGGGGAGGGGTCCAACAAGGACACCCGTCATTTTGAGGTGTCGCTCGCCGGATCCGGTCTTCGCTACGAGGTCGGCGACTCCCTGGGCGTTTTTCCGCGGAACGATCCGGCATTGGTGGATCTGGTCCTGCGCGAGCTGGGGTTCGGAGGAGACGAGAGCGTCGGCACCCCGGACGGCGGGCTCGCACCAGTGCGGGAGGCGCTCGAAAAATGTTTTATCCTGACCGAGCCTTCCAAGCCGCTTTTGCAGGCGGTGGCCGGGCGCGACAGCTCGGGCCAATTTCTCGCGACCCTGCTCGATCCGGCAGCCAAGGCGGACCTGGAGAATTTCCTGTGGGGCCGGGACGTGCTTGACGTGCTGCGGGAGTTCTCGGCGGCCCGGTTTTCTGCGGGGGAGTTTGCCGGGCTGCTGCGCAAGATGCAGCCGAGGCTCTACTCGATCGCGTCATCGCAAAAGGCGGTTGGCGAGTCCGTCCACCTGACGGTCGCCGTCGTGAAATACCGCGTGGAGCACAGCCCGCGCGAGCGTTCCGGCGTGTGCTCCACCTTTCTTGCCCACCGCGCAGAGGCTGGCGTGCCCGTCTTTGTCCATAGCGCGAAGCACTTCCGGATGCCGGAGGATCCCAGCGCGCCGCTGATCATGGTCGGCCCCGGGACCGGCGTCGCGCCGTTCCGCGCGTTTCTTCAGGAGCGCCGGGTCCTCGGAGCAGGCGGCCCCGCATGGCTCATCTTCGGCGAACAGCATGAAGCGACGGACTTCCTCTACCGCGACGAATTGGAGCCGGCCCTTGCGGACGGCGTGCTCACGCGGCTGACCACCGCGTTTTCGCGCGACCAGGAGCGCAAGGTCTACGTGCAGCACCGGATGGAGGAGCAGGGGGCCGAGCTCTTCGCCTGGCTGCAGAAGGGGGCCTTCTTCTACGTCTGCGGAGACGCCGCCAACATGGCCAAAGATGTCGATTCCGCCCTGCACCGGATCGTTGAGGCCCACGGGGGGATGTCCGCCGAGCAGTCCCGCGAGTATGTCGATGCCATGAAGAAGGAAAAGCGCTACCGGAAGGACGTCTACTGATGGCCCGCCCGCCGCTACCGGAAGGACAAGGAGATATGAAAACCCCGTTTCATCACGTCCACTTCCTGGGCATTTGCGGGACGGCGATGGGGGCGGTGGCCGCCGCCATGAAAGACAGGGGGTTTCACGTGACCGGCCAGGACGACAAGGTGTATCCGCCGATGTCCACGTTCCTTGAGTCCAAGGGGATCGGCATCACTAACGGGTTTCAGCCGGAAGACATCCCGGCGGCCGACGTCATCGTGATTGGCAATGCGATGACGCGGGGCAACCCGGCCGTCGAGGCGGTCCTCAACCGCAAGATCTTCTACCTTTCGCTGCCCGAAACGCTGAAGCAGTTCTTTTTGAGGGGGCGCCACAACCTGGTCGTGACCGGCACGCATGGCAAGACGACGACGACCTCGATGTTGGCGTGGATATTTGAATTTGCCGGCAAGGAGCCCGGCTACCTGATTGGCGGAATCCCCGCCAACCTTGGGCAGGGGGCCTGCCTTCGCGACACCCGCCATTACGTTCTTGAGGGCGATGAATACGACACGGCGTTTTTCGACAAGCGCTCGAAGTTCATCCACTACCTGCCCGAGCTGGTGATCGTGAACAACATCGAGTTTGACCATGCGGACATCTACGCGGACCTGGATGCGGTGAAGCTGAGCTTCCGGCGCCTGCTCAACATTGTGCCCTCCGAGGGGCTGGTCCTTGTGAACGGAGACGATGCCAACTGCCTCGACGTGGCACAGACGTGCCCGGCACCGATCGTGGAAGTGGGATTTTCGCCGAATGCCGGCAACCGGATCCGGAATGTCGCCCATGGGGCAGGCGGTTCCAGTTTCGAGCTTTTCGGCGAGAGGTTTGAGATCCCTCTTTCGGGGGACTTCAACATCCGGAACGCAGCCATGGCAGCCTCGGCGGCCCACTACTACGGCATCCCTCCGGCAACCATCCGCGAGGCCCTTGCGGCGTTCAAAGGCATCAAGCGCCGCCAGGAGGTTCGCGGCACGGTGCGGGGCATCACGATCATCGACGACTTCGGGCACCACCCGACGGCCATCCGGGAAACCCTCTCCGGGCTCGCCGCAAAATACCCCGGAGCGAGGATCTGGGCCATCTTCGAGCCCCGCTCAAACACCACCCGCCGGGCCGTCTTCCAAAACGAGCTGCCCGCAGCGTTTTCCGGGGCGGCGGGGGTCTTCATTGCCGAGGTCGCCCGGCTCGACCAGATCCCGGAGAACGAGCGCCTCAACCCCGCCCGGGTGGTTTCCGACATCGCGGCCCAGGGCAAGCCTGCGTTCTACGAGCCCACCGCCGATGCCATTGTCGCCCGCCTGGGCCCTCTGGCAAAGTCCGGCGACATCGTTGCCGTGTTTTCCAACGGCGGATTCGATGGGATTCACCAGAAGCTGCTCGACCGCCTGTGAGCAGCCCCGGCCAACAGCAGGGCAAGCCGCTCATCCTCATCGATGCGGAATGCGCCCTGTGCAATGCGTTCGCAAAATTCGTCATCCGGCAGGACCCCGCCGGACAATTCCAGTTTGCCGGGCTTTCCTCCTCCGCCGCCGGGGAGGCCCTTTCTCAAAGCCGGCTGCCCCCGCCTCCTGCGGGGACGTTTGTGCTGGTTGAGGACGGGAAGGCGTATTTTCGCAGCGAGGCCGCCCTGCGCGTGATGGAGCTCCTGGGCCGCCCGTGGAGCTTTTTGGCGGCGTTCCGCGTGATTCCGCGCCCCCTTCGCGACGCCGTTTACTCGCTTGTCGCCCGCCTGCGACACCGGATCCCCGTCCGCACCGACAGCTGCTCGCTCATGAGCCGGGATGAGAGGTCCCGCTTTCTCTCCTGATGGGGCCCGCCGGGATCCATGGGCTAAAAAGCCGGGAAGTGTGCCCCTTCTGCCCGCCATCCGGTATCGAGGACCCCCGCCTGCCCGCATGAACGCCGCACCAAAAATCCGGCCGGAGCCCCTGGGATTGAAAGTGGCGGAGGTGAGCTCCGCGCTGGGGCCCATGGTGATCTGCGGTGATGAGAGCGCCATTTATCTTGTGGAGTTCCAGGACCGCCGGAAGCTGGGGGACCAGTTTGAGGGCTTGCGCCGCCGCTTGGGAGCGTCGATTTCCCCGGGCACGTCACCGGCCATCGAACGCATGGGTTGCGAGCTGGCCTCCTATTTTGCATCTGGCCTCTGGAAATTTGAAACGCCGGTGCGCCTGTCGGGCACCGCTTTCCAGGAGCGCGTGTGGGGCGCCTTGCGGGACATCCCCTCCGGGCAAACCTGCGCCTACGGAGAGGTGGCGCGGAAGGTGGGTTCGCCGACCGCCGTTCGTGCCGTGGCAAGGGCCATCGGACAGAACCGCCTGGCCATCGTCATCCCCTGCCATCGCGTGTTGGGTGCGAACGGCCAGCTGACCGGCTATGCCGGAGGCCTCTGGCGCAAGCGCACGCTCCTCTCCCACGAGCAGAGCACGGGGTAGCCGCCCGGAGGCCTTCGCGGTGGTTTTGCCGGGATCAGGCCTTTGCGAGGCCGGCCAGCTCCTTATCCTCGCATGGCGAGACACCTCCCGACCGGGAGGCAAGCTGGTTGGCAAGGGCGCGGGCAACCCGGGTCTGGCTGCAATCGAAGACAAACGAATGCCGCGGGGCGCCGTCGCGGTGGGTGACCTCCACCCTGTCGCTGAGGAATCCGGGTTTGTGGACGATCCCGGCACCGGCCATGTCCATTTCGAGAACGAAAGAACCGCTGAAGCTCCGCCCGATGAAAAACAGGTTCGCCGGCTCGTCCTTCAGTGCAGCCAGCCAGCCCCGGATGTTGGGCGTGAGCCGGGGGCCTCCCCCGCTGAGGCATTCCACCGACCACTCCACCGGAGCCTTGCTGGCGTGGGAGCGCCGCAGTTGGAGCTCGGCCGACCCGGGAAGGAGCCGGCGGAGCTCGCTGGGCTTTGACTCCTCCGGCGGGGCGTTCAATTTTTTCCAGGCAAGCCAGAGCTTGGCCCGGATTCCGCGCAGCAGGCGGGGGAGAACGAGAAGCACGGCCAGCGTAAAGGCGACGGCGACCGCGAGCCCGACCACCGGATTCCAAACCAGAAGTCCGAGCCCGGCGAGAACGACGCCGTCCTCCGCAAGGCTCAGGCCGATATTGGACACGGGCTCCGGCGAGGTGTTCGCAACGAGGCGCGTGCCAGACTTTGCGACGTGCGAGGTGAGGGCCATCCCCCCGGCCAGCAGGGCCGCAACGATTTCAAAGACGGGATGGGCATTGCCAATCGCCGCGACGGCCAGGGCGGCTGCCCCCACCGGCCGGATAAACGTGTGCACGGAGTCCCACGCGGTGTCGACCCAGGGGACCTTGTCCGCAAAAAACTCGACCAGGTAAAGGAATCCGGCGACTCCGATGATGATCGGATCTCCGAGCACCTCGAGGCCGTTGAGCGAGGCCGGCAGGGCGACCCAGCCCATGTGGACCGAGAGCCCCGTCACGAAAACCGTGAGGTAAAGGTTGATTCCGGCAAGGCTTGCAAGGCCCAGCGCCACCCCCAGCAACTTCAGCTCGTCCATCCCTCAACTATTCCCCGGACAGGCGAATTGTCACGCCGCGAATCCGCCCGGGAAGCCCCTGCCGCGCTCCGGCCCGGCAGATGGGGCCGCATCGATGGGAAGCGCGGGCAATGCGCGGGGGGAATCCGCGGAGGGCCTGCGATTTGCATCGAAAAGGGTCAGCGGCTTTTGATAGAAAAGCGATTGAAATGTCCGAGCCCGTCCGATTCCAGCATTTTGAGGTTCCCCTGCGGGAAGACGGTTCGCTGTTTGAGCTGGGGCGGGGAGCGATGGGCATCACCTACAAGGCGTTCGACACCAACCTGCGCTGCTTTGTCGCGCTGAAGGTCATCAACGCGGCCTACCTGTCGAGCGAGGTGGCGAGGCAGCGGTTTTTGCGGGAGGCGCGCGCGGCGGCGGCCCTCAGGCATCCGAATGTCGCAACCGTTTTCCACCTGGGCGAGGAGGGCGGGGATTGTTTTTACGCGATGGAGTATGTGGACGGGGAGACGGTCGAGGCGAAGATGAAGCGCGAGGGGGCGATCCCGCCTGCGGTGGCGCTTCAGATCGTGGCCCAGGTTGCCCGCGCGCTCGGAGCCGCCCAGAAGCAGGGGCTCGTGCACCGCGATATCAAGCCATCGAACCTGATGCTTGTCAGCGAGGACGACCACGAGTTCACCGTCAAGGTCATCGATTTCGGGCTTGCCAAGAGCGCGGCGGGAGGAAGCGAGGATGCCGCCACCCTCACGGTGGGCGGATTTCTCGGCACGCCGCATTTTGCCAGCCCCGAGCAGCTGGAGGAGCGCGAGATCGATGTGCGCTCGGACATTTATTCGCTCGGGGTCACGCTCTACTACATGCTGGCGGGGCGCGCGCCGTTCAGCGGTTCCCTCGCGCAGGTGATGAGCCAGCACCTGCACCGCGACCCGCCGCTTGAGATGCTGACGGGAGACGCGCAGCAGGTCGTCGCCCTGCTGCGCCACATGCTGGCAAAGGACCCCGCCGACCGCCCCCAGTCGCCCGCCGAGCTCCGCCGCGAGGTGGAGGCTTGCCTTGCCGGCCTGGCTCCCGGAAAAGTGCCCGCTGGGGCAGCGCCGCCTGCGGGAGGCGAAACCTTCGAGACCCAGATTCTGGACGAGCCGCCCCAGGCTGCCTGCGACCTGCCGATACCGGGGCAGGTTTTTGCCGGGCGCTACCGGATTCTCCGCGAGGCGGGCGCCTCCGACTTCGGCAGGGTCTTCCATGCCGAGCTGCAGGGGACTTCCCTGGCTCTCCTCGTCCTGGATCCTCCGCCCGCCGCATCCCCCGATGCGTGGAAGCGGATCGAGGAGGAGGTCGCCGCCATCCAGCGAACCCCCTCGCCATCGATCCAGAAAATTCTCTCGGTCGAACGCTTCGAAAGCGTCGGTTTTCTTACCTTGGAATGGGTCGATGGCCGGACCCTGCTCGACCTGCTCCGCACGCGGAAGGCCCTCCCGCCGGGCGAGGCCCTCGCGATCCTGCGACCGCTCGCAAAGGGGTTTTCTGCGCTGCAAGCCGGGGGCCTTCCCTGCCCGGATCTGTCCGCCCACGAAATCCTCCTGACCGGGGCAGATGGCGTGGCGGGGCCGGACGAGGGCGTGCGGTTCAACGCGTTTTCGCCCCGCGCGGTGACCGTGTCGTCGGATGTGACGCTGGTGACGTCCCCTCTCTCCCAGCTAAGGGCAAGTGGAGCTTTCGGTCCGGACGAGGGGCGGTGCTACGTCTTCGCGCTCGCCTCTTTGGCTTATGAGATGCTGGGTGGAGCCAAGTCGTCCACCCCCGTGCCCATTCCCGGGCTGACAGAAGAGGCGAATTCCACGCTTCGGGGAGCGATGGATCCGGCGGGGCCATTTACCGGCATGAGCGGCTTCCTCTCGGCCTTCGAAAACTCCTGCGGAGGCGGGCCTCCTCCCACAGGTGCGGTGACAGCAAGCCCCACGGACTCCGGGGGAGCACCCCGCACACCTCCGGTCGCGCCGGAGGTGCAAAAGTCCGGCATGAATGTGGTGGCATTGGTGGGAGCCGGAATCGTGATCCTGGTTGGCCTTGGTGCCGCCGCGATGTTCGCTCTTCCAGCCATCATGGGGCGCGCAGGCCCTGGACCCTCCCCGACGCACGCCCCCGCGGCGGTGCCGACCGCCACGCCGGTGGCGGTTCCGTCCCCCGCGGCAACTCCCTCAGCGACTCCGGTGGTTGCGGCGTCTGCGGCGCCGACTCCCCTGCCTGATCCGGTGGCCGCAGGAGTGGCCTCCGCAAGAAAAATGGCTGCGGAAGATCCGACCTCCGCGCTGGCCTCCCTGCTCGCGCTCTGCAAAGCAAATCCTGAACGCCCGGAAGCCCGCGAGGCAGTGGTTGAGTTCCTTCTCACCGTCCGGGACCGCGGCGAAACCCTCACTCCCGGCCAGTCCGCCGCCCTTCTTGAGCCCCTCGAAGACGCCGCTGCGATGGACCTTGTCGAGGCCCAGACCCTGCTGGGCGAGCAGCTTCGGGAGTCGGACCCGAAGGGCTCGCTGAAGTGGACGCTCGCCGCCGCGAAAAATGGAAGCCCGGAAGCGATGCTTCTCGCCGGCCTGATGTTCTCGAACGGGGCTGGCACGGGGGCGCCCGACCTGCGCCAGGCGGCCGAGTGGTTCCAGCAGGCCGCATCGGCCGGCAGCCCCCGGGCCATGTCCGCCCTCGGCGAGTGCTACCTTTACAGCAAAGGCGTCACCCGGGACCCGCGGCGGGCGGTGGACTGGCTCAACAAGGCGGCCGCCAAGAACGATGTCATCGCCCTCAATATGCTCGGGGACATCCACAAAAAAGGCATCCCTGGCGTCGTGCCGCCCGACCTGAAAAAGGCCTTCGCCTATTTTTCCTCGGCCAAGGATCTGGGCTACCTTCCGGCCTTCAGCAACCTGGGCGCGCTGTTCATGCTCGCCCCGGAGGGGATGAAAGACGAGAAGATGGCGGTCGAGCTGTTCCGCGAGGGGGCTGAGAGCGGGGATATCCGCTCGGCCTACTTCTACGCGTTCTGCCTGGAGAACGGGCATGGGGGGCTGGACAAGGACCCCGCCGGGGCCCGAAAATGGTATCTCGCTGCCGCCGAGAGGGGGGATGCCGACGCGCAGGTGTGGTGCAAAAAAAACAGCGTGCCCTTCACGCCCGCTCCGCAGCGCTGAGCGCTCAGGGGCGCAGCGTCTGCATAATTTCTGCAGGAGCCCGTCCGGCGTGCAGAAGCGCCGCCATCTGCTTCATGGCGGGCCCGACGTGGTGAAAATACTTTTTGTATCCGGCGCAGAGGTAGTTCAGCCCGTCCTCTCCGTCGGGGGTCTGGATGAAGCGGTGCTTCGGGCATTCGCCGTTGCAGGCAAAGCGGACGTCGCACGCGCGGCAGAACTTCGGAAGCGTCGCCGACTTGGCCTGCCCGAAGGCCTGCTGGCGATCCGAGTTGACCATGGCGCCCAGCGAGTCGTTCATGAGGTTGCCGAGGTGGTATTTCGGATAGACGAAGTGGTCGCAGGAGAACAGGTCGCCGTTGTGCTCGAGCGCCATCGCGCGGCCGCAATCCTCCAAAAAGACGCACAGCGAGGCCCCCGCGCCCGACCAGATCCCCAGCGAAATATCAAACATCTGCACGAAGACCTTCCCCACATCGCGCCGCACCCACTGGTCGAAGATCCGGATCAAAAACTCCCCGTAGAGGTCGGCCGGCACGCTCCAGCGGGTCACGGGGGAGGGCGGTTGGCCCGGCTCCGGAGGCTCTGCAAAATCCAGGCCGTGCTTGCTTCCCCCGCCGGCAGGAAGCCGTTCGACCAGCGGGATGAACTGGATGAACCCCGACCCGGCCTCGCGCAGGAAATCGTAGACCTTCAGCGGGTGCTTGACGTTGCTCGCATTGACAACGGTGAGCGTGTTGAACTCCACACCGTGCTTTTTCAGCAGGTTGAGCCCGTGCATCACGCGGTCGAATGTCGGCTTCTGCCCCTTGTCCACCCGGTAGGTGTCGTGCAGCGTCCGGGGACCGTCGATGCTCAGCCCGATCAGAAACCCGTTCTGGCGGAAAAACCGGCACCACTCGTGGTCCAGGCGGGTGCCGTTCGTCTGCAGCGCGTTGTGGACCGTCCTCCCGCCAGCATACTTTTTTTCGAGCTCGACGATTTTGCGGAAGTAGTCCACCCCGAGCAGCGTGGGCTCTCCGCCCTGCCAGGCAAACGTGATCTCGGGGGTGGTTTGCAGCTCGATATACTGCCGGATATACGACTCCAGCACGTCCGGCTTCATCCGGAAATTCTCGCCTTTTGGGAAGAGCTTCTCTTTTTCGAGGTAGTAGCAATACGTGCAGTCCAGGTTGCAGATCGGCCCGATCGGCTTGGCCATCACGTGGAAGCTGTCAGAAATCGGCAGGGGATTTTTCAAGGCGTCAGGCAAGTTGCCTGCTTCCCGCCGCCCGTTCAAGCGCAAGCGCCCCCGGAGCCGCCGGGGGAGAGGCCCGAAGGCCTCACCAGAACTTCCACCAGGGGTGCATCGGCTCGGCCCCGTTCTGGCTTTTTTCCGGCTTTGCTGTTGGCTGGGGAGTCGGGCTTTCCGTGGCCGTGCTCGATTCGGATGCGCTGGATGCGGGGGACGCACTGGGCTCGGGGGTCGGCTCGGGAGCCGCCGCGGAGCTGATCTCCGTCTGGCGGCGGGCGTCGATCGATTTCGTCACGGTGCCGTTGACATCCACAAACCAGAGCCCGTGCCCGTCCGCGCGGAGGATGCCGCTCATCAGGCGGGTTTTCCGGTCCTCGTCGGGAGCGGTTCCGAAGCGCCGGATGAGGTCGTCCCCGCTCTTGAGAGGGACGGCAACCGGGATCTCGCCGCCGGGCATTTTTTTGGAATCGTCGCTGGTGATGGCGTGAAAAAACCGGACATCTTCGAGGTCGCTCTTGTAGGAGTAGGGTTTCACGAAGGCAACCTTGAGCGTGATCTCCTTGCCCTCGTATTGGTCGTAAGCCCCCTTGTAGTAGTCCGCGGTAAACTTCGAGTATTTGGGCCCGGCGACAGCGGTTGAAGCCAGGGCGGTTGAGAGGAGGATGAGAGGAAGGATTTTCATAGATCGAGGATTTCTGGGGATTCAACACGGGGGATCCGCAAAGGTTGCGGTGAGAAAATCAAAGATTTTTTTTATTCCCCGGGTGGATTCGTGAGCCAGCGGACTCCTTCGGGTTCGAAGAGGCCGGCGGCGAGGTGGACCTGGCCATCGACGAGTGTGGCGCGGGCCCCCAGGGGCATGTGGCAGCCTCCGCCGAGGCTTTGGAGCAGGTCGCGCTCGGCGCGGACGCACCGTGCGGTTGGCTCGTGGTGGATGCTCAGGAGGTGCTCGCGGGTGGTGGCGTCATCCGCGCGGCACTCGACGGCGACCGCCCCCTGACCCGGCGCTGGAAGCATCTCCTCAATGATGCTCAGGTGTAGCCCCCCGGGCACCGTGCCTTCCCCCAGCCTTTGAATCGCCGCATGGGCAACGACAAGGGCATCGAGCTCGGGGCTTTCGAGGACTTTTCGCAGGCGGGTCGGAACATTGCCCCGGATTTCCTCGATGTGCAGATCCGGGCGCAGCAGGAGCAGCTGGTTGCGACGGCGGAGGCTCGACGTGGCGACAGTTGCCCCCTGCGGAAGCCCCCGCCATCCGCCCCCATGCTTGGAGGCGAGGGCGTCGGAGAGGTCGGCCCGCTCCAGGATGGCCCCGATGACCAGCCCCTCGGGCTGGGAGGTTGGCAGGTCCTTGAGGCTGTGGACGGCCGCATCGATGGACCCCGCAAAGAGGGCCTCCTCAAGCTCCTTGGTGAAGAGGCCTTTTTCCAGAGGGCCCGGGGCTGAGAGCCGGACTTCCAGCCGCCGGTCGCCGGTGGTTTTGATAATGCGCTCGTCCACGCGGAGCCCGGGGCAGGCGGCCAAAAGGCGCGCCGCGACATCCCGCGTCTGCACCAGAGCGAGCGCGCTTCCCCGGGTTCCGAGCACGATGGCTTTCAAACCGGGCGGTCGTTGTGGGTGCGCATCCATGTCATGAAGTCCCCGACGTGGCTGTCGATCATCTGCTCGCAGCGGACCACCTCCGCGCGGCGGACGTCCAGCGATTGCCTGACGATCTGCTCCAGGGAATCGATGTCGTAGAGGTAGACGTTTTCCAGCTCGTTGAGAGAGGGCTCGGCATCGCGCGGGACCGCCAGGTCAATGATGAAAAGTGGCCGGCCATCGCGCCGGGCCAGAAGGGGCTCGAGTTTTTCGCGCGTGACGATCGGGTGCGGGGCGGCCGTGGAGCAGATCAAAATGTCCACGCCCTCGAAGGCATTCTGCCAGTGGTCGAAATGAACCGCCATCCCGCCGATCTCCCCGGCCAGCCTGGCCGCGCGATCAAACGTCCGGTTCGCGACGATCACCGTGCGCACGCCGCGCGAGACCAGGCTGCGCGCCGTCCGCTCGCTCGTGTCGCCGGCCCCGAGGATCATCACATGCCTTCCGCTGAGGTCCCCGAAGATTTTGCCGGCGAGCTCGACGGCGACGGCCCCGACCGAGGTGGCCCCGCGGGTGATGCTGGTCTCGCTGCGGACCTGTTTGGCGACACGAAAAGCCCGCTGGAAGAGCTTGTTGAGGTGGCGGGTTGTGGCCCCGTATCCGCTGGCCGCCTGATAGGCCTGCTTGAGCTGGCCAAGGATTTCGGTTTCCCCGAGAACCATCGAATCCAAGCCGCTGGCCACCCGGAAGAGGTGCCGCACGCTGGCCGGGGAATCATGGGTATACAGAGGCGTGAGGCCCGCCCCGGCGCGCAGCTCAAGGACCTCCTGGAGCCGGTCGAGCACCCGGATCGGACACACGCTGGCCGTGTAATACTCGACCCGGTTGCACGTCGAGACGATCACGGCGCCGGCCAGCCCATCGATGCCCAGAATCCTTTTCAGCATGCCCTCCAGCTCGTGCGGGCCCACGGCAAATTTTTCGCGGATGTCGACCGGCGCGTTCCGGTGGCTGATGCCGGCGCAGACGATGTTCATTTCGGGGAGGACAGGTATTGGATCACGGGGAGCGTGACGAGGATGACTGCAAAAGCGAGCATGGAGGCGGCGGCGGTGCGCCGGGGCGGCAGGCGGTGCGCCCGGCGCAGGACGAGGATCACCCCGTAGATGGCCCAGATCGCCACCGAGGCCGCAAACTTCGAGCTGTTGACCTGCATGCCGCTGATGAATCCGGCCGCAAAGCCGGCCGAGAGGAGGAAAAACCCGAGCCAGAGCAGGCGGGCGTTCGCGACACCCAGGTCGGTGATTGGAGGCAGCTGGTAGAGAAGCGCCCCGGCTTTCCTCGCTTTCAGCTGGCGGTCCTGGGTCCAATACATGAGCCCCGCAACGGCCGCCAGGGCAAAGGCCCCGTAGGCAATCAGGGTCAGGGAGGCATGCATCTCGATCCAGGGATCCCGCACAAACCGCCCGCTTGCCGATGGCCCCACGGGCCCCAGCTGCGCGATGAGCAAAATCAGGAATACCAGAGGCGAGGTGAACGCCCCCAGAAGGGAGAGATGATACGCCGGTCCGACCAGCAGGTAGATGAGGAGGATGGACCAGCTCATGAAGACCAGCACGTCAAAAAGGGAGTTGATCGGGCAGGCTCCCTGAGCCTGCCCGCGCATCCAAAGGTCAACGGTCAGCAGCACAAAGCCACCCAGAATGGCCGTCAGGTTCACGGTGCCGGGACGGAATTTTCCCGCCCCGAGCGTGAACAAGGTGTAGCCAAAGCTCACGAGGAGGAAAAACGTCGCGCCGGCCAGAAGAAGTCCATCCATCTTTGAAAGGACTCACTGTGGCCTATTCGCGGGCGCGCATCAACCCGCAAAGGGGAGGGGGCCTCTTCCCTGTGGAACGGATCTACCGGACGACACGTCCGGACCCGGACCCCTTCATGAGGGACTCGACCTCCGCCCGGCTGTGGTAGTTGATATCGCCGACGACCGAGTGGCACAGGCAGGAGGCGGCGACGGCAAAGGAGATCGCTTTGGGCGGAGCCGAGAGCTCCGGCGTGTTGAGCGCAAAGATGAGCCCCGCTCCAAACGAATCCCCGCCCCCGACCCGGTCCACGATGTTCCGGATCTCGTAGGGCTGGTAGCCGCCCTCCCGCTCGGGCGCAAAGGCGGCCTTCCCGCCCCCGACGTCATAAAGCATGGCCCCCCAGTTGTTGTGCGAGGCGGAGATGCTCTCGCGCAGCGTGATGGCAACCTGCTTCACATTCGGAAACTGCGCGGCGATCTGGCGCGCGACATCGGGGAATGCCGCAATCTCAAGCTTCCCGGATTCGACATCGGTGCCGGCGGCGTGGATGCCGAGGACGTCGGCGGCATCCTCCTCGTTTGCGATCACCACGTCCACGAAGGGCAGGATTCCGCGCATCGTTTTTCCGGCCAGGGCCTTGCTGTCCGTTCCCGGCTCCCAATCCCACAGCTTCTTGCGGAAATTCAGATCGCAGGACACCGTCAGGCCGGCCTGCTTTGCCGCCTCGACCGCGTGGCGCACGCTCGCCGCCGCCGTGGCCGAAAGCGCCGGCGTGATCCCCGTCGTGTGGAGCCACGCCGCGCCGGAAAAGATGCGCTCCCAGTCGTAGGCGGAAGCCGGCGTCAGGCTCACCGACGAGTTTGCCCGGTCGTAGATCACATTGCTCGGGCGCTGGTTCGCCCCGTTTTCAAAGAAGTAGAGACCGAGGCGGCCGGCCTTCGTGCGCAGCAGGCAGGACGTGTCGACGCCGAGGCCCGCAAACACGCCCACGCAGGCGTCCGCGATCGCGTGGTTGGGCAGCGCCGTGACAAAGCGCGCCGAGGCCCCCAGCTGGGCAAGGGAGGCCGCGACATTGGCCTCAGCCCCCCCGAACGTCATCTCCATCCCGCCGGGCAAGCCCTGGCGGAACCGCAGCAACCCCTCCGGCGCAAGGCGCCCCATCACTTCTCCAAACGTGACAATGGTCTTCATAAAATTCAGCTTCTGGTGTCGCGGATGATCCCCTTGGCCTCGGCGGCCAGGCGGGTGATTTCCGCCCAGTCGCCCGAGCGGATCGCCTCCTTCGGGGCGAGCCAGGACCCGCCGACAGCCGGGATCATCGGGTCGGCGAGGTAGGCGCCCATGTTGTTGGCGTGGAGCCCGCCGAGGGGCACAAACTGGACCCCGAGGTGAAGGTAGGGCGCGGACATGGCTTTCAAAAATGGGAGGCCCCCCGACGGCTCGCACGGAAAAAACTTGAGGAGCCGGCATCCGCATTCCAGGGCGCCCTCGATATCGCTGGGCGTCGCAACGCCCGGGGCGAACGGAAGGCCGGCCTCGATGGCGGCTTCGGTCACGCGGCGGTTGAACCCCGGCGAAACCCCGAACCCGGCTCCGGCGGCCTTTACCTCGGCCACCTGCCCGGGGGTCAGGATCGTCCCCACCCCGGCCAGCATCTCCGGGACATTCGCCCGGATTTCCTTCAGGGCCCCGAGCGCCGCCTCCGTGCGCAGCGTCAGCTCCATGACATCCACCCCGCCGGCCAGCAGGGCTCTGGCCAGCGGAACGGCGTCCCCGACGCGTTCGATGATCAGGACGGCAATAATCCCCGCCTGCTCGATGCGGGCGGCCAACTCGGGAGAGAAAGTTTTGCTCACGGGAAGGGTATTTCAACCATGAATCAGGCCAGCGGTGCAACATCCAACCACCGGCGTTGCTCCCAGCTCTGGATCCCGACCTCGGCGAGCTGGACCCCCTTGGCCCCCTGCAGGAGCGTCCAGGGGAACGCCTCGTCGAGCGCCACATGCCGCAGGAAGAGCTCCCACTGCACCTTGAACGCGTTGTCGTAGGGCTCCTGCTCGGGAACTTTCGACCACCCGCCAAAGAAGTCGATCGGCTGCGCGATGTCGGGATTCCAAACCGGCTTTGGCGTGTTCCCGTAATGCTGGACGTAGCATTCGCGCAGCCCGGCCACGGCCGACCCGTGGGTGCCATCGACCTGGAGCGTGAGGAGGTCGTCGCGGCGGACGCGCACCGTCCAGCTCGAGTTGAAGTGGGCGATGACGCCGCCCTCGAGCTCAAACGTGGCGTAGGCCGAGTCGTCGGCGGTGCACTTGTAGGGTTTCCCCTGCTCGTCCACGCGCTCCGGGATGTGAGTGGCTCCGAGGCAGGAGACCGCCTTCACCGCGCCGAAGAGGTTGTCGAGGACGTAGCGCCAGTGGCACAGCATGTCGACGATGATCCCGCCATCATCCTCCTTGCGGTAGTTCCAGCTCGGGCGCTGCGCCGGCACGCTCGTGCCCTCGAAAACCCAGTAGCCGAACTCGCCGCGCACGCTCAGAATTTTCCCGAAGAACCCCTGCTCCTGGAGCCGCTTGATCTTCAGCATTCCGGGCAGCCACAGCTTGTCCTGGACCACGCCATTTTTCACGCCGGCCTTTTTTGCCACTTCGTAGAGGTCGAGGGCGGCGGCGGTCGAGACGGCGGTGGGCTTCTCGCAGTAGACATGCTTCCCCGCAGCGATCGCCCTCTTCACCGCAGCGGCGCGGCGGCCGGTCGTCTGCGCGTCGAAGTAGATCACGTTGGCCGGGTCGGCCAGCTCCTTGTCCAGGTCGGTCGACCAGCGCACGCCGGCGTCCATCGCGGCCAGCGCCGCGAGCTTCGCCTCGCTCCGCCCGACCAGCACCGGCTCCGGCCAGAGGACCTCGCTGTCGCTGATCTTCACGCCGCCCTGCTTGCGGATGGCGAGGATCGAGCGGATGTAGTGCTGGTTCGTTCCCATGCGTCCCGTGACGCCGTTCATGATGATTCCGATCGTGTGCTTTTTCATAAATTCAGGGTTTTTGTGTGCATTGCGGCCGGGCGCCTGCGGGGAGTGCCGGGGCCTCGATGCCGGCTTTGGGGAGCGTGCCGACGAGCTCCTGCCGCCAGTGGGCCACGTCGCCCGCAGGGCCATAACAATAGATCATGCGCAGCGGGGTGCTGCCGGTGTTGGTCATCTGGTGGAAGACCCCGGGCGGAATGTAAACCATCTGGCCCGAGTTCAGCGTCTGGCGCTCCTCCCCGAGGCACATCTCGCCCGTGCCCTCAATCACAAAATAGACCTCCTCCTGCTCCTGGTTGTGCCAGGGGACCTGCCCGCCATCCGGGTCGAGCGTCACGTTTCCGATGCAAAAGTTTTTGGCCTGGATCGGGGCGACGCCCCCGGCGAGGTTTTGAGTGCGGCGGCGGGCCGGATACCGGCGTCCTTCGATTTGGGCGAGGTCGGTGATGGTCATGATGGTTGGTTTGGTTGGTCTGGGTTACCCAAAGAACGTGTAGTAGGGCTCGTCCTTTGCGAGGCGCTGGATGTAGAGCGCGAGCTCGCGGGCATGGTAGTCCCCCCACATCGAGGACTCGCCGCGCGGGATCCGGCTTCCCGGGGGCACGTAGTCCCAGCCGTTGGGCCGGTGGTAGATCGAGTGGAGGATGAGCCCCTGGTGGCCGGGGTTGGTCGAGAGGTAGGGCTCGGAGAGAACCGTCCTGGCGGTGGTGAGCCCGGCCTGCCAGTAGCGCTCGCCGATGGGCTCCCCTTTGTTCCGAAGATAACGGCCGAGCCGCAGAAGCCCCTGGGCCGCGATGGCTGCGGACGAGCTGTCCACCGGCTCGAAGTCGTTCTCGATCTGCGCCGGACGGTCCAGGTGGTCCGCGATCCGGTGAAGCTCCGGTGCGCCGGTGTCCCAATACGGGATCCCGTCGGCCGGCGTCTGCCCGATATAAAAATCGCAGGCCGCCAGAGCCGTGCGCAGGAGCTGCACCTCGACCGCATCGCGGCCGCCATACGCCTCCAGCTCGCCGTCGCTCCGGGCCGCCATCCACTCGAGCTGCTCGGGATACCCCGCGACGATCCATGCGAGGCCGCGCGTCCATGTCGTGAAGGGCGAGAAGCCCTGCTGCGAGTTCGGACACCGGTAGCTGCCGTCGTTCAAGTTGAAAATGCTCTCGTGCGCGACGCGGCCGCGGATGTCGTAGGCATCCCGCCCCTCGCCATAAAACACCGCATAATCGGAGGTCGTCCGCGCATGCTCCAGGATCCGCCCGAGCAGCGGGATCCTCGCATCTTTTTCCCCCATCAGCACGTGCCCCAGCCCGTGCGAGACCGCCAGGGCGCGCAGGGAGCGGATGGTGTCCGCGAACAGCGAGTGCGGACCGTTGAACGAATAAATGTAGCCGCCCCCGCCGGCGACCCGCGTCCACCGGGAGGCCTGCACGGCCCCGGAGCACTTCAGGGCCAGCTCGTAAAAATCCTTCTCGCGGGCGTCAAACGGGATCCTCCCCTCGTTCATGAGGCGCAGCAGGTTGCCATACGTGCTCACGTTGTTGAACCCGTGGTCGTGCACGCCGGTGTGCGTGATGTGGTGGGCCATCCGCTCGCGCGTGCGGGTGCGCCCGAGCTCCAGAAATTGCTCGTCGCCGGTGGCATCAAACTGCAGGAGCGCCGACCCGTAGACGAATCCCTGGGTCCATTCGGTCCACCCCCGCGCCGTGTATTTGCCCGCCACCGTGAAGACCGGGGTCGCCGAACCGGGGACCTCGGCGGCGTCGATGGAGAGGATCTTGGGGGCCGAGGCCTCCCAGAGTTTCGTGATCGCCGGGAGGAGGTCGGCCGGCGCAAGCGTGGGGTCGGATTGGATCATAGTCGTTTCAAATGGAAGCCGCCGTCGATGTTGATCACGTCGCCGGTGGAGAACGGAAAGGCCCCTGCGAGGATGCTCTCCACCGCCC
>Ga0247844_1001395_pt1 | contig 44858 bp, 53 predicted proteins | sample LaCtaG_FD_192421 | JGI IMG/M metagenome (GOLD analysis project Ga0247844, IMG submission 192421) | Freshwater microbial communities from meromictic Lake La Cruz, Castile-La Mancha, Spain - LaCruzMarch201714.5m_1 | ecosystem: Environmental > Aquatic > Freshwater > Lake | place: Spain: Castile-La... | reverse complement strand
AATAAATATATGTTATAATATGCAAATTAATGTATATACATACGCAATCAAAATAATAACGAATAAAAATTCCGAAATTATGCATTTTTCAACTTTTTGAAAAATGGACTTTTCGGATGGGACTCAAATTTAAAAAATACAAATAAATACCATCAGTGAGCCGAATCAAATTCAATTATCAATTAATAAAACTAAATCCAGTATAAAAATAAACTACTCCCTCTCCACATGGAGAGGGTTGGGGTGAGGTCCATTATTTTATTAATTCTAGAAGCATTCCATTGCTCTGACCGTTTTTACCAAGCGATGGCAACATTGGTAATGCACCTTCGGTTGGATGTTGTAATGTTCCATTGGGGTCGATGCCCATTTGTTTATAAACGGTGGCTATCAAATCGCATGGAAATACTTTTCGTTCCAAAATGTTTTCGCCCGTTTTGTCCGTTTTGCCTATAACCTGCGACGATTTAAAACCTCCACCCGCCACTAAATACGAAAATGCTGTTCCGAAATGTGCTCTGCCACCATTCCATGGAGCTTCCCAAAGCACTTTGGGTGTTCTGCCAAACTCACCACCACAGAGCACTATGGTGTTTTCGAGAAGTCCTTTTTCCGACAAGTCGGCTAGTAAAGTTGAAAGCGCTTTGTCCAACTCGGGCAACATTTCGTTCATGCGTTGGAAATGTGCTTTGTGTGTATCCCAACCTGTGGTGCGCACAGATATAAAGGGAACACCCGCTTGTACCAATTTACGTGCTACCAAACACGACTGCCCAATGCGCGACATGCCGTATTTTTCGCGCATTGCTGTGGTTTCGGTGCTTAAATCAAACACTTTGCGAACTTCACCTCCAATAAGTTCAATGTCTTTAGTCCTAAGAGTTGCCAAATTTTGGAGTTTTGCTTTTTCTGTTACAGTATTCAAACGCTCGAAACTGTTTAACAAGTCGTTACGCGAATTAAATTTCTCAGGATTAACCAGATTATTTACAATGCCATCTACTTCAAAAATACCTTTCTCAGGTTGTCCGTTGGTGTCGAATGATTTATATTGATTCCCCAAAAACCCACCCTCGTTAAATCGAGTGTTGGCATTCACCACCGAAATATATGGAGGCAAAATACCTTTGTAAGTATCTTTAAGCTTGAATGCTATGACCGAACCAAACGATGGATAAACAAAGGCACCTTTTGTTTGATCACCTGTAATCATAGCATAATGAGCAGTTTCGTGTGCGAAAACACCATGCGTCATGCTACGTATTAAACTAAACTTATCGGCTTGCGTAGCTAATAATGGCATCTTTTCACCTAATTGCATAGTTGGTACGTTCGTTGGCGAAACACCTTTGAGCAATCCGAAATAGTCTCTGGATGATGCTGGTTTTGGGTCGAAAGTGTCGGTTTGTGCCGGTCCACCTTCTAAATAAATCAGAATAACTGACTTAGCTTGCTGCGCATCCATAGAATTAAATTGAAGCAATGCTAAAAGGATTAAAATGTATCGTTTTTTAATTTTCATATTCTTTTTTTTATGCTGCGCGTTATTGGTACTCCGTATTCTGTCGTCTGTTGTCTGTCGTCCGTTACCTCTCTTTAATGTTGATACAAAAACTCAGTTGAATTAATAAACATCCATACTAAATCTGTAGCAAAATCCTTGCGATTTAATTTATTTTTATCGTAATAGGAGTTAAATAATTTCAATTCAATTTCGGTAGCATAGCGTCCTAAAATAAGGCACGATATTTCATGACACAGTTCAGTTACTGTTTTTGTGTTGTCGACCAATTGTTTAATACGTGGACTTTTGCGAATTGTTTGTTCCAAGTTTGTCGAATTTAATAAATACAGTACTTGCCTATCGTTAATGTCGGTAGCATGTTGATTTTCGAGCGAAACATCGCGCGATGTGCGTCCAAATAAATCCAAAATTGAACTCGAAACAGTGGCGTCGCCCAATTCAACTGAGCGTGTACCAACGGGGTAAAATGTAAATGGCTCAGGAACGCGACTTCTATAACTGTCCCAAATACCAGTAATATCACTTAATGCATCTACCAATACTTCGGCCAGCAGTCGGTGCGATTCATAATGTTGTGCACTCTGAAATTCAGTCGAATTTAATATGTTTTTAAGCAATAATTTAGTATTGTAATTTGACTGTACAAAGTCCTTTGTGAGCTGATTCAGTAATTTTGGATTGGTTGGCGGATTGTGTGTACCCCAATTATCGGGTTCATTTACAAAGCCTTTTCCCATAAGCCAAGTCCACATTCGGTTCACCATTACGGCAGCAAACTGATTGTTTTGTGAACTTGTGAGCCAATTTAAATAAGTGGCACGCCAGTCGGTTCCAGGCTTTAAAAAAACCGAAGTTTTGTCAGGTAAATTAACCGATTGCGTTATGGCATCGTTCTGATAATCAAGATAAATAATTTCCTCTTTCCATTCCTTAGTGCTTTTAAATTTCAGTTGCGAGAAAAATACCGAACCTTCGGTATCCGAGACTCTTTTTCCTAGAAAAAGCAGGTTGATATTATTGTAAAAAATTTGCGGAGTGCGTGTAGGAAATGCCCGATAGAAATTAACGGCTGGCTCTCGGAAATTACTTCCAGTTGATAATAATAATTCTTTTACGAATACATTATAAGGTTTATTGGCGTTTATGTTTTCATAAATCCACCTGTTGTAAGCCTGTACACCATTTGGCCATAAGTTGCTTGGAAATTCTGATTTTATACGTAAAATATCGCCCCAGCGCATGGTCATGTATTGCACATAAGCTTCTGAGTCAAGTAATTCATCTATTATTTGGCTGCGTTTTTCTGTTGCCGTGGATGATAAAAATGCTTTTACTTTTTCGGGCTTTGGTAATCGTCCGGTTACTGCAATGCTTGCACGTCGAAGAAAAACAGCATCGGAACAAATATCGTTATTTGATTTATTTGCAGCCATAGTTCCTAAAAAAGAAAATACGACACAAAGCAATGCTAAAGTATTTTTTTTCAACATGTTGTTCTTAGTTTTAAATTTGGATTTCAGCTATTCCTTCAATTTCGACCAATAATTCAGGTCTGCAAACTTCTGCTTCGAGATAAATAGATTGTATTGCAGGCCACGCTTTTTCCACTTCCAGTTTTACTATTTCAAAGTCATTTTTATTTTTCACATATACTCTGAGGGACGAAAGCTTAGCTTCACTTTTCACTTGCCAGCCATTATTTTTTAAATTTACCGACGAAATTAGGTAATTAATATTAGCAATGGTTTCGATAGTTTGAAGACTTACATTATCGATATGTGAACTTTTTTCGTTTCGGATAGCGGCCGTACCCGATACAAATATAATACATTGTTTGCTGGAAATCAATACTTTTGCGCGTTCAAACTTTGGTGTTGACTTTAAATGCTCTGTTTCGCCACCTACCAATACCGAATTTGAATACTTATACGCTGGAATTTGAAGTGTGTTATCAATGGGGATAATGCGTGTTTCGAACGAAGGCTTTACAGCAATTAAGCTTACTAACAAACAATTTGTAGAAATAGATATGCCTGTAGCTGCGGGAAATCCATAAACGAAGTTGTCTTGTTCGTAAAATTTTGTTCGGGCATTGTTGAACAGTTGATAATGCTGATTGCCGTTTTCGAAATCAACAATATTGCCTATATAATTCCATTGGCGGACAATCTGGTGTGGTTCAAAGCCCTCGAAATGAAGTAATTCGGTCAGTTTTGTGAATATGTTTAATCCTTGATTGCTGTATTTGTCGCTTATACAATCGGCGCTAAGACCTTCAATCCAAATTGATTTTCCCCATTGCAAGTCAATTAAAGCATAAGGTATTGAATTGAATTTTTTAAATTCAATAGTCGATTCGGATAAAGGCTTTAAACTATTTACTTCCAGACCAAAACTTGATACCCCAAGAGTTGGTTGCGGAATAAAACTGATTAATGGAAGTGTTGTGAAATGGGCAGCTACACAATTGCGAATAGAATTAAGAGTGGCATGATAGGAATTATTAATAATATTTCCAAAAAATGCCAAACTTACAATTTTCTGTTTGCTTGGTAAAACGGATATTAACTGACTTATAGCCAACTCTAGTTCAGGTTCGGCTGTTTCAAAATAGGAAGTCTGGATTGGATTATTCATTAAATTTCGGTTGCTTAGTACGTTTTTGACTATATTAGCAACGAAAGGTTTAAAAAGTTACTGCATCAAATGCGTTTTCAAAAACGATAAAACGCAAATGAAGCAAATTTGTGAGAATTTGCTTCATTTGCGTAAAAAAAAGTCTCTTATAAATTTAATTCTAAAGATTTTTTAAAATTTCCAACCAAGGGATATTACAAAATTTGAATTTAAATCGGGTTTACTTTGCCATTTGGCAGTATATAAATCGTTAATTAAGTTTAAGCGTGCATCCAATGTAAACATGGCTACATCAATACCTGCTCCTGCTTCCATACCTACAGCAGAGTTTTTTAATTCTGCCCCAATGGAATTTAATAATTCATCGTTTAATGTAGTTGTATTGGCAGTCAAATTATTATAACTTAATTTTGATCCAGTATTCAATCTAAATTTAGGGCCTGCAAAAACACGTAGATTTATAAGTTTTAAATCTACAATTTTATATCCTACCAAAATTGGAACATCTATAGTGCTAAAAGTTACATAATTATCAATTTTGGTTAAAGAACTAGGATTTGATAAACTTGATAAATTTAAATTGAATGTTTTCTTTTGTAATGCATATAAAACTTCGGGTTGAATGTATAGTTTTTCAAATCCAACACGGGCAAAGACACCTCCATGAAAACCATTAGCTACTTCAGCCGCCGCAGTTTTAAAATTGTAAGTACCTGATTGAACTGAACTTATATTGTCCAACGACAACGACGAATTATAACCACCCTTTATACCGAAATTAAATTGTGCATTGGCAAAAATCCAAGCAAATAGCAGTGCTGCTAAAGTTAAAACTGTTCTTTTCATGCGTTTAAATTTTTAAAAGTATTAATATTAAATGATTTTGATGATTTTACAATTATTGTACCATAATAAAGTTAAAACAACTCAATAAGTCAGAAAGTTTTTGTTTTTGTGCGAAAATGTACTTTTTGGCATGTATTTTGGTTTATTTCTCAACGATATAGTGTTTTTATTTAATCATAAAAATATGTATCTTTGCCAAATATTAATTTTTATAAATAGTTGTTTGATATGAAGATGAAAATCGTAATCCTAATTGCTTTTGTTAGTTTATGCCGCGTTTCGTTGGCAGAAGATGATAAGAAAGACGAAAAAAAAGTATGGTTTGGGCCGAAATATGGACTTGATGTAGTGTCGTCAACTGCCGACATCGAGTCGCTTACCGACCAACTTAAAACAAATTACCAAGTGGGTTTTTTTATGCAATTAGGAAAAAAAATATATTTTCAACCCGAAATTTATTATTCGTCGTACACCACAAACCCAATAACCAACTCAAAAATAAATTACCTGAAAGCACCCATGATGCTTGGTCTAAAAGTTATTGATTTAGGTTTGATTAGTTTGCACTTGAATGGCGGACCATCATACATTAAGCAACTTGATAGTACCAACAAAGGTGTTATTAATTGGGAAGTTGGTGCAGGTGTGAATTTACTTGGTTTTATAACTACCGATTTACGATACACCATCCAAAAAGGCAGTACAACGGGTATGCAAATCGAACAACTTATTTCGAATGGAGGCATGTTGAATCTAACTGTTGGACTAAGGCTTTGATTTAAAGCAAGAAAATCTTTTTAAAATGCATATCCCACGTTCAATGAAAGTGGGATTTTGACCCCATCGTTGTAAATGTGCATGTTTCCGTTGGAATAATGACCAATGCGAATTTCGGTATTCAGTTTCCTGTTTTTACCCAAGAATACACCTGTTCCCATATTATCCTGAAACAAAAAATGTCCGCCCATTTTGTGATTTTCGAGCTGAGTTTTGGAAATGTAGGAAGGTCCGGCTACCGAATAATAGAAATAAGCATCGAATTTTTTTGCATGCCAATAGTTGAACCGAAAAACTGGAAATACTGACAGCGTGAAGAAATTCTCATTGTTAATTTTAGTTTTCCAACTCGAAGCATTAATGCCCCAATCGAGCGAAAATAGTTTAGGTCCATTAAATATATTCCGCTGATAAGTTATATGTACACCATTTTCGACTTCTGCCCAACCGCCCCCAAAAATGCGCATTTTACTGGAAATAAAATTATTTACACCATAACCCAGCAGGTTGGAAGTATGACCTACCTGCAACCATTGCTTAGGTCGTAAGTATTTCTTTTCATCGGTTTTTTTAATTTGTTCGGCGCTAATTTTTTGTAAATGATACGTAAGTCCTGCGCCCACAAAAGTTGTTGGGGGTTGATTGTGAATTTTGCTTTCGGGGGTGTAATTTGCAACAAGATTAATTGCCCAACTGTTGTTAATGTGGTATTTGAATCCTCCACCAAGCATGTAAGTGGCGTAATTGGCGCTTTTCAGAATTGGATTATCGTGTGTGTCTTTAAAGCCAATGCGCGTTACAAAATTCAATCCGACTTCGCCAAAAAGCGAAAATTTACTACTCAGCGGTAAAGTGGGTTTCAATATAATCCCACCAATATTAAGTGTAACTCTTCGGCTCGTAGGTGTAGTTTCAATTATCGAACCGTTTCTACTGATTTCGCCGTAACTCAGCCACAAAACAGGCTGTGTATAGGTAAGTTGCCCCGAAAGGTATTTGTTGAATTCATAACCCAAGAGTGTTAGCCGAAATGCTGCCGCAGGAATTGTTACAGCCGACTCCAGTATGTAGCCTGCCTCCAATTGTTCTTGTCCGAAGGGATAATGAATTAAGCCATAATTTAATTCGAAATACGATTTTTGCAAAATAGCGGGCAATTGCGAGCGGGAATCTTGTGCATATAGTTGAATTGCCAGTAAAAATATTGTTACTGAAAATTGAATTCTTTTTGTTAAAAACAAATTTGTCATGCTGCATTTTTAAGTCCACAAAATTAGTCAAAAAAATAATAATAAAATACCCCTTGCTCAAAAAAGCAAGGGGTAAATATTAATCAATCAAAAATCGACATTGAACATTATTGAACAATGAGGCGTGCAATAGAATAACCAGCCACAGTGGAAACTTTTATGATATATAATCCCGAAAGATAATCGACCGAAAGCGGAACGCGATTTTTACCTGAAGAAAGTAGACGAATATCTTTTTGAATTACTCTACCTGTAAGGTCGCTAATAGAAATAGTAACCTTACTATCGGTGGCTAAATCAAATTCGAGCATTGTAGTATTCACCGCAGGATTTGGTATTAATTGCAATTTTAATGAATTACCAACTAATGCGTTTGAAATGCCTGTCGATATCCCTTGTATTACAGTCTGTTCGGCTTGATTTATGGTAAAGTCGGCATTCGAAATTGTTTGCCCCGTTGTAACAGTAGTTGTAAACACACTTTGCACTTCGAAACCAGTTCGCTCAATACCCACAGTGTAGTTTCCAGCCGGCAGATTGGTAAAGCTATAATTTCCATTAGCATCAGGGCAAGTTGTGGCAATAATATCACCAGTTTCATTGTAAAGTACAATTTTTGTTTCGCAATCCACATTTACGTTTGCTTTTGCTCTAAACAAAGGCGAATTAGCTGGTTGCCCCGTGATATTAATTTTACCTGAAATTACACCTGTACCGTTAAACTCGAAAACAGGTTTATTGGCAATAAGGAACCCAATCATTGTATCTGTTACGCAAGTAAGTTTGAACGGTGTTACTTTTTTCCATTCTGTTTTTCCGTCGTGATAGGTATCCAACCATGGGTTTTCGCCCACAAAACTATAGGCTACAAAACGCGATTTCAGAATATAGTCGCCTTTAGGAAGTGAATCGAACTGAACTGATTGTAGCATGGCTGCTTGGCGGTACATACTGAACTTTCCATCAGTATTTTTACGATACAATTCGGCTACAACATCACCTGATCCATAGCTACCTCCCTGATAATGGTATGCATGTAGTTTCGCACCTTTAAAAATTACGCGTGTTGAATCGGTATTGAAACAGCCACCAAATCCATTATTAACTAAAACGTGATATATGCCGCTTTTGGTTACTTTTATCGCAGGTGTAGTTTGTCCGGCAGGACTCCAGAAATACGAATTTGAAATATCTGTTCCAGCTGTTAAGGTTACAGTATCGCCTACACAGGCATAAATCGTATCGGGCAACGATAAGGCAATAACAGGTTTAACCGTTATCTGTACATTGTCGCTTGCCTGTCCGAGACTGTTTTTTACCGTTACCGAATAGTTCCCTGAAGTTTTTGCCCATATTTTTTGAGTTTTAGCACCTGTATTCCAGTCGTAAAGAGCACCCAGAGTTAATCCGGCATCCAATTTTACCGAATCACCTTCGCAAATAGTTTTAGCATTGCCCAATTCTAATACAGGAGGAAATTTATCCATAATTTCCATCTTAAACGAAATTACACGCCCTTCGAATCCTTCAAAAATTACAGAATCTAGCTTGGTGGAATTATCGTTTTCGTAATGCAAATGTCCTTTTCTTCCGTAGTTAGTTCCTGTAAACACTTTTTCATTTACCAAGTTCCCTGCGCTATACGATCTTTGAAAAAAGGCACTATAATTATCGTAAACATAGCTGATAATATCGGTAATATTATGAGTTATACCAGACAAATCAACTACTAATTTTGCCTTATTATTTGTACTCCATAAGCCATATTTTGGAAAGTCAGGTGTATAAATAACGCTGTCAACCCTTTCAATCATATAATACTTCATTGGTAGCCCCGACATTGTCCACGAAAAATATCCTCCGCAGTAATGTTGACCATATTCATCTATCGATCGCGATAAGGTTGTCCATTTTAAATCATCTTTTACAGTACACTCAGAATAATACGGATTTATAATTATGCCACTTTCGTCAGGAAAACAACATTCGATAGTACTTTTATTGGCGCTTGTAGCAAAATTGTAAGTCATGTTTTCCGAAGGCCATGTGTTGCCATCATAATCATTCAGATAATCTTTAGGTATTGTAAGCGAATAGCTTGCGTTTTTTTCTAAATAGGGATAAAGATTAAAATTTACGGTTGAATCTTTTTCAATTTCAATATCAACTGTGGTATATGTTTTAACTATCTCATTTGTGCTTATGTTTTTTAGAATAAGACTTTTCTGAACTAATACTGGTTCATTAAATTTAAGAAAACCTATTCCATGAGTAGAAGTATTTAGCTTATTATTGGTTGGATATGATGATACTAATGCAGGAGGCGTAACATCGGGTTGTAGTACATTAAAGTTGGCAACCGGAGTATTTTGCATTACCTGACTTGTATGTAAATAATTGGCATTATCTGCAAATATTTTCCGGAGTTTGCCTGCTGTTCCGGTCATTTTCGAGTTATCGCCCATGGGGTCGAACTTAATGCTGTAATACATGTATTTATTGTAAAAAGTTTCGGTTGAGTCGAATTTTACTACTGTATTATTAGCAACCGATAGTCCCGGAGGTATATCGCAGTCTCCAGCTTTAAAGTTTAAAGCTTTGTACCAACCAATTGCCGTTAAAAAAGTGGTGTCTTTTGGTAGCGTGATATTACTCCCTCCAACACCAATTCCAACATAGGTTGTGTCATTTTGTTGAAATGCAATAATGGTATTGCCTTGTGAATTAGAAAATAGCATTTTTTTTGATTCCAGTAAACTTACATTTGCACTTTGAATAACAGTACCGGCAGCATAATTTTGAGTAGCCGTAAATGTATGAATACCCGTGTATTCCGGATTTCCGAAAGGAATAAATCCACGCTGAGCAGTGGAGTACTTCATGTCCGTAAACACAATTTTTGTACCGACAGATATTGGCACTAAAGGCACAAAATCGAACGATTCGTAGGTTTTGTTAATGTGCACAATGGCAATGTCGCCTGGCTTGAGAACTGTTTGAGCTTTTGCAAACTGAAACACTGCGAAAAGCAGTAGGAAGAGAGTAATCTTTTTCATTTTGATAATTTATTTAGTTTGTAATTAATTAGTTTCATTAGTTGGCATATTCATCATTTCGCCCATGTCTTCGAATTTCACATTGGCAGGAATTTCGAATTTAGCAGCCGGAACCGAAATGTTAGTGTCAAAACCTGTAGCTGTTTCGGTATAGCTAACTCCCAGTGTCGACACGTCCGATTTTAGTGGAATGCCTTTGTATTGGAGGAATTTAGTTGTACCCCACTTAAATTTCAGGCAGTTTTTACCCAAAAAAGTTTCGTAACCTTCAATTTCGGCTCCCATGTCGGTTAATGTTTTGCGCTCCAGTTCGTGGAGTTGAGCATCGGTTTTGCCTTTTGTGAGTTTTTCGCCCACTTCGGTTTGTGCTTCGATAGTCATTTTTGTGCCGGTTTTTTGCAATAAATCGGCTTTCCAAATCGTGTTTCCTTTTCTTATTTCGAGCTCTTTTGTCGAAGTTGTGGATTTCATTCCCAATATTTTCACAGTTGTTGTACTTTCGGTAAGTGTGTACATAAGCATTCCATAATTATCGAACCAAACCGATTTTGTTCCTGTAGTATTGCCACCAAGGGTGTATTCTATGTGTCCTGATTTTACAAAGAAGTATTTGCCTTGCTGTTGTGCCATAGCGACTGTAGAGAGAAGTGCTGATAATAAAGCAATTAATAATGTTTTCATTTTTTTATTTTTTAAAATTTCACAAACTATTTACATGATTTGTTTCGCGATTCGGCAAAGCTTAAACAAGTTTAGCTTTGCACTCACTGCTTCACAAATTCAACCCTTCTATTCTGTGCTTTTCCTTCGGGCGTATCATTGCTGTTCATTGGTTTACTTTCGCCATGTCCTTTACTGGTTAATCGGCTGGCACTAATTCCGGCTTTTACCATGGCATCGAGAACCGATTTGGCACGTGCTTCGGAAAGTTTCTGATTGGCAGCTGTGTCGCCATCGCTGTCGGTATGTCCTTCCGCGCTGAATTTCAGTTCGGGATGCTCTGTCATCATTTTAACCACATAATTAATGGTACCCATACTTTCGGGTTTAATGGTTGCTTTCGCAACATCGAATTTTATACCTGTGGTTACGAATTTACCATTTGTCAGGAACTTATCGTACAATGGCACAGCGCCTTTGGCAATGCGCACGTTTTTGATGGTTGATTTTGCTTCTGTAGCTGACGTTCCTAAACCGCTTTTTATACTGAACGATTTAAAGCTTTCATTAATATTAGGTATATTCAAAACCCGTTGGTCGTCAACATAAACTTTTAATGCTCGCTTATTAAATGAAATTGCTGCATGTTTCCAACCGGGGGTGAATTTTGCGTTTAAATCCCCACTAATAGTTGTATTGGCATGTGTGGTATGATAGCTTAATTCTTTTCCTCCGAAATCAATCCATGCAGTAGGTCGTTTTCCATCGACACCGATAAAATGAAGCTGATAGTGATGCTGTGTATTATTAAGCACTTGGTAATCAAATTCAATTGTAAATTCCTCAGGTAAATAATTGGCTACTTTTATTAATGGGATAATTTTTGAATCCGATTTACGAAACCAAATAACATTATCACCATTAAGGTTTGCAATTTCAACTGTACCTTCTTTCAAATCCCATTTACTCGGAAACTCGCCGTTTTGTTCTCCTTCGAGGTTGTCTTCAAAAATAATTTCGGTACCAGGTACAAAGTCGTATTTAGCCCATGTGAGTGTAGGTTTCGCAGCAGCAGTTTCGTCAGATGCTTTTGTTGTGCCTGTAGGTGTGGTTTCGGTTGGGGTTTCAGGTTTCGAAGCTCCTTCAGTTTTTTCCTCTTTTTTCTTGCCGGTTACAGCGTCGTCAACACTTTCTTCTACTTTGTCGAGCGTTTTATCAACCGCTTTATCTGCTTTACGTTCAATACGTTGCTCAATTTGTTTTTCGGCATTCTTTTTTACATCTTTCAATACTTTGTTCAGATTTATCTGTCCGGTAGCGCCTGTAGCAATAAAAAGCAGGCTAAAAACGATAATGTTAAATTTTGGCTTCATGTTGTAAAAACTTTATTGTAAATATTTGCTGTGTGGTGTAAGTGTATTTTGCAATGCAAAATAAAACTATTTAATTTTTATTATTTTTCAACTTAATTATTCGTACTCAAAATACTTATATTCGTACTCATTTGATTTATATTCGCTCCAAACTTTGCAGCACTTTTTCCTTAAAACGAGTTGCAACGGGTACTTGTGTTTTATCAGTTAAGCTTAACGAACCTCCATCGGCTTTGTGATAACATGTTATGTATTTGGAATTTACCAAGTGCGACTGGTGTGTACGTATAAAACCGCAGTTCTCGAGCATGGAGTCGTATTCTTTTAAATTTTTGGAAACTACAACCGGTTTGCGCCCTGTAACGTAAAAGGTGGAATAAGCACCATCGGCTTGCAGGCGGATAATATCGTCGAGCTGAATGACGTGAATGGAGTCGGAAGTACGCAATACAATTTTCGATGGTTGTTGGTTGTTCTGAAAATTCTGAAGCAAGGCATTGAACTTTAAACCCGACTCGGTGGCCTCTTCTTTTCGTTGCGCTTTGCGGATAGCCTCTATGAACTCACCTGATGTATAAGGCTTTAACAGATAATCGAGCGCACTGAATTTGATTGCTTGTAAGGCATATTTTTCGAAAGCGGTAATAAAAATAATATTGAAATTGATTTGTGGTAAGCGTTTCAATAAGTCGAAAGCAGTACCATCGGGCAAATCCACATCGAGCAATACCACATCGGGTTGATGTATTAAAATGGCTTCGTAGGCTGAATTTACACTTTCGGCCTCGGCAGATACGGATATTTCGGGAAAAAACTCAGCCAGCAATCGCTTACTTTGTTCTCGGGGCGACAGCTCGTCGTCAACGATTAATATTTTCATAAAATAAGAAATATATAGAACGCAAATATCGCAAAAAAACGCAAATTAAATAAATCTAAGTAATATCAAACGAATAATTCTCAATTAGATTTGTGAAAATTTGCGTAATTTGCGTTCAAAAATCTTTGTTCAATTGTTATTCATATTTTTTAAATGGCACATCAATACTCACCAACGTTCCTTTTCCGGTTTGCGGATTAGGACTCGTGATTTTTAATTTTTCAGTATTATTGCCTGCTATATTCAGTCGTTCGCGTGTAATATCGAGTGCAAACGATTTGTGATTTAGCTGTTGCGTTGAGGTTTGAAAGCCTTTTCCATTGTCGACCACCGTTAATGTAAGTATATTGTTTTCGAAACCAAACTGAATCCTGATTTCGCCTCCAACCATGCCCCGCACACCATGCTCAATGGCATTTTCGATAAATGGTTGTGCTATCATAGGTGGAATTTCAAATATCTCAGGGTCAATTGTTTTGTCGACTACAATTGTATAACTAAACGATTTTTCGAAACGCAATTGTTGCATCATTAAGTAGTTTTGTAAAAATTCAATTTCGACATCGAGACCAACAAACTCTACCGCCGAATTTTCGAGAATCTGACGCATCAACCTTGAATATTGCGCTAAATAATCCGAAGCTTCGTGGCCTTTATTTGTTTGAATATACTGATTGATAGCATTTAAGGTGTTAAACATAAAATGTGGATTCATTTGCGAACGAAGCAGTTTTTGTTTGAGTTCGGCTTGTTGTTTTTGTTGTTTCAGTTGCTTGCGCCTATAAAGTACAAAAGCCAACAGGCTCAACAAAAGCACAATAACTACAATTGACGTAATAATTATTTGTGCTCGTTGGAGTTGAAGATTATTCAACTTATTTTCATTATCCAAACGTGCAATTTCTTTTTCCTTTTCCGAAGTTTGGTATTTTACTTCCAAATCGTGCATCGATTTTTGTACATCAACCGCTCGTATTGAGTCCATACCTTCTTTGTAAGCATTGTAATGGGTATAAGCCAATTTCCAATTGCTGGTTTTTTCGCCAATTAATGCCAGTGCAAGATGGGCGGCGGCTTCTTCTTCGGGATACGATTTTAACGAGCTTGACAACTCCAATGCTTTTGTTGCATGTGTTTTTGCTTCGGCAGCTCTGTTCATTTCAATTAATATATTGGCGGCATTGGTATGTTCGGTAATTATCAGGTAATTGCGTTCCATTTTGTAGCCAATTTCCATTGCTTTGAGCATATCTTGTAAAGCTTTATCGTATTTTTTTTCGGCTTTGTACACGTGACTTCGGTTGGAATAAGCTGTTGCTAAACCATTCAGGTAATCGTTGGCGTTGGAGAGTACAATTAACGAATCGTACCAAGCGTATGCCTGGTCATTGTTTTTTTTACGTTGAGCAATGCCCCCTAAATCGTTGAATATGGCTGCACGGGTAGAAACACGCTCCTCGGTAGAATTTGTGGCAATCTGATATGCTTTTTCGACGTAGAATTTCCATTTTTCCTGATCGGTTTCCTTGAATAATTGCCCTAAATGCTGGTAATAATAAGCCAGATTTTTTATAACGCCCGAACGTTCTTTGTTTTTAATAGCCTTGAATGTGTAGGCTATGGCATATTTGTAATTGCCCATATACTCATACTCCGAACCCATATTCATAAGTATCATGGCTACTTTGTCGAGGTCTTTGCTATCGGCAAAAGCTTTGAGGGCGCGGTGGTAGTGGCTCATAGCAAGCTCACGGTTGCCTTCGTAACTGGCGTTGGTAGCCAATAAGTTGCTTAAAATTCCCACTTCGCGCGTAATATTTGCTTTTTGAGCTAAATCAAGTCCTTTTTGAAGGTAAATATTGCTTTTTTCGAAATCATTCGTTTCGCTCAAATAATCGCCTAAAAATTTGTACGATTCTACGATTTGAGCGGTATCGTTGGTTTTGGCAAACTTATTTAATGTTCGATACAACGATTGTAACGAATCGTCGGCTGAAACAAATAAGTAGAAAATAGCAAAAACAATTATTAGTACAGATTTTTGCATAAATGAAAGTCAGATTATTTTTAAATTGCAAATATATACAATATTTTTTGATTTGATATTTGTGTCTTGCTAAATTAATGTTTTGCTTGTTCAAATAAAGAATAATTCAAAGTAATAAGACTTGCGTTTTTTTTTAGTATCAAAAAATGATTCTATCTTTGTAGCAAAATAACTGATATCAAATGGCCGATAAAATTCGAATAAATAAGTATATAAGTGATAGTGGAATGTGTTCGCGAAGGCAAGCCGATAAATACATCGAAACTGGTCATGTGGTAATCAATGGGCGTAAGGCAACTATTGGCGATATGGTGTCGAAGCACGACAAAGTTATGGTGAGCGGACTTTTAGTGGAGGCAAAATCCGAAGAAGAGTTGTTCTTGATGGCTTTTAATAAGCCTGTTGGCATTATTAGTACTACCGAAACCGGTGTTCGCGATTCCATTATTGATTATATTGGGTATCACGAACGTATATTTCCAGTTGGTAGGCTGGACAAAGAATCGCAAGGGCTGATTTTCCTAACCAATAATGGTGATATTGTTAACAAAATATTGCGTGCTGGCAACAAGCACGAAAAGGAATATCTTGTCACTGTAAACAAACCAATCTCGGATGATTTTATTCGACGAATGGCTAATGGCGTTCCTATTTTAGGTGAAATGACCAAAAAATGTAAGGTTGCCAAAGAATCGGTTTATACATTTAAAATTACACTTATACAAGGGCTTAACCGTCAAATAAGGCGCATGTGCGAGTATTTTGGCTACGAAGTGCTCAAACTGGAACGTGTTCGGATTATGAATATCACCCTCAAAGGTTTACCTGTAGGTGAGTGGCGATTGGTAACTGATGATGAACTAAAAAAAATACGCTTGGCAATAGCCGATTCGAGCAACGAACAAGTAGCGGCGAAACCAAGTACGAAAACTGTGAATGATAAAACTGTTGAAAAAGCACAGCCAGCCACTAAGCGACCTACTCCAAGCCGTTCAAATGCTCGCCATACATCGTTTTCGGACGCTAAGCCCCCTCGCAGAACTGAACGGATTGTTGGCGATAATCCAAAAGCGAGAGACCTTCGTAATAAGCCATCAAGCTCAACAAGTAAAAAGTCCGATTCGGCCAGAGGACCAAAGCAAAGTAGAGGTCGAAAATAGTATGTAAATAACCGTTTTTAATAATATCAATGTTTAATCTTTAAATAAGTAATTTGTATGGAAGTAAAAGAAAAAGTATTAGAAGCTATGAAACAAGCAGGAGTACCTGTTAATGCAGGTAAATTAGTTGATCTCACTGGACTCGATCGCAAAGAAGTTGACAAAGCTATGAAGCAACTCAAAGCCGAAGAAGCCATTATTTCGCCTAAAGTTTGTTTTTGGCAACCAAAGTGAGATATTGATTTTTCAATTTTAGTTCAAAAACCGTCTTTCTGATAATCAGATAGGCGGTTATTGTTTGAAAATAGTACACTGAAAACAACTCACACGATTTTTTAAAATTATTTTCAAAAACATCTTTGTCAGTCAAAAAATTATTCATATCTTTGCAGCCCATTTTGGAATAACTCCAAGTGAACAGAAAATTAAGTAGTTAAAGTAATAAAAACAAAAGAAAGATGCCTACAATTCAACAATTAGTTAGAAAAGGAAGAGCAGAACTCATCGACAAGAGCAAATCGCCTGCTTTGGATTCATGTCCACAGCGTCGCGGTGTGTGTGTTCGTGTGTACACTACCACTCCTAAAAAACCGAACTCGGCCATGCGTAAAGTAGCCCGTGTACGTTTAACTAACCAAAAAGAAGTGAATGCTTACATTCCGGGCGAAGGACACAACTTACAAGAACACTCTATCGTAATGGTACGTGGTGGTCGTGTAAAAGACCTTCCGGGAGTTCGTTATCACGTGGTTCGTGGAACATTGGATACAGCCGGAGTAAACGGTCGTACACAACGTCGTTCAAAGTACGGAGCAAAACGCCCTAAACCAGGTCAACCAGCAGCTAAAGGAGCTCCGGTTAAAGGTAAAAAGAAATAATTACTGAGTTATAAAGTTTATAAGGTTATAAAGTTTATAAAGTAAGTTCTGATTTCACTTTTCAAAAAACAAAACTAACAAATTCAAGTTTAACAACTTGTTTGAGTTTAAAGGTAGCAGATGAAGGTTGAGTAAATGATTCAGAGGAATTGTTGAAGCAAAACTAAAGCAACCAAAAAACAAAAACGAAATTATTATTAAAGATGAGAAAATCGAAACCAAAAAAACGGGTTATCCTTCCGGATCCTGTTTTCAACGATTCGGTGGTTACAAAATTTGTAAACCACTTAATGTACGATGGTAAAAAATCAATCGCCTTCGACATTTTCTATTCGGCACTCGAAGTAGTTAAAAACAAACTACCGAATGAAGAAAAAACCTCACTTGATATCTGGAAAAAAGCCATCGAAAACATTACTCCACTTGTGGAGGTAAAATCTCGCCGTGTTGGTGGTGCTACATTCCAGGTTCCTACTGAAATCCGTGCTGATCGCAAGGAGTCAATCTCAATGAAAAATCTTATTTTATACGCCCGTAAACGTGGTGGACGCTCGATGGCTGATAAATTAGCTGCCGAAATCGTTGACGCATTTAATAATCAGGGTGGTGCATTTAAACGTAAGGAAGACATACACCGTATGGCTGAAGCTAACCGTGCATTTGCTCATTTTAGATTTTAATTGACAACTAACTTATTAATAAGAAAAATCAATTTACAAATGGCTAAAGGAGATTTAAGTTTTAATAGAAATATCGGTATCATGGCGCACATCGATGCTGGTAAAACAACTACGTCTGAACGTATCTTGTTTTATACAGGATTGACTCACAAAATTGGTGAGGTACACGATGGTGCTGCTACCATGGACTGGATGGAACAAGAGCAGGAGCGTGGTATTACCATTACTTCGGCTGCTACAACTACTTCTTGGAATTATTTAGGTGATAAATATAAAATCAACCTTATTGACACTCCGGGACACGTTGACTTTACTGTAGAAGTAGAGCGTTCATTACGTATCTTAGATGGTGCTGTTGCTACATTCTGTGCTGTTGGTGGTGTTGAGCCTCAATCGGAAACAGTATGGCGACAGGCCGACAAATACAGCGTACCTCGTATTGGTTTTGTTAATAAAATGGACCGTTCGGGTGCAGATTTCTACGAAGTAATTCGTCAGATTAAAGCTGTACTTGGTGCTAAACCATGTCCTATTCAAATTCCAATTGGTGCTGAAGAAAAATTCAAAGGAGTTATTGATTTAGTGCAAATGAAAGCTATTCTTTGGCACGATGAATCGATGGGTGCTGAATATTCAGTAGAAGAAATTCCTGCTGATTTATTGGCCGAGGCGGAAGAATGGAGAGACAAAATGTTGGAAGTTGTTGCAGAATATGACGACGTTTTAATGGAAAAATATTTTGATGATCCATCTACTATTACAGTTGATGAAATTAAGGTAGCTATCCGTAAAGCAACATTATCAATGGAAATTAATCCAATGATTTGTGGTTCTGCTTTCAAAAACAAAGGTGTACAAACTATGCTTGATGCTGTTTGTGCTTACCTTCCAAGTCCGTTGGATACTCCTGAAACTATTGGTTTTGATCCACGTGATCCTGAAAAACAAGTTGTTCGTCACCCTGATGCAAGCGAACCATTGTGTGCGTTGGCATTTAAGATTGCAACTGACCCTTATGTAGGTCGTCTTTGCTTCTTCAGAGTTTATTCTGGAAAACTACCTGCTGGTTCGTATGTATACAACACACGTTCTGAAAAGAAAGAACGTATTTCGCGTATATTCCAAATGCACTCAAACAAACAAAATCCTGTTGAATTAATTTCGGCTGGGGATATTGGTGCTGGTGTAGGATTTAAAGATATTCGTACTGGTGATACACTTTGCGACGAAGCACATCAAATAACGTTAGAGTCTATGGACTTCCCACTTCCAGTAATCGGTATTTCTATTGAGCCAAAAACTCAAAAAGATCTTGATAAATTGGGTATGGGATTGGCTAAATTGGCCGAAGAGGATCCAACATTTACAGTTCACACGCAAGAACAATCGGGTCAAACTATCATTAGTGGTATGGGTGAACTTCACCTCGAAATCATTATCGACCGTTTGAAACGTGAGTTTAAAGTGGAATGTAACCAAGGTCGTCCTCAGGTTTCGTACAAAGAAGCTATTTCGAAAGCTGTTGAGATCCGTGAGGTTTACAAAAAACAATCGGGTGGTCGTGGTAAATTTGCCGATATGATTGTTCGTGTAGAGCCAGCTGATAAAGATTTTGAAGGATCATTGCAATTTGTTGATGTGGTTAAAGGTGGTAATATCCCAAAAGAATACATTCCAGCAATCCAAAAAGGTTTTGCTTCGGCCATGAAAAATGGTGTGTTAGCAGGATTCCCTCTTGATAAATTGAAAGTAACTGTAATTGATGGTTCATACCACGCAGTTGACTCGGATCAATTATCATTCGAAATTTGTGCTCAAATGGCTTATAAAGAAGCTTGTGCAAAAGCCAAACCAATTCTGTTGGAACCAATCATGAAAATGGAAGTAGTAACACCTGAAGAAAGTATGGGTGATGTTATTGGTGACTTGAACAAACGCCGTGGACAAGTTGAAGGAATGGAATCGAGCCGCACCGGTGCACGTATTGTAAAAGCAAAAGTGCCATTGGCCGAAACTTTTGGATATGTAACTGCATTGCGTACCATTTCGTCAGGTCGTGCAACATCAACCATGGAATTTGATCATTATGCTGAAGTTTCGAGTTCAATTGCTAAAGAAGTAGTTGCCGAAGCTAAAGGTAAAGTGGAGCTTTTATAACAAGTTTATGGTTGACAGTTTATAGTCAACAGTAAATGAAATAAACGAGAATTGTTGAATCACCCGATAGTGAATGACTCTTATCGGGAGATTCAAACAATCTAAAAAATAAAATAAATATAAAACGACAATGAGTCAAAAAATTCGTATTAAACTGAAATCGTACGATCACAACTTGGTTGATAAATCAGCTGAGAAAATCGTAAAAACAGTGAAAGCAACAGGTGCTGTAGTAAGCGGACCAATTCCATTACCAACACACAAACGTATTTTTACTGTGAACCGTGCTACATTCGTAAACAAAAAATCGCGTGAGCAATTTGAACTTTCATCGTACAAACGTCTTATCGACATTTACAACTCTTCAGCAAAAACTGTTGATGCATTGATGAAACTTGAATTACCAAGTGGAGTAGAAGTAGAAATTAAAGTTTAATAATAGTTAAGAGTTACAAGTATTTAGTTACGAGTAACTTGAACTTATTAATAAATATGTTGCGTGTTAGGTTCTTGTAACTTGTAACCCGTAACTTGTAACTAAATAATAAACAGGCCGATCCCCCGCATTGGGGTTAAGGGTCATTAAACAACAATTGAAATGCCAGGATTATTAGGAAAAAAAATCGGAATGACATCCGTTTTCAGTGCCGATGGTAAAAATGTACCATGCACTGTTATCGAAGCTGGTCCTTGTGTTGTTACTCAAATTAAAACTGTTGATAGTGACGGTTATGAAGCTATTCAAGTAGGTTTTCAGGTTAAAACTGACAAACATACTAACAACGCTGAAGCTGGTCATTTTAAAGCAGCAGGAGTAGCCGCTCAAAGACACTTGGTTGAGTTCAAAGGATTTGAAACTGAATTCAAATTAGGTGATGCAATCACCGTAGAAATGTTCGAAGCTGACACATTTGTCGATGTAGTTGGAACTTCGAAAGGTAAAGGTTTCCAGGGCGTTGTAAAACGTCACGGATTTGGTGGGGTTGGACAAGCAACTCACGGACAGCACAATCGTTTACGTGCACCGGGTTCATTGGGAGCTTCTTCATATCCTTCGCGCGTATTTAAAGGTATGCGTATGGGTGGACGCACTGGTGGCGATCAAATAACCATGCAAAACTTGCAGGTATTAAAGGTAATTCCGGAACATAATTTGATTCTTATCAAAGGTTCGGTACCGGGAGCTAAAGGTTCAATCGTAATCATTAATAAATAATCATGGAAGTAAAAGTAGTAAATATTAAAGGAGAAGACACTGGGAAAGTAGTATCGCTAAGCGATGCAGTCTTCGGTATTGAGCCAAACGACCATGCTATTTATTTAGATGTGAAACAATATTTGGCTAACCAACGTCAAGGTACACACTCTTCAAAAGGCCGTAGTCAATTGTCGGGTAGTACTCGTAAATTAGGAAAGCAAAAAGGCAGCGGCGGCGCACGTCCTGGCGATATCAAATCTGGTGTTCGTGTTGGTGGTGGTCGAATGTTTGGACCTACTCCACGCGACTATAATTTCAAACTAAACAAGAAAGTAAAACAATTAGCACGTAAATCAGCATTGTCGTACAAAGCGGCAAATGGCTTAATTAATGTTGTAGAAGGATTAGATTTTGCTACTCCTAAAACAAAGGATTTTGTAGCATTTATGACTAATTTACAGATTGTTGATAAAAAACCATTAATTATTTTACCAGTTGCAAATAAAAACGTATATTTGTCGGCTCGTAATTTAACGAATGTAAATGTGTTAACTGTCTCAGAATTAAACACTTACTCAGTGCTTAATGCTAAGACTCTTGTGCTATCTGTAGAAACAGTAGATGCAATTGAACAAATTTTTAAAGCATAAGGAGGTATAGAAATGGCAATTATAGTAAAACCAATCGTTACAGAAAAGATGACTAAGCTGGGCGAGAAGCTAAACCGCTATGGCTTTAAAGTTCAGAAAAGCGCTAACAAGATTGAGATCAAACAGGCTGTTGAAGCCATGTATAATATTACTGTTACTGAGGTTAATACCTTAATAGTAGCTCCAAAGAAAAAAAATCGTTTCACTAAAAGTGGAGTGATTAATGGATCTACTTCGGCTTATAAAAAAGCTATAGTTACAGTAAAAGAAGGAGAACAAATTGACTTTTATAGCAACATCTAAAAAAAACAGTAAGCAGTAAGTGGTAAACAGTAAGCAGTAAACAATATCAATTGTTTTAGCAAACTGAAAACTACAAACTGCAAACTATAAAAATAAAAAATGGCTGTACGTAAATTAAACCCCATAACACCGGGGCAAAGACACAAGATTATTGGTACGTTCGACACAATTACTGCGAGCGCACCAGAGAAATCTCTTGTTATTGGCGGAGTAAAATCTGGTGGTCGTAACCATGATGGTAAAATGACCATGCGCTACATTGGTGGCGGACACAAGAAGAAATATAGAGTAATTGACTTTAAACGCAACAAAGATGGTATTCCTGCCACAGTAAAAAGCATTGAGTATGACCCGAATCGTTCGGCTCGTATTGCATTGTTATTTTATGCCGACGGTGAAAAACGTTATATTCTTGCGCCAAACGGATTGAAAGTAGATCAGGTAGTTCTTTCGGGAGAAAAAGCTGCCCCTGAAGTTGGTAATGCTTTGCCATTGCAAAACATTCCACTGGGTACAATAATTCATAACATTGAATTACGTCCAGGACAAGGAGCCGCAATGGTTCGCTCAGCTGGTACATTTGCTCAGTTAACTTCTCGTGAAGACAAATATGCAATTATTAAATTGCCATCAGGTGAAGTTCGTAAAATTCTTGCTACATGTAAAGCAACAATTGGAACAGTAGGAAACTCAGATCATGCACTTGAGAGATCAGGTAAAGCAGGTCGCTCACGCTGGCTTGGACGTCGTCCTCGCGTACGTGGTGTAGCTATGAACCCAGTAGATCACCCCATGGGTGGTGGTGAAGGTCGTTCATCAGGAGGACACCCACGTTCTCGCAAAGGCTTGTTAGCTAAAGGGTACAAAACACGTGCTCCGAAAAAACAATCGAGCCAGTATATTATTGAAAGAAAGAAAAAATAATCAGAAAAAGTAAGTAAATAATATGAGTCGTTCATTAAAAAAAGGACCTTTTATAAATCTGAAGCTCGAGAAAAAAGTCTTAGCCATGAATGAAGCCGGCAAGAAAGTTGTCGTTAAAACATGGTCTCGCGCTACAATGATTTCACCTGATTTTGTAGGTCACACTATTGCAGTTCACAATGGAAATAAATTTATACCTGTTTACGTAACCGAAAATATGGTAGGTCATAAGTTAGGTGAGTTTTCACCAACTCGTAACTTCCGCGGTCACGGTGGTAAGAAAAAATAATCCATTGAAATTTTAAACAAGAAAAAATAAACATTTCAAAGAAAATGGGTGCAAGAAAAAAAATATCAGCCGATGCCAGAAAAGAAGCAAACAAATCGCTTTATTTCGCTAAGCTAAACGACGTACCAACATCACCGCGTAAAATGCGCCTTATGGCTGACCTTATCCGCGGAATGGAAGTTAACAAAGCGTTAAGCGTATTGAAATTCTCGTCGAAAGAAGCTTCTGGCAGATTAGAAAAATTACTAAAATCAGCTATCGCTAACTGGGAAAACAAATCCGAGCAAAAAGCTGACAATGTAGAATTATATGTAAGTAAAGTGTTTGTGGATTCAGCTACTATGTTGAAACGTTTACGTACTGCGCCTCAAGGCCGCGGATACCGCGTTCGCAAACGTTCGAATCACGTAACAATATTTGTAGATACTAAAATTACTAACGATAACGAAAATTAATTGCTCGATGGGACAAAAAATTAATCCAATAAGTAACCGCTTAGGAATTATCCGTGGATGGGATTCAAACTGGTACGGTGGAAACAATTATGGTGAAACCATATTGGAAGACCACAAAATCAGAAAATATCTGAATGCTCGTCTAGCTAAAGCAAGTATTTCTCGTATCATTATTGAACGTACGTTGAAATTTGTAACAATTACTGTTATGACTGCTCGTCCCGGTATTATTATCGGAAAAGGAGGACAGGAAGTTGACAAATTAAAAGAAGAATTGAAAAAAGTAACCGATAAGGATATTCAAATCAATATTTTCGAAATCAAACGTCCGGAACTTGATGCTGTTATCGTTGCTAATAATGTAGCTCGCCAAGTTGAAGGTAAAATTGCTTACCGTCGTGCAACAAAGATGGCTATCGCCTCTACCATGCGCATGGGAGCTGAAGGTATCAAAATCATGTGTTCAGGTCGTTTGAACGGAGCCGAGATGGCACGTTCGGAAATGTATAAAGAAGGACGTACTCCTTTACATACTTTCAGAGCCGACATTGATTACGCACATGCCGAAGCAATGACAAAAGTTGGTATCATTGGTATCAAAGTATGGATTTGCCGTGGCGAAATCTGGGGTAAAAAAGATTTATCACCAAATTTTGCGGCTAACAAAGAAACTGCTCGTGGCGGTAATGGTGGTGGAAACGACCGTTTCAACAATGATCGTGGCGATCGCAAAGATCGTAACGACCGTGGAGGTAAAGGTGGTTTTAAAAAGAGAAAGAATTAACTGTTATAAATGAATTTGATAGAAGTAAATTATGTTACAACCTAAGAAAACAAGATTCAGGAGACAGCAAAAAGGGCGCATGAAAGGTGAAGCCCAGAGAGGCAATCAATTAGCGTTCGGATCTTTTGGCATCAAAACATTAGAATCAAAATGGTTAACCGGTCGTCAGATTGAAGCTGCTCGTATTGCTGTTACCCGTTATATGCAACGCCAGGGTCAAATCTGGATACGTGTATTCCCCGATAAACCTATTACTAAGAAACCTGCTGAGGTTCGTATGGGTAAAGGTAAAGGTGCACCCGAAGGATTTGTTGCTCCCGTTACACCGGGACGTATGTTATTTGAAGTAGAAGGCGTATCGTATGAGATAGCGAAAGAAGCATTACGCTTAGCAGCTCAGAAATTACCCGTAACTACAAAATTCGTGGTAAGACGCGATTATGATTTCACCTCTGTAAATGTGTAATGAATATGAAAACAAGAGAAATAAAAGAATTAAACACAAAAGAGATTCAGGAACGCGTGGATGCTGAAAAAGAGCATTTGGTTCGTTTAAAATTGAATCACGCCATTTCTCCGCTTGACAATCCATCGCAGATTAAAGTGGTACGTCGTACATTAGCTCGCCTTGCGACTGAATTACGTCAGCGAGAAATAAATCAATAAAATCAGACTCTGATGGAAACAAGAAATTTAAGAAAAGAGAGAACGGGTGTCGTTTTCAGCAACAAAATGGAAAAGACCATTACAATTGCTGTAAAATGGAAAGAAAAACACCCTATTTACGGTAAATTCGTAAATAAGACAAAAAAATATCATGCTCATGACGAGAAAAACGAATGTAACATCGGTGATACAGTTCGTATAATGGAAACTCGCCCGCTGAGTAAATTAAAAAGATGGAGATTAACTGAAATTATCGAAAGAGTTAAGTAATTATGATACAACAAGAATCAAGACTCATAGTTGCGGACAACAGTGGTGCTAAAGAAGCGCTTTGTATCCGCGTATTAGGAGGAACTAGCAAACGTTACGCTACATTGGGCGATATTATTGTGGTAACAGTGAAGAGTGTTATACCTTCATCTGATATCAAAAAAGGTATCGTTTCGAAAGCGGTTATTGTTCGTACAAAAAAAGAAGTTCGTCGCGCCGACGGATCATATATTCGTTTTGACGATAATGCTTGTGTGCTGTTAAACAATGCTGGTGAAATCCGTGGTAGCCGTATTTTCGGCCCTGTAGCGCGCGAATTGCGTGCAACAAACATGAAAATCATATCACTTGCACCTGAAGTGCTTTAATCTTCGAAAAAATTAATTTAAGATGAGTAAATTACATATTAAAAAAGGTGATACCGTTTACGTAAATACCGGTGTTGATAAAGGAAAAACCGGACGCGTGTTGGAGATTCTTGTGAAAGATCAACGCGCTATAGTAGAAGGTGTGAATATGGTGTCGAAGAGCACCAAACCAAGCGCAAAAAGTCCTCAGGGTGGTATAGTTAAACAAGAAGCTGCTATTCATATTTCGAACCTTAATCCGGTAGAAAAAGGAAAACCAGTACGTGTTGGACGTAAATTAAACGCAGAAGGCAAATTAGTACGTATTTCTAAAAAGACAGGAGGAGAAATTTAAGATGAATACAGCAAATTTAAAACAAGATTACAGAGAACGAATCGTTCCTGCATTGATGAAAGAATTTGGTTATTCTTCGGTAATGCAAGCTCCTAAACTTGAGAAAATTGTATTGAATCAAGGTTTAGGTATAGCTGTGGCTGACAAAAAAATTATCGAAGTGGCTATCAACGAAATGACTACCATTTCAGGTCAAAAAGCTGTTGCTACTATCTCTAAAAAGGATATTTCGAACTTCAAATTGCGTAAAAAAATGCCTATTGGTGTGCGTGTAACTTTACGTGGCGACAAAATGTACGAGTTTCTTGAAAGACTTGTACGTGTTGCACTTCCACGTGTACGTGACTTTAAAGGTATTGATAATAAATTTGATGGTCGTGGAAATTATACACTTGGTATAACTGAGCAAATTATTTTTCCAGAAATCAACATTGATGGCATTTCACGTTTGTTAGGCATGAACATTACATTTGTAACTACTGCTCCAACCGACGAAGAAGGTTTTGCATTGTTGAAAGAATTCGGATTACCATTTAAGAAAAACTAATTAGAAGAAACAATGGCAAAAGAATCAATGAAAGCCCGCGAGGTTAAAAGAGCCAAGCTGATTGCTAAATATGCTGCAAAACGTGAACAAATTTTAGCTGAAGGCAATTACGATGCTCTTCAGGCATTACCACGTAACTCGTCGCCTATCCGTGCTCACAATCGTTGTAGCATAACCGGTCGTCCAAAAGGATATATGCGTCAATTCGGTATTTCTCGTATTCAATTCCGTGAAATGGCCTCAAAAGGCTTAATTCCGGGAGTGAAAAAAGCAAGCTGGTAAAATACATTTATGATTTTACCATTTACAATTTACCACTTGGTTGGTATTTATTAAATGGTAAATGGTAAATTTACAAATAGTAAATAATTAAATATTGTCCCGACAGCCGGGATCAATTTAAAAACAATTTTTATGACAGATCCAATCGCAGATTATTTAACCCGATTGCGGAATGCTATCAAAGCAAATCACCGAGTGGTGGAAATTCCAGCATCAAATTTAAAAAAGGAAGTTACCCGTATTCTTCATGAAAAAGGGTATATCCTTAACTACAAGTTTGTAGAAGAAGGACCTCAAGGCACTATCAAAGTAGCTTTGAAGTACGATCCAGTAAACAAGGTAAATTCAATCAAGAAATTGATTCGTATTTCAACTCCAGGTTTACGCCAATACGTTGGTTACAAAGAAATGCCACGTGTTTTAAATGGTTTGGGTATTGCTATCCTTTCAACTTCGAAAGGTGTAATGACAAACAAAGAAGCTGCTACTCTTAAAGTAGGTGGTGAAGTTATATGTTACGTTTATTAATAGAGGGAGGAAAGAAAAATGTCAAGAATTGGAAAATTGCCCATTAGTATTCCTGCCGGAGTAACAGTAACGGTACAAGATAGTATTGTAACCGTAAAAGGCCCAAAAGGTACGTTAACACAAGAAATTAACCCAAATATCAATATCGAAATCGAAGGTTCAACATTAACTGTTGTACGTCCGGATGACGAAAAACAAAATCGTGCTAATCACGGATTGTATCGTTCATTAATTCAAAATATGATAGTTGGTGTTTCTGAAGGTTACAAAAAAGTACTTGAGCTTATAGGTGTTGGATATCGTGTTTCAAATCAAGGTCAGGTTCTTGAACTTGCACTTGGATATACACACAATATATTTTTAGGTTTAGCCGACGAAATTAAAGTTGAAACCAAAACAGAACGTAATCAAAACCCATTGATTATTTTGGAAAGTGCCGATAAACAATTGATCGGACAGGTTTGTGCTAAAATCCGCTCATTCCGCAAACCAGAGCCTTACAAAGGTAAAGGTGTTCGCTTCCAAGGTGAAGTTGTACGTCGTAAAGCCGGAAAATCGGCCGGTAAAAAATAATTAATGTAAATAGGTGAAATTATGTCAGGAAAATCAGATAGAAGAGTAAGAATTAAAGCACATATCCGTCACAAAGTGTCAGGTACAGCTGTAAAGCCACGTTTGACCGTATTCCGCAGTAATGCTCAGATTTACGCTCAAGTGATCGACGATGTTCAAGGTGTTACATTAGCATCAGCGTCATCGGCTTCAATAAAAGAAAAAATATCGAAAACTGAACAAGCCGCTCAAGTTGGAAAACTAGTAGCTAAAGTTGCTCAGGAAGCAGGTATTGTAGAAGTGATATTTGACCGTAATGGTTATTTATATCATGGTAGAGTTAAACAATTGGCCGATTCAGCTCGTGAAGCAGGTCTTAAATTTTAATCAAGTAAGGCAACAAATAATATGAATAAAGTAAAAACAACCAACGATCTGGAATTAAAAGACAGATTAGTAGCTGTAAACCGCGTTACAAAAGTTACAAAAGGTGGACGTACGTTCAGTTTTTCGGCTATTGTTGTGGTAGGTAACGAAGATGGTGTTGTAGGATGGGGACTTGGTAAAGCTGGCGAGGTAACTGCTGCTATTGCTAAAGGAACCGAAGCTGCCAAAAAGAACTTGATTAAAGTTCCGGTGCTTAATGGTACAATACCTCACGAACAACTTTCGAAATTTGGTGGTGCACAGGTGTATATTCAACCTGCTTCGCACGGTACTGGAGTGAAAGCGGGTGGTGCGATGCGTGCTGTATTAGAAAGTGTAGGCGTAACCGACGTTTTGGCTAAGTCAAAAGGTTCGTCGAACCCACACAACCTTGTTAAAGCAACAATTGTAGCTTTAAGCGAATTGCGCGATGCGCAAACGGTGGCTCAAAACCGTGGTATCTCTTTAAATAAAGTGTTTAACGGCTAATTTAAAAATTAATATGGCAACAATTAAAATAAAACAAGTTCGTAGTAAAATCAAATCGCCAAGAACTCAGAAATTGACTTTGGAAGCATTGGGTTTGAAAAAAATGAATGCCGTAGTTGAACACGAAGCCACTCCATCAATTTTGGGAATGGTTGATAAAGTGAAACACTTGGTAGAAGTGATTAAATAATTATTATTCCTTAGACTCTTTAAAAAAAAAGATATGAACTTAAGTAATTTAACCCCTGCAGTTGGTTCTGTTAAGACTCGCAAACGTATCGGTCGTGGTACCGGTTCTGGTTTAGGCGGAACTTCTACACAAGGGCACAAAGGACAGAAATCACGTTCGGGATATTCAAAGAAAATTGGATTCGAAGGTGGACAAATGCCTATTCAACGTCGTTTACCAAAATTTGGTTTCAAAAACGTGAATCGTGTTGAATATAAAGCTATTAATATTGATACATTGGAAGTGATTGCTACTTCTAAGAAAATTACTAAAATTGGTTTAGCTGAATTGCGCGAAGCGGGATTCTTATCTAAAACTGCTTTGGCAAAAATTCTTGGAAAAGGAGTACTTACAGTTAAGATTGATGTTGAAGCAAATGCATTTTCAAAATCGGCCGAAGAAGCTATCGTAGCCGCAGGTGGAACCGTAGTAAAATTATAAGCACATGAAATTTATAGAGACACTAAAAAATATCTGGAAAATAGAGGACCTTCGCAGTCGACTTCTTACAACCCTTTTGTTTGTGATGGTTTATCGTTTTGGTTCGTACATTGTTCTTCCGGGTATTGACCCAACCGCGTTATCGGCGTTGAAAGCTCAAACCAGTGGTGGTTTATTAGCATTGTTGGATATGTTCTCTGGTGGTGCCTTTGCAAATGCTTCGGTATTTGCGTTAGGTATTATGCCCTATATTTCTGCATCTATCGTTATTCAGCTTTTATCAATAGCTGTACCTTATTTTCAGAAACTACAGCGCGAAGGTGAAAGTGGACGTCGCAAGATGAACCAATATACGCGTTACCTTACAGTAGCAATTTTGTTGTTGCAAGGTCCATCGTATTTAATTAACCTAAGTGTACAAATGGCGCAAGCTGGTACTGCAATGCCTTCAACCTTTTGGTTTACTTTATCTACAACTTTGATATTGGCCGGTGGTAGTATGTTTGTAATGTGGCTTGGTGAGCGTATAACTGACAAAGGTATTGGTAATGGTATTTCATTTATCATTCTGGTAGGTATTATATCGCGTTTCCCCGGTGCTGTTATCAAAGAATTTGCTTCGCGCTTGAACGATTCAGGTGGTGGTTTGGTAATGTTCCTAGTCGAATTGGTATTTTTGTTATTGGTTATTGCTGCTTCTATTCTGTTAGTTCAGGGTACTCGCAAAATTCCAGTACAATATGCTAAACGTGTGGTTGGAAATAAACAATATGGTGGTGTACGTCAGTATATTCCTTTAAAAGTGAATGCTGCAGGTGTTATGCCTATCATTTTTGCTCAAGCTATTATGTTTATACCTGTTACATTAGCTGGTTTTGCTCACTCCGAAACTATCAGTAGTTTTGTTGGTGCATTTATGAATAATACTGGTTTTTGGTATAACTTTGTTTTTGCATTAATGATTATTGCTTTTACGTATTTCTATACAGCAATTACTATTAATCCAACACAAATGGCCGAGGAAATGAAACGTAATAATGGTTTTATACCAGGTATTAAACCAGGAAAACGTACGGCTGAATATCTTGATGATGTTATGTCGCGTATTACACTGCCTGGTTCTATGTTCCTTGCATTGGTAGCTATTATGCCAGCATTTGCATCCTTACTTGGTATTAATCAGGAATTTGCTCAGTTTTTTGGTGGTACATCGTTATTGATTTTGGTAGGTGTGGTGCTTGATACACTGCAACAAATTGAAAGTCACTTATTGATGCGTCATTACGATGGACTAATGAAATCGGGACGAATTAAAGGTCGTACTGGCGGAGCTTCGGCTTACTAATAATCGAACAGCATGATTTATTTGAAATCTGACGAGGAAATTGAATTGCTTCGTATCAGTAATCAGATAGTAGCTAAAACATTAGCTGAAATTGCAAAAATAGTTGCACCGGGTGTTACTACCGAAGACTTGAACAAGCTTGCTGATACATATATCAGAGACAATGGAGCAGTTCCTGGTTTTTTGGGATATCATAATTTTCCGAAGTCAATATGTACCTCGGTTAACGATGAAGTAGTACACGGAATTCCTTCGGCCAACGTGGTATTGCAGGAAGGCGATATAGTTTCGGTAGATTGTGGAGTGTATAAAAATGGATTTCATGGCGATTCGGCTTACACCTTTTGTGTAGGCAATGTAAAGCCCGAAATTATTGATTTACTTCGCTCGACCAAAGAATCGCTTTACAAAGGTATTGAACAGGCACAAGAAGGAAAACGATTGGGAGATGTAGGATATGCCATACAAGATTACTGCGAACAAAGAGGTTACTCGGTAGTTCGCGAAATGATTGGACATGGCGTAGGACGAAATTTACACGAAGCGCCCGAAGTTCCAAATTATGGACGACGTGGAAATGGTGTAATGCTGAAATCAGGAATGACAATTGCCATTGAACCTATGATTAACATGGGAAAAAGGCAACTAACGTTCGAAAAAGATGGTTGGACAACACGTACAATTGATCGTAAAATTTCAGCACATTTCGAACATTCCATAGCAATAAGGCGTGGTAAAGCGGATATATTATCAAGTTTCGAATATATAGAACAAGTATTAGGCAACAAAGCACTGTAATTTATGGCCAAACAAGCAGCAATTGAACAGGACGGAACTATTATTGAAGCATTATCAAATGCTATGTTTCGGGTTGAACTGGAAAACGGTCACGTTATAACAGCTCATATCTCAGGTAAAATGCGTATGCATTATATTAAAATTTTACCTGGCGATAGAGTAAAAGTTGAAATGTCGCCCTACGATTTATCGAAAGGCCGCATATCGTTCCGTTATAAATAAATTGATAATTAATAATTAATAATTAACAATTAATAATTAATTTGATATTCACATAAGAAGAAAAACAAATTAAATATCTTCAGAATATGAAAGTAAGAGCATCGGTAAAAAAGCGCACCGACGATTGTAAAATCGTTCGCCGTAAAGGTCGCTTATACGTTATTAACAAAAAAAATCCCAAGTACAAACAACGTCAGGGATAAATAAAAATTTTATAAGCAAAATAAATTAAGTTTATGGCTATAAGAATTGTAGGAGTAGATTTACCCCAGAACAAACGTGGGGAAGTTGGATTGACTTATATCTACGGAATAGGTCGCAGTAATGCAAAAAAGATTTTAGAAGACGCTGGTGTTGACATCAACATCAAAGTAAAAGATTGGACTGACGACCAGGCAGCTAAAATCCGCGAAATCATTGGCGCCGGATACAAAGTAGAGGGTGATCTTCGTTCGGAAGTACAACTAAACATCAAACGCTTGATGGATATTGGTTGTTACCGTGGAGTTCGTCATCGTATCGGTCTCCCATTGAGAGGACAAAGTACGAAAAACAATGCTCGTACTCGTAAAGGTAAAAAGAAAACAGTTGCAAACAAGAAAAAAGCAACTAAATAAGGTTTAACTGTTAGCGAATTTTAGAAAAGCTAAAAAAATTATTTAACTAATATGGCAAAGAAAACAGTTGCAGCCAAGAAAAGAATTGTTAAAGTTGATGGTGCAGGTCAATTACATGTACACTCATCGTTTAACAATATCATTGTAACCCTTACAAATGGCAGCGGTCAGGTAATATCATGGTCGTCGGCAGGTAAAATGGGTTTCCGTGGCTCAAAGAAAAACACCCCTTATGCTGCTCAAATGGCAGCTCAGGATTGTTCGAAAGTTGCATTCGATTTAGGATTGCGCAAAGTGAAAGCTTACGTTAAAGGTCCGGGTAATGGTCGTGAATCTGCAATTCGTACTGTACATGGTGCAGGTATCGAAGTGATTGAGATTGTTGACGTTACACCACTTCCACACAATGGCTGTCGTCCTCCAAAACGTAGACGCGTTTAATTTGAAGATTATTTAATTTGATAATTCGAAGATTCGAAGATTTGAAGATTTGATAATTAACAAGATTTGTTTGTACTAAGTAGTTGTCTCGGTTTATGATTGCAGTATTTAACCTCTCAGCAGTCGCGGCAAAAATCGGTATGTACGAAGTGGAATGACAAATCATTTTATAATAAATAAAAAAATAAAAGAAAAATGGCAAGATATATTGGACCAAAGTCAAAAATTGCCCGTAAGCTAGGTGAAGCTATTTTCGGACCTGATAAAGTGTTAGCGAAAAAGAATTATCCTCCTGGACAACACGGACAAAACCGACGCAAAAAAACGTCGGAATATGGTATACAGTTACGCGAAAAGCAAAAAGCCAAATATACTTATGGTGTATTGGAAAAACAATTCCGTAATATGTACGAAAAAGCGCAACGTACCAAAGGTGTTACCGGTGAGGTATTGTTACAATTACTCGAATCACGTCTCGACAATATCGTGTATCGTTTAGGTTTTGCACCTACACGTTCAGGTGCTCGTCAGTTGGTGAGCCATAAACACATTACTGTTAATGGTAAAGTCGTGAACATTGCATCGTATCATGTTCGTCCAGGACAAGTTATTGCAGTTCGTGAAAAAGATAAATCGATGGAAGTAATAGCTGCTTCGTTAAATGGATTCAACCATACAAAATATCCTTGGATTGAGTTTAATGCTGCTTCATTATCAGGTGTTTATTTACATATCCCTGAACGTGAAGATATTCCTGAAAATATCAAAGAACAATTAATCGTTGAGTTGTACTCTAAATAATACGTAAAACCATGGCTATATTAGCATTTCAAAAACCTGAAAAGGTTATCATGTTGGAGGCTGACGCGTTTCAAGGTAAATTTGAATTCCGTCCTCTTGAACCAGGTTACGGTATTACTATTGGTAATGCTTTACGCCGTATTCTTTTGTCTTCATTAGAAGGTTTTGCCATAACATCGATAAAAATTGCCGGTGTTGATCATGAGTATTCAACTATACCTGGTGTTATTGATGATGTTACCAATATTATTCTAAATCTGAAACAAGTTCGTTTCAAACAGATTGTCGAAGATGTTGATAGCGAAAAGGTAACTATTAATGTATCCGGAGTAAGTGAGTTTAAAGCGGGTGATATAGGTAAGTATTTCTCTGGATTCGAGGTGTTAAACCCCGGATTGGTGATTTGCGAACTTGATCCTTCGGCTAATTTCCAAATTGACATTGCTGTTAACAAAGGACGTGGGTATACTCCGGCCGAAGATAACAAAGTGTCGAACGGCGAAGTTGGAATCATACCTATTGATGCCATTTTTACACCCATACGCAATGTAAAATATACAATCGAAAACTTCCGTGTGGAGCAGGTTACCGACTACGAAAAATTGGTTATCGATATCAACACCGATGGTTCAATTCATCCAAAAGATGCCTTGAAAGAAGCTGCCAAAATTTTAATTCATCACTTTATGCTTTTCAGCGACGAAAAAATTTCGTTGGAAATAGTTGAAGGGGAAGAAAGCAGCGAATTCGATGAGGAAATACTACACATGCGTCAGTTGCTGAAAACCAAATTGACCGATTTGGAACTTTCGGTACGTGCATTGAACTGTCTTAAGGCTGCCGATGTTGAAACATTAGGCGAATTGGCAGGTTTCCATAAACACGATTTGCTAAAATTCCGCAACTTTGGTAAAAAATCGCTTACCGAATTGGACGAAAAGCTCGAAAGCCTTAATCTGTCGTTCGGAATGGATCTTGCAAAGTATAAATTAGATAAAGAGTAAAGAAATGAGACATAATAAAAAATTCAACCATTTAGGCCGTAAAACGGCTCACAGAAAGGCAATGTTGTCCAATATGGCTATCTCTCTGATTGAACATAAGAGAATAGCTACAACCCTTGCTAAAGCCAAAGCGCTTAGAGTATATGTGGAGCCATTGCTTAACAAAGCTAAAGACGATTCTACTAATTCGCGTCGTTTAGTTTTTGCTAACTTACAAAACAAAGAAGCAGTTACTGAATTGTTTCAAAATATTTCTTTGAAAATTGCTGACCGTCCAGGTGGTTATACGCGTATTCTACGTACTGGTTTCCGTTTGGGTGATAATGCCGAAATGTGTATTATCGAGTTAGTTGATTACAACGAAAACATGTTGAAAGAAAAAGCAACTAAAAAAGCCGCCCGCACACGTCGTTCGAGTGCCGCTAAAAAAGCCGAAACTGTAGTAGCTGAACCAGTTGCTGCTCCTGTAGTAGAAGCTCCAGTTGCACCAGAAGTAGAAGAAGCTAAAGCTGCTGAATAAAACTCCAATTGATTGACTTGTTTCAAAGTCAATTCAAATAAAAATGCGAAATGCCTTTAAAATAGGTGTTTCGCTTTTTTTTTGTTTGTATTTGAAAATTAAGTTAATTAATATTCAGTCATTGTGAATAAATTTTATATCTTTGTGCTGATTTTGGTTTTAGCCTATTTAATGATGCATATTATTACATTTTGTATTGTTCTTGTAGGTTTAAATCAATAATCATCAATTACTTAATATAAATTTTTAAAACATTTTATTTTATGAAAAACTTCTTTTTTGTGTTATTGTTTTTAGTGTCGTTTGTTGGCCTACAGGCTCAAGAACAAGGTAAAGTACGTGTAGCCGGAAATATCGGATTAAGTTTGCCCGCCATGGGGGCTGGTATGTCCATCGATTTATTGGATATACGTTATAATATTAAAGATAATATTAATGTTGGTGTAAAAATTGGTGGAGCATTTATGGTACGTGATATGCAGGAATTTAATGCCACAACAGGAACAGCTATCATGCATCTTAGTAGCAACACGATGATTGTAGGGGATTATTATTTTCCCAATGGTAGTGCCTTTGCACCATTTGTAGGAGCAGGGATTGGTTCATACAGTATTTATGATATAAAAATGGATTTTGATCCATCTCAATCGGTTAATTACACTTACACTGATTTTCCATTACCATCACGAACAATTGGAGCTGCTTTCCGTGGAGGATTTGAATTAGGTCGCCTACGTTTAGCCATGGAATACAATATGATTCCTCGCACTAAAATGTACGATGCTGCTAATATTATGCAACAAGTGGGCACTTCGGCCAATAGTTATTTAACAATAAATTTGGGTTTCTACTTTGGTGGAGGCAGATGGCGTAAGTAAGTACTGCCATACTATAGCTATAAATAAAAACTGCTCTCAAAAAGTTGATTAACACTTTAGGAGAGCAGTTTGTATTTTTCAGGAAAAGAACTTATTCAGCAACTTCAGTTGGTTCTACGGCAGCAACTTCGGCTGGAGCATTAGCAGCAGCTTCGGCTTCGGCAGCAGCAGCTATAGCGTCCGATTTTTTCTTAGCTAGTTCAGCAGCTTTCGCTTTGTTTACTTCTACTTCGGCAGCCATACGGGCTTTTGCAGCAGTAGCTTTCTCAGCAGCTAATTGTTCTTTTGTTTTGTTTACGTTAGCTTCTTTCGATGCTTTCCATGCTTCGAAACGTTTGTCGGCTTCAGCAGCATCAAAAGCTCCTTTTTTCACACCTTCCAACAAGTGTTTTTTCATTAACACGCCTTCGGCCGAAAGAATGTTTCGAGTAGTGTCTGTTGGTTGTGCTCCTGTAGTTAACCAATACAAAGCGCGATCGAATTTCAAATCGATGGTTGCAGGGTTAGTGTTAGGATTGTACGAACCGATACGTTCGATAAATTTACCATCACGTGGTGCGCGACTGTCGGCAATAACGATATGATAGTAAGCATATCCTTTACGACCATGACGTTGCAATCTAATTTTTGCGGGCATTTTCTTAATTTTTAATTTGTTATACCTAATGCTTTTTCTCGAAAAGCGGCTGCAAAGATAGTGTTTTTATTTTGATTATAAAGTAATTGAATGCTTTTTTTTTAGGGATTACGCATTTAAAATTTTGCAGTTAAAGGAAGAATGATTATTTTTGTATTGTTATAACAGAGGGTCTGTTATAAAAAAAAATGACAAACACTCCGGGCCCAGGTTCATTTACACATTGTTTTACATCGCTAAAAGACCCCAGAAGAATCAACAAAGGTAATATCAGACACTCTTTAAACGAGGTGCTATTTGTCTCTATATCAGCCGTGATTAGCGGTTGCGTAGGATTGGAAGAGATAGAGCTGTTCGGGGAACAGCATTTAGATTGGTTGCGCAGATTTTTTCCATATAAACGTGGTGCACCCTCGCACGACACTCTTGGAAGAGTGTTTGCTAACTTAGATGTAATTGAATTCAATAAATGCTTCATCAGCTGGGTTGATTCCATATCTGATTTATGTCATGGACGAGTTATAGCATTGGATGGCAAAACAATATGTGGAGCAGCATCGACTGCTGCTTTAGGCTCTAAGCTTCACATTGTCAGTGCATTTTGCAACACGAACAATCTTAGCGTAGGACAATTGACGGTGGCAGAAAAGACTAATGAAATCATAGCCATACCACAATTATTAGAACTGATTGCAGTTCAGGGATGTATTGTTACTATTGATGCAATGGGCTGTCAGAAGGATATTGCAAAAAAAATTATTGAAAAGAATGCAGATTACATCTTGCAGGTCAAGGACAATCAAAAAGGACTGCGAGAACAGATTGAAGATACTTTTAAAACCTTGCCTGTAGAAACCAGCAATACCGAATTGGATATGGGACACGGGAGAATTGAACTACGCAAATGCGATGTGATTTCAAATTTAGAATTAATAGAACAACAGCCTTATTGGAAGAATTTACATTCTGTGGTTCGTATTTCAGCAGAGATAACCGAAAAAAAATCAGGATTAGTAACTAACAATATACGGTATTATATATCTTCACTTGTACCTAATGCCAGATTGCTTAATAACTCTGTTAGAAGCCATTGGGGCATTGAAAATAAACTTCATTGGACGTTGGATGTGGTAATGAAAGAAGATAATCGACTTGCCTGAAAAGATAATTTGCCGCAGAATCTGAATATGATAAAAAAAATAGCAATAGGGTTTCTTAACCAAGAAACAACTATCAAAAGAAGCAAACCATATAAAATGCAAAAGGCATACGGAGATAACGAATATAGAGAATTATTACTCAAAATATTTTAAATGCGTAATCCCTGGCTTTTTTTTGAAGATAATTGATTTTTGAGTAATTTCGCCAATGAATATAAACCTCAAATAAATTTCGGTTATGCAAATAATAGCTTGTAACGATGATTTCGCTCCACAAATTCTGGATATTTTTAACGATGCTATACTAAATACTACAGCACTTTACGACTATAAACCCTGGACCATGGAAACCATGCGCGTGTGGTTCGAAACCAAGCGGCAGCATAACTTTCCGGTTATTGGATTGGTTAACAACGAAGGTAGGTTGATGGGTTTTGGTTCGTACGGACAGTTTCGGGTGCGGCCGGCTTACAAATATACCGTCGAAAATTCGCTCTATGTTCATCGTGATTTTCGCGGACAAGGTTTGGGTAAAATTTTATTAGCTGAAATTATTAAAAATGCCAAGGATCAAAACTATCATTGCATTATTGGCGTTATAGATGCTGCTAACGATGTGAGTATTGGTTTGCATCAATCGTTTGGATTTGAGCAGGTTGGTGTTTTTAAAGAAGTAGGATTCAAGTTTGGAAAATGGCTGGATGCTGCTTTTATGCAATTCACATTGCAAACTCCCGAAACTCCTGTTGAGGGTTAATTAAGTACATTCTTTTGTTATTTCAAAATTTAATGTAACTTTGTGCTACTTTTATGTAAATACGTAACACGATGTCAGTAGCCCGTTTTGGTGTTTCCCTCGAAAATGAATTGCTCGAAGCTTTGGATGCTTATGTTCAGGATAATATGTTTCCGAACAGGTCGCAGGCTATTAGGCATTTGATAGAGAAAAACTTAGTCGAAAAAAAGTGGAAATGTAATAATATTGTGGCTGGTGCTATTACGTTAATTTACGAATGTAATAAACTCGACACGCAGTTACGCTTATCCGAAATTAAGAAAAAAGCTTTATCCGAAATTTTATCAGTACAAAGTTTATATATTTCCGAAAATAAAATTTTGGAAATTATTGCCGTTAAAGGAACTTCGCACAAGTTAACTGAACTTTCGGATGCATTTATTGGCATAAAAGGTATCGAACATGGTAAATTAATTATGAGCAAAGTCGATTAATTTTTTTTTTGTTCATTGGGTAACACGATTATGTAAATAAATAACACCTATTGTAAATTAATAATACAGAATGAGAAAAATCAATTTAGTTATAGTTTTAAAACTGATAAGTCTTGCGGTTTTTGCGCAAAGTGGAATACGAGATTCTGTCCGATTGGATGAAGTGGTGGTAACTGGTTCAAAGTCTGAAATTTCTCGTAAAATAGTTCCCTTATCGGTTTCGCAAATTTCCAAACAAGAGATTGAACGCACAGGGCAAATCAATATTTTACCAACTCTGAATACGTTTACCCCAGGTGTTTTTGTTACTGAGCGTAACGTGCTTGGTTTTGGTGTATCAACAGGTGGCTCGGGTAGTATTAGTATGCGAGGTGTGAGTAGCTCTCCCAATACAAGTGTTTTGGTGTTGATTGATGGTCATCCACAGTATCAGGGAATTTTTGGTCATCCACTGGCTGACGCTTATGTGGCTTCGGATGTGGAGAAAGTGGAGATTATACGTGGTCCAGCATCATTGCTATATGGCTCAAATGCTATGGGTGGCGTTATCAATATTATTACGCGTAAAAATAGCAAAGAGGGTTTTAGTGGAAGTGTTGGCGCGTCGTACGGTTCATATAATACACAAAATTATTATGGAACTATAGGTTTTAAAAAAGATAAGATCAGCGTTTTTGCTTCTGCCAACCACGACCAAACTGATGGAATACGTGCCAATACTGAATTTACAATTACAAATGGTTTTACAAAAGTTGATTATGAGTTTAATCAGAATTGGAATATTTGGGCAGATTTTAATATAGCTAAATACAATGCCAATGATAATGGTCCGGTTTGGAAAACACCAACTCCAGTAATTGCTCCTAATACGGTGGCTGCTGCTCCGGCACCTTTCGGTATCGATATTTTACGTGGAAAAACCTCTGTGTCAATCCAAAATAAATATGCTCGGATGGATGGTGCATTAAAATTGTATCATAATTTTGGAGAACATATTTTACCTGATAATAAATTGCCTAACAACACAATAAGTCCGTTTCGCTCAACTGATAGAAGTAGTGGTATAATGCTATTCGAAACGTTTAAATTATTGAAAAACAATAGTATTACTGTAGGAGCCGATTTTAAACAATATGGTGGAATGATCAATCAACTTCCTATAAAAGATACTTTAATTACAATAAACGAACTGTCGGCTTATGCGTATATGCAACAAACATTGTTCACTAAATTTACATTGAGTGCTGGTTTACGGTTCGATAATAACTCAAAATTTGGGAATGAATTGATTCCAATGGCTGGTTTAACGTATAGTTTAAATCAAAATACAAGTTTTAAAACGTCGGTTTCAAAGGGTTTCCGGAGTCCAACTATTATGGAATTGTATATGAATGCGCCTGTGCCAAATCCGAATTTGGAACCTGAACGCATGATAAATTATGAAATCAGTTGGTTGCAATCATTACTCCATAATAAACTGAGATTTGAACTCACCACTTATAAAGTTATTGCCCAAAATATGATACTTGTAACAGGAGTTTTTCCAAATTTGAAAAAAGAAAATGTGGGTTCGTTTTCGAATCAGGGAGTTGAGTTTTCGGCCAAGTATGCTATAAGTAAAAACTTGCATTTACATGCCAATTACAGCTACTTGGATTTGAGTAAAGCAGTTGTAGCTGCGCCTCGCCAGCAGTTAAATGTCAGTGCTAATTACGATTATAAAATTTGGAATCTGAATGTATCGACACAATACATTGAAAAACTGTACACATTTGTTTCGCCAAATCCAGCCATTGCCAAATCCATACAGCCCGATTATTTATTGTTAAATGCCCGTTTAGCTTGTCGTCCCATCAAAAATCTAGAGTTGTTTGTTAGTGGTAACAATCTCCTCGACCAAAAATACCAGATTAATTATGGTTATCCTATGCCTGGCATTAATTTTAACGGAGGTGTAAGTTATAAATTTTAAAGGATAGTTTCGGGTTTTAGTACTACACCGATATTTTTACGACCATCAATTTTAGCAACTACAGGGGTTGCAAATCGAATATGACGAATGAGTTCGTTTTCGGTTTGCGCCTCTTGTTCATTTAAAAAATCCACATCGTAACTTCCATCGTTCTGAAACGGATTAATGGTAAAATAGGCTACGCCCAACGATGTTAGGTTTTGGAAAAAATGAGTTCCCTGACTTGGATCCACTCGGTAGTGCGACAATCCCGACTCCACAATGATACGTGAATTGCATATATTCGACCACTTTACAGGTATGCCCAACCATGGATCGCTCGAACCCCAACGGCCGGGGCCAACTAAAATGTAATTGCGGTTTTCGGACATTAGTTGGCGGTTTATTTTGTCAATTTCGGTGGCAATACGTTCGTTGTTAGTAGCTTTAAATGCTTCGGGTCGCACATAAACTACATCGAAAATATCGTTTACTATGCCATGACCCAATGCGTTTTTACTCGAGATTATTGTTTCTGAAGTGTTTATGGCGCCAATGTTTTCATTTATTACTTCTTTGGTGTCGACAATTGGCCTTATTTGCAATAAATAAAAATTATGCTGTTTCAGGCCGCTGTAGTCCAGGTTTACTGCAAATTCAATTTCAATAGGTCGTCCCATTTCATTGTGTGCAATTTGCATAATAGTTTTGAGAACTGATGCTAATGGAAAAACATCGTGTTTTAAAATATTGGCAAAGGTTACGAGCTTTCGTCCTTCGTAAATACCATCGTTAATGGTTTCGTTATAAACATCATAAGTCGACGCAATGTATTTCAATGTGCCATCTTTCTCAGCTTCTTGAATCGGTAATTTTAAAATATTAAAACCATCTTCTACCTTAGGAATAAAGCAAGTTGCACTTAAATCCAGTGCGTTGAAATAAGTTTGCGTTTCTTTTAATGTCAATTCCAAGGTGCTTGTTTGCAATGCATTTTGTGGATATGCTGGCGAAAACCGTAGCGAAAGTCCACCATCCATTATGTGTTTTCCAAGTCCGAGTGCCACATTTACAATACCATCTTCGGGCTGTTCGGCCCCAATAGGGTAATAATTTAACGATCGCATAACGCCCGAAAACGAAGGATAGTAGCGGTTATCGTAGGTTTTTCCACATATTTCTTGTAAAACAATGGCCATTTTTTCCTCGTCAATTACATTTTTAGTGGCAGTCATATATGCTTTACTATCGCGGTAGAATACCGATGCATAAACGGCTTTTATAGCTTCGGTTATCATTACAAGCATGTGTGTTTTGCTTGTGCTATTTAAAGGCACCATATAAGTGGTATATATTCCGGCAAATGGTTGGTAGTGAGAGTCTTCGAGCAAACTCGACGAGCGCACAGCAATAGGGGCGTTAATTGCACCAACAAATGTATGTAAATCGGCAATCAAGGCTTTTGGTAAATGTGCTTTTAGAAAAGCCGATAGTATTTCTTCATCACGTATATCCGATAATGCAATAGGATAAAGTGCATTTGTCTCCATAAATTCAGAAAAAATATCGGTGCAAAGTACCACCGTTTTTGGAATGGTGATTTGTACATTTTCATAATTTTCGAACGCTTCATTTCGCTTTATCATGGCATCGATAAATGCTAATCCACGACCTTTACCACCTAGTGAGCCTTCGCCTATACGTGCAAAGTTGGAGTATTGGTCAAATCTATCGCGCTGAAAAACAGCTACAATACCTCGATTCTTAACTTTTCGATAGTTTACAATAGCTTCAAAAATTACTTGGCGCACTTTGTTCATGTCGCCTCCAGCATAGTTTTCGACGCTAATATTTTTCAAAAATTCGGCCAGTGGAAACATAGCGCGCGAATACAACCACCTCGAAATATTATTGCGCGACACGTGATAAAGCAATGTTTCGTCGCTTATTTTGAAAATTATTTCTTGCAGTCCACGTAAGTTAACTACACGTGCCTCTTCGTTGCCCGTTTCGGGGTGGATAAACACAAAATCGCCAAATCCAAAGTTGTTTGTGATGGTTTCGCGTAGTTCAAGTTGAAAAGTTTTGGAGAGTTTGTTAATAAAAGCAGCTTCTACTTCATCGGCACCCGCTTTGTTGTTATTTTCGGTTGATTCCACAATAATTGGAATTTTTTTATCGAAACAACGAATGTATTTGCTTAGCTCAATACCCGCAGTTTTATTTTTTCTTCCTCCTTTAAAGTAACTCACATCCGTAATTACACCGAGCATGTTTTTGCTGTATTTGTCGTAAAGTGTTTGCGCTTCCTCGTACGAACGAGCCAGTAGAATTTTGGGACGTCCGCGCATACGTAGCATTTGCTCGTGTTCATTCAGCGCTTCGGTCATAAACGACCGCGACTGTTTAAAAACGTATTTAAATAACTGTGGCACAATAGAAGAATAAAAACGAATGGAATCTTCGACAAATAATATTACTTGCACACCCACTGAGTTTACATCTTCATCAACATTCATTTTGTCCTCAATGAGTTTGATTATGGCCAATAGTAAATCGGTATTTCCTAGCCAGCTGAATACATAATCAATAGCCGTAAGGTCTTCGTTCGAAATACGTTGAGAAACTGATTTTGAGAAAGGAGTAAGTACCACAATTGGTATTTCGGTAAATTTCTTTTTAACTTTCTTAGCCCATTCAAAAGGATTAATGCTGTCGCCACTTGGCATTGAAATTATTAATTCATACGTACGAGTACGTAGTAGTTCATTAGCCTCTTCTTCGGACGACACAAGTGTAAATCGTGGAGGAAAACGTAAGTTAAGCGAAGTATATTCATTAAACAATTTCTCGTCGATTCGCCCATCTTCCTCAAGCACAAAAGCATCGTATTTGCTTGCATAGAGCAAAACATTATATATACGATGATGCATTAAGTTGGCAAACGAAGTATCTTTGAAATATAGTTTTTTAATGTTCGGTGTATTCATTCTTCTTTTTTTTGACAACGGACAACAGACAACAGAACGCGCATCCAATAACGTGCGAAGCACTAATAACGCGAAGCAAATAACGGCGTAGCCCAAATAACGCACGAAGTGCCCAATAACGGCGCAGCCCCCAAAATCCGCTGTAAATATATTCTGAAATATCCGAATAAACAATAAAATGCATATTTTTTCAAAAAAACTATCGAAATATTTTTTCATTACAAATATTTGTATTAAAATTGCACCGTAAACGAAGTGTAAGCAAAATGACGAGTATATACCAGTAAATTTGATTTATTGAAAGTCAAATTGGCTGTATTTTGTTATTTAACTTACATATTGTCAGAATATTTACTCTATAAATAAAATCTTAAATTAATACTTTCAATTTGTAAGCAAGGTATTCATTTGCAATTTATTCATTTACCATTTTAAAATTCATCATCACATTATCATATTTTCACATCATCACATCAACATATCATCCCTTAGTTTGCAGAATGAAAATTTTTACGGTTAATTTTTTACTTTTGTTGTATAAAAGAAGGAATTAACCGATCCTTAAAAGTGAACTATACATCATACAAGAGATTAAACTCTATC